>Ga0302320_10001058_pt1 | contig 66070 bp, 71 predicted proteins | sample Bog_T0_3_FD_202130 | JGI IMG/M metagenome (GOLD analysis project Ga0302320, IMG submission 202130) | Peat permafrost microbial communities from Stordalen Mire near Abisko, Sweden - Bog_T0_3 | ecosystem: Environmental > Terrestrial > Soil > Wetlands > Peat | place: Sweden: Abisko, Stordalen Mire...
CCAAAGATCGAATCTTGACCGAACTGGACTCCGCCGGTGCCCAGCTTGCATCGCTGGCCGCCGACTTGAAAGCCAGCCGCGCGGTGCTACAGGCGCGGCTGAAGAGGCCGCCGCCATTCATGCCGTTGGAAGAATACGATTGTCATTTTGCCAACGCCTTCACGTGCATCGAGAAAGCAAAAATGGCAATCCGGGCGCTACACCCCGTCTGCCATCAAGCCGACTTCCTCAAGAAGAAGACCGAAAAGATAGGACACCGCCGATGAACACAGCCCGGACCTGGAAATGCCCGCAATGCGGGCTCTCTCTGGAAATCCGCTACGACTGGCTGGCCGAGCACGGCGGGCAGGTCTGCGAACACTGCGATTGCGACATGGATCTTCAGCCCGCCGAGGCCGACAACGAGAAACTGGTGGCCAAGTTGGTGGACAGGGCGGACGCCGCGGGCCTGGAGCCGGAAGACTTGGACGAAATGGTCCACGAATTCGCGGCCAGCATCGCCGCCGACATAAACAACGGCGGATTGGATGACCAGATCCGATACCTGGTCGATGGGTTGGGTGCCCAAGACACCGAGAGGCAAATCGAAGACCTGATCGAAAGCCAACCAAGAGAAGGAGAGTAACGGTGGCAGACAACTACCTGCAATTCTCGGAAGTCGTTGCGAACCTTACCGCGCAAGAGGAGGCGTGGCTGAAGGACCAGCTTCAACCTGTCCGCGCCATTGGTGAGAAGGAATACCCCGAAGACGCCGTGCCGGCCGACCTGGTCGACGCAGATGCGGATTGGTCCGGCGTTCGTTTCTTACGTGACAAGCCGGACCACGATGCCCAATGGGATGCGCTGGGTTTTGAGTATGGCTTCCATGAAGATCACGATACGGGAGGTTGGGGCCGCCACTTGTGGTTGTACGCGGAAGACTGGGGAGACGCCAGCAACGTCGCTTGGCTGGTGCAGAAGTTTCTCAAGCAGTTCCGGCCCGACCAGTGTTGGTCGCTCACCTACTCCGCCACGTGCTCAAAACCCCGCGTGGGCGAGTTCGGTGGTGGGGCGGTATTCGTCACTGCCGACACGACTCAATGGCAGAACGCCCATGACTTCATCGAAGACCAGCGGGCAGCGTTCGGCCGGAAGGAGGAGCGAACATGAGCAGCTTTTACGAGATGAGCGTAGAGGTGTCGGGGTACGACCCGGCAAAGGTGGCCGAAATCCAAGCGGCGGCAGAACAGGAGTGGCCGTTTGATGACTGGTGGCGTACTGGCGACGAGAACGACAGCGCGGCAACGATGCACGCATCTGCGCAGAACTCACTGTGCGGAGGCGAAAGCGAAGAAGAGTTCACCGAGCGGCTGTCCCTGGCAATTTGGCGCGCCAACGGCGGGTATTGCCACGTTTCTGTTGACGCCACTTACCTGGAAAATCTCCCCTACGAAACGCACGAGCTGGACGAAGCAAATTACGCCCGCCTGATCCAGGACGATCGCAATTCAAGCACAGGGGACGCTCAAACGTGAAAACGACATTGACTTACGAGATTGAACAATACGAACTTCATGCAATGAAGTACCGAGTCGAAGCGACCAGTGAGGCCGAGGCTATTGCCAAGCTGTTTCAAGGTGAAGCAGAGCCAGTGTGCCAGAGCATGGATTACATCGAAGTCGCCGAAGACTTCGGCTTGCCCACCGATGAGTACCCAGAACTTGCTGAGGCTCTGCGAAAATTGGGCGTGTCGGTGGGCGACACAGTGATTCCGTCCATCCGTAGCATAGAAGAGGTCTGACGCGGCCTCTCAACAGCGCCCAACCGCAAGAGGATCAAATGGCAAAGATCAAAAAGACTAAGAAGACCACGTTGACCGTCGAGGTCGAATACAATCCGCGGAAAACCGACCCGGAAGGCTTGGCATGCGCGATGGACCGGCTCCTGGAGACCGTCCTTTCCACGCCCGGCATCATGGACGAATACGGGAACCCGGCCATCAGGGAATTCTTCGTCGCCAAGGAAACGGAAACCGAAGCGGCGCTGAAGGTGGCCGGACTGGCGTTGACGCTACCAGCCGATTCTGACCGAACGGTTGGTCGCAAGATTCAACTCCCCTGCTACGGGATCACCGTGACGTTGGCGAGAGAGAACGGGGTGGAAGAGCCGGGTAGCGGCTCCATCGTCAGTGACCTCCGCGAACACAAGACGGCCGCGAATCGACAGTACAACGCGGCTATCGACGGCCTTGAATCGCTGATTCTCGCCCATGCCTGCGCGGGAGTGGACGTGGAATCGCCGGCCTATGTTGAGGGTATTGAAACCGCCGTCGACGCCATCGCCAACCGCACGATTCCATGACGCACGACCAGCCAAACAGGAGCACACCATGAGCAGCACCTTTGACCCTGTTGTGATTCGTGTTTGGAAGGGCGACGATAGCGACGTGTTCGCGCTCTTCCCCGTCTTGCCGGCCGACAACTACGGCTACCTTTGTACCAGCTATCAACACGTCGGGCAGCACGCCGCGGCGGACTTCGGGCTGTGCATCCGCAACAGCCGGCCCGCCAGCGAAGCGGAAGCCGCCGATCTGCTAGCCGAGTTGCGAAGCATCGGCTACAACCCCCGACCGATCAAGCGAGTCGCCCCTACCATGCACCGCGCTTGCCGCGAACTGGCAAGAGCCTAAGCGTTGCGTAGCTCCCCGCCGGGCGGCCCGCCCTCACCGGGCCGCCCGGCTTCCCGAATCGTGAGGCAACCGGAGCAACAGGCCGGTGCAACGCTATGCCCAATCACCTGAAATTCTGTAGCTGCAAGACCTGCAAAGCCGGACGTCACCGGCCCGGTGCCAAGACCACAATCAAGCGCGCCAGCCGCCGCTTGCGCCATGGCGCAAAGGCCGCCCTTGCCAAGGGGAAAGAGCCGCCGGACAAGACCGGAGTAAGCTACACGGATTGAACCACCCCGGCCGCCCGCCATAAGGATTCTGGGAGGGTCCGAAACAGGGCCATAAGGATTTTCGACGCCTCACTCTTCCGCCAGCCGGTGGCCCGCCATCCGGCCGCTTCCGATTCCCACCGGCGCTGCCTAACCGTTTCACGCCTGCCTGTGGCCCGGCTGCAGTGCCTTCCGCCGGCCGGGGCGCATGATCGGGCGCATGATGGGGCGCATGATCGGCAAAGGGGACGCCGCCGCTGTCTTTTCGCCGATCGCGCGGGACCGATCGGGCCGGCCCAATCACTTTCGCGCGTTTACACGCTACAAGGCCGCCGCCCGGCCGCCCGATAGCTTCCCGGCCGCCAGCGCGCCCGCCGCCCGTCAAGCCACAATAGGCTGCGTGCCGCCGCGTAGGCCGATCGGGAGCCGGCCGCCAGCCGCTTTGACGGTCACCCCGCCGTCAATGGCCGCCTCGGCTCGGTCCACAGGCGGCTTGAAGGTCGAGCTGCCAGCCGGCCCCATCAAGCTGGCCCGGTCAAGCCGGCTTGACTACCGCGGCTTTCAGCAAGGCGGGAAGTTCAAAAGAAACTTGCGGGTCGCCGAGGATCGCGCCGGCCTTCGAGAAGGGTCGGCAACAAGATTGCGCCGACCGCGAGAAAGTGAAGCCGCGCCGGCGCGCTAGCACTTTCCGGCGCGCCATGAAACCGGATTTTGATTTTCTGTAGCCACTTCAGCCTACGGTTAGGGGCAACCTGGTGCGGCCGTTTCTGCGTCAGTTCGTGCATCGCAAAGGAGGGTTGTTTGTCGGCGCGCTTTGTCGAAAACCCCCGTGTTTTCCGGGGAAAATCGCGTGACTTCTTCGCCCGACATGGCAGAAGAGTTGATGTCGCAAACATCACTTTTCAACCCTTGGAGTGGCAACAATGAACGATGCAACGTTGGAATTCCTCCTTGACCCGATTGCTCCATGTGACAAGCCGGCAATGCGGGAATTGGTCCGCAACGGGGTACGCCCCCATAGCGGTTTGCTTTACCGTTTGCGGAATCTCCCCCGCTATGCGGAGTGTTTCGATTCGATTCTCCATGAGCTAAGCAAGCAAGTCAAACACAAGTTCCCTCCGAAGAATTGGAAACCCTCTTCCCGCAAGGCAAGCTAGCAAGCAACCCGGCCGAACGATTACGGGCAAGGGAAAAGACCCTTGCCCATTTTTTGCGCCCCGTGCAATCGCCCGAGCGCAAGCGCCGGCCCCTTCCCGCGGCGCGTACAAGCGCAGCCGGGTGGGCGGACCCGCGGCCCGTTGTCTGCCCGGGAGCAAGCGCCGGCCCCTTCCCGCGGCGCGTACAAGCGCAGCCGGGTGGGCGGACCCGCGGCCCGTTGTCTGCCCGGGAGCAAGCGCCGGCCCCTTCCCGCGGCGCGTACAAGCGCGGCCGGGTGAGCGGACCCGCGGCCCGCTGTTTGCCCCGGGGGCAAGCCCCGGCCGCTATATGCCACTCCCTGCCCGTTGAAAATGAACCGCTGTTGCCGTTTCAATAGCCGATTCCATCAAGTCGGGAATGTACCAATTCTCCAAGGGGTCCAAGGGGTTCGCGTAGACACACATGCTGATGGAATCGGCTACTTGCCACGTGCCGCGGGTGTCAAGGTATTCGGCAAGGCAGCAATAGCAACCCCATAGGTCAAGGTAGCGCTCGATTTCTGCCCGTTCCTTCGCGCTGTCCGGTTCCCCGTAAACGTCGAAATAGCCCTCTTGCTCCCCCTCCGCCCGCAATCGGACAAGCCCCGCGGATTCCAAGTTGTCCCACTCCCGGACAATCCGCGCAGTGCGCAGGGATTCCCGGGCGGAGTAACCCGCCTTGCGCGCTTGCGCATACTCACGTTGCAGTGTTAGCGTCATTGTTGTTTTCCTCATAAGTCGGCAATTGTTCGCAGTAGGTCGCGCCTAGAACTCCGTCGGCGCGCAGCGCTTCGCAGCGCTCTTGCGCTTCCGATTCTTCGCGGTACTCTTCCCTAACCTCTCCTGTATCGACGTAGGAAACCACCCACAGAATCCGATACCCCAGCGCGTCCAGCGCTTCGCCTATCTCTTCTTTAGTGGCATAGCCCCCGTTTCCATCGCGGTTTTCAACGGCGCTTTGGTTGTGGTCCCACAACCACGAAAAGACTTCCCCGGCCCACTCCTCCGGTGGCGCGTAGCAATCAGCGAAACCCTCATTGCGGAGATTCTCTAGCGTTGCCTCATATTCCCGCCGGGAGTGGTCTTCTTCGTCCAAGATGGGGTAATCCGCAAGCCGCGCCGCTAGCTCATGGTAGGCGCGAAATGCTTCGGTAATCTGGCCGTTGCGGTAGACGCGAATGGCGTAACCGTCAATCCACCCACAAGCCCAATGCCCGTGATGTTCCGCCCGGACATCGGGGTTGTCCCCTTCGGTAAACGGCGCTAGCGCCTTGTCGATCGCATCGGCGTTGCTTTGGTCCAATAAGTCGGAATCCCGGTTGTGAGTGTAGACAATCGCCCACTCCTCCGAATCTTCCGGCCTATCGTGCCAAGCAAAGCAGTCAAACTTCTGCCAATTGCCCCGCGCCTCCCTTGCTGCCGTTTCCAGGTCCATTTCCCCTAGTTGCATGGTAGTTGCTCCTAGTTGCAAACCCGGTCAAGCGCGCTGGTCAAGTCACCCCGTAAGGATTCCCACCCCGTTGTACCGATGCGATTGACGGGCCGGTCAAGGTAGAATCCGAAAAGGAATTCGCATTGCCTTGCCTCTTGGCGCGCTTCCCGCATTAGCGCGCGCCAATTGTTCCCGTCTTTACTCCAGACCGGGGTATGTATCCCGTAGGTATAGAGCGCTTCCACTAGAACCGTATCGCGGTATCCGTTTCCAGTTGCGGTCTGAAGCATTGCTTCCGTGATTCCGCAACAGTCTAGCGCCGCGCTGATCTTTCCTTGCGCCTCCTGAGGCGAAACGACAGACAGAGAAACGTTGTAGGTTTCCGGCGGCGCTTCCCGTTCCCCAACCGTTTCCCGCCAGTTGAGCAACTCAATTACAAGGTAGTAATCGAATTCCCCGTTATTCTGGCGGGTCGAAATCCACTTGCCCCCGTAGGTCAGAAAATCCCTATCCCCCGTCAACCATCGAAACCGAATCATGGTAGTTGCTCCCGGTTGCTAGTTCGCCTTCTCATTCCACCTAATGCCAACGTGGAAATAACACTCTTCCCCGCTATCCGAAACCTCTTCGGTTTCCTCTTCCGACCACCCCAGCGCTTCGGCAACCGTGGTTGTGTCGCAAGCGCCGTATTCTGCCCGGATGCGTTGCTCCGCCAGTTCGTCGAAATCGAACCCAGCAGATTGCGCCATCATTTCCAAGCAGTCTTCTAACGCCTCCTCTTCAGTGTCCCCAATGCCGTACGCGCAGAAACGAAACGGGGTAAACGCGGTTCCGTATCCGGGGAAGTAGGAGGGGGAATCAATCCCCAGGAATTGAATTTCAAAATCGGCCAGAATGGTTTTCTGTGTTGCCAGCATGGTGCTACCCCCTTACTCCACAAGCCGCGCGCCACGTATACCAGCAGAAACGGCCATTGCACCCGGCGCAGACCGCGCCCACTAACTCGCAAACGCGCTCCCGTTCCGCCTTGTCGGCAATGCTGGAAATTGCATCGGCAAGCGCCCGAAAATGTTTCTTACTCATGGTGCTAGCTCCCTGTTGCGTTGCTGAAGGAAACCCGACCCGCCTTGACGGTTGCTTGATTCACTTCGTTGCCTTCCGAGTCTTCCACCCCATAAACCCCGAATGGCAGACACGCTAAAACGGTTTCCAACCAATGCCCCTCTTCCACTTCTGCCACTCGCTTCCCGGTTGCCTTGCGAATGATGCTTAACATGGTTGACCCTCACTGTTGCAAGTATTCGCGTCTTTTGTGCGATGTCTGATCTATTTAATCATGCACTTCTTTCGTCGCATGTTCAAATGTCGTCAACCAAACTTGAGCGGAATCCGCGCAGAAAGCGCCGGAGAAGAGAGAATCTTGCGGGTTGCAAGAGTTATCGGGGCAAGGTGAGCAAGCGCCGAATTCGCGCCGGAGTTGCGCCGTATATATATTGTCTGCGCGGCCGATTCTCTGCCCTATGCTCGCGGGGCAACGTGCCGAAGTAGCTTGCGGGTGGGAACTAAGATCGTAAGTTGCTTGCGGGTAATATGTTACGTCACGAGGCCACGTAAATCTCACGCGCGGTTAGAAGCGCGCGGTTAGAAAATGCGCTTCAGCCTCCCCACCAGGTCGACCCCGCGGCCCGCGGCCGGGTGAGCGGACCCGCGGGCCGTTGCCTTGCCCTAGTTCGGTTTGCTTGAACCACCGTTCAAGCAAACGCAACCGTTGCGATTGTAGGGGTCGTAGCGATGTGGCCGGCCTTGCCCGCGGACACTTCCCCCAGTAAGGGTGGTGGAGGGTCAGTCTATTTGGGAAAACCGACACAATCGGAACGGCGAGCGCGCGGGCTTGCTCCTCTGACTGTGCTCGCACGCACAAAGGGAGGTCTGACGCGGCACTGTAAACAGACGGCCCGATTAGGGCCTGTCGAAAGCCGGCCGAAAACTCATGCCGGCTACTGGAGGGGACGAGCGCGGACGGACAACGTGTGTTTACACGCGGGACGAGGGCGAGGGAGGCGGTAAGAGCGATCGAAACATCGTGGCTGAAAGCGTCACCCGCCCAGGCAAATGAGTCACCAAACTAACCCATTGCTCGACAACGAGTTGCTGCCAGAAACCTGCGTTTTCTCCTCGTTTGGTGTCCCTTTTTCCCCAATCGTTGTTAAGAAACATAGATCAGAAGTAGTAACACATATACATAGAGTGGTAATGGGAAAAAAGGCTCACCATGAGTCACCAGTCACCATGACCCGCAGGCCACTGGCGTCACAACCGCTTGCCCGCGAGAGGCTTATTGCAGTATTGCGGCGTCCACGGGCGGGTGACTGATGGTGACGCATCACTCACCCGTCCTCCAAGAACAAAGGAGGGGTGGTGAGGCCGGCCGTTACCGGTCGCCTGCGGGTGCGGGGATTGCGTCGTCGTACTCTTTCGGCGGCAGCATGCCGTGGCGATCCGTCACGGCGGGCAGCTTGCCGTCATAGTCGGCCGGCAGGCGGGCGTAGAACGATTCCAGTTCGTGGTAGTCGCCGAAGCCGGCGTTCGAGGCGAGAAAAGCCAAAGCCGCCGGGTTCCGCAAGCCGAGCGCAACGTATTGTTCGCCCGTGGCGAACTGGATCAAGATTCGGGAGAGTCCCTTCCGCGCCCAGATCTCCTGAATCACCAGTCCGAGCTGCTTCAAGTTTTCCAGCGACGCCTGCGGATCGCCGTCTTCGGGTTGAAGCGATTTTGAGGGATGAAGCGGTTGATAGGAAGGTTCGTCGGAACGGAAAAGCGTCAGCATCGGCGTGACCACATTTGCGTCCATTTGACTTTCCCTTGGAGGTGGTGTAAGCTTGCGCTACAGGCCAGAAATAAAGCGGGGTTGATTATGAATATCCATACGACAAAAGTCAAGTATGTCTCTTACCACTATCGGCAGACCGACCGCTCGGCTGTGGCGGAGTTCGTCAAGTTCAACAACGGCGCGTTGATCGCCGAATTCGTGGAAGGAAAGCGGCAGTGGCCCCGATTGGTGGAAGCCCTTGAGCAGTGCCGCCGCGACGAGGCGGTCCTGGTCATCGCGAAACTCGGCCGCCTTGGGCGAAACGCCAGGTTTCTCGCGATCTTGCTTGAGAGTCGCGTGGACTTCGCGTGTCTCGATAACGAGCAGTGCAACAAGTTCACGGTCCACATCCTGGTCGCCTCGGCCGAGGAGGAGTCGCGGCGGATCAGCGAGCGGACGAAGCGGACCCTGGCCGAGGCCGTCAAGAGGAAGGGAATCAAGCTGGGGTCGGCACGGCCTGGCCATTGGGAAGGTCGGGAGCACTTGCGGGGGACGAAGAAAGCGATCGCCCAGTCGGCAAAGTTGCGGCGGCAGCGCACCGAAGAGACTTACCGCTTCATCATGCCGACCTTGAAGGAAATGCGGGAAGCCGGCAAGACGATGGACGAGATCGCCGAATGGTTGAACAACAATGGGCATACGACTACGGCTGGCCATCCATTCAATCAGGTGTCGGTGTGGCGGTTGCTGAAACGCTACCTCGGTGACGGTTTTCTGGGCAAAGTCAAGGATCGCGGCGGCAAGCCGCAAATCATCCCGTGCATGGAGAAGACGGCGTGACGGCTGCAAAACAAAGGGCGAAGCCCCGCGACAGCGGCGAGCAGCCGACGGCCGTCGAATATCCGCTGGCCAACGGGTATCCGTTCCGTGCCGGCCCGTACATGCCGCCGAGCGTCAAGGTCGGTTCGACGGTCCACGACGAGTATTACGGGGATGTCACGGTGGAAGGCATGACTGAGGCGCCGATTCCCTGGCCGGGCTTCCACTGCAAGCGTGGCCGGCACAAGGGCCTCATGCCGATTCTGTTCGCCGGCCTGGTCCGCGCCGTGGCAGAAGAAGACGAGGTGGCCGTAGCACACTTCTGGGGCGTGACCCGATACATGGTCAACGAGTGGAAGCGCGCCCTGGCTGGCTGCGAAGAGTCCAACGCCGTGTTCACGGCCTTGGCGATCAAACGAGCCGATCCCGCCTTTCGCTGGAAGTACGGCTATCCGCAGGTCTGATTGCGGGTTCCGGCCTCTTGGTTTCATCCGGGCTCACCTCGTGTTCATCTTCAAGCGTTTCAAGTTGCCGCTCTAGTTCGACTAATTCCGCATCCTCGGTCTCCAATTGCGATTCGAGCCGCTTGACGGCCTCGGTCTTCCGCGCGACAAGCTGGCGCAGGTCGTCTATTTTTATGCCTGTTGCGATTGGGTGGGTCATAGAGGGTTCACCAGGCCGTTGCGTGTAAGCTTCATCGCCATCGAGCAGGCAAGTGACCAGGTTTCTGAGCGGCTGTCAGCAAGGGCGACGATGGTGTGCCCACAACTCTGGGCACTCAACCACCAGCTACCATCGTAGGCTTGCTGCGCGTCGTCCAGGGGCTTCCAGCCGAGGCATCGCAGCCGACACCGCATTTCCGCGATCAACATGATGCACCTGTGAGATCGATGTCGGCAACAAGGCCCACCTGTGGCAGACCGGGCCAGCTCATGACTGTGGACAGAGCGCGAACCCTATCGCGTAATTCGTCGAACTGTTGAGCAAGACGATCGCGTGCGGTCATGCAGGCCCCGAAAAAAGACAGGGGAGCGTCAAACCAGACTGCTCCCAACGCCCCGACCAAGGGGCAACGTGAAACAGTGCCGGCCGACGCTCCCCCTTTCGGGGAAGCGCGGTCAAGCACTGCCTTCACGTTCAAGGGCTCGGAAGCCCAGGTTGGTCGTTCGTTGGGAAGCAGTGACTCGACGCTTGCGCGTCAATTTCAAATTGTCGATTCAATCCTACCTCATCCCACCCCCCGGTGCAAACCCCGGCACAAGGGCCACAAGGGTTGCGGCGAGCATCGGTCCGGAAACGGAGAGCCGAGCAGCGACTGGATTGGCCCTCCGGTAGGAAAACGTTCACCGGGCCGCACAAGCCTCGCGCACCCAGCTCCGCATGACGATAGGTTGGGCCACCGCGCTGGTGTTCCTCGCTGGGTGCCCCCGCTTGGATCGTGAGGCGTGGGATGGCGCCCCGGAATGCCATCTCGACGTTCGTGGATGTCGCGCCTTGCTGAAAAGCCGTCCCCGCCACTCCGAAAATCTCGTTTGGCGATTTGACATTCAGCCATTTCGTGGTATGATAATACTAGAAGGACACACCACGATGACCGCACGCTTCATTCCGTACTACCGCGTCAGCACCAAGCGTCAGGGCAGGTCGGGCTTGGGTCTTGAGGCCCAACAAATGGATGTCTTGAAGCTGATTGCTGAGTCGGGTGGCAGCGAGATCGCCCACTACACCGAAATCGAGACAGGAACGACCCCCGATCGACCGGAGCTGGCGAAGGCCCTCGCCCATGCGAAGCTCTCCAACGCCACGCTGGTGGTCGCCAAACTGGATCGGCTTGCCCGCAACGTCGCCTTCACGGCAGCCTTGATGGAGTCGAAGGTGGACTTCGTATGCTGCGATTGCAAGGGGGCCAACACCCTGACGCTACACATCTTGGCTGCCGTGGCCCAAGAGGAGGCGCGACTTATCGGCGAGCGGACGAGAAAGGCCCTGGCCGCCGCCAGGGCCCGTGGCGTCAAGCTGGGCTCGGCCCGCGAGGGTGCGTGGCAGGGCCGCGAGCACCTGCGAGGGTTCAGGAAGGCGACGCAGCGGTCGGCCGCGAAACGTCGCGCCGAAACCGACAGGAAGTACGCCCACCTGGTCCCGACGATAAAGGAACTGCGGGCCGACGGACGCACGCTGGACGAGATCGCCCAGTGGCTCAACGAAAACGGCCACTTCACCCGCGATGGCAAGGCTTACACCAAACCGGCTGTATGGCGACTGTTCCAGCGTCACGCATCCGAGTGTTTGGGTAGGATCAATCGCTTTCGCACCCTGGAAGGTGCTTTGCCGGCACATTGACATGCACCCATTTCGATGCATGGCTACACTATAGCCAACGTTTACACAACTCTTGGAGACGCACCCGTGATCCGCGAAGACTGGCTGCAACAGATGATCGACTTGCTCCGACCCGATTTCGAGCAGATCGGGGCGCCCCTGCCCGAGAAGATTCGCGTTTCGTGCGGTTTTCCTTCGAAGTCCGCCTTGGCGAACAAGGCCCGCCGCATCGGCGAGTGCTGGGGCGTCGAGAGCAGCGAAGACAAGTCGTTCCAGGTCTTTATTTCCCCGCTGCTCAAGGAGAGCATCGAAGTCACCGCCACCCTGGTTCACGAGTTGGTTCATACGGCCGTGGGGATCGACTGCAAACACCGTGGGCCGTTCCGGCGAGTCGCCAAGGCCATTGGGCTGGAGGGCAAAATGACGGCCACGGTCGCGGGCGAGGCGTTGCAGACCCGGCTCAAAGAACTAATCGAACAGCTTGGCGACTACCCACACGCCCGCCTGGTGGCCAGCAACCGGCCGAAGACGCAGACCACGCGGATGCTCAAAGTCACGTGCCAACAGTGCGGTTGCGTGGTGCGCATGACCCGCAAGTGGTTGGACGAAGCCGGCCTGCCGACCTGCGGCTGCGGTGGCGAAATGGTGGAGGAAGAGGGCAGTGAAGAAGGGGGCGACGAATGAACGGCACCGAGTTGACCAGCGCCAAGACCTTCGGCCGGCGCGATACGGGACGCGAGCAGTTGAGCACGGTATCCCGGTGGTGGCAATCTGTGGTCGAGTACCTGGGCAACGGCAATGGAGAAAGCCAATGAGCAGCAATCTCGACAAACTGCGTGGCGTGTTGGGCATCGTCGGTGGCCGGGAATCCGAAGTCCTGGGCATCGCCATCAAACGCATCAAGGAATTGGAAGGAACAGTTGAGCAACTCGAAGGCCAACTGACCGAGCAGGGTCAGCAATTGGAAAGGACTCGCGACAAGACCGACTGACCGCGGCCGAAAATCGGAACTGGCGGCTGCCGCCATCCGGGCAAATTCAATCCATGACGTTACATCTTTGAGGTACAACCCATGTTTCTTCTCGTCCAGAATCCCGGCGTGGCTCCCGTGGAAGGCTTCACTTTGCTTGGCGTCAGCACGACCCGCGATTGCGGCGTGGAAGGCGCGATCGGCCAGTTTGGCAGCGGCAACAAGCACGCGATTAACGTGCTCTTGCGGGCCGGGCTCAAGGTTATCGTTTACTGTGGCAAAACCCGCCTGGACTTCCAGACCCGTGACGACGAGATCGACGACGGCCTGACTCGCAAGCTGGTCAAGCGGGTCATGTGCAAATTGGGCGGCACGTCCACTCGGACCATCGATCTGGGTTGGGTGCTCGACTTCGGCGCGATCGACTGGACCGACCTGGGCATGGCGATGCGCGAGTTCATTAGCAACGCCATCGACCGCACGCTCCGCGAAGAGAACGGCGAGTTCATTCCGGCGCTTTCGGATGCACGGCTGTGCGTTATGCCAGTCGAAGACGAGAAGGTCAAGGCGAAGGACGGCTACACCCGCGTGTACGTGGAGCTGAACGAGGAAGTTCGGCGGTATTTGGACGAGTTGCCCAAACGGTTCCTGCATTTTTCCGGTCGCCCCGAGCAAGTCAAGCAGTCGTTCCTGCCCAAGGCGACCCGGAACCTCAACGGCAAGAAGACCGCCGTGATCTACCGGGCCGGCGTCTGGGTCCGCGAGATCGAAGAAGCGACCGACGATTCGGTCTATGACTACAACTTCAAACAGGCCGAATTGCAAATCGACGAATGCCGCAACAGCAGCGATTACACCATCAAGGCGGCGATCGCCAAGTTGTACCGCAAGGCGTCCGCCCCGGAGTTGGTCCCGGTGTTCAAGGCCCTGGTGGACCAGAAGCCGGCCTTCGAGGACACGTTGGACCCACACTACATCTGCCCGTCGTGGGAGACGCCCCAGCCCGAGCAGCAAAAGAACTGGCAGCAGGCGTGGCAAGCCGTGGCTGGCGATGCGATTCTGTGCGGCCCATCCGCCACGATCGTCGAGTTTGTGGAGAGGAAGGGCTACGCCGCCAAATCCATCAGGGCCGACAACATCGTGACGGCCGCCGCCCGCTTCGGTGTCAAGACCGATGCCCAGGTGCTTACGGAGAACGAGAAGCAGGGCCGCGAGAAGCTGCCCGCCACGCCGGCTGCTGTTGAAGCTGTCGATACAGTATGGGGCTGGCTCGTCAACCTGAGCATGACCAACGACAAGGCGAAGCCAGCGGTCGGGTGCTTTCGCGACGTGATGAATGGCGGAAGCCGGTTGTTGGGCTTCTGCGACGAAACGGGCGTCTACATCGCCGAGGATCATGCCAGCGGCGTCACGAAGATGGTGCTCAAGACTGCCTTGGAGGAAGTCACTCATTGGGTCACGGGTGCGACCGACACCAGCCGCGACTTTCAGGACTTTCTGCTTCGGGTGGTGGTAGAGATGGCAAGCGAAAGTGCCGTGGTGTCGGCAGCCCAATAGCGAGAGGCACGCAGATTCGGTCGGGTGTAAGCCCCGCCCGACACGTTTGCCCTTCATTTTATCTACGGCATCATTGAACCATGACTCCTGCTGAAGACACACTTGCAAGGATCAAGGCCCGGCGCGAAGAGCAGGCCCGGCTCTACCGCATTCTCGACCTTTGGGCCGCAGTTCAGGCCCAGGGAACCGAGCCGGAAGAAGTCGAATCGTTCGGCTTCGACCCGAAGCTGCTCACGCCGACGCTGGAACGTGAACGCCGGCAAGGGATGGCGCGGGGCCATGATCCCTACGTCGAGCGGCTGCCGACTGGTCAGCACCGGCCCTTGATCTTCAATTACGTCAGGCTCAAGGCCGGCGACATCCGACCCCTGCATCCCGTCTTGGAGGCCGTGTACTGATGGGAAAACGAGGCAAAATCATCGCCGAAATCGAGCGGCAGATCGGCCGGCTGGAAGACCAGCCGGGTCAGTGCCTCTATTACGCCCACCACACGGCTGCGGTCTTGTGTCAGCACGGGCTGCCGGCGGTGATTCAAGCTGGCTCGCTTCAATGGCCGCGCGTCCGTCGTGTGGAAGACGATGGCCAAATCGACACTCATTTTGCCTACATGTGGACGCCGACTTCGTCAGAAAGCGCCTTATCGGTCGCCTTGGGCAACCTGCCGGAGATCCACGTCTGGGTCGGAATTCTGAACAGCCAAGAAATCGTGGACTTCACGACGCGCCACTTGCGGTCAGCGGCCGAAGCCCGCGGAATGGCCTGGACTGCCGCCGATCCGCCACGCTACCTGTGGTGCCCAGCGGCCGGCGCGCCGGATTGGGTGGTCTACCGGCCGGATCGTGATGCCTCGATCTATGCTTGCACGCTGCTGAAACGCCTGTTCGATCCGGCCTACTTGAAGCGAGGTCGGCGATGAACTTGAACGCTGGACTCTAACTATGAGCGACCGACCGATGTTCGCGTTAGGCCAGTTGGTGGTGACCCCTGGGGCGTTGGCGCAGTTCGAGGAAGCCGGGCAGCGGCCGACGGAATTCCTGGCTCGCCAAGTGTCCGGCGACTGGGGCGACCTGGGCGTGGAAGACCGGCGGGCCAATGACGACGCCATTGCCCAATGTGCCCGGATTCTCAGCGCCTACCATCTTGACACGGGCGTGAAAATCTGGATCATAACCGAGGCTGACCGGTCTTCAACGTGCATCCTGCTTCCCGAGGAATACTGACATGGCTGTCGAACGCGAGATTCTGGACTGGGGCGTGCGATTGACGGTCCGCCCCTACACGGGTGCAAATGCCTCACTGATAATCAAGTCAGAGATTGCCGCCTACAAGTCGGGGAAGGGCTCTGAAGTGCGGATCACCTTTCCCGGCACCTCTTTGGCAAGCCCGCTTCGCTTGCTTGACGCCCAAGCGTGGAACGAGGGCATGACTGCCATCATCAACGAGACCCGCCGCATCGTCGCCGACATGAAGGCCGAGGCGACCAAGGGCGAATCGAAGAAGAAGCGCTAGCTGTCAGCCGGCCAGCGTGTTGTCGGGCGGGAATTTCGGAGCGCCATGGCTTTGGGGAATGCTGCCCCCAGGGCCATCGTTACGATTGCCGGTCAAAAGAAAGACCCTACCAGGCGACGACACCGCAACGCCGAGCGTCTCATTTATTGGTCGATGGTCTGTTTCACGCGTCACGGGTAGTTGGGACGGTCAATCTCCGCTCGACGGCAACGCGTTTCCCAGTGCGCGTCGGTGTGTCGCAACTGGCGCGCGATGACTTTCTCCCCATCCGTGGCACGACGCGGCATTGCATCCGCCCGTTTCCTTGACGAAGGGGGGGTGGCGGTTACGCTCAAATACCGTCAGAGAGTTTAGCGAGGAGGGGCGCGGATGGAGGATTTTTGGTGGCGACTGGAGGCTCTCCTAGGCCGGCACGCGCCCGCAGTTTACTACGCCTGCATGAACCCCCGGCCTCGGGGCGGAGATGATTCTCTCTTCCGTTCTGGGTCGTGTTACCCCGTGGCTATTTCCGGGAGTGTGCCGCCGTCAGTGGCGGTTGGTCCTGCTGCGATTCACTGATCACACGGGTAGTTGAGAAGATTGATATGCCGCCGTTGACCGCCTTTCAGCATGAAGAGGCTCGTAATCTCGCGTATTCTCTCTCGTTGAAGCGAGGGAACGGGAAGATTCCGCCCTACGAGCCAGCGATGGCGCGTGGCGACTTCTTCGAGGCTGCCGGCCATGCAGCTCTTTATGAGCCAGATCCGGCCGATGAAGCTGCCGATCGACTAGTCCCAGTCGCTCTGCGACACCACTCGCAGTACGAATCTGTTGACACGAACACGGCCGCGAACTTCGAGGCTACCTGTAATGCCCTAAGCGATGACGAGTATTGGACTATCCTAGGTCACATCTGGGTTCATGCTCCTAAGAAGAACACCGAATTCAAGCACGAGCACTCCCAGAGATACCGGCGGCTGTTTGCAAGTCCCCGCCTAGGGTTGGTGAAGTTGATGACCCCGGCAGAGCGATCTTTTCTATTGACTCGTAGCGACCCTCTGAGGGTTTATCGCGGCTGCCAAGAGAACCTTAACAAGCGCGGCTTGAGCTGGACCTTTGAGCTGCCGGTCGCGATCGACTTTGCGTATGAATACTACAAAGCCCACAAAGTCTACCTGACTGGGGAATGCGCGGTCACCGATGTCATTGCATATTTCAACTTCTCGAAAGAGTTCGAGGTCATTATCCCAGGCGAGAAGGTCAATGTAACTTCGACCGACCCAATTCCCTGCCCAATACCGAACCACCTTTTGAGGCAATAATCAACACCGCCCGCACTTACAGGGTCTGACGAAGACCCCATGCCCTCTTACGCGGTGCGAAACCACGCTCATCTGCCCCTTTTCTTGGGCGCTTCCGACCTTCGGGCCGAGGCGGTGTCGCTACCGACGTGCGCTGCGGTTCGTTTCGCTGGCCATTCGGCCGTCCAACTGTGGAATGGTCGTCGACGATAGCCTGCCCGACTTGCGTGGCCGGCGGTGCCGCTGATTGGCAACAGTGGTAATATGGGGGGGTGGAAGCCGCTGCTCGGTTTTGACTCGTCGCCAGTCGCCAGGTGTTCACATTTTGCCCAAATCGGTTATAATTCGGGGTTTCACCCCGTCTAAACAGTGTATCCGTTTGCCTCTGTCGGGTTATTTCCGAGCGCCGGTGATGCTCTCAACGTTGCAAACGTGGGCGAGTGAGCATGAAAGACACGCCGAGCCTTGAGCGGGAACTTGAGCGACGCGCTGCGAAAGACGCGAACGCTGAGAATCTGTGGCATCGGTACGAGACGATGCGACAGTACTTGGAAACCGAGTACTACGAGTGGGTGCAAACCGCATGCCCGTACTACACGGATCATGGCAAGCCGCACATCCAGTCGGTCATCCAGACTGCCGGCTACCTGCTCGCACCGCGGTTGAAGAGCAAATCGGATCTCACGACGATGGATTTGTTCCTCATGCTCGCCGCCATCATCTGGCACGACGTGGGCATGGTCTATGGTCGTTCGAATCATGCCGATCGGGTGCTCAAGTTGATGGAGAGCATCCGCACGCTTGGCTTCCCATGCCCTACGACACAGCGCCTCGTCAACGAGATCGTCCGTGCGCATGCGGGCGACAGGGGGTTGAGCGTCCCGAAACCCGACGAAGATTGCGCGATGGGCTCCGTCACGTACCAGGTGTATCCCCGAACACTCGCCGCCGTCTTGAAGTTCGCCGATGAGGTGTCCGAGAACCGTTCACGCATTAGTCTTGCACTGCTTCCCGACGTACCGGAAGGCCAACAGATCTACTGGCAGTACGCCAGGGCGGTCGTGAGCGCCCGGCCGGAACCGGAGCGTGAGAGAATCGTCGTGACGATCGAACTCGACACGGATGCGATTCTGCGTCGGTGCCCCTGCAGAGACTTCCACGGGCGCTGCGATGGTGAGGGAAAAATCTCCGTGCTGGAGTACGTCCTGTGCCGACTGGAGAAAATGAATAACGAACGGATTTACTGTGGCACGAGCCTGGCGAGATACGCATCTATCCGGGAGATCGAGGCCCGGCTGACGCTCGTCCGAGGAGCCGAACGCCACGGCGGCTATGACACCCTGACGCTGCCCATCGGCGATTGCGGCCTGGACCACACGTCATATCCGGGCGTCGGACTGTTCCAACCGTTCTTCGAGCGCCACCCGCAGTGGCGTCCGGAGACCCTTGCCGAGGCGCTGAAGCCATGACCGATATGAATACACTTGCGACTCCCGGCCTGTTACCCGGTAACCCTTTCGTGGTCGAGAGCCCGGAGAAGTTGCCCCCGGAGCAACTCGTCGGCCTTTTCATCGAGCAGTACACGCAGATCGAAACGGTCCGCCAGCGTCGGCACACGTTCATTTGGGGGTCGAGAGGCTCCGGCAAGAGCATGATGCTGCGGTACTTGGAGCCACAGTGCCAGGGCATCGTGCATGGCGGGATCGAGAAGGTCTTCAGCACGTCCGAACCATTCCTCGGCGTGTACTGCCCCTGCAAGGAAGGGCAGTTGAACAAGACGGAATTCGAGACGCTCGATGAGTCGGCGACGGCGATCTTGAGCGAGCACCTCCTGAACATCACCATTGCGGATCGGCTGATTGTGTGTTTGCGCGATCAGTTCGCGGCCGGCGTGATCGGCGTATGTGAGCTGACGGCGTTCGCGAAGAAGGTGATCATGCTCTTCGAGCCGGCATCGATTGCCGCATCGGGGCGAGGAGCGACGGAATCGAACGACATTGCCGTTGATCCGCTGGGCTGGCTGCACCGATTGTTCAGCCTGGAGAATCTGAAGATCGGAGGATTCTTGCGCTGGCGGTGCCTCGGCCGCGGCGAGACGCAGTACGAGGGGGCGACCAGCGGCTACCATGATTTCCTGTTGCCGTTCATGCAGTTGGTAGGCGACCTTCCGGTGATCCGTGGTGCGTCCGTGTATGTGCTCCTCGATGATGCGGACCGCCTAAACCGAGTGCAACAGAGGATCGTCAACAGTTGGGTCGCGAACCGAGATAACCAATGGCTTTGCGTGAAAGTCTCGGCACAACGGGAGAAGTACGACACGCTCCTGACGCTACGGGGCGGCCTGATTGAGCAACCGCATGACTACTCGGAAGTCAACGTGGAGGAGTTGTACACCCAATCGAAGTCCGACTACGCCAACAAAGTACGACTCATCGCCGAGCGCCGCCTGACGTTGTCCCCGCTCCCGGAGAAGAACATCGACCAGTTCCTCCCGGTGAATGACACGGAACGGCAGCGCTTCGACGACATCAAGAAAGAGACGGCAGAGGAGTGGCACAAGGCGGGAGAGCCGGGGAGGCAGGGCGACTACGTCACGCGCTACGCGACGGCGCGGCTGTTTCAGGAACTGAAACGAAAGAAGCAGCGCAAGAGCTATGCTGGATTCCAGAACCTGGTGCATCTTTCGTCGGGCATCGTGCGGGACTTCCTGGAACCATGCTATCTCATGGTGGACGCATGCGTGAAGAAAGGGGCGAAGCTGGGTGAACTGCGCGCAGTACCGCCGAGCGTGCAGGATGAAGTCTGCTACCGGTACTCGGAAGAGTTCCTGGACGTGAAGCTCCAGGATATCCGGAAGGATCTTCCGCCGGAGAATTGGAGCCAATTGGACGCGTTGCGCACGTTGATCGAGTCCCTGGGGCGTCTCTTCTACGAACGGCTGCATGATCCATCGGCGCGCGAGGCTCGCGTGTTCTCCTTCACTGTGCGCGAGTCGCTCTCGTCGAACCTGGAGGAAATCCTGCGACTCGGCGTGCAACATCGGTACTTCCAACGTCGCACCTACAGCACGAAAGAAGGCGGTGGACGCCAGCCCTGGTACATCTTGAATCGTCGCCTGTGCCCGGTCTTCAAGCTCGATCCAACGGGCTTTGAAGGACGTATCCAATTGAGCTCCGACCATTTGGAGCTTGCTTGCAGCGATCCTCCTCGGTTCGTCCGGATGCGTCTCGGCGTGGTGGAGGACGACGAGAACAGACCACTATTCCCGAGCGACCCTGGGGAGGAGAAGGAATGAGTCCCTTCCGATGTACGATTGCCCAAGCGATTCGGGATCAGGTGCTTCAGCCGGCAATTGTTGGCAAGCCTGACGATCTGTTCCTCGCGTGCGCGAGTTTCGAGCCGCGGAGCGTGAAAGCCGCGGAGTGCCTGCCGCCGACATACCGGGCTCGCCAGGCGATCATTTACGCCAACAGCGAGTGCCTCGAAGGCTGCCAGGGTGTGGGTACACGGCCGCACTTGTACCAGTTGATTACAATTCTCGCGCGACACGCGGATCGGGTGGATGTCGTGGAGGGTTCGCTGTTCGACGCACCGAAGCAACTGGAGACGCTACGGAAGGCGTTACTGACGGACTGGCAGCCGCAGGATCAGCAACCCACGGTGACGATCGACACGACGACGTTTAATAGGGAATCGCTTCTCATCGCCTCCGCCCTCCTCCGATCGTTCGAGCCCAAGCCCACGGTGCGCGCAGTCTACGTGTCTCCGGCCGACCATGGATCGTGGCTGAGTCGAGGATTCCGTAGCGTCCGGAACGTCGTTGGGTTCTCGGGTGTCCAAGACCCGAGTCAGCCGACGGTCTTGGCTGTCCTCGCTGGGTTCGAGCCTGATCGTGTCTTGAAGGTCATTGATGAGCATGAGCCGAAGAAGGTGCTCATGGGCATCGGCGATCCGCCGACGACCGAACGGTTCCTGGCTCGCAATATCGCGGAGCAGGAGTTGGTGTTGTCCCGTCAGGACGTGGAGGAGTTCCGTTTCGCAACTGCCGACATCCACGAATGTTATACGCAGTTGCGGTGCCTGGTGGAGCCGTGCCTGCGAGAGAGCAACGTCGTACTGGCTCCCATGAGCACCAAGCTGTCCACGCTTGCGGTGCTGCTGCTCGTGGAGGAGTTTCCGCAGATACAGGTCACGTACTGTGTGCCCGGCGAATACAACGTGCGGGACTACTCGTCGGGAGCCGATACACTGTTCATCGACGGGCTGCCTCCATGAAGACGGCCAAGACTCGGAATGTGAATCGCGTGAAGCGCCTGACGGCGCTTCTGCTGCAAGAGTACGGCTTGCCGAAGCTGGGGAACAAACGGAATGCCCTCGACGAGCTGGTCTTCATCCTCCTCTCGGAGAAGACTGATGAGAAGAAATACCGTAAGGCGTACGCGAACCTGAAGGCGAGTTTCGGAACATGGAATGCGGTACGGACGGCGACATTGGCCGAGATCCGTAAGACTATCGCCTGTGCCGGTATGGGACAACGCCGGGCGAAACTGATCCGCGACATGCTGCGAAGCATCGTGGCACGCCACGGCAAGCTGACGCTCTCCTGGCTAAAAGGGATGGAGCCTGACGAGGCCGAGCGTGCGCTCGTGGCGCTACCGGGCGTAGGCAAGAAGGCGGCACGCTGCGTGCTCCTATACTGCTTCGACATGCCGGTGCTTCCGGTAGACATCCACACCTTTCGCTTGGGCGTCCGGTTGGGATTCGTGTCGCGTCGCCTGTCGTACGACGCGGCGCACGCGGCATTGCAGGATGCCGTGCCTGCGGAGTCTCGCCATGGATTCCACGTGGCCGCGGTCGCACATGGACGCGCGCGCTGCCATGCGATCGAGCCCCAGTGTGATGGGTGCTGTCTCCGGCGCTCCTGTTCACACGGCCGTGCGGAAAAACCGTTGCCGGTCGCCGTTCGGCCGAAGCCACTTGCGGTCGATCTGTTCGCGGGGGCGGGTGGCATGAGTGTCGGGTTCCAAGAAGCGGGGTTCTCAATCGTGCAGGCCGTCGAGGAGGATCTGCGCGTCGCGACGACCTACCGGCACAATCACCGAAACACGGATGTGGTCCAAGAAGATATTCGGACTGTCGATCCAAAGGCGATCATGCGGAAGCTCGCGCTGCGACCGGGCGACCTGACGGCGATCATCGGCGGGCCGCCTTGTCAAGGCTTTTCTGAATCGAACCGGCGGACGCGGACGCTCGATAATCCCCGCAATCATCTGTACCAACAGTTCTTGGATGTCGTGGACGTAATGCGACCGGCTTGGTTCGTCTTGGAGAATGTGGCCGGCCTTCGCACGCTCGGCGGCGGCGAAGTACTGCAAGCGATCATCGGGGGTGCCAAGGATTTCGGCTACAAGGCGGAGTGTCGCGAATTGAATTCGGCAGAGTTCGGCGTCCCGCAGGTGCGCCGACGAGTGTTCGTCATCGGGAATCGCCTGGGAATCTCCATCCCGTTTCTCGAAGCGACGCACGGGCCGGAGAAACAACCGCTCGTGTCCGTCTGGGCGGCGATCGGGGATCTGCCGCTCCTGCGGAATGGAGATGAGACCGATGTCCTGCCGTATAGAGCGGACGCTACGCTGTCCGCGTACCAGGTGATGATGCGATCGAAAACGAACGGCGTCGTGCAGGGGAACCTCGTGACGTGCAACGCGGACTACGTTCTCCAACGGTACAAATGCATCAAGCCAGGACAGAACTGGGAGGCGATACCGCACAAGCTGCTGAGGAACTACAAGGACTACACCCGTTGCCACACGGGCATTTACTTCCGCCTGAAGCGAAATGAGCCATCGAAGGTGATCGGGAACTTCCGGAAGAACATGCTGATTCACCCGACGCAGAGCCGCGGTCTGTCAGTCCGGGAAGCGGCGAGATTGCAGTCATTCCCGGACTCGTACGAGTTCTTGGGATCGATCGGTTTCCAGCAGCAGCAGGTGGCGGACGCGGTGCCGCCGCTCCTTGCGGCTGCGGTGGCGCGGGCGATCCTCCGTGCCGATAGGCAGCAATAGTTGGGAGGAGTCGAAGAACCATGGAAAAAGAATGGGAGAAGTTGAGCCGGCCGCGGGTGGAGGCGTTGGATGAGATCCTCGGTGTGCCGTTCAAAGTCCTCGATGATGGCTTCGTGCGCGTCATCGACTACATGGGATCGGACGAATCCATCGTGCAGGCGGCGCGCGTCTCGTACGGCACGGGAACCAAGAAAGTACGGGAAGACCAGGGGCTGATACGCTACTTACTGCGGCATCGCCATACGACGCCCTTCGAGATGTGCGAAATCAAGCTGCATGTGCGCGTCCCGATGGATACGTGGCGACAGTGGATTCGGCACAGGACGGCGAATGTGAACGAGTACTCGACACGGTACTCGGTGGCAATCGACGCGGCGCAACGGACGACCCCAGGAGAATGGCGGAAGCAGTCCCAGACGAACCAGCAAGGGAGTAGCGGTACCGTCGATGCGGAAGTCGGGGCACATCTCTCCGATCGCGAGAAGGCTGTACAGGTACTGGCACGTGACGTCTACGAAGAGCGCCTTCGACTGGGCATTGCAAGGGAGCAGGCGAGAAAGGATTTACCTCTAGCGACGTACACGGAGGCGTACTGGAAGATCGATCTGCACAACCTGTTGCATTTTCTCCTGCTCCGCATGGACGCACACGCGCAGCAGGAAATTCGCAGCTACACGAATATCATTGGGCAAACGATCGTCAGCAAATGGTGCCCCCTCACCTGGCAAGCATTCCTGGATTTTCAGTTGCAAGCAGTTTCATTCTCCCGCCTGGAATTGGAAATCATCCGCGCACTGCATAGTGGCGATATCGCGATGGCCGTGCGGCGGGCCGAAGAGGAAGGATTGCTCGTGCGGGAGGAGCAAGGCTTTCGGCGGAGCAGGGAGCGCGATGAGTTGGAGGAGAAGCTGAGCGTAATAGGCTTAGAGGTGCCGTGGCGCGAAACGCGCTGACGGCACCTTCGCCCCACAGCCGAAGTTAGAAACAACCATGGGACTCCCTGCAATTGGCGAGATAATCGACGGCCTTTTCAAGATAGAACGGAAGCTCGGCAGCGGAGCCACCGGGACGGTCTTCGAGGTTCAGCTCAGTGTTCCGTGGACATCGTTCCGAGCAGGTGAACGATTCTGCTTGAAATGGTACGCCCCCGCGATTTTCGAACGCGAAGAGGCGCGGATAATAATCGCGCGGCGAATTAGAGAGTCGATGGTCGGCAGTTACCTGGCACACCCGAACCTCGTGAAGGTCCACGATACAGCCGCCTTCTGGAAGGATGGCTTGCCGCGGTACGTGGTGATGAGCCTTATTACAGGCGAGACTCTGGAAAGCCTGACCAGCCGTGGACCTGTGCCCACGGATTTGGCTCGGAATCTGCTCCTCGGAACCGCCAATGGACTGAAAGCGCTGCACGATCACGGTATTCTCCATAGAGATGTGAAATCCGCGAACGTAATGCGCGACAGTGGCGGCCAAGCGGTGTTGCTCGACCTGGGCGTCGTGCGACTTCAGAGCGAAGCGACCGTTACCAATTCACAGAGTTTCTTGGGAACTCTTCGGTTCGCAGCGCCCGAATGGCTGTTCCGGGAGGAATGCAGCACTTCTTCGGATGTCTATTCGTTGGGCACAATAGGCTATCAGCTTCTTACCGGGCAGCCGATTTTTTCCGATATTGGTCTCTATTCTCGGCTGGTGATGGCCGTCCGAAACCAACCCATAGAGATCGAGGATTCCGGCTGGTCGCCTGAGCGGAGATACCTCGGCAACGTTGTGCGGCGAATGCTCGCAAAGGAGCCCGAAAGCCGACCGAGTCTCGATGTGGTAATCGAGTGCTTGAGCAATTACCGCCGCCGCGACGCGTGGTCGTGGCTTGAACGCAATGGCATCTTTCGGAAGTTGGGAAGCGACCTCGGTTCGGATAGCCCTCGGCAGCGACGATTCGTTCAGGCAGTCCTAGAACTTTACGGTGAAGAGACTCTCCGTCGCCTCATGCGAGAAAACCACACGGACCAGGTTGTGTCCGACCCACGGCTGCGGCGGATGTTCTATTTGATGAGCACGGGAGAAGCCGTGAAAGACTACTTGTCGACGCCAGCCGAAGGGCGCAAGGTGTGGGTTGAGGCGATCCTAGGAGCTTACGATGATACGCACTATGCTGGCGCGTGTGCAGAACTCGAGGGGCGATCAGATCTTCTCGACGAAGTGTATCAGAGCGAATCCTCCGAAGAGATCAGGGCGCAGATCAAGCCGATGGTTGATGCTGCACGAGCCGAATTTGACGAGGAGTTCGACGCTGCCATGCTTGAAGGTGGCGGCGATTAGGGCTCCTCACAATCTTCGCAGCCTACCAGACTGATTGATGCTTCAAAGGCAAGCACGCTTTCCGGCGGCAACAAGAACGCTGGGACGGAGAGTCTGATGGCAGGATCCGCTTGGAAATGGTCGCCTAACATGCCGTTGCAGCAGACGAACGTGGGGCGCTTGCGTCCGAACGCTACGAAGTTGCGCCGAGCGATGAGCCCATATGCTCAGATGGTTCCTGGCTTGCTTCAGAATGGAACCGATTACCGAAACATCGCAGGTCCACTACCGGCCGCGGCGTGTGAGCGGCCGGCTCATTTCTGCTCGCGTTGAGCATCCAAGACCGCCTTGTCCATCTGCGCTGCCAGTTGTGTAAACGCGCGGTTGCTGCGGTGCTGCCGCTTGAACTCTGCGCACCGTGGATGGTTGGGATCGCCCGTCTCGATCAACAAGGTCCGGTAGACCTGGCCGGGCGGTGGCGCGGGGTGCGTGTCGATGGTGTACCGCCCGGCCGGGATAAAGCCGTCCAGGCAGAGTACGTTTAGGATCAGGCCCACGTTGCGGGTTCGGCGGCCTTGGCGGATGCGGTCGGCCTCCTGCCGGGCGCTCATTGCCGGTGGCAGCGCCGGACTGACCAGGTATTCCGGACACATTCCGGGCGTGACCCCAGCCGCCAACAGGAAGTCGAAGCCGTCCATCCGGTACACCCTCGCCAGGAAAGCTTCCAGGTGCCGCTGTTTGACGCGGTAGATCGGAAGCTGAACCATCGGCAAGACGGGCTTGGGGGCGTTCTGACGCGGCGGGCCTGATGGCCTGCGCTCGTGGTGTCGCATGTTGATCTCCTTCACCGGTTGAATCAGCAACCAGGGACGGGTATTAGAGCGCGTGGCAGAGAGATTTCGAGTTCTGTCCGAAAAAAACACCGTTTTCGGTATCTGGTAATAGCGTAGGAACTCTCGTGGCCGCGGTTGAGGCGAATCATGGAGCGAGTGACGGACCTAGCGGATCCCCGCCGCTGCAAGGCGTCGGTCGGCACCGGGCAGTGCATGACGGTTGCCGAGGAAGGGTCGGATTATTGCCGGGTCCACGCTGGCTCGTACCAGCCGCCAGAAAAGGGGTTGCGGCAATACCTCTTGGCACGAGCCCAGGATCGTGCCCGATTGGCGGCCTTTGCCGAACACGACGACATCAAATCGCTCCGTGACGAGATCGCCCTGACTCGCATGATGGTCGAGGGACTGTGGAATTCGGCCCACTCGGACGTAGAACGGTTGGCGATCTACGGGCGTGTAAACAGCCATATCCTCACGCTCGAAAAGCTGGTCAAGACGTGCAACCAGATCGAAGAGCGGCTGGGCAGTCTGCTGGCAAAGCCGACGCTCTTGCGTGTCGGGCAGCAGATATGCCAGAAGCTCGTGGCTCGCCTCGAAGGCTTGCCCAATTACGATCAGCTTGTGGACACGTTGATCCGCGACGTGATAACCACAATCCAAGAAGCCCGCAACGACGCGGCCACCGTGCCCACCCTTTCGGCCCTGGCGGAGTCCTAATGCAATTGCCCGTCTGGTGTGAGTGCGGTCGCATTGTCACCTATGGCGGCGAGGACCGCTGCGAGGACTGCTGGGCCGACGAGCAAAAACGCCTCGGCATTCGCCGCAACGGCACGTCCAAGTACATCGACAACATCTGCATGGCGCGGATCCCCGGACCTGAGGTGCAACATGTTCCCCTTCCTGTCAATGTGCCGCCAACCGCCCACCTCACCAACGCTGAAAGCGTTGTCGCGGTACGACCTGGGCCTGATCGTCAACCCGAATGACCTCAAGGCTGGGGACGTGATCGGCTTCTCGGGCAACAGTTGGATCAGTGCGCTTATCAATCTTGGCACCTACGGGATTCCGTTTTGGGGCATCAGCCACGTCGGGGTCATGGCCCACGCCGCAGACGGCCGGTTGCTGTTGTTCGAGAGCACGACGCTGGAGAACATGCCCTGCGAACTCTCGGGCGAATGCTTCAATGGCACCCAGGCCCACGACCTCACCAAGATTCTCCAGGCTTACCCAGGCAAAGTCTGGCACTATCCACTCTATCGGCCGCTCTATGCGCATGAAGACAGCCGGCTGAGCGACTTTGTGATGGCAACGATCCACACGCCTTATGACGCGATGGGGGCGTTTCGCGCGGCCGGCGTCGGGTTGTCTTTTGTGGAATCGTTGTTCCGCGAACAAGACCTGCACATGATCTTTTGTTCGGAGTGGGTGGCCGCCGCCTATGCGGACCTCGGCCTCATGCCAACGGTGAGCGCCGCCCGCTGGAACCCCAACCACCTGTGCCGGATGCTTCAGTACAAGGAACTGGTCTTCAAACCACGGAGGCTGCGATGAAGCGGATTGTCCTGGCAGTGTTGTTGCTGGTGGTGGTTGCCGGTTGCGAGTCGCCCGGCATCGTGGCCCCGCCGGTGCGGAAGGGACGCCCTGTGGTGGAGCGTCCCACGGTCAACTTGCCGCTCGCCCTGCGGCAGAGCAATTGGTGGGGAGAGGGTGGTCAAGGTTCTTGCACCTGGGCCACAATGGTTTCCCTGTTGCGTTGGCAGGGCCGCTACCGCACTGCCAATTGGGTCCGACAGAACTGCGGCGACGGCGAGTGGCCGGACGACATGGCCCAGCGGCTCGACGAGGCCGGCGTGCGCTACGCCTCCGTCACCAACGGCGACGTGAAGTTCTTGGAGTGGGCGTGCCGCACGCGACGCGGCTGCGGCATTACGATTCGGGGCGGCCAGCACATGGTTGCCTTGGTCCACCTGGATGAAAAGTGGGCCGCCCTCTTGGACGACAACGCCGTCGAGCAGTACATCTGGGTCCCGCGCGAGACGCTGATTGCTGAATGGCAGGCCAGCGACGGGTGGGCCATAACGCCGATCTACACTCCGGCGGCTCCGCTTCCACAATAACGCCCAAGTCTGTTTCACGAGAGGAAAGCAATGAACAAGCTGTTGCTATGCGCGATGTGTGCGGTCGCCCTCTTCGCGGTCGTAGTCCCCTGTTTCGCCGACACAGTGAACGGCGTCCTGGCCGAAGAGCGCGTGGTCAACCTGCCCAACGACCAGGGCAAGTGGTACATCAGTGTCGTCGGAGACTCCAACGACGCCCGCTACAACGAAATCCTGAACTGGTTCGACAACAATCCAAATCTGACCAAACTGAAGGACCAGGTGCAATTCTGCCCTGTGACGAGTGACACGGCGATCTACAAGGAGCGGTATGCTCCGAACGTCGCGGGGCTACCCACCGTGCGAATGCAGCAACCCGACGCGGTAGTGGTCTACGAGGCGGCGGGGAAGGACCTTCCCATGACGGCGGCCGGGCTGAACGGGGCCCTGGCGGGGGCGGTCGGCAAGGCCCAAGGGCTGCGACCTATCTTGCCGTGGCGGCGGGATACCGACAACCGCCTCAACAATCTGGAACGTCCGAAACCTCAGCCACAGCCCAATCACGATCCCGAGCCGCAGCCGATTAACGACGGCGGCAAGCCCGAGGTGGTGAACCCCGATCTGGCGGAGCCCGAGTCCGCACTGCCTGGTTGGCTTGTGGTCCCGATCGGTGGCGCTGGTTTCCTGGTCGGCTTTTGCCTCGGCTACGGTAAGAAACTCAAAGAGAAGTTGCTGCCGGCCACGCACTGTTGATTCCTTAGTGCGACTGCCTTTGTCCGGTGACTGCTACGCCGCGCCTGCGGCATTCCCAAACGCGGAGAAGAAAGATGAACCCCATTGTTGTGATTTGGATTCTGGCCGCCGTGGCGTGCGTGCTCGTTGGTCGTGAGATCGGCAAGTGGCTCTTCGGCAAGAACGAAGCGCTGACGACCAAGAAGCGGGATGCTCAAGTCCTGGCCATCAAGCTGCGGGCGGTCGGCCTCAAGCTGTTGCCGGCCCTGCTCGAAGACTTTGCCGTGGGCGACGTGAACGATCTGCTCGAAAAGATTCACGATCTCTCCAAGTTGGTGGAGTCCGGCAACGACGCCATCGAGAAGGAACTGGAATCCACCTATGAGAACGTGCTGGACAAGAAGCTCGCCACGCCCGAGGGCATGGCCCTGGTGAAGGCGAAGATCGCCGTGATCGAGGGAGCGGCTGCCCCGGCCGACGCTCCCGCTTCCGCGGCTCCGGCCCCCGCCTCTGCTTCGGCCAAGTCCTAATCGCGTCCGAGCAACCTGCCACGCCACTGACGCAAGCGCACTTTGGCAGGTCTTCCCACTCCCGTGCCCCGGCCGGCGTCGTAACCGGCCGGGGCCGGTTCTCCAAGGGCTCCCGGATGCGCCGCGAGCCTTTCGAGAACCGCAGTCTTGCCGTGCCAGGAGATTCGCCGTGAACATGAAGACGCGATCTTTTTGCAAATCCGTGCTGGTGCCGCTGGCTGTGATCTTGACGACCATTTTGATCGCCGGCTGTGAGCCTCCGACGCCGGTGGCCCCTTGGCCGACGCCCGACCAACGCCACGAGGCGCAACCGGACAAGCAACACGGCCAGTGTTGCCGGCCGAAGATCATTGCCTTTGGTGCCGATTGGTGCCCTGCTTGCCAAGCCGGCCAACCGCAGCTAGACGCCTTGGAGCAGATGGGCGTGGATGTCGAACGGATCAACATCGACAAGTGCTCGGAAATGACCAAGCGGTACTATGGCATCACGAGCATCCCGGTCTACTTCGTGATCCGCTGTGGTCACGATACTGTGCAGACGCAGGACATCGACGAGGCCGTTCGGCTGATGAACGAAGTCTTCGGGAGGTCGTGATGGCCGAGCGACGGTGTGCGAACTGCCCGCCGACGCCGGTGAAACCAAAGCTGCCGCCGGTCTCCGGGCTGATGCTCGAAGACGGCAAACGCCTCTGGCACCACGCGCTGGTCACCTGCAACGCGGCCGTGGAAATGATGCACGTTTACACGCTTCTCGGCGCACCGGGCGGCGATCCCAGTCATCTTCGACGACTGGCGTCACGCCTGTTGGAAGTCGCCCAAGCCTGCGAGGAAAACAATGCGAGTGCCCGTCCCGCACAATAGCAGTTTGCCGCTGGTGAGCATCATCCTCTACACGCCGAAGGGCGAAGTCACAACGACGGTAGACGACAGCCACTACTGGGTGGACATCCCCCTGCCGGACGGCGTTCAGGAAGACGAGGTGGACGTGTACTCGTGCTTCCTGGGGCCAGACCACCGGCCGCCCTTCGGCTGCGGCCCGGCCTTGCTCAGGTCCGCCAAGCGGAAGCCGGCCGACAAGCTTGAGTCTGCTCCAGCTCCGGCCATCGAACCTCCTCCGGTTGTTGAGCCGGCCCCGGTTGCACCGGCCCACGAACCGGAGCCGGTTGTGGAACCCGAGCCTGCTCCGACCAGTGAACCGGCCCCGGCCGTTGAGTCAGAAATGGACGCAGACGACGAGCCCGTAGCGGCCGGCTGAGAAAACACGAGGTTGCACAGGATGAACGCAGACTGACCGAGCAAGACGCCAAGCGAACCTGCCATGCAACCTCTGCTACAACGGTGGCTACACAATGGTCGAAGAGCGCGCTAGCCGCGGCGAGCTGTGGGACGCCTTCCAAGAGGGCGTCACACGCGGCTTGGAGAACTCGTCCTTACAGTCGTGTAGCCGATGGGCTGAGCATCGCAGGGTGATGGGAGCACCCTTCCCCGGTCCCTACGGCTTCGCACATCACCCCTGGTGCCGCGAGATTCACAACAGCAAGGCGGCCTTCACCGTGGCGATGAAGGCGGCTCAGTTGGGCATCACTGAAGCTGGGATCAATCGGGCATTCTTTGTGCTTGACCAGTTGAAGCGTGACGTGCTGTACGTGCTTCCCACGACGTTGAATGCGAGCGACTTTTCCAAGGCCCGCTTCGCCACCGCACTGAAGCTCAGCTCGTATCTCAAGCAACTGTTCGTTGACACCAACACCGTGGGCCTGAAGTCCACGGGAACCAACGTCCTGTACATCCGCGGAAGCCGTGGTGACTCGAACCTGAAGTCCATTCCGGTTTCGGAACTGGTCCTGGACGAGCTGGACGAAATGGACACGAAGGCCATCTGGTTGGCCTTGGAGCGTTTGTCCGGGCAGATCGAGAAGCATGTCCTGGCCATCTCGACGCCCACCGTGCCGAAGTACGGCATCCACAAGCTGTTCCTCACCAGCACGCAGGAACACTTCCAGTTCAAATGCCCCTGTTGCGGCCGATGGACGGAGTTCGTCTGGCCCGATTGCGTCGAGATCATCGGCGAGACGGTCAGCGATCCCCGCTGCCACGAGTCGTTCATCAAGTGCAAGGACTGCAAACACAGGCTGGACCATCGAGCCAAGCCGGAGTTCCTGGCCGGGGGCTTGTGGCAGCCGACGAACCTGCAAGTCAGCCCGCAGGAGTCCCGTGGCTTTTACGCCAATCAGCTTTATTCGTCTACGGTCTCTCCCGGTGAGATCGTCATTGCCCACTTCCGTGGCCTTGGCGACGAGGCGGCCAACAAAGAGTTCCATAACTCGAAGCTGGGCCTGCCATTCATCGGCGAAGGTGCCCAGGTCTCCGACGCGATGCTGGACGCCGCCGTGCGGAAGCATATTACCGGCGACGTGCGGCCGGGGATCGGCGGTCGGCGCTGCATCACGATGGGTGTGGACCAGGGCAAGACCGGCTACATCACCGTAGTGGAGTGGCTGTTTGACGGCGACCGCCGTGTGGACATCAATCTGGCAGCGGTCGGCAAGCTGCTCTGGTACGGCAAGTTCCGGGAGGAGGACTGGAACTACGTCGGCCAGTTGATGCGGGAATGGCAAGTCCTCGCCTGCGTGGTGGACGCCGATCCGAACATCAACGACGCGCGGCGGTTTGCCCGCAAGTTTTACGGCTATGTCCACCTCTGCCGTTATCGGCGAGGAATCGCGGCCAAGGAAATAGCGATCACCGAGGAAGACACCGGTGCCCCTATGGCGACGGTAGACCGCACCAACTGGCTGAGTTGCACGCTGGGCCGCTTCAAGATGAATCCTTCACGGATATTGCTGCCGGCCGATATTTCGCTGGAGTTCCGCGAGCACGTCAAGAACCTCGTGCGGACCTATGAGAAAGATGAACATGGCAACCCGGAGGCCACCTACGTGAACACCGGACCTGACCACTACGCCCATGCCTTGGTCTACGCCGACATCGCTTTGACGTTCGTGCCATCGTCCGGCGGCACCAGCATCAGCAAGGTTCTCTAAAGGAGTGCCATCTTGGTTGTTGAGTTCATCACCAACATCGTCGAAGTCAGGCACCCGAGTTACCTCAGCAGCCTGCTGGACTGGCGCAAATGGCGGATTTGCTACAACGGCGGCGAATACTTCCGCAAGCTGTACCTCAAAAAGTTCTCGTCGCGGGAGGATGAACCGGAGTTCCAGGCGCGGCTGGATATGACGCCGATCCCATCGTTTGCTCGGGTGGCTATCAACGATGTCCGCAATGCCATCTTCCAGCGGCTCAAGGACACGAGCCGGCGCGACGGCAGCAGTGCGTATCAGCGGGCGGTCAACGGCTTGGACCTGGGCGTCGATCTCCGCGGCAACACCATGAACGGCTTCTTGGGCATCAAGGTACTGACCGAGTTGCTCATTATGGGCCGCGTGGGCGTGTACGTCGATTCCCCACTGGTCCCGGGCAACGCCACCTTGGCGGACGTGAAGAATTATCGGCCGTACCTGTACTTCTACCCCATTGAAGACATCCTGAGCTGGACTTGCTCCAAGCCGGACGAGCCGTCCACGTTCCAGGCGATTCTGCTCCGCGACGTAGTTCTCAACTTCGACCAGCGGACCTACCTGCCAACTACGACCGTCGAGCGGTTCCGCATGTTGTGGATCGACCGCGACACGGGTCTGGTCAACCTGCAATTTCTGGACACCGCCGGAAATCCCATCGACCGTGAGGGGAACCCGGCCGGGGCCGTGGAGTTGGAGTTGACGCGCATCCCTTTCGTGTTGCTGGACATCGGCGACTCGATGATTAAGGACGTGGTGGAGCAGGAGAACGAGTCACTACCTACAAAACGCGAAAGGCCGTGTCCTACGCTTCACGGCGGCCGATTTGCTGGCGGTGAAGTGAACGGTCGCGGCCATAATCCAGGCGGCACAGGATCGACGATAGGACGAATCGAGACGCGAGTAGGTGTTTTCACACGGGGTCGGAAAACAGACTCGCCAAGGCCCCTGGCCCGCAATTTCAGGCGTTCCATCCGCAAGAACTGCTGTCGCGTTGGCACGCCGGCCACGAAGCGTATAAACGCGCTGGCAGAGGCCGGGAAAGCGCGATGTTGTGTTGCGACGCGGGACGGCCGAAATCTGAGGCTGGGCCTGCGGGCAGCCAGTATCACAGAATCGGCTGCCACAAGGAGCAACATCGGACAGCCTCGACACTATGGTCCCTGGCGGCAGAATGCCCAAACCAATGATCGCCCCCCCATAATGGGCGTAAGTAAGCAGCCTGCATCACAATGCCAGCCGGGCGTCGTCAATTCTATGTTCCCGATTCACGGCCTCGCCGGGCCTTTGACAACGGCGTCAAGCTTTCTGGCATTGCCATCGTTATATCGCCCTAGCCTGCCACCGGGGAAAGGCGTGGTGCTCGTGATCGACTGCCAGACCAGGCAACTTCGGCGGTTCGATTACGAGGAGTTTGTCACCCCGCAGCCGATGGAGAAGAATTGGATTTGATCCGAGAGTCGCCCTGGTCGCCCGCTGCTATTGCCACAAGCAAGCGACCACCAAGGTGCATGGATCGAACGGTATGCCCCCCGTCACCCTGCGGCTATGGTCGGTAAATGAACTACTGCCGCCGCGATTCTGGGTATCTATTTCGAATTAGCCAAAAGATTTTTTTGGCATCTTGTGCCAAGTTTACTTGGCGCGCGGCTGGACTCACGTCACATTGAGGTCAACTGGCTTTGTTGACGCCCCGCCGCCGATAGGTAGAATGAGGCCCTGTCGATGAGCCGGTTTCCAATGGTGGCGGTCGCAGCACGGAGGGCGGGACGCTTTCACGCACGGCGCGCACGCTGCGGTGGGACGTTTGTGTGCGCACCCCGGAGGCAGTAGCCATGAAGGGCGCTGCGGTGGTGGGCCGGACCTTTCTCAATAGCGGCCACGATGTCGCGGGCATCGTGACGACCGCGATTCTCTTGCTCGCTGTGGCTTCTAAGCCCCAGCAACTGGCATCCGGGCCGGTCCCGGAAGCGGCCTCCCTTTTGCCTCTTGGCCTGCGGTCGCTCTATAATCCAATCTGTGGGAGCCTCGTTCCATGATAGTAACCATTGCGGAGCGATTGGCGCAAGCGACTGACGCGAGGAGACCAGGCAACGGCGATCGTCCGGCCTCGTGTGAGAATCCTTGCAAGTCGCTCATCAACGGCGAAGCGTGGGATGCCTACCGCCTGGACTCGCTGCTCGCGTTGAAGGAGACGTACCGGGAAAATACGGAGTTCGGTTTCTTGATGAGGCATTACTGGATTCCGGCGACCGTGCTCACCTTCCGGCAGTCGTCGCAGATGGCGTTGCCGGATGGGCGCGTGGATCGGCTTGAGTTGAACATTGAGCGGACGATGGCCCGATGCCGGTCCAACGAGTGCCTGTGGCGGGAGAAGATTCGTCCAGCGGCGGCAGTCAATCGTAGCACTGCAAGCACTGAGGAGATTCCTCTGCTGAGCGAGATGCTCTGCTCTTATGATTGCTACGAGCAGACATATGCCTCCGACAAACCGATCCTCTTTAAGCCGCCCGGCCCTGACCAGCAGGTGGAGGCTCGTCGCAAGGCACTTTATTGCCTGCCCATGCTTTGCCCACCGGGGCCGGTGCCGATCGGTTTTCGCTGGTACGGCAAGGTGGGCGACGACTACATGAACTACCACTTGGAGGCTGAGGAGCGGCTCGGCGAGACTTCCGTGCTGGTCATTCGTCGCGAGGGGCGGTATACTTCATGGGTCCCCCGCGAGTTGGCGGGCTGCAAGGCGGTTCCCCTAGTTACCCAGCGCCAAGGCGTCACGCTGTTTGCCTGGAATCGCGGGGCGGTGCTGGAGGACCGATTTCAGGATCGCGTGATCGCGGCAGACCGTTTTTTGGCTTCCAGCGTGGACATAACGACCCAGGTTGTCACTCGCTTGGTTCGTTCCTGCCCGGAGAATCTGGCAAAGCCAGTTCTACCCCCACCTGACGAGCGGTATTGTGATGGCAAAGCAGTCCCTTCTCGCGCCGAGAGCGGGCAAGGGTAATGGCCCCGTTGTCGCAGCGGGGTGTTCTCGTTCGAGAGCCACGTTTTATGAAAGGAACGAGTCATGGGATTCAGGGACAACAAAGTCACCCGACGGGTGGCACTTGGGACGATTGCCGCGGGAATGGCTGGATCGGCATTCGTCATTAAAGCTCTAAAGGCCAAGTATCAGACGCCGATTCCCGCCTCTCCGCGGTATGAGGAAAAGTTCGTAACGGCGTGGGCGGATAGTTTGAAGCAAATCGCCATTCCGAGCCAGAAAATCGCGGGGCCTTCCTCGTTTTCCGTCAAGTTGAATGTGCCAGAAGGGAAGGCTTACGACGTTTTCGTGCTGGATTGCAGTTTCACGGAGGGGGAAAACGTCGAAACATTGGACCCGACCGTCTTCCCCTTAGTTTTCACTAGAGGCCATGGAATAATAAAGGCCAAGCGGCTGGCGGGAAAAGATTCACTCGTGCTGTCTGCGAAAGCCGACCTTTTTGAGGCACTTGCACGAAATTGCGACCCCGCGAAGGGCCTGGACACCTCCACCGGTGAATATGTTTTTGTTCCAAAGGGCGACCGCATCGGCGATGTGATTCTGAGCGATGGCTCCACTCGTTCCTTTCCTGGCGGGAACCTGCCGCTCTGCTGCACCTATTTAGCCTCGGCTCTCTGGTACTACTTCCCGGGCGAAGCACACCTCAAGGCTGGAGCGAATTGGCAAATCCCTCCAGGCATCGATTCGGAATTTGCGCTGCCGTGCGAGGTTGTCGGTTTTGAACGAATGGCAGGTAGAGATACGGCTGTCATTTCCTGCCGTCGCGAACAGCAGGAGTTTCGGACTAGCAACAACTGTGTGTATGTGAGTGTTGCGAAGGTAAGCAGGACCCACAAAGAGGTGTTAAAGACAACGTCAAAGGAATTTAAGTCCAGGAACAGTTTTCACCTGACGGCGCACCTCGACTTGGAAACAGGGCTTCCGGTGCGTCAAGAGCTTAGATCGCGAGGAGAGCTACAGATGCCCAATTCACATGTCCACTCGGTCATGGGGTTCCATCTCAGTCGTATCTTAGACGCGTAGCCGACACCACCAGTTGCGACCATCATCTTTGTCTAAGAGGAGTGGAATATGAACAACCGTCGCACCGATCAGATTGGAACGTGCCAGGTCACTGATTTTTTCAGTGGCCGTCATAAGAAACGGCAGGAGATTCTTGCGCAGGCGGTCCTGGCGCAGCCAGAACAGGGCGGCGATGGTGAGTCCTGCCTGTGTCAATGCGAATGCTGGTGTTGGTCTTGCGGTGTGATTGAAAGGTTGGGCCCAGGTCAGGGGCCGGCGGCGGCGGAAGTTCAATGTGACTTCCTAGGGATAGGGAAAAGCGTATGGCCGTTCTGACGCCAAACCTCAATCGTGCCAAAGTGCCGATTGCAACCCTTGAAGTTTCAGGCGATTACGACGTGGCTGTGGCATGGCAGGGACGAAACCTCTGCTTTCTCGGAGTCTGCTTGACACGTCTGGGCCAGTGCCGTAACTCCAACCCGGCCGAACGATCGGACGTCACACTTCAAATCTCACATCACCAGCCTTAGCGGGCGTATGGTTTGCTTGTATACCGGTTTGGCCTCTTTGCAACGACAGTGAAAACGTCGCGCCCATCTCCTGAACAAGCGAACAGATAAGATGAAGTCACCGCTTTTCGTTAGGTACCGGTCAGAATCTGGTAGCCCATATCTTTACGACTCGGAGACAGGCGAGATCATCCGAGTCACCAACGATGTGTACGAGATTTCTGCTGATTTCCACCTTCTTGGTAACGACGACTTGGTAGCCAAGTATGCTCGGCTTGGCCAAAGCAATGTTGAGCGCGTTTTGGAGATGCTTAGTTTACTCCGAAGTGAACACTTGGTGCAGGATCACGAGCCAACCCGCGTCTCTCGGCCGACGAGCGTAGTGTTTCCCGAAGCCATGTCTTGGGCAAGTTTTTTGGCGACTCATCGCCGGATCTTGACCCTGGAAGTCACCCAGAAGTGCAATCTCCAGTGTACCTATTGTATCTACGGCGACTACTACAAGGCGAGGAGAAGACACGGCAGTACCAATATGCCGTGGGAGGTGGCAAGAAGAGCAGTACTCGCGTTTCTTGATTGCCAGCGCGGTGAGGAATCAAACATTTCCTTCTACGGGGGAGAACCGCTTCTGGAGTTCGCTTTGATAAGGCGTGTCATTGCCCTTGCCGGCAATTATGCCCGAGAACGTGGTGTGGCCGAGCCAACCTTTCACCTTACAACTAATGGCACGCTTTTAACCGACGACGTCATACATTACTTGGTAGCTAACAATGTTTGTGTGGCTGTCAGCCTGGATGGAGAGCAAGCGTCTCACGACCGGTATCGCGTTTTTTCTCACCCGAGAAATCTGAAAAGCGGCGGGTCGTTTACTGCCGTGATGAGGAACGTTGACAGATTTATTGCGTTGTATCCGGACTATGGCAAACGCTTTTTCCAAGTTACCCTGACGGCCACGAACGACATCCGACAGTCGGAGCCATTTTTGAAACGGTATTCCGAATCATTTCCTATATTGATGGTCAATTTCGTCCGGGATGTTGAGTGCAAAGGTGGGAATGAAACCCTAGACTGTGGTTACGGGCGCTGGTTCGTTCCGGGGCTTGAAGGTGAGGGATACCCTGGTGGCGGATCAAGTTGCCGGAGTGGGAAGTGTTTGGCAAAGCCCCCAATACCGGAATGCCCCGACTTCTGTTCGTGGTCGGGTGCGCATCGGGAAGATCTCGGCGTCCTTTTGCGCAGCCTTGCTGAAGACTTCGCGGTCAGCCCCGAGACCGCCGCGAAAGATCATCCATTGTTGTTTTCAATGTTGCAAGAAACGATCAAGAGCATCCACGCTCGGCATGTGACTCGCACCCCTTCCAGGGAAGTCATTTGCTACAGATGCTTCCCGGGTTCCGTGCGGTTATTCTGTAGCGTTGAAGGAAACTACTATCCGTGCGAAAAAGTTGATGATGCTGATTCTCCGCTTCTGGGTAATGTGTGGGAAGGTTTTGACGGCAGCCGCGCCGACAAGTTGAGTGCATTTCCAGGCGATTTCGCGGACTGTGGCAACTGTGTGATTAAGCGGCTATGCACCGTGTGCCCCAGCATTATTAGGGGGTTTCAAGCGACGAAAGGAGCCGATAGTGCGATCCTCCGGCGACGGTGCGAGACCTTGAAAGAGGAACGTATCGCCGCTCTCATAACTTATACCAGCATGATGGAGCGGAATCCAAGTGCATTCGATACGCTCACGGACGAAGGCGGCCTAGCACGATCATGGGTGAAGGATCTTAGGTTTCCCGCTCCCTCAAAACCTCTTTCTGCCGAAGAATTGGGCACTGAGGAATTATGATTTCGCGACGAAAGCTCCTCACACCAGCTTGCAGCGCAAGCGACGGATGCCAGTCACCCTTGGTCGCCTGCGATTCACGCCACCCCCTAAACGGGGCGGTGATTCGTCGAGGGTGTTGGTCGTGGCCCGTTTCGCGGCCGTGGGGAGATTTAGGTGTCAGTCCGAATAGGCATCGTTGATACGGGAGTGGATAGAAGGCATCCGTGCTTTAATCGCAGGAAGCCGAGCGGGATCGGTGTCCTGCGACAAGGGGACGAATACCAGTACGAAGCTGATTTTCACGACAGCCATGGACACGGGACCGCCGTTGCAGCGCTCATCCGCTCGTTCTGCCGAAAAGCCTACATTCATTCCGTTCGGATTGCCCAACAAGACGAAAGTGGCGTGGTCGCCCGGGTTCAAGAGCAAGCCCTGGCGATGGGGATCGAGTGGTGTATTGACCAGGGGATTCGCATTATCAATGTGAGTTATAGCATCGCGGAGGCGGCAGACGATGGTTTCCTTGCGCGGGCGTGTCGGAAGGCAGATGAAAAAGGTGCGATCCTCGTCGCGGCATTTCGTAATGGAGAAGACGGGCCTGTCTATCCGGCGGCATTTCCCACCGTGATCGGAGTCCGCCGCCGACCGGACTTGAAGCCGGGGCAAGTTTCGGTCCTTGACCAGAAGAATCTTGATCTTTACGCATGGGGAACGTCCAACAGCATCGCCTGCGCCCAGGTCAGCGCAATGGTCGGGCGAATCCACGCGGTCGATGACCGTTACGGCCTGGAAGAGATCTTCGCGTTTTTGACGGAAGTCGCGGTTGTGTAGTCCGTTTCAATGCAGCGATGTTCCTGCATAACGGGGATCTGGCGAGTATTGCCGGGGGATAGCCATGTTACGACGATGGAACATTGCCCTGCTGCTGGCTATCCATGCCGCGCTGCTCGGCTGGGCCGGCTGGGGTACGTGCCCCAATAAGGCCGAAGTCGGGTACATGGCGGCAACCGTCTATTGGTGGCACACGCTCCACTTCGATGTCTTCCACGTCAACCCGCCGCTGACACGAATCGTCACCGCTCTGCCGATTGCAATGTGTGATCCAAAGCAGGATTGGAGATCCTATTCCTCTCGTCCACAGGATCGCTCGGAATGGGGCCTGGGCAGAGCCTTCATCGTCGCCAACAGTCCCGAAAAAATCCGCTGGTGTTTCGCGTTGGCCCGCTGGTCGCTGATCCCGCTGGTGCTTCTCGGTGGGTATTTCGGCTACCGCTTGGCCCGCGAGATGTTCGGGGTGCAGGCCGGCTTCGTATTTCTGGCCTTGTGGTGTTTCTCGCCATTGCTCGTGGCCTGGGGAGCGACCATCTGCCCGGATGTTATCGCCGGTGGCTTGGGCCTTGTCGCCATCTACACGTTCCGTCGATGGCTCCATCAGCCCGATTGGACGCGGGCCGCTATTTCCGGCGTTTGCCTGGGGCTCTTGCCGCTGACGAAACTGACGTGGATTATCGCGTTTGGCGTCTGGCCATTGATGTGGTGTTTCTGGATGATACCAACATTGCTGACGCAGCCCGAAAAGCGATGTTTTCCTTGGCCGCCACTTCGACAATTGGCAGCCATCCTTTTCCTTGCCCTTTACACGCTCAACATGGGCTACCTGTTCGATGAAACGTGCCGCCCCCTCGGCCGGTATGTATTTATCAGTCGGTTGCTTGGTGGCCATATAGTCCCAGGGAACCCAAACACGCTGGTTCCGGGAAATCGTTTTGCGGGGACGCGGCTTGGCGCAATCCTGGTTCCTCTACCGGCCGATTTCGTGCAGGGGATCGACACGCAGCGATTCGACTTCGAGCGGGGGCTGCCGTCGTATCTGCGCGGCCAATGGGCGGCGCATGGCTGGTGGTATTACTACCTCTACGCACTGGCGGTCAAAGAGCCGCTGGGAACCTGGTGCCTGGCGACGTTGGCCCTTGCGGCGAGCATTCTTGGGCGGGGCTTTTCTGCCTCGTGGCGCGACGAGATGCTCGTGCTCGTGCCGTTTGCCGCGATTCTCGTCTTTGTCAGTTCGCAATCCGGCTTTTCGGCCCATTCGCGCTACGTCATCCCCGCACTGCCATTTCTGTTTGTCTGGGCGAGCAAGGTCGGACGAGTATTCCAAACGCGCTTATTTGCCGGAAGGCGGCTGGCGTTGGCTGCGATGGTTGTCCTGGCGCTCGTCTGGTCAGTCGCCAGCAGCCTAGCTGTCTATCCGCACAGCCTGTCGTACTTTAACGAACTGGCCGCCCTGTTGCCCATGCCCGCGGAGTGGTCGTATCCAAAGCCGGTTAGTGGGGCTGAGGTAAACCAGAGTCTTCTGTCAAGAATCCAGTGCGTTCTGACTGCCGGACCGCGCAATGGGCCCCGCCACCTGCTCGGCAGCAACATAGACTGGGGACAAGACTTGTTTTGCCTGGAAGAGTGGTGCCGATTGCACCCGGAAGCACAGCCGATCCAGGTCGCCTACTTTGGCGGCTATCCGGTGGAGCGGAGCAACATCAAGTCATCTGGCAATCCACCCATTGGCGTGGAATGGAAGCAATTCGACAACATGACGGATCTGGCCGCATATGGCCCATTGCCTGGCTGGTATGCGTTGAGTGTGAATGAGATTTACAGCCGGTCGCAGCAGTACCGCTACTTCCTCAACTTCCAGCCAGTTGCCACAGCCGGCTATTCCATCTACATCTACCACATCACTCTGGACGAGGCGAACCGGGTCCGCAGGAAGCTGGGATTGCCCGAGCTGGCGAAAGATCGGCGAGCGGCGCAGGAACCTAACCGTGAAGGATAGTAGCGCAATGGATGCCTGTTCGACTCAACCAGTCATGGGCCAAACGAGAACTGCCGAAAATGATTCTATGGCCAGCAGGAATTCTCCGTTTACGTGGGTTGACTGGCTGTTGTTGCTGGCGACCGCCGGCTTGTCGGTTCACTTGGCCGCGACGCTTCTCGATCCCGCAATCCACGCCTGGCGAAATCGTCCTCGACCGGGAATGCAGGTATCGCAGCAGTACCTTGTGGAGCAACGTGACGGCGGCGAAGTCGCAAAGAGTTTTATCAACTGCCTCCTTTACTTGCCGCCCGCCTATGATGCCAGCCGCAAGTGGCCGCTGGTGGTGTTCTTGCACGGAGCGGGGGCGCGAGGCGATGACTTGAATCTGGTCCGGCGAGGCGGCCTGCCCGGACAGGTCGAGCGGGGCAAGAAGTTTGATTTCATTCTTTTCTCACCCCAATGTCCAAAGACTTTCGGGTGGACGCCCGAGCTTGTTGTCAGCTTAACTGAACGCATCAGCAGTTCTCTGTCCGTTGACCGCGACCGCGTATATCTTACCGGCTACAGCATGGGTGGCAATGGAACTTGGGCGACAGCATGTTACGATCCTCATCGTTTTGCGGCCATCGCCCCGTTGGCCGGCCAGGGCGATGTCGAACAGGCAGAGCAGTTGAAGATGCCCGTTTGGGCCTTTCACGGCGCGAAGGACCGCACAATCCCGCTTGCAGATAGCCAGACGATGGTCGACGCTATACAGAAGTGCCGCGGCACCGTACAGTTCACGATCTATCCCGATCTAGGACACGGTATCTCCGACATTACCTACCAGAATCCGAAGTTCTTTGAGTGGCTGCTTGCGCAACGGCGGAAACAACCACCACCTGGGACCATCCAGCCGGCACCGAGTCATTGATCGCATCACCCCGTTGCGAGGAGAACTATGGACGCAACAAGCGATCCCGAAAAAGACGCGCGACACGACGAACCAATGACCACGGCCGAGTTGATCGGCTGGATCGAATTCGGGTGTTGGATCATCGTCGCACTCGCGCCTTTCTTGTATTGGGTCAACGGTCCCGCGGTCTCCACCGATCAGTCCGTCGTACGCACGGCATTCGTCACGCTCGTCTTAATCGGCGGCACGGTAATTCGTGTGGCGAAATGGCTTCGCGGCGGCAAGCGGCGGTCGGAGCAAATTGCGGACGACGATTCGAATCAGAAAAACGGATGATCGACTGGAAATATTTCGCCGCTCGGCGACCAAATGCCAGCGCCGGCTGTCTTTTTCGTTGTCATTATGCGCCATATGGTTACGGCGAAGACCCGAGAAGGAACGCGAGAACGTTCATGCGAAGAAAGTGCTAGCTTCAGGAAGATTCTTGTGTGGGGGCGATTGACAGTTTGGCGGGGCTGGCATAGACTGCCGGTCATTGATGGCATGGAGGATCGGAACACTCGCACGAACGACGCGCTGACGTTGGACGTTGACGTGCCGGCTCAAGGGTGAAGCCATGAGTCGCGCTGCGGTGGTGGGCCGGGTTTTTCCGAAACGCGGCTACGATGCGGTTCGCATCGTGCTGGCCATCGTTCTTTTAGCAGCCGCCGGTCTTAAGGCTCACCAACTAGCGACCGAGCCGGTTGTCGGCTCCGGCCTCTTGCACTCCCGCCCGCTGTTGATCGCCGCCGTGGAGTTCGAATTGTTTTTCGGACTTTGGCTCCTGGCGGGAATCAGGCCGGCACAGACGCGGTTTGCCGCTCTCTGCTGTTTCACATTGTTCGCCGGGGTTGCGCTTTGGAAGGCCCTCTCGGGCGAGGCGTTGTGCGGCTGTTTCGGCCGAGTGCCCGTCAATCCCTGGTACACTTTCGCGCTGGACACGTTTTTTGTCGTCGCCCTCTTCTATTCCCGGCCAAGCCTCGGGCGTGTTCCCGCAGAGACGTCTGTCCGTATACGGATTCGCACGGCCGGCGTCGTCGTTGTTTGGCTTGCCGTCGGCATTCCCGCGACCATCGCCATGGGGAGTATCAGCGCGATGACCTTGGTGGCCTCCGGCGAGCTCGTAGGCAATGGTTCGTTGGTTGTCCTGGAGCCGGAAACCTGGGTCGGCAAGCCATTCCCGCTGCTGCGACACATCGATATCGGACAGCTACTTGCCAAGGGCAACTGGATCGTCGTGCTTTACCACCATGATTGCTCGAAATGCCAAAAGGCCATTCCAAAGTACGAACAACTGGCCTGTGAACTTTCCAGCCGTGGTGGTGGCGTTCGGATGGCGATGGTCGAAATACCTCCATATGGCGGTTTGGGCGAGATAGCCCGAGACGCTAGCTCGGCTTGCCTTTGGGGGCGTTTGACGGATGGGAGGGAATGGTTTGTTGCAACGCCGGTTGAGCTAACGATAGAAACAGGAAGTGTGACAAACGTCGTTGGCCGCCTCGTGAAAGACTGACCCCCGGGGAATTCCATGAATCGAGTTATGCCAATAGTACAGGTGTTGAGCCTGTTGCTCGCCGTTGCTGCCTCAATCTGGGCGGAAGAGGTAAATTCAGAACAGGCGAAGGCAGTCACCCAGATCGACAAGCTCCTTGGCGTAGTCACTCTTGATGAAAAGAGCCCCGCCAAGCCGGTGATTGGTGTTGACCTGTCGGAAACCGACGTGACGGATGCGGCACTCGCGTGCCTCAAAGGGCTAATCACCCTGAGATCGCTGAATCTGTCGCGCACCAAGGTGTCCGATGCAGGGTTGGAGAACATCAAGGGGCTGACGAAGCTCGGATCGCTGGACCTGTCATGCACGAAGGTGACCGACATCGGGGTTGAATGCCTCAAAGGGATGTCGAAGCTCGTCGGGCTTTGGCTGGGCGACACGAACGTCACGGATTCGGGGCTCAAGAACCTTAAAGGGTTGGCAAAGCTCCGAATGCTGGGCTTGCCCAAAACCATCACGGATGCCGGGCTGGAACATCTTAACGGGCTGACCGCACTCCAGGTGCTACAACTGCCGGATACCAACGTGACTGATGCCGGGCTGGAGCGGCTGAAACGATTGAGCAATCTTACCGTCTTGGATCTAAGCAACACCAAAGTCACCAACGCCGGACTGTTTTACCTCAAAGGATTGACGAAACTGCGAGAATTGCGTTTGGTGGGTACGGCGGTAACGCACGTCGGCGTCAAGTACCTCCAACACGCATTGCCGGAATGCAAAATCCAGTTGTACCCGTCCCACCCTGGAACTTAGACAAAGCTATAGAGGGTGTCACAAGCAACGCGTGTGAACAACAATTGTTCGTCACGTAGCGGGTCTATGACCGATCGCCTCGTGGCGATTTCCAGGCATCGGCGGAGCCGATATCAGTAAGTGTGTGGACGAAAGGAAGCCAAGTCGCGGATTGAAGGAAGAACGTATGTGGCGTGGGGTGGTTGTCCATTGCTCAGGCATCGTGTGCGGGATCGCAACCCTAATATGTGTTGTCGTTATGTTGCCGAAGGGCAACTGGCCTCGCGGAAAAGAGGCCGAACAAGGTCGCCTTCGTGTGCTTGTTACGGACATCGGAAACGTACCTCTACAATCACAAACGAAACGCGATATTGCGATCAAGAACAATTCCTTAATTCCGTGGACGGTCGCCGGTATACAGAGCGACTGCGGCTGCGCCGTGTACAAGGTGCAGCCAGAAAGGATTGAGCCCGGCGCGATAGGGACGGTTTCGCTGGAGTACCGCGCACCGGATAGTGCGGGTACCATAGATCGCAAGGTCCTCATCGTATTTCGTGAAGAGCAGGCGCCAAGATTCATTTGCCGTATCACCGGATTTGTCGAGCCCTGGTGCTACGCGATGCCGAAGGAAGTGGATTTTGGCTCGTTGGCCAGGAGCGAAACCACCGAAATGCCGATGCGCACCGTCGTCCTGAAACTTAAGCCAGGTGCGGAAATTGATTGGGAGCGATCACCGATGGCTCCGGATTGGCTGCACGTCAAGGTCGTCAAACGGCCCCCTGAGACGGACAAGAAAGGCGTCCAGGGGGGCGCCATAACAATCCAGATCACCCCGATCCCTCCGAAGCATGTAAGGTCCCCAAAGCTCGCCGGTGAGGTCGCCTTTCAATCGCTCCGTGATCCGAAAACACGCCTCGTTTTGCCGGTCCAGGCGTCGATCGAGCCTGTCTTGTCGTCCTTTCCTTCTTTTTTGTCGCTGGGCATTCGTGAAGTGAGAGAGAGGTTCACGACCAAGCTCGTGCTTGCTGGCCCGTATTTGCCGAAGAACGTGGACCAATCTTTTATTCGCAAGAACATCCATGTCACGCACAGCTTCTCCGGCCGGCTCGTGGTGGACACGGTTCCTGGCGAAAAACCTGGAGAGTTGGACGCCGAATGTCATTTTGTTATGCCGGAAACTCCTGGGTTCCTAATGGGAGAGATCGACGTGCGCTGTGAAGGGCAAGGCGTGATTGCGATTCCTATCACAGCCAGAGTTGACAAGTCGAAGACGCGGAAAGGGTGACGTGATGCTGCTGCGGAGAACGTGCTTCTACCTTTGCGTCCACCTTTGGCTCAATGGCGCGACGTGCGCCGCGGACCCGGGGGGTGCGGACGCCAAGCCGCCTTCCGTGTGCGGTCCCCGCTGCGCGCGGAGCGTACTTGAGCACTATGGAAAGCCCATGGAGTTGCTTCCATTGATTGCGGAAATGCAGGGGGGTATTCCGGTGCAGGCTTGCTCGCTAAGAGACGTTCAAGACGCCTTGGAAAGGCGCGGAATATACTGTCTGGCCCTGAAGACCGGCATTGTCGATTTTCCGGGCTGGCCGGAGCCCGTAATATTGCACTACAAGCGAGGGCATTTTGTCGTCTTGGAGGAGACGAAAGGAGGTTACGCTAGAATACGAGACGGGGTGAACATGGAGCCGGCGTGGGTGTTCGTGCCGGAAGTGATGCTGCGCCAGAGCGGGGCGGTGCTGTTAACGTCCGCCTCGCCCATTAAAAGCACGAGGGTGATATGGCTCCGGTGGCCGCGGTTGGTTGCGGCGGTGTGTTGTGCGCTGCTTGGATTTGCCGGCATTTTGATGTGTCGCCTGTTCTTGCGTTCCCTACTATCGCGTTGTTCTTGTAAAGGTGGCAACTGAACCATTGTAGCAGGAGAAAGACGATGAACAGTCCATTGAGGCAAACTGTTTTGAACGTACTTGGCGCAGCGGCGCTTGTTGTTTGCTGTGCGGGAATATGTCTCTTGATGGGGCATGTGGAAGCGCTGGACCGCGGGGCTACCGCGGCCATCCTCGGGGGCGGCATGTACGGCCCCACACCGCAAAACTGCCCGGCGGCCGGGCCGCCATGTCAAGAGAACACGTGCAACCCGCCCGATCCGGAAGAGGGTGTAACCCCCCAATGCAACTCCACGCAGACCTTCCAAAAAATGACGACTTGGAATGACGCGGGCCTCGGTCACTTTGGGGACTTTACTCCGACGGATACAAACTGTAACTTCTGGGAGCAGTGTGATTTGAATGATTGCAAGGTCGGCGATAGAGATTTTCTTTATCATTGCAATACTGGAGCTATCGGCAAACCAAATTACACAAATCCGGTGACCAACTACACTTTTTCGGATTACGTCTCGAATGAGGGAGGGTGATTATCGTCGGCCCGGCGCGAAGGTATTCTAATTTACGGCTTGCTACGATGGGACGCGGTTTTAAGCAACGGCCCATGATGGCGCCCGCGGCGCCATCATGTGTGTTAGCTAGGTCCCCACGATAGAATTCCGCACAAGATTGGGCATACTCATGTTGTCGACCGTTCGTTGTTCGACCGCCGCCGCTCTGCCGCGCCTTGTCGCGCTGGCAGTGTGCGTTACCTGGTCTGTCGCCGCGCTTTTCGCGAATGCCGGGTCGCCCGCGACGGATAAATCCGGCAAATCCGCCGCATTATTCGTCTTACATGGTATGGCGCGCGCAAGAGAGGAGTTCAGAAGCGGCGTTTGCGCAATAAGCTATTTGTCGGAGTACAAGAATGTCACGTCGCCGCGGGACTCCAACGTCGTTAGAGCAACGGCGCAACTATGGTACGCGGGAAACGATCGTTATCGAATGGACTGGACTTACCCGCAGTCTGGCGGGAACCCGCCATTCCACGACGACGTGGCCTGGTCGTCCGCCTCGAAGGAGCGGACGGGGTATTTTATTCATGCGAAGGACCGCAATATCCAGTGGGACCAAGGGCGTCGCACCATTAACATACTTCCGCCTGACAGCAGGCGCCCAGAATGGGTGATCTACTTTGATGTAAAGGCTTTAGGTATCCATTCTTGGATCGTGTTTTGGCAGGGAGAGTCGTGGGAGGATAGCATATCGACGCTCTTGCAGCCGGAGCACCTGCCTAACGTCGCGGCGATCTCAAACGACGTTTACTCGTTGACGACGGAAAGGCGCAAGGGAAGGCGGGATACGCAGTGGGTTGTGGAGGTCGACGCCGGCAGAGGGTTCACTCCGGTTCACTCTTTTATGAGATATCGGATAAGTGAGACGGCACCGTGGCAAAACATTGAGGATATCGAGACCGCGTGGCAGGAAGAGGCAGGCGTCTGGGTACCAACCAGTTTTGAAATTGACGAACGACAGAGCCCGAAGGTCGCTACCGAGAGACTGGCGATGAAGCTCTCCTGGAGCGGGGTCAACCAGCCTATCCCAGACGAGCTGTTTTCATATAAGTCTCTTGGCGCTCCGAAAGCGGTAGAGGTTGTTGATAGCAGGCTTGGTACGCCAGTGATGATCGAACATGGAGGGTCCAAATCCGCTCACGCGCGACCCGCATCCAAACGCGCGAGTCGGTTGATAGCCCTGCTCGTTTCCGGCGCGCTCCTCATCATGCTTATTGCCATCTTTGCAGCCCGACGTTTACGAAAGAGATCGCTGAGAAATGTGGAGAAGCAAGCGTAGTGCAATGTATAAGATAAGGCGGGCGCTTCCAGATGTTCAAGAGAGCCAAGCAGTGGAGATGGCAATTCTGCGCTGTTTTGCTGAGCGTCCATGTCCTTCTTCTGGGGGGCATCGCCGTAAGCTGGAGCCCCAACTGCGACGAGACCGGCCACCTCGCCGGCGGCTTGGTGATTTGGGAGTATGGGGATTTTAGCCTCTACTGTGCAAACCCGCCTTTGACCAGACTCTTGGCAGCGCTGCCGGCTTTTTTGATGGGAACGACAGAAGGCTGGGCAGATCTCTCTTACGACATCCAGAGTCGCCCCGAGTTCTCGTGCGGGACTCAGCTTGTCGCCTCGCATCCAGATCGCTGGAGGACATTCTTGATCGGCGGCCGCTTGATGCTGGTTCCGTTTTCCATCCTGGGTGCCTTGATTTGCTTCCAATGGGCGGACCGGCTGTACGGAACTGCTTCGGCGTTCATTGCCCTTGCCCTTTGGTGTTTCAGCCCCAATATTCTGACGTGGCACGCGGTCATTTGTTCCGATGGCCTCGCAACATCGTTCGGGGTAGCGGCCGGCTATTTCTTTTGGCGGTGGCTGAAGCATCCCCGCTTGCGAAGCGCCCTTTTGGCCGGCGGAATGTTGGGAGCGGCGCAACTCTCTAAGATGACGTGGATCGTGCTGTTTCCGTTGTGGATCGTTCTCTGGAGTGTTTGCTATTCTTACTATAGCCGCGGGCCCACCAGAAAACAGCAGCTATTGCAGTTGGTCGCTAGTCTACTGCTCGGCGGATATGTTTTGAACATGGGGTACGCCTTCGATGGCTCCTTCACACAGTTGAAGACCTTTCACTTCTTCAGCCGAACGCTTGCGTCCCAAGACGGTATCGCCAATGCAGGAAAGGACGGAGGGAACCGATTTGCTCACTCGCTGCTGGGCGACGTCCCGCTGCCGCTCCCGCGTTATTACGTTCAGGGTCTTGACCTTCAAAGGGCAGACTTTGAGAAAGGCAAGCCCTCGTACCTATTTGGCAAATGGAGCGAGCGCGGCTGGTGGTACTATTATCTAGTGGGTCTGCTCCTGAAAACGCCGCTTGGGACCCTCGGGCTTGCTTTGCTCGCCTCGATAACGGCAGTTCTCCTGGTTATTCGGAGGCCGAAGGCCGTGAATGGGGGTGAAGTTACGGCGGCTAATACGAGTAACCGGGAGAGGTTGACCGATCACGTTGTGCTCCTGTCTCCGGCTGTCGTCTTGTTCGTCTTTGTCAGCATGCAAGATGGTTTCAGTTGCCACTTTCGGTATGTGCTGCCTGCTCTTCCTTTCGCGGCCATTTGGATTAGCGGTGTGGGAAGGTTTGTCTCTCGTGAGCATGTTTGCCGCTCCCTTGGCGTTCTTTCGCTGCTGTTCTGGTCAATCGCCAGCAGTCTGCTGGTGTACCCGCATAGCATGTCCTATTTCAACGCGCTGGCGGGCGGGCCAAAGGGCGGACACAGATACATGCTCGATTCGAGTTTTTCATGGTCGCAGGACATTTTCTACTTGAAAAAGTGGCTTGATACGCACGTCAAGGGTGAGCTTCCATTCGTAAGCCTTCTTACCGATATATCCCCGAAAGAACTCGGCATCGACTGTTGTGGCGCGTCACCAACCCTATGTAAAGCCCCCTCCGCAGCCGACGAACCCCTCACCGGGCCCGTTCCGGGGTGGCACGCGGTAGAAATTCAGGGCATACGCAGTCCGCGGACGGGCTACGGCTATTTCCTTGAGTTTGAACCCGTGGCCATCGTGGGTTATTCGATCTACATCTACCACATAAGTCTCGACGACGTAAATCGAGTGCGTAGGAAGCTCGGGTTGGAGACGTTTGAACCTCGCAACGTATCATCGGGGAAATTTGTCAATCGCCTTGCAGAGACCTCGCGGCATGAGGGAATGGTGAGAATCGCAATCTACAGCAACGGCGTGGCCAGAGACCATCGGGCGGAGCCCGCAGCGTCGCTTTTGGCATTGCTGAAATCACAGCCGGATCTGTCTTGGGAACGGCTTGACGCCGCCGAAATAATCGACGGACAATTGCGCGGCTTTGACTTGGTTGTGTTTCCGGGCGGAATCGCGAGCAACCAAGCGACATCTCTCGGAATACTGGGGAGAAAGAAGGTTCGAGATTATGTCAGAAACGGCGGTGGTTATTTGGGAATCTGCGCTGGCGCCTTTTTGGGTTCTTCGACCTTCGACTGGGGACTTTCCCTGGTAAATGTGCAGAGCCCGACAGGGACTTACTATGTTCCGAAAGTCGGATACCAGATGTGGCTCGACCGCGGATATGGCGACGTGCAGATTAGCATAAGCGACGCAGGAAGGAAGGTCTTCGGGGAGAAAACCGCGCGTTATCGCGTGCAATATGGCGGCGGCCCGGTTTTCCAAGCTGGCAAGCGGACATATCTGCCTGAATTTGTGGCGCTCGCGTGTTATACGTCGGAGATCTATCAATACGAATTCCAAAAGGGAACGATGTCTAAAACGCCGTCAATTATTGGGGCGCCCTACGGTGATGGCAAGGTCATTCTCATCAGTCCTCATCTGGAATCAACTCCTGGATTAGAATCAACCATCAAAACGGCAATCAGGGCTGTGGCCAGATCACGGTGAGACCCCGGAAATTGTTTCTCGTGGCTATTATGTCTATCATGCAGGACGACGTGAATCGGGTGCGGCGGGAGTTGGGGCTGCCGGAATTGAACAAAGTGACGGGAGGCTGAGATGGAATCGTCGCGGCGAGGCCAGCTTACGCTGATCGACCTGCTGATGTTGGCCGGATTGCCCGTGTGCGCCGTCCTGTTGTTCATCTCCTTTCTCGTGCCCACACGAGAAGGGGCTCGGCGGCGGCAGTGCCAGTATAATCTGCGTCACATCGGCCGCGCACTTCAGGCTTACGAAGACGCCAACGGCACGCTCCCTCCCGCAGCGATTCAGCCCGACAGCATGGACGTCTTGGAATTGGTCTATCCCAGAGGCCAGATGGTCGCGACGCACGCCAATTGGCTGACCTTGTTGCTTCCACATTTGGGACAGGCCGAACTCGCGAGCAGGTTCAACCGCAACGCTCCGATCACCGATTGGAGCAACAAGGCGGTTCGCGAGGCGGAACTCTCCGTGCTCGCGTGTCCGGCCGACACGTTTCACAACGCGAACAATCATTTTCAAGCCCTATTGCAGGACAACGGTTCGAGAGCATCCCTGACCTCCGCCAGCGGGCAGGCGAGATCGAAAACCGCTGCCGCGCCCGTTGTGGACTTCGCTCGCGGCAACTATGCGATCAACATGGGTACCAGCGCGACGGTTTCTGCACCGGGCACTTGCCGCTATCCCGTTCCGTGCGGCACCATGACCGAACGAAAAGAGCGGCACGTCCTTCGCTGGGGCAACGGTGTGGCTGGAGTGAACAAGGCATTTGCATCGAAGGAATTTGTGAATCGGTTGGGGACGACCGTGGCGGTCGATGAAATCCGGTCCGGGCTCCGCTGCGTCGATTCGCGGGGCGCATGGGCACTTGGGCTTATCGGCTGTAGCGCGACCTACGGTCATGGCCTCTATGGCGACGCTGCGGGGCCGAACCCCGACCGCGCCGCCGCCGACGAGATTATCGGCTGCGGTCAACTCGGTGCGCTTATTAAGTATGGGTCGGTGGTGGCGGATGAGAACATGCGCTGCCGTGACTGCCAGGTTGCATCGCAGGCCGCCGCGCGAAGCCTGCATCTGGGTGGAGTCAACGTGTTGATGCTCGACGGTTCGGCGTGCTTTGTCGGTGACGGCGTTGACCTGGGCCTTTGGCACGCCATGCACTCTCGTGAAACGCAAGAGCCGATTTCCTTGCGATCAGTGGACCTGGAGCCGCAGAGCAATACCAATCAAACGGTTGAAGAATACGGCAAAACGGAACTCGACTATCAAGCCGTGGCGAGGGCGGGTGGCAATAGTCCATCGTCGCAGCGCGAGCCGAAGAGGCTCATCAATGCGATTGGCATGGAACTGATCCAGATCGCACCGGGCGAATTCGTGATGGGCATGCCGGACCAGCCGGTCGTAAACCGCTGCCCACGCGGCCCGATTCGCTACCCCAGCGAAAGCGCCCCACACTGGGTTCGCATTCGTAGACCGTTCTGCCTCGGCACTTACAAGGTAACCCAGGGCCAGTATGAGCAGGTCATGGGCGTCAATCCCAGTTGGCATTCGGCCACCGGCGGCGATAAGCAGTGGTACGCGGCCCAGGACACGATTGAACTGCCCGTGGAACAAGTCTCCTGGCACGATGCGGTGGAGTTTTGCCGCCGCTTGTCGCTGCTTGCCGCGGAGCAAACCACGGGAAGGACGTACCGGCTGCCGACGGAAGCAGAGTGGGAATTTGCTGGTCGGGCCGGTAGTGTAACGGTCGGCGATGGACACCCCAGCGGTGCCATCGGGCCGGTGAGCCAAGATGAGATGAATGCCTGGTTCCTGCACGGCATGTGCGGTGGAGTCTGCGAATGGTGCGCGGACTGGTATGCCCGGGATTACTACGTGTGCTCGGATCGCGACGATCCGCGCGGCCCGCCAACGGGATACCTGCGCGTCGTTCGCGGCACACCATGGATTTTCACGGGAGACCCGCTTCAGCGGACGACGCGGGCAGCGGCCCCCTGGGCTACCAGCCGATTCATCGGCTTCCGCGTTGCCTGCGATGTGGGGGAAGGCCGTTAGAATACGGCGGAGCGAAGCCGCGAGGACGCTAAAAGCAAACAGTTGTCAGGGCGTGATACCGCTTCGATGCGAGAGCAATCGAAGCGTCGGTAGGTGGTCAAGGAGGGTCGGAGTCGAGTCGGGTAGGCCGCTTTTTGGGAAGCACAGGTGCATGTCATGAGCGAGCCGTTTGATCCTTATTACACGTGGCTGGGCATTCGTCCTGAAGAACAGCCGGCGAATCACTACCACCTGCTGGGGCTTCGAGATTTCGAGGACAACCCGGAGGTAATCCAGCACGTTGCCGATCGGCAGATGACGCACCTGCGCTCGTTTCAGGCGGGCCAACACGCCGATCTCTCCCAGAAGCTTCTCAATGAGGTGGCGACCGCCAAGCTGTGCCTGCTGTCGCCGGAGAAGAGAGCGACCTATGACGCACAACTCCGTCAGGAATCGGCGGCGGCAAGCCTTGAGGAAACGCTGCCCAAGCTGCCGCTGTCGGCGGCGGCCGCGGAGGCTTCTGGTGGCAAATCCGCGGGGGCATCGACACCAATTCCACGTTCGCCCACGCCTTGGGTCGCAATTGCCATTGCCAGCGGCGTGGCCATCGTGGCGATTGTCGCCTTTACCGTGTGGCTCTTGTTCAAAGGCGAAAGTCCAGCGGAGACCGGCAGCGGGGCAACCGAATTGGTGTTCCTCTGTCCCGGCAATCGCGACGGAATCAACATCCAAGTTGATGGCAAGGCGGTCGTTCTGCCGGTCAACGGGCCATGGGGCCAAGCGTGCTCGCCGGGTCAGCACAGCATTAAGGCCACCCGTCCGGGTTCCTACGATTTCGAGGAGGACGTCGATGTTCGCAAGGGGCAAAGCCGGGCGGTGTTCTTAGCCTTTTCGGCGCAACCGGTCGAGCCACCAACCAAGCTGGCGTTCTACTGCCCTGCCGACCAACGTGCCGGGGTCAAGATCGCCGTGGACGGCAAAGCGATCGCGCCGCCATCGAATTGGCCATGCAGCGAAGTATGTAAACCGGGCTCGCATCGCGTTCGGGCCACTCGACCAGGCTTCTTCGACTTTGAACAGCCCATCGAGGTTGCTGCCGGCAAAGTTGCCGATGTCCATCTGCGGTGGAAGAAGATCCCGCCGACAGGATTGGCGTTTCCCCTTCCCCCTCCTCCGCAGCGAGTAGGAATGAAAATCGAGGTGGATGGGAAAGCGATCTTGGTGCCGCCTAAAGGGCCATGCATTGAACTCTGCATGCCCGGCGCGCACCGCATCCGTGCCATGCAGGTCGGTTATAACGACATCGAGCAAACGGTCGAGGTGCGCGACCGAGAGCTTACCAACGTCAAGCTGCTGTGGAAGAGGATCGTTCCGACGACGCTGATGATCGTTTCCGGCGGGTCCCATGTCGGGCTGAGGGTGGAACTGGATGGCAAAGAAATACTCATGCCAATCGTCGGGCCATGGACAGCGGTGTGTTCGCCGGGTGCGCACCGTATCCGGGCGTTTCGGCCCGGCTTCGACGAGTGCGAGCAGGTCGTCGACGTTCCCAAGAATCAGGGCACCAAGGTGGATCTGATGTGGCACTGGGTGGGCAGCCCACCGCTGGACCCTGCGAAAGTGGCTAAGTCGGTGAGTTCCTGGATGCCGAATCCCGCACCGCTCAACCAGAATGTCGCCCTGGCCAAAGGCTCTCCAATCGCTTCTCAGGCACTGATGAAACTGGCGGCCGATGATGTAAGGCGCAAGGTCGTGGCCGGATTGGAAGTCATCGGCGATATCAATCAAGATCCGTTTCGTAGCGTCCCGGGACGTCCGTCCAGCGCCGCAAAAGAAGCATCGCGTGATCCATTTCGCAGCGTTGCGTCCCAAAGCCCGGGTCCCCGCGCGGGGGGTGCCTCCGGGAAGCCGCCTGTAAAGGGGGCCGAAGCGACCGCTTCCTCCGCGGCACAGCCAGCCGTTCCGAAGAGTCTGCCGGTACCATCCCCGCAAATTCAGCGCGATCTGCTCATCGAGGTCTTACAGCAAATACCTGTAGATAATACGAACACCAAACTGGATGAGCAGCACTTGTGCAAATGGCTCTTCGACACGGCCTTCAAGCCGGCAGTTCATCCCGACAAGCGATTCGTCTGCTTGCGCCGCGCTGCCGAACTGGCATGCAACCTGGGCGATACAGCCATGATGTTCCGGGCAGTGGACGCAATTGGGGCCGAATTTGATATTGATGCCCTGGATGTCGAAAATAAGTTGGTCGCCCGAATGCGGTCTGACCAAGGAGGCTCGGCCTTGATCGACATAGGCAACGCCGACACGGGCGTTGCCGCCGCACGGAAACTCGCGGAGCGAGCCGTGGCAAATAACCGTTTCGACGTGGCAGGTAGCACGTTGCAAGAGGCTGCCATGACATGCCTAAAGCGACAATATGCGGGGCCTCTTAAGGAGATCCGCGCCCAGATGGCAGACGTCCAGCGACTCGCCCGAGGCTGGGAGCAAGTCTCCGTAGCCCTCAATACGCTCAACACCAGTGCGGACGATCCACAGGCCAATCTAGCGGTCGGCCGGTGGTATTGCTTCCAGAATGGAAACCTGGAGCGGGGTTGGCCGTACTTGGCCAAGTCCAGCGAGGGGACGCTAAAGAAAGTGGCTCAGCAGGAACTGTCGCCGCCCAAAGAGGCTGAAGCACAGGCCAGGCTGGCCGATTCCTGGTTGGGCCTTTATCAGACCCACTCCGGCACAGAGCGAGAGATCATGGGGGGCCGCGCGAACTATTGGTATCAGCAGGCCGAAGCGGCATTGCCGGAGGGGGCGTCGAAAGCGAAGGTTGATAGGCGGTTGAAAGAATTGGCCCGGGGGCGACATCCGGCGGCAAAGATTTCAGACGTTTCGGCAACGCCAACATCGCCAGCGGCGGAACCTTCCTGCGTGCATTTGAAACCGGGAGCCCCGCTGCCAAAGGACGCTTGGGTCGACTTGCTGGAACACGCAGAGATGAGAGCGGTTAATAGTAAGGCTGCGTGGAGGCAAGCGGCCGAAGGGTTCACCTGCGCCGGCGGCAGCGTCGTACTGCTGCCCGTCACGGTGACCGGGGATTACGACCTGCAAATCCAGTTCACGCGAAACGAAGGCGATGGAATGGTCAGCATGCTCTTCCTCGTCGGTCAGCAGAAGTGCGGATTGCGTCTGTCGGAAAACGCTGGCCAGGACAGCCGTTTGGGAAACGTCAAGGGCGCCGTGGAAAAGCCCGCCAAACCGATTGTTTCCATCGTGGTTCCCGGCGACTTGAACAATGCTCAGCAGTATACGGTGCTTTTACGCGTGCGGCTGGTGAAAGACAATGCGTCGATCGAGGTGCAGTTGGACGGTAAGCCGTACCTGTACTGGGCGGGACCACAAGCGGTAGTTAAGCCGGCGTTTTCAGCGGCGCTCATGCCCTCTCAGTCCATCCTCGCTTTGGCGTCCGATGCTCCCACCAGCTTCGATAAGGCTTGGGTGCGGCTCGTTTCAGGAAACGGCTCCTTGGCAGATCGGCAGGACGCGGAACCGAAGAAGTAGCAAACCGAATGGATTGGGTGATCGGAACGTTGATTTGTGCGACCGCTCGATAGGGAACACGCACGTGAACACACGACTGGCTGGAAACCATCTCGGAAGCGTCACCGCGGGCGCGGTTGTCGCGGCTGTCCTGCTCCTGTGCGGTTACATGCTCTGGCGGCTCGTGCGCAACGAGTTAAGCGCCGCGCCGACGCAATTGATGTTTTTCTGCCCCATCCGCGAACGTAGCGGTGTACGACTCGTGGTTGATGACCAAGACACTCCGGTTTCCCGAGGCGAGCCGTGGCTGTATCCCTGCAATCCAGGGATGCACCGCGTGGCAGCCACCCGCACAGGCTTTACCGAGATCCGGGAAAAGGTGGAACTGAGCCAAGGGCGGACTGCCGCCGTGGCCTTGATGTGGGACAGGGCTTCTCCGGTGACGCCGGCTCCTCTGCCGACGAAGCCGCAATCGCTCGGCAAACAGCCGGTGCCGTCGGAAACGGTGCAGAGGGAGCTTTTGGCGCACCTCAATGAAACGTATCCCATCGATACGACCGGAGACTTCTCGGAACACGCGGCGTTGGTCGGGCAGCTTATGAAAGCGGCCGAACAAACAACACTTACACCTGCTCAACGATTCACGATGCTCTATCGGGCGGCCGAGTTGGCCTGCGGCGCGGGCGATCTGCCCACCATGGTCCAGGTAGTCGAGGCGGTGAATGCCCATTTTGCTGTCGATGAGACGGATTTTGAGCGGGCCATTTATGAGCAAGTGGTGGAGGCCAGTGCCGAGCCCGCCAGGATTGAAGCCTTGGTTGCCATCGCCAACCAACTCGTCGACCGGGCGATCGCGGCGGATCGATACGATGTTGCCTTTCACATCCTCGATTGCGCTGCCACAAGCTGCCAGGCGGGGCGAGCGAACTTGCTCAAGAACGTCCAGAGTCGCAAGGATGCCGTGAAAGCCCTCGAAGCCTTGTGGAACCGCTTCCGCTCCGCGACGGATACGATCAAGGCGAATGCAAAGGACCCCCAGGCGAATCTGATGATCGGCAGTTGGTACTGCTTTTATAACGGTCAACCGGAACACGGGTGGCCATTTCTCACGAAAGGCAGCGATGAGGCGCTCAAGAAACTGGCCCAACAGGAAATCGCTCCGCCGACCAATCCAGAAGGGCAAAAACAGTTGGGCGACGCTTGGTTCGACCTGGCGAAGACGCGATCGGGCGATGAACGGGACGGAATGGCGGTTCGGGCCGGCTATTGGTATCAGCGGGCATGGGAATCACTATCGGACGGGCCGGCGCGGACCACCATCGGAAGACGGCTCGAAGAGATCGGCCGGACGCAGCTTCCGCTCACGAAAACGGCGATGGCGCGGCTGGGTGGCGATTCGATCCGTTGGCGTTCGTTACCCGGACAGCCATTTTCACGCGACATGTGGGTCAGCCTCTTGGAGTACATTGATCCCAATGATAATAGTCTCGACGGCCACTGGAGTCGGACGGGAAATAGCATCAGTGGAGAAAAACAATCGCTGATTTCCATACCGGTCGACGTTGGCGGCGATTACGATTTGGAGTGTGAGTTCACAGGGAGCGGGGACAAGAATGGAGCGGGGTTGGTGTTCGTGGTGGGAAACCACCAATGCCGCTTGTGTCTTGAACGTGATGGCAGGCTAATGAGGGTCAACGAGCGGCTTGCACCGGCATCCGAATTGGTTATCACCAACGTGCCTCCCTTCACGCCGACCAAGGGTCAGAAATACACGGTGCTGGTCCAGGTGCGGCTGATGGGCGAAATCGCGTCGATTGCCGTGCAGTTGGACGACAAGCCGTACCTCTACTGGACTAGCAAGCAAGAAGACCTTGACCTCGTAAATATCACGCTTCCGTCGCCGCGCCGACCGGCACTGGCGGCGGTGCAACCAACCACTTTTCAAGACCTACGTTTGCGATCCCGTTCCTGGGGTAAAGCGGTCCTCGCGGCCCCCAAAAAGGATTCAACCGGGGGAGCAGGAGTAAATCCGGACGCCAACGTTAACGCCAAGGCGGGCTGAACGAGCAACAGCAGCCTCTGATGCAAGAGCCCGCCGGGTTTATCGCGACCATGAAACTAAAGCTCATCTTAATCAGTGGGAAGAACGCAGGGAGGGAAATCCCCATCTCAAGATCGAGGGTCCTGATTGGCCAGGCCGAAGGATGCCACATTCGGTTGCAGGACAACCGTGTTAGCAACTGGCATTGCGTCCTTTCGGTCGACGGAGGGTTACCCTTCATCGAGGATTGCCGCAGCACAACCGGGACATTCGTTAATGGCAAGAGGATCGAAAACCAACAAGCACTAAAGGATGGTGATCGCATCGCCGTTGGCCGATTGGTGGTCGAAGTTCGCTTGGCCCCAGCGGCCGACGGGCAAGGGCAGCAACAGACGGATGCACTCAGCGCCGCAGTTGTCGCAGGCACCACCGGCAGTCACGGAGGGCATGACACCGCAGTTGTTGACTCACCCCGGTACAACGGCGACGTCGACATCCCGGGCAAATCCGACAAAGCAATCGTCGGACACAATGGGAACGTCGCGGAGATTGACCCTAACGCCGGGGCACTCGGCCGTATCGCGCCAGTCAGAACTTTCGACGAGACGCCAGGCTTGGTCCATCAGATCGCCCGCGAGGACCTCGACCGTCGCTACAAGAGATGGGGCATTTTCGACGTGCTGCTGCTGGCTCTCATCGGTATCCTGTCGTGCTGGATCGGGTGTGCGGTGGCGTTTCTCCTGGTGGTGTTGATTCTGCTTATCGATGCGTATTTGGCGTCTCAGCGGCGGAAGCCGAACGTTGGCTGGCGACTGCGCTTTGAGCTAACAACAATCGACCTCATCTTGGCAGGGACAGGCATCGTCTTGGTAGGCGTCGGCGAGCTACTGTTGCACTGGTCCAGCGCAGGCTGGGGTTGGTATGTGACGGTGCTTGATGCGAGTAAATGGTCGCCGCGCACGTGCATCGGAGTGGTAGTCGCGTGGGACGTGGTACTGCTGGCGATTCGGTTTTGGCCACAGGCAGATCGCTCGTCGAGCGCTGTCTGACCAACTTGAAGATGATTGATAACGATTTGCGGTTGTATGTGCCGCGGCGCGGTCGAGATGGGAGGCGATATCGATGGTGATCGCGACTTTGGTTGCCGTGAGCCTGCTCTTCGGCGATTTGCCGCCGAAGAACGCTGCGCCCGCTTTGCAGAACAAGCCTGCCGCGCCGGTCAGCGACATGGTTACGGACGAATTTGCCGCCCTTTTTGAAACCGGTGAATACGTCTATTCCGGCGGAAAATACAAGGAGCATCACTTCGGCTACCGGCTTTTTGTGCCTCGTACCTTGAAACCGGCAAATCGCTATCCCTTGATCGTCTGGTTCCATGGCCTGGGCGCAGCGGGTGACGACAATCGGCGTAGCGTCCATCAACTGGAGTTGCTGCTTCACGACCGCGACCACCTTGAGACGTATCCGTTCTTCATTTTGGCCGCGCAGTGTCCGGCCAACGATCGCCCGTGGTATCACACGCCGGGAGCGGAAGAACCTGACGAGATGTTGACTGTGGTTGTCAGCATCCTGCACAAAGTCATGCAAGAGCGTCCAATCGACCCGGATCGGGTTTACGCGGTCGGCTTGTCGAGCGGCGGCTTGGGGTGTTGGGAGTTTGTGATGCGCCATCCCGAATTGGTTGCGGCCTTCGTGACGATGGCCGCGGGCCACACCGACCTGGCGCGAACGGCGAAGCTGGCGCATACTCCGGGTTGGGCCGTCATCAACCGCGGTGAACTGGAGAAAAGCGGTGTGGAGAAGATGGTTTCGGCGATGAACGATGCCGGCGGCAGGGCCTACCTGACGGTGTTGCCGCGAAACGGACATGACGCGTGGACGCCGGCTTTCAAGACCCCCGATATTTGGACGTGGCTCTTGGCTCAACGGCGCGGGGCATGGGTGTGCTGGACGCCGCCGCCTTTCCAGCCTTGGCGGTGGTGGCATGTCCTGGCTGTCCCCGTTATGTTCCTGGTGACGGTACGGTTAGGGTGGTGGAGGTGGAGGGAACGTGTCGCATGACAGCAACCGAAAACAAGCGCGGATCAGATCGCAAGGGCAGAACTTTGAAGACCTTGTTCTTGAATGCGGCGATGTAAACCGCCAACGCGTTGTCCGGTCAATAGCATGGTTCGTACTGCATTGCCTTTGTACGTGAATGCAAAATATCCTGGCTTTTGACGTCCGTTCACCACAGGAGGGCGCTCAGCACGCGCGGACAAGAATGCTAGCACATGGGGTGCCCCCTCGTCGTTTGTTGCGCTGTTTCCCAGCGTTGCTGTGCGCGGTCGTGCTCGCCCTGTGCTGCGGGAGCGGCAGGACGGGCGAGAGCACGCTCAAACAATTGGGCGTTACCTTCAACGGTCCCCAGGCAGTGTCCTGGATCGACAAGGATTGTTTCGCGGTCGGACGGTGGGATGGCACGCTGAGCGTCTTTCGGATGCCGCTGGCGGCCAGTGAGTTCGGGCCCGTCCTGCTGCATGCCACCGCCGCGCCGTCCCGAAAAGCGATACAGATGGTCGCTCGCCTTCGTCCTCGTGTGTTCGTGACGTCGAACGACGAATCATCGATCATAGTCTGGGACATGCGATCGAACCAGTGCTGCTGTAGCATGGCTCAATACCCGCCCAAGTTCGGCTGGGCGGTGAGCGGCACGGCCGTCGAACTGGACGGGAAGGAGTGCTTCGTCAGCGGCCATGAGAGCGGAGACATCTTGATCTGGCAGGCCAGCGGCATGACGCCCATGCTGTTACGAACGTTTTCCCTGCGGTCTCCCAATCCGATCAAGTGGGAATATCAGACATGGCACATTCGTGCCATCGTGCCTTGGAGGGCAAACACCGTGGTCACCGGATCGGAAGACGGCGACATCTGCTTGGTCAGGCTCCCGGGCGGGGAAATCGTTTCGCGACTCCGTTACAACCCCAAGGCGCTTCGTGGCATCAACAGCGTTTCCGTCTGCGGAAATGATGTCGCTGTCGGCAATTGTTGCGTGGGACGCGACGACAAGAACTGCTGGCTGTACCGCGTGAGCGAGAAAGGTTTCGATCGCCAAGACTCCATCAGGCTGGTCAAGGACGATTCACGGCCGCAGGTGTTCACGTTCGCGGTCCAGCTTGCCATGTATTCCGGGGGACTGAACTTTTTCGCGAGCACCGAGGAAGGACAGCTTTGGGGTGGGACGGTCGTGAACGGTAAACTTCACGTTTCGAATGAACTTTGCCAGGAGGTCTCCTGCAAATACGGCGCGGCTCTTGCCTTTCAGGAGCAGCCCTGGACTCTGCTGACCGCTTCCCACTACTTGAAGTTATTCAGTTTGGGACCCAAGCCTGTTGAAAAGCGACCGGCGCGAGTCTTGGTTCCCTCTGCCAAGCCGTGACCAAGCGACAACATCAGGTAGACCTTGAAGTGGGTGATCCTGCTTGCACCCAATTCCGTTTGCAGACCGTGCGATTGTGCTCAACCGTAGACCCTGGTGCCCTCTTGCGTGCCACAGAATAGGCGGTACACTGCTGGAGGCGATCTTATGAACAACAGGCATGAGATGGGGAGCAGCTATGAACGACGAGGAATACCGGATATGGAGAAGAAGACTTCGATTCGCCGGATACCTTGCCATTGATGCTTATTCGGCCCGCAACAACGGCAACAGCGAGCTGGCGGAAGAACTTCAAACGCGCTCTGACGGGTTTGCTAGGGGCGCAGACGAAATTGCCCGACGTTACCAAGGACGGTGGGTGCTAACTTTGCCCCGCCCGGATGACGCGATCGAAACCGAAGTCGTTTTCCGAGGCAAGCGGGGAATCACAACGAACATCGCGGAAGCCCTGGATTTTGGCACTTACTTGGAGGCGTTAGCAGCGCGCGCTGCCTTGCCGACAGGTGAATACTATTCACCCGAACCGCTCGACTATCATCTTCGCCACAAGAGACAGAACGAAACTGACTGACATCGGCCACCTGCAAAAAACTGGGCTGGCAATGGCTCGCAAGTGAGATCGACTCTGGCACCGCGAGAGTGGCGCGGCGGCGAGTGGCCGCGTAAGGACGAATTTGACCCGCAGGAGTCCGGCGACTTCCGGCGCTTTTCCGCGCCGCATCCGCGCCGTGATTGACAAAAGCCGTGGATACGTTTACACGCAGGTCGATTTCAGAAGTCGGTGGCGCAGAGTCGGCCGGATAAAAAGGCTCTGGTTTCGGCGTCAGCAACAGAATGCGATCTGATCCACCCCCGGAACCCGCAACAGACAGTGCGGCATCGAATACGAGATGCCTGCCCAGGCCAGCCGGCCAGCGTGCGGCCACAAGAAACACACAGGCCCGCCAGGAATCCCTCTGGCGGGCCTAACGTGCTTCTTGTCCCTGCATCTCAACTCAAGCCTATCACACGTTTCAATCGCGTGCGCCAGGCCCCGTAGCATTGATTCCGAGCAGCGGGGTAGGTGTCGAAATAGGTGGATCGAAAACAGCGTCAGGAAGGCCCCTGGCTTCGCGTTCGCGGCCCGCTCTACCAGAAGAGGTAGAGAAACACCCGCAAGCATCGTTGATTCACTGGCCGGCGGTCATTGAATCACTGCGGGTTCGCGGCGCGGCCGATGGTTCAAAGCAGCCTGCGGGTTAGCGCGTTTACACGCAGGTCGATTCGCAAAACCGGCGCAATCACAGACTGAGGAGCAAGCCCGCGCGCCGATCGCAACGATTGTGTGCCTTTTCCCAAATAGACCGACCCTCCACCACCCTTTGGATGGGAAGTGGCCCCGCGGCACGACCGAATAAGCCCCCGCATCCCTACAATCGGAGAGTTCGCATTCCATCGACCACGGTCCAAGGAAAGGGAACACGGGCGGGAAGAGGCTTGCGGGGTGGAATAAAGCCCCGAACCCTTGCAATCAGACTTGATTACACGTGTGCAATCGAGGGTTTGCACAAGTGAAAGCGGAGCAAGACGGCTTGCGGGGCCGTTCAAGTGGCCGAAACTGGCGGGTTGACGGCCAGACAACGGGGCCGGGGTGATTGAAAACGTTGACCTCGCTTCCCGGGCGGGAAGCATTGCCGAGTTGCTTATGCGGTCTTGGCGGAAACAGGGTGTGCGTGTAAACGCACTATGTGCGCCGTTTGGGAGGAATGTACTTTACATTCGTCCATTTCGTGCTATAGTCGAAGTGGACTACGGTCCCTAGCGCCCGGGCCGCGGGTTGATTCACCCGGCCGCTTGTGCGGGCCGCGGGGAAGCCCCGCGTTGACCTGGAAAAGGGGCCCAAACGAAAACGGGCAAGGGAAACGACCCCTTGCCCGTAATCGCCCGTTCGTGTTTGGATTGCTAGCTTGCCTTGCGCATGGACGGCGGGAACTTGTGCTTAACACCCTTGGACAATTCGTCCAAGATGGCAGTGAATGCACGCATGTAGTTTGGCGTATTGTGCAAGCGCTGAATAAGGACAACCCTAGGTCGCACACCGTTGAAGACAAGGGCCTTCAGCTCAGCCCAATAGACGGCGGGAATGTTGTGCTGTTCCAGAATGTTTTCGAGCGTGACGTTGGACATAGTTGCATCTCCTTGGAAGGTTGGAAAGTGTTTGCCGACATCAAACTTTTCCATGTCCGCGGTTTGAAATCCACGATTCCCCCGGGAAATACGTGCGTTTTCAAGCAGCAAGCCGCGCAACGCGACTTCTCTGCCAAGGAACTGCAAAGCACGAATTGCAGCGCAAGAATCAATCGTTGTCCCACCGTTGCGAAGTGGCGGAAGGGCGGGGAGGGAGCCTCTGGGGCATCCTAAACCGCGGTGCGAAACGGGTATGAAAAATGGAAATCCGGTTTCATTTGAGTCGGGAATGGCCAGCGCGAAAACGAGCTTTCAGCTTTGCCGCAACCGACGCAGTTGCGATGCCGACCATTCTCGATTGCTGACGTGAGCGTTGGCCACCCGCAAGATTCTTGCGTGCGTTGTTGCTCAACGCCGTAGCATTCAAGGTCTCGACCAAGGCCAGCTTGATCCGGTCGAGTGGCTCCGACCTTCAGACGACCGGTAGCCCAATCGCCGTATTGCCGGCTAGAAGTTGCTACAGGCGGTCGAAGCCTTGCTCCGAGAGCCACGTAATCGCGTCCACGATCGTTTGGCCGCGAAGATCAAACGGCCTTCCCTGGCAACTGTTGCCGGCAACCGTCCACGTGGATCAATGGCGTTGACGGCGATGGCTTGACCCGATTGCAAAGCCTCTCTGCGGGTTGTCGGTCTTGGCGGCCGGCGTGCGTTTCTTCGCTCGGGGCGCACGCCCGGCCGCTGGCCATTGATGGAATTGTGCGGACCGGAATGAGCCGACCGGGCCGCCAGCATCGTTGGTGCGACCATTGACGGCCAAGCAACAAGGTAGCGGAAAGCTGGCGGGTTCCGGCGGCCAAACGGCGTGGCCACGACCGACGAACGAACGAATGAGAATTGGATAGCCTTGCGTGGACCCTCCGTGGGCCCCTGAGACCATCCCTTCTGAACACCATCCCTAAACGTGCCATCAGGGCGACGCGGGTGGCGGGCCATCATGCTGGGCGGCGGTTTGATTCGCCCCGCGGGAGCTGGCACGGTGACGGACTTTGCGCACACGCGGCTCGTAGCGTGGGAGTTGCTCACCGGGTAATGAAAAATCTCGTCGGCGACCGCGATTCACTCTAACTTCACTCGGATTTGGTGATGTGGCCCATGTCTGAGCATCACGTAGAGCCTGATTGCAGCGGCGTGGCACCGTGACAAACTTTCCGCGAAAGCGGCTTGTAGCGGAGGACTGTTCTGCCGGACGCTGAAAAACCTCGTCGGCGAGCGCGATTCCGTCTCGATTTGTTGATGTACAAGTATACGGCCATGTTAACCACAAGAAAATCCAGGGACCAGCGGATCATGCCACGCGACCCAGGCCGGCAACCAAGGCACTTCATCTACGCGCTGCTCGATGCGAGCCAAACGGTGCGCTATATCGGGACCGGGCAGCACGGGAGCCCGGCACCGTGGCGAGTCGTCTGGCAACACCGTGGCAAACTCCCGAGCCGATTGGCCGCGTGGCTCCGAACGCTCGACCACGAGCCGACCGAAGAGATCGTACTCGGCGCGGCGATCGGATTGCACGCGGCAACCGCCCGCATGGTGACGGACATGCTACGGGATTGGTTCCCCGCGGCGATCCGCGAACCTCGCATCGTCGGCGGCCACGGAAAGGGGCGAGCGGTCTCACACGTTGACC
>Ga0302320_10001061_pt1 | contig 66057 bp, 54 predicted proteins | sample Bog_T0_3_FD_202130 | JGI IMG/M metagenome (GOLD analysis project Ga0302320, IMG submission 202130) | Peat permafrost microbial communities from Stordalen Mire near Abisko, Sweden - Bog_T0_3 | ecosystem: Environmental > Terrestrial > Soil > Wetlands > Peat | place: Sweden: Abisko, Stordalen Mire...
GCAAACCGCTGGTCAGCGAGTCGCGGCCCACAATCACCACCTTGCTGGCAGCCTCCTCACGCCGGGAAATATTCAGCACTTTTTCTTGCTCCATCGGACTCGACAACATCGAACAACCTCCAGGGGGACCCTGTTGAAGGCAATCAACAAAGACATTGGTGAACCTTACCGCAAAACAATTCAGTGGGGACTGATTCTGGTCTGATGCACCGGAGAACCGGCAGGTTGCTTGCTAGGCGATTACCGTTCTCTATAACAACGCAAAGTATCCAACAGGGAAATCCGGGATCGAACGCTCAGTGCCGGAATAGCATGGCACAAAAGTCCACCCTTCGTTACCGGCATAGGACTCTTGTCTTCACAGCGATACCGGCTCACGCTGAAATCATACGAGCAGTGGGGAAACTATAACCCACACCCAAGCCAAGGGCAAGACCTTTTTAAGTGCGGTCCGCTCTTCTTGACCTCAGACTTTCTTCTCTAGGCAAAGCTGGGATCAATCTGGAACGACTCGTTACATTTCGGGTTACATCCGTAAGCAATGAGGGAAACGAAGGTATTGGATACCAATGTGTCTATCTTGTACTTTCAGGTATCTCCCGGTCCATGCGACAGTCCGCTGCCGCGACTCTGGCATCCCTCATGTAGCTTTGCCCACTCTCCACTGGCAGCTCAGGCCGCTTTGCCTTGAGTCATACAGTATGGGGCTCGACTTGCCATTTTCCGCCCAGGCGTCGCCACATGTGACTCTAAGTACCACCCACAAGTAACTTCTTGAAGTAACCTATGCGGATACCCCGCGCTGTGACCTTTTTGGGGTGGGAAAGTGGCGAGTGTGTGGGCCCGAGTCGGCTGACGATGGATTGTTTGATGGAGTGCAGAGTCTCATCCAGTCTTCCGCGGCGTTCAAGGAAAGGCCGGGCCCCTTGAGGCAATCGAGTTGACTGCCCTGCCTGACTGGAGGTAGATGACAAAGACAGGGAGCAACCTGGCGAATTACTAAAGTTCTATCGGTGACTCATGTTTCACATTCCTGGTAACCGTACCCCATCCACCGGAACGGCATTTTTTCTGTTCTGACCTCAGCGTAACGTCATTGGAAACAATGCTCGAAGGACATTCCCAGATCGAAATACATACTTTCTTCTCTAGTGAAACAAAGGTCTCTTACCCAGCGACCTGCACCGTCTTCAGACACGTTTAGGACCGAGATAGAGAAGCATGGACGCCGGGCCACTAACGGTCGTCTCCCAGCATTTTCAAACCAATGCCGTCTTGCGCGGCATTTCCAGGACGCCTACGCTTGCTTCACTATGCAACCCCGCCCTATGCCAACCATCGAGCCCAGCCCGCAGCGTCGGGCAGCCGTGCGATATAAACTGCGCCTTCCGGTGATCTTCCACTGGAGTGACGGTAGCGAGCATACGGAAGGTGGCTTTACATGTGATGTCGCGCTCGATGGAGCGCTCATCCGAAGCACGCGGTGCCCGCCGGTTGGATCCGACATTCGCATTGAGGTTCTCCTTCCCTCTCCAGATCAGAGCGGCGAAGAGCTGCGCATCCACTGCATGGGGAAGGTTTCCCGCGTCCTGAACCAGGGCGGCTTTACCAGTTTTGGAGTTGCTGGCGGCTTCGACGACGATCATTTGACGCACCAAGTGCGGGGCAATTCTCGCGACTAGCCGGCGCTAACTTCGCGGCTAGGGATCGCGTGGGTGGATGGCCAGGGAATCGGCCGTTCCACAAGGGACTTACAGGTCATTGGGGAATTTCCGGCAGACGGCAGGCGCATGGGACCGCGCGTGCCGGGATGGGTACGAAGCCCCGAGGTAGAGGGCGAAGCAGTGGATGTCAGGGGGGCAGAAAGAAAGTGGGGTTTGTAACCCACAGGGCGAAGCTTTGCCTTTTTCAGGTGCTCCGCGCTAGAATTACGCCCCGAAGAGGAAAGTTGAAGCCGATGCCAACATCCCAAATTACGGAAAGCAGATTGGAAATCGACTCCGCCTGGTGCGCGCTCTATACCCGCCATCAGCACGAGAAGACAGTGGCGGAGATGCTGTCGGCGAAGGGGTTTGAGGTGTTCCTGCCGCTCTACGAGTCCATGCGGCGCTGGAAAGACAGAAACAAGGTGCTGTCGCTGCCGCTGTTTCCATGTTATGTGTTCGTTCGCGGTGGACTGAGTCGCCGATTGCAGGTCGTGTCCACACCCGGTGTTCACATGATCCTTTGCAACGGCGACCGTGTGGCGATCATCCCGGAAGCCGAGATTGACGCGATTCGAAGAACAGTCGAGGGGCCGCACCACATAGAGCCGCACCCCTTCCTGAAGTGCGGCGAACGAGTTCGAGTCAAGCGCGGCAGCCTGGAAGGGGTTGAAGGCGTCCTGGTTCGCAAGAAGAATCTGTATCGTCTGGTTTTGTCCGTGGACATGCTGGCGCAGTCGGTGGGGGTGGAAATTGACGCCGCCGACGTGGAACCGCTCACCTCGCCGGGTCTGGAGGCCGCGGGCGCGGTGGAGCAGTCGGGAAGATCTGAAGTCCTTGGCGAAGCGCTGGCGCAAAGTGGGCGACACATACTGGGCGCAAGAAATGAAGCGTTTCGATTCGGAGGCCGCAATGCCGCGCCTTGCCTCAGCCCGGCAGTGGGCTGTGAGCCGCTGAGTGCCGCCGAGTAGTTTTGCGAGTCGGCCGCTTCCGGCTATTGATGACTTCCTTCCGTGCGCGGAGTGTCGCGCCGAAGCCGAAAGAGGCGCAGCTACTTAGGCCCAGACGAAGAGCTTTTGAGGGCAGCAGCCGCACCATGGAGTGAGTCGCGGACGATGATCACCCGATGCTCTTTCGCCATGCACTTTCACAGCTCACCTGGGCTTGGTGCTTCTCTGCCGATGGTTGGCAGGGTAAGCAGCACGAACAAGACCGGCCCCGCGGTAACACCCGGATTGGTTGGCCCGGATTGGGAGATCAACCTTCAGGGCCGCCGGCAGGAGATGTTATGACAAGTAGAGCCATCGAAGGAATTGGCCTGGGCTTCGCACTCATCGTTTGTGCCGGCGCCCTCTGGGCGCAAGAGCCGGCCGCCACTGAAGGCAAGCAGCCGCCCGCGAATCCTGCGACAAGCCCCGCACCCGCACAGCCCGCGTCGCCACAGGCGACAACAGCGAATGAACAGCCGGCCATGGCCGCCGCAGCGGAGGCTTCGCCCTCGGCGGGCTCCGCAACCAAGCCCCACGACAACAGCTTTATCATCGGCAATACCGACCTGCTTTCGATCAACGTCTGGAAGGAGCCGGACGTCTCCCGGTCGCTTCCGGTCAGATCGGACGGGAGGATCTCGCTCCCCCTGGTGGGAGAGGTTCAAGCAGCCGGTAAAACTCCCTTGCAGCTCGAACGGGACATCACGAGCAAGCTGCAACATTTCATCACCGACCCCCAGGTCACCGTGATGGTCCAGCAGATCAACAGCGAGAAGTTCAACATTCTTGGCCAGGTGGCAAAGCCGGGAGCCTATCCGCTGACCATCCCCACCACCATCCTGGACGCCATTGCCCTTGCCGGCGGGTTCAGGGACTTCGCAAAGCAAAAGGGAATATACGTTCTTCGCCAGGATGCCAAAGGCGCTAATGTCCGGATCCCGTTCAACTACAAGGATGTGATCAAGGGCAAGAATCCAGAGCAGAACATAACGCTTGAACCGCGCGACACCATCGTCGTGCCATGATGGAAGGCTGTCCATGCTGATACGGGTCTGTCTGAGTCTTGCACTGCTCGCGGCCATGCCCGGCTGGTCCCAGGCGGCGCCGGGCGCGACCGGGAGCGGTAGTGTCGGAGAGGATAACTCACAGATGCACACACCGCCCCCGGTGAGCGGCGAAGCCTACCCGACGGCGACCGGCTCTGAATCACGCTCCAATTACCTGCGCACCGGGTTCTCGCTCGACACATCCTACGATGACAAGGTGCTGGGAGGCTCCTCCGCCACCCCTGTCAGCGACACCATTTACTCCATCAGGACTTCCATCGCGCTCGATCAATCGACCCCGCGCCTGCATCAGACGCTGTCCTACAGCCCGGGCTTCACCTTCTATCAACATACAAGCGCTCTGAACGCGGCGGATCAGAGTGGGTCGGTAAAACTGCAGTATCGACTCAGCCCGCATCTGTCACTGAACGTCGCGGATTCAGTCCAGAAAACTTCGAATGTGTTCAATTTGCCCTACGGCACCGTTCCCGGTTCCAACGATTCTTCGACGGGCGGGGCGGTGGCTGCGTTCGCCGACGAGATCAGCAATTCGGCCACCGCGGAAGCTAGCTACCAGCTTACCCGGAACGGCATGATCGGCGGCAGCGGCGGGTCAACGATCTTTGACTACCTGCATGCCGCGCAGGCCGGGGGACTGCCCAACTCGAAATCGCTCGAAGGCTCGGCCTTCTACAATCTCCGCCTGACGTCCACGCAATACACCGGGCTCACTTACCAGTACTCGAAGATGGTCGCTACGCCTGTGACTGGCCAGAGCGATACTCGGGTCTCTACGCTCTCACTCTTCTACACGCTTTATCTCGGCCACGCACTGACCTTGTCCGTATCGGGCGGCCCGCAGCATTTCAACACCACCCAGTCCCCCCTGCCGGCATCCGGTTCGTGGACGCCTTCTCTGACGACCAGCGCCGGGTGGCAAAGGAGCCGCACCAATCTGGCGGCCAGTTACGGGCGAACGGTTACCGGGGCCGGCGGTCTGCTTGGCGCCTTCCATTCCACCAAGGCGGACGCCACCGTACGCTGGCAACTGGCGCGCAACTGGACCATTGGAGGGGGAGCGAGCTACGACTTGCAGAAGAATGTGCTTCCGGCCATCTTGTCGGCCAGCCCCGGCGGGCGCACCGTCTCCGGGACGGCTTCGCTCGATCGCCCCATCGGCGCGCACCTCTCGGCTTCGCTCAAGTATCAACGCTTGCACCAGAGTTACGGCGGTATCCCGGTGCTGTCGAACGTTCCTGACAGCAACAACGAGGTCGTCTCGATTTCCTATCAATTCACCAGACCGCTAGGAAGATAAACATGGTAGAGGTTTCCGAGATCCCGGAGGAACAGACTTCAGGAGGGCTCGACGCTCAGCGCATTCTGGGCATCGTTCGGCGCCGCCATATGTACTTCCTGATCGCGCTGGTGGTGGGATGGGCGGCGATCTGGGGAGCGAGCTGGGTCCTGCCTGCGCGTTACAAGTCCGGCACCTTGATCCTGGTCGAGCAGCCGACGATGCCCAAGAACTATGTCGAGCCAAATGTGAGCGAGGATTTGCAGGACCGGCTGCAGAGCATCAGCCAGCAGATCCTCAGCCGGACGCGCCTCCTGCTCATCATCGACAAGCTTCACCTGTATAGCACCGGCCGGCACGTGAAGACACCCGATGAAAAAGTCGACCTGATGCGCAGGGACATTGACATTGAACTTGTGCAGGACTCTCACAATCAATCGATTACGGCATTCAAAATCTCCTATTCGGCGCACGATCCCCGGGTAGCGCAGCAGGTGACCAGCGAGTTGACCGACCTGTTCATCGACGAGAATCTGAAGGTCCGCCAGCAGGAGTCGGAAGACACCACCAAGTTCATCGAAAGCCAGCTGGAAAATGCGCGCACCAGCCTCGCCGAGCAGGAAGCCCGCGTCCGCGAGTTCGAGGGAAAGCACGAGGGCGAGCTGCCTTCCCAGCAAGCGAGCAATCTGCAGATTCTTAGCGGCTTGCAGGCCCAGCTTCAGAACGAACAGGACGCGCTCAACAACGCCAAGCAGCAGCGAATCTATTTCCAGGCTCTGATGGAGCAATACCGGACCCTGCGCGGGACAGCCAAGACTGCGGACGGCGCGCCGACCGACCTGCCCGCGATGGACCGCGAACTGGAGACGTTGAGGTCCAAGCTCGCGGACCTAAGCGCCCATTACACCGATCGTTACCCGGACGTTCAGAACCTGAAGACCCAAATCGCCAACACGGAGAAGCTGAGGGACCGCCTGCTGGCCGATTTGAAGAAGAGCAGCAGCGAGCCGCATTCGGATAAGGGCGCGGCCGCGCAGGACGCGGAGGATCCTTCCCACAGCCCCGCAATGCTGCAACTGCAGGGGCAGGTGCAGGCCAACCAGGTAGAGATCACCAATCGGGAGCAGGCCATCAGCAGCTTGAAAGGCAGGGTCGGCTTATATCAGGAGCGCTTGAACAATGAGCCCGCGCGCGAACAGGAGATGGCAGATCTGACCCGCGGATATGAGCAATCCAAGGCCAATTACGACGACCTGCTGAAGAAGAAGAACGAATCCGAGATGGCCACCAGCATGGAGCAGATGCAGCAAGGCGAGCGGTTCAGAATGCTGGACCCGCCCAGTTTGCCGGCCAAGCCGGATTTCCCCAACCGGATCAAACTGTGCGGAATCGGGCTGGGCGTTGGGTTTGCACTGGGGCTGGTCCTGGTGGCCGGCCTGGAGTTGATGGACGACCGCCTGCAGAGTGAGAAGGAAATCAAGGCCCTGCTGCCGGCGGCCATCATTTCTGAAATTCCTGAAATCCTGATTCCGTCGGAGGAGCGAAGCAACAAGAGGCGCGTGGCGGCGGGATGGGCCGTGGCAGCATTGGTTGCGGTGACGATCCTCGCAGGCTCGGCTTTGAGCTATCTGCACGAATAGGTTCCAAAACCGAATGTACAAGGCCTTCTTCAATCTCGCGCGCGCCCCCTTCGATCTCACCCCGGATCCCACTTGCTTTGTGCCCACCAAGAGGCATAACGAGGCCTTGGCGGCACTGTATTACGGCGTACGCCAGCACAAGGGATTTGTGGTGCTGACCGGGGAGGTGGGTACCGGCAAGACCTTTCTGCTTCGCTGTCTGCTCGGCTTGCTGAAAGAGAGCAAAGACGTTGCCTATGCCTATATCTTCAATGGCCGTCTCTCTCCTACCGAGTTCCTGCAGTACATCCTGTCCGACTTCGGCCTGCCGGCGGCCGGGAAGAGCAAGTACGAACTGCTGCTGGACCTGGGCCAGTTCCTCGTCTCGCGCGGCTCCCGGCGGATGACAACCGTCCTCATCGTGGACGAAGCGCACCATTTGTCCGCTGACATACTCGAGGAGGTCCGTCTCTTATCCAATCTCGAAACCACCGATGACAAGCTGCTGCAGATTGTGTTGGTAGGACAGCCTGAACTGGACGAGAAACTCGATTCCGTTCAACTCCGGCAACTGAAGCAGCGCATTGCGGTGCGCACGCAGCTTGCTCCCCTGAGTCCGGACGAGACCAGGGAGTACGTCGATCAGAGGCTGCAGATTGCCGGAGCTGCTCCGGGCTCCCCGCAACTGTTCTCCGACGAAGCCGTTGCAACCGTCTATCGTTTTTCGCATGGCTTGCCCCGGCTGATCAACACCATTTGCGAGAACGCTCTCATTACCGCCTACGCCAGGCGCGCAACCTGCGTGACTCCGGACATCGTAGGTTACGTGGCGAAAGAGTTTCGCCTGGACGTGGCCCGTGCGCCCGAGCCCCAGGAAGTCGACAGTTACAACGAAGTGGACTTCCAGCGGGCCATGCACGTGATTCTTGATTTGTATGCCGCACGCCGAAAGCCTCTCCCCGGCGATGCAGATCTGGGCCCTCTTCCGATCGTTGAAACGAGCAATCATGAGCCATATATTTGACGCTTTGCAAAGATCGGAAGGTGAGCGCTCGGGGAATGATTCCTCTCAGCTCGCAGAGGCAACTGAATTGCTGCTGCGGGCAGAGCGCAGAGTGGCTGCGCAATGGGAAACGTCCGCGCGCATTGAGCAGTTGCCCGAAGCGGCAGAGAACCTGGAGGCCGCCGCGCCGGCCCCGGAGCCGGAAACCCAGCCCCGCGCGGAGGCCGTGGAGCCGGTTGCGGCGCCCGCGGCTGTGCTGGCCCCCGAGGCCGCGGACGCCGGCGGACTCCTGGATATCTTCAGCCAATTCCCTTGCCTAGAGGCAGCGCCCACACCCAAGAGCCGGCTCGCCTGTCTTACGGATACCGAGAGCCTGGCCGCGGAGAGCTTCCGTCTGCTGGGGGTTAGGCTGCGGCACCTGCGCCGCGACCGGCCCCTCAAGAAGGTTCTCATCACAAGCACGATTCCTCAAGAAGGCAAGAGCATGGTGGCCGGCAATCTGGCTTGCTCCCTGGCTCTCAGAACACATTTGAGAACCCTTCTCCTGGAGGGCGATCTGCGGCGGTCTTCTCTCTACCAGAAGTTCGGGCTGGGAAGGAACCCCGGCCTGAGCGAATACCTGGCGGGCGAGCGGACCCTCGCCGAGAGCGTCTACCGCATTGAAGGCGCCGGCCTCTGGTTTTTGCCGGCGGGCAGCGCTCCCAGCAATGCGCTGGAGCTGCTTCAATCCGGAAGGCTCGCCGCGTTGATGGAGCAGCTGGCGGCCTGGTTTGATTGGATCGTCATCGATTCTCCTCCTATTCTGCCTCTGGCTGACACCAGTGTCTGGGCGCGGTTGTCGGATGGAATTCTCCTCGTGACCCGCCAGGGAATCACCCAGAAGTCGAGATTGCAGAGAGGGCTTGAAGCCATTGAGCCCAGGAAGCTGATTGGCGCATTGCTGAACGGTTCGAGCAATGCCGCGCACAGCGACTATTACTACCGGTCGCCCTCTGCTTCGCAGCCGGGCGACACGTCGGAAAGATGATTCTGCCACACCGGCCCCGGGCACATTACTAAGCAGGATCACCATAAACTTCAGCATCAGGTTTCCCTGGTGCGCGAGCAATTGCAGGCCGTTCTGCTCGGTTGCTCCGGGACGAGGTGCGTGCCAGGTGCGCGCGCCATGGACGTTGGATCGTAAAGGGCGACGCAAGGTATCGTCGCGAGAGGAGTGAGTCGTGACTCTGTTACGCGTAGCTAAATCTTCAAATCCCACTGAAGCCTTGCCGGAGCCGGCCTCGGCAGGAGCCCGCGAGGTGCTCAGCGAGGAGGCCTTCAAGCGCATGATAGCCATTGAGCGCAAGAGGACAGAGCGGACCAAGGAACCCTTCCTGCTGATGCTGCTCGAGGCTGGCCACTATCAGGGCTCGAGCAAGAACGGGAAGGCCATCGAGCGCATGGTGTCTGCCTTGCTGTCCTCCATCCGGGATACCGATGTGATTGGATGGTACAAAGACAAGACTACGATCGGCTTGATGTATACCGCCCTCTCGGGAAATAGCAAGAACGCTGTTCTGAGCACCATCCTGAACCGAGTGAGCGCTACCCTGGGAGAGGAGTTGACCTCGGACCAGTTCAGCGAAGTCAGCATCTCCTTCCATTTCTTTCCGGATGATTGGAACCACGAAAACTCCGGGCGACCCAACAATCCAGCCCTGTACCCCGATCTGTCCAGCCACGACACGGGCCGGCGGTCCGTTCTGGCCATGAAGCGGAGCATTGACATTGTCGGCAGCACGCTGATGCTGGTCCTTTGCTCTCCGGTGCTGCTGGCCATTGCCGTGGCGATCAAGGCTACCTCCAAGGGGCCGGTTCTCTTCCGGCAGCAGCGGGTTGGCCAGTACGGTCAATGCTTCACATTCCTGAAATTCAGGTCCATGCACGTGAACAACGATCACACCGTGCACAGGGAGTACGTGACCCGACTGATCGCCGACGAGGCTGAGGGCGGTTCGCCGAAGAACCCGGGCGTCTACAAGCTCACGAACGACAAGCGGATCACGCCGGTTGGATCGTTCCTGCGCCGCACCAGCCTGGATGAGCTGCCGCAATTCCTCAACGTTCTCAAAGGGGACATGTCGCTGGTCGGCCCGCGCCCCGCCATTCCATACGAGGTGGCGGTTTACCAGACCTGGCACCGCCGCCGGGTATTGGAAGTCAAGCCTGGAATTACCGGGTTGTGGCAGGTTACCAGCCGCAGCCGCGTGAAGTTTGACGATATGGTGCGGCTGGATCTGCGCTACGCAACCTCGTGGACACCCTGGCTGGACTTCAAGATCCTGATGCGAACCCCCCTGGCAGTGATCAGAGGCGACGGCGCCTGCTGAGTTTCCCGGTTCACAATGCCCTTTCATTCCGGCTGGCGCCGCGCGTGCTCTGGCCTGGGCCGCGCCCGCCTTTCCCCGATGCAACTTACCCGACACAGCAATCTCGAAGCACGGTGACGATATCATGAATTTCGGTGTAATTGGTTACGGCTACTGGGGACCAAACATCGTGAGAAACCTGATGGGCCTTGAGGGTTCGCAGGTGATCGCTATTGCAGAGATCAGCCCCACTGCACGCAAGCGGGCGCAAAAGGCATACCCCGGGGTCGAAGTCACGGCGAACGCCTCGGACGTGATCAGGTCGCCCAAGATCGACGCCATCGCCGTCGTTTCCCCGGTCTGGACGCACTTTCATCTGGCCAAGGAAGCCCTGGAGAACGGAAAGCACGTATTCGTCGAGAAGCCGTTTACCAGCAGCGCGGCGGAGGGCGAGGAGCTGATCAACCTTGCCCAGCAAAAGAACCTGAAGATCATGGTGGACCATACCTTCCTGTTCACCGGGGCGGTAAAGAAGATCTCTCAACTGGTCGACGAGGGAGCCATAGGGAAGCTCTATTACTACGACTCCACCCGCGTCAATCTAGGGCTCTTCCAGCACGACATCAACGTTCTTTGGGACCTGGCGGCGCATGACCTGTCCATCATGGACTATCTCATCAAGTCCAGCCCCGAGGCCGTGGTTGCAACCGGGCAACGGCACCTGAACGGCTACGAGGATGTGGCCTTCATGACCATCTATTTCCCCGAGAAGATCATTGCGCACATCAACGTCAACTGGCTCTCCCCGGTAAAGGTCAGGACGACGCTGATCGGCGGCGAGAAGCGGATGCTGGTGTGGAACGATCTTGAGGCGGACGAAAAGGTGAAGGTGTACGACAAGGGCGTGGAGATCACCAACTGCGAGGGGGTCTACGAACTCCTGGTGAACTATCGCTCCGGCGACATGTGGGCTCCTCAACTGGAGCAGGTGGAGGCCCTGCGCCAGGAGCTCTCCTACTTTGTGGATTGCGTTTCAACCGGTGAGGACCCCTTCAACGACGGGCGCGCCGGATTGCGCGTGGTGAAGATGCTGGAAGCTGCAAGCCACTCCTTGGGCAAGAGAGGATCACTGGTCTATCTATGAACTTGTACAACTGCATCGCAGGCGACGTCACGCTGGGAAAGAACGTGCGGCTCTCGAAGTTCCTCAATCTGTACGGCTGCCAGATCGGGGACGAAACCTCGATCGGAGCGTTCGTGGAGATCCAGAAGAATGCCACTGTGGGCAAGCGCTGCAAGATCTCCAGCCACACCTTCATCTGCGAGGGGGTGGTGATTGAGGACAACGCGTTCATCGGCCACGGCGTCATGTTCATCAACGACAGCTACCCTCGCGCCACGAACGCCGGCGGCGACCTGCAAACCGAGGCGGACTGGCATGTTGAGCGAACCATTGTCAGGCGGGGCGCATCGATCGGCTCCGGGGCCACCATCCTCTCCAAAGTCGATGTCGGCGAGAACGCGATTGTAGGCGCGGGCAGCGTCGTGACCAAGAATGTCCCACCCAACGCGATCGTAGCCGGAAATCCGGCCACGGTTTTGCGCTACATCGAAGCATCAGCGAAAGGCCAAAATGTACGTCTCTGACACTGCTTCAAAGAACATCCCTTTCCTGGATCTGGTGACGCCGCACGCGGAGCTCGAGCAAGAGCTGACCCGGGTGTTTCGCCGCGCTCTGCTCACGGCCAGCTTCGTCGGCGGACCGATGGTGGCGGAGTTTGAGAGTGCCTTTGCGGCCTTCTGCGGCGTGGGCCACTCGGTTGCCGTCGCGAGCGGGACAGACGCGCTGCGCTTCGCCCTCATGGCCGCGGGAGTGCGCCCGGGCGACGTGGTGCTGACCGTCCCGCACACCTTCATCGCCACCGCGGAAGCCATTTCGCAGTCCGGCGCCACGCCGGAATTCGTCGATATCGACGATGGCACCTTCAACATCTCTGTCGAGAGGCTGCAGAACCACCTCGAACAGCGCTGCACGCGGGACCGGGCGGGCCGGCTGATCAGCCTGCGCAGTGGAGGCCCGGTGACGGCAGTGGTGCCGGTGCACCTCTACGGCCAGATGGCGGACATGGATTCGATTCTCAGGCTGGCCGGCAAGTTCGGCCTCACCGTGATCGAGGACGCCTGCCAGGCGCATGGCGCTCAGTATTTCTCGAAGGCGCTGAATCGCTGGATGAAAGCCGGCTCCATGGGGCGCGCAGCGGCGTTCAGCTTCTACCCCGGAAAGAACCTCGGGGCATGCGGCGAAGGCGGGGCCGTAACCACCGATGACGCCGCCCTGGCAGCCCAGGCGACGCTGCTGCGCGATCATGGCCAGATCAAGAAGTACTACCACGACGCGGTCGGCTACAACGGAAGGATGGACGCCATCCAGGCGGGGATATTGCATGCCAAGCTGCCGCACCTCGAAGACTGGAACGCGCTGCGCCGCGGCCGGGCTGAGGAATACAGCCGCCTTCTTGCTGGGGTCGAAGCGGTGCGGCTGCCGCATGAGCCTTCGTGGTCTCGCGGCGTGTATCACCTGTATGTCATCCGCGCCGATCATCGCGAGCGCATGATGAGCCACTTGAAGAGCGCCGGGATCGACACCGCCCTTCATTACCCGATTCCCCTGCATCTGCAGAAGGCCTATGCGGCGCTGAACTACGCTCCCGGAGACTTCCCGGTCGCGGAGCGCGTCTCTGCCGAAATCATCTCCCTGCCGATGTTCCCGCAGCTCACGGCACAGCAGCAGGCGAGGGTCGCCGCGGAGATCGAGGCGTTTGTCGCTCAGGCGCCCCGCAAAAGGACAGAAAGCGAAATCTCCTTGCTGGAGACAGCAACCAGGACCGCATAGGCGCATGGTCCGCCCCTGAGGTCAGGCAAGAGTTTACGCTTGCCGCATCGCTGGCGGCCAGGCGAAGAGCAACCAGATGGTTAGAACTCGTTTCAAGCAGGAGCTGAGGTCCGATATGCTAGCAAGGTTAGGCTCGGAGGCTTCTCCGCCGCTCGATGCTTCGGTATCCCGCGTGGCCGGTCAGCGCCACGCTCATTTGACACCCGCAACAACGTGTTCAGGCTTCAATGGCCCAGGAACAGGATACCCCATGGAATCAAGCCCCATGCCAGCGATACTGCGGGCGGCGCCTTCGCCCCGCAAAGTGTGGATTGACCTGGACAACTCTCCACACGTCCCCTTCTTCCTGCCCATCATCGAGGAGTTGGAGAAGAGAGGGTACCAGCTCATCATTACGGCGCGCGACGCCTACCAGGTTCGGGAACTGGTGGATTTCTATCATCTGCGCTGCACGGTGGTGGGCCGGCATTATGGGAAGAACAAGCTGCTGAAGGTGCTGGGAGCGTGCCTTAGAACGGTCGAGCTGGCGGCACGGATGATCTGGGTGAGACCGGATATCGGCGTCTCCCACGGCTCCCGCTCGCAACTGCTGGCATGCTTTGTGCTGCGGATTCCGAACCTCACCATGTTTGATTACGAATTCGCGGCCACAACGCGCTTCATCAACCCCACCTGGGCCATGGTCCCCGAGGTGGTGCCGGTATCCTCGGTCGAGTACACCGACTGCCAGGTGGTGAAATATCCCGGGATCAAAGAGGATGTCTACCTATCCCGGTTTCACCCCGACCCATCCCTGCGTCAGCGCCTGGGCGTCGGGGCGGACGACATTCTGGTGATGCTGCGGCCTCCAGCCACCGAGGCTCACTATCACAACGCTGAAAGTGAAGTGCTGCTGGCCGAAGTCCTGGCCTATCTCGCGGACAACTCCGAAGTCACCACCGTGATTCTCCCGCGCAACGAGAGGCAGGCCGCCGCCATCCGCCACTCCTGCGCAGATGCCCTGGCCTCCGGGAAAATGATCCTCCCCAAGCACGTAGAGGATGGGCTGAACCTGATCTGGAACTCCGACCTGGTCATCAGCGGCGGCGGCACCATGAACCGCGAGGCGGCCGCCATGCGCGTGCCGGTCTACAGCATATTCCGGGGAAAGATCGGCGCAGTGGACAAATACCTGGTCCACGATGGACGCCTGGTTCTGCTGGAAACCGTAGCGGATGTTCGAGAGAAGATCGTCCTGGCGCGGCGGCACCGGGATGCGCGGCCTTCGGCTGCGGGGGCCAGCCCGGCGTTGACGACGATTCTCGAAAACATCATTTCCATGGTCGAAGTCAGCAGGCCCTATGCAACCCCGGAATGAGCTGCCAGAGACGAGCATGGGCCACGATCCAAGGTCGGTATTGCAGCGGCTGTTCGCCTACTGCAAAGCCAGCGACTGGGCCGGCTACGACCCCTACGATGCGCTCAACAGCACCTGGTTCGAGTCGTCGCCATTGTGGAACTCGAGACTCGCGCGGCTGGTTCTGACCCAGGCCCTGAAGCGGAGCCCGATCAACGTCCGCGGCCTGCTGAAGGTCCCCAAGACGCAGAACCCCAAGGGCCTGGCGCTGTTCTTGTCCGCACTTTTAAAGGCTCCTGAGCTTTCCACGCCGGAAACGGGGGACCTGGCCGGCTCTCTGACAGAGAAGATTCTCGCGCTGCGGTCGCCCGATGCTCCGTATTGGTGCTGGGGCTACAGTTTCCCCTGGCAGACGCGCTCGGTCCTGGTTCCCCGCGCAGCTCCGAATCTGGTCTGCACCACGTTTGTCGCCGAGTCACTCCTCGACCTTTATGAGCAGCGGCACGACCCGGAACACTTGAAGGTCGCTCTCAGCGCCGCGGAGTATCTGCTGAACGATCTCTATTGGAGCGATGGCCCCGCGGTGGTGGGCTTCGCCTATCCTCTGCCCACCATCCGCAACCAGGTGCACAACGCCAACCTCCTCGCCGCCGCCCTGTTCTCGCGGGTGCACAAGTTTACCGGAGACCAGCGCTTTCTCGGCAAAGCCCTCGCCGTGGCGCGCTATTCGGCCTCCAAACAGCGCCCCGACGGCTCGTGGACCTATGGCGAGGGCCCGCCACAGCAATGGATTGACAACTTTCACACCGGATACAACCTGTGCGCGCTCAAGTCCATTTCTCAGAATGCCGGCACAGGCGAGTTCGAGTCGTCGATTCGCCGGGGCTTCGAGTTCTACCGGTCGCACTTTTTCCTGGAAGACGGCGCGGTCCGGTACTTTCACAATCAGACGCGCCCCCTGGACATTCATTGCGTGGCCCAGAGCATCCTTACCCTGCTGGAGTTCCGGGACCTCCATCCCGGCAACCGCGAGTTGGCGCATTCGGTCTTTCAATGGGCGGCGCGGCACATGTGGGATGACCGGGCCGGCTACTTCTACTATCGCGCCCTGCCTGTGGGAGTCAACCGGATTCCCTACATGAGGTGGTCGGAGGCGTGGATGCTGCGGGCGCTGGCGGAGCTGACGCGGGAGCCGGACGAGCCGGGGACGCACCTGGCCTCGCCGGAAGCAAGAAATGCAGTCGAGGTAGCCTGATGGCTGGCAGTTATGTCCTGATCACTCCGGCGCGCAACGAAGCCCAGTACATCGAGCTGACGCTCAAGTCGGTCGTGGCGCAAGACGTCCTTCCGCTGAAATGGGTCATCGTCAGCGACGGGTCAACCGACGGCACGGACGGCATTGTGGCCGGCTACGCCGCCGAACACCCGTGGATTGAGCTGGTCCGCATGCCGGAGCGCAAGGAGCGGAATTTTGCCGGCAAGGTGCTGGCCTTCAACGCCGGATACGACCAGGTGAAGGAGATGGAATTCGACGCTGTCGGCAGTGTGGACGCCGATGCCTCGTTCGAGCCGGACTACTTCGCCTTCCTGCTCGAAAAGCTGGCCGAGGATCCCAGGCTTGGACTGGCCGGAACCAGGTTCAAGGAAGCGATAGGATACGGCTACGATTACCGCTTCGTCAGCATCGAGCATGTGACCGGCATCTGCCAGCTCTTTCGCCGCCAGTGCTTTGAGGATATCGGCGGCTACGTGCCGGTTAAAGAGGGCGCGATCGACCGCATCGCCAACATCGCGGCCAGGATGAAGGGCTGGAAGACACGGACCTTCACCGAGAAGAGCTATTTCCACCATCGGCAAATGGGAACGGCGCAGCAGAGTGGATTGCGGGTGAGGTTCAGGGACGGCGTCAAGGACTACAACGTGGGAAGCCACCCCCTCTGGGAGTTGTTCCGGTCGGCGTACCAGATGACCAAGCCGCCGTTCATCCTGGGAGGCCTGGCCCTGTTGCTGGGCTATGCATGGTCCCTGGCGCGCGGGGCGCGGCGGCCGGTTTCCGATGAAATGGCGCGCTTCACCCGGCGCGAGCAGATGCAGCGGCTGAAGAGCTTTCTGCTGGGCAGGACCTGGCGCATGCGCCTGAAGTCCTCCGACTAGAGCGGGCAACAAGAACCAGGCGGCCCTCCCGATTTTGCAGACGCGGCATCCGGCCGGGAGCGCAGCCCGCGGCCCAAGCCGCAGTTCAAGCGTTGACCACACCGTGCCGATTGAAGGCTGTGAGCCGAATCCCGCCCCTAGGGCGGAGATTGCGGGGCGCAGCATCTTGTGGCGAGACATTCAACCAGCGACCGGTTCGCACTTTGAGCGGTCCGTGGCCGAACGGAGACCAAGCATGGCAATCGCAGAGCGCGCCCTGAGTTATGGGCGAGGGCTTCTCAAGAGATACGGCCCCAAGAAGATCAAAATGCTTCTTTGGGATCAGGAATTCTCAGGCACCCACTGGGACTTCATCGATAACACCGCCGGGGACTGCGTGTACCCGCACCTGGAAAGGCATCTGAATAACGGGAGCATCCTCGATCTGGGATGCGGTCCCGGCAATACAGCCAACGAATTGGCCTCGAGCGCCTATACCAGCTATGTGGGCATTGATATCTCCGAGGCCGCCCTGGCCAAGGCGAGGAAGCGCACCGCGGAAGACGGGCGCAGCGGCAAGAATAGCTTTGCCTGCTCGGACTTCCTGAGCTACCTGCCCACCCAGAAGTTCGACGTGATCCTCTTTAGAGAGTCCATGTACCACGTGCCGCCGGGCAAGGTGGGATTGCTTCTGGAGTACTTCTCGCAATTTCTGAAAGAGGATGGAGTCTTCGTTGTAAGAATGGTTACGACGGACGGCAAGGGAGGGGAAAAGCCGAGGCTGAAGGCAGCCGTCGACATCATGGAATCCGGATACGAAGTCGTCGAGAAGAGCCAGTATGGCAAGTTGGGGCCGACCGTCATTGTCTTTCGGCCGCGGCAATCGGTTGGGGCGTCGGGCAAGAGCCGGGAGTAGGCGACAGCATTCCTCCAAGCTGACTTGCGGATCTCAAGTGTGGCCAGAACTTGCGTGCGCGGTCACTCACATGAGCGGCTTTCGAACTCTCCAGAGCAAAGCTTTCACAAATGCCGGCGCCTTTGCGCGGCCTTGTGGCGGAAAGGTGGTTGACTTTGCAGGTCTGTGGCAACGACATCCGAGTCGAGGGTTGGCCGGTCCGAACGGGTCGCCTTGAATTGGACAAATACGAGTTTCTTGAAGATCCAGGAGCTACGATTGACGGCTTGCGAAAGTCAGGGATAGGGATCGACATCTTCAAATTCCTGCAACGCCTGCCTGATATGCCGGAGAAGCTGGCGGAAATCAGGCCAAAATACGATTACCCGATGCTTTGGGATAACCTTGCTGTTTTGCCGGTGACGACCTTCGATCACTGGTGGAACCATCAGATTCGCTCCTACCCCCGAAACAGGGCGCGGCAGGCTGAAAAGAAGGGCGTGGTGTTTCGTGAGGCGCCATTCGATGACCGCCTCGTCCATGGGATCTGGGAGATTTACAATGAATGCCCTGTCAGGCAGGGAAGGCCCTTTGTTCATTACGGAAAGAGCGTTGAGACAGTACGCGGGATTTCAGAGACATTTCTCGATCGGAGCATCTTTATCGGGGCCTACCTTGACGACCGGCTTATTGGCTTCATCAAGTTAGTGACCGACCATAAGAGGATGCAGGCATGCATGATGCACATTGTCTCCATGATGCAACACCGGGACAAGGCTCCGACCAATGCTCTGATTGCGCAGGCGGTGCGCTCCTGCGCTGAGCGGGACATCCGGTACCTCGTGTATCAGAACTTCTCCTATGGGAAGAAGGAAGAGGACAGCCTGAGCCATTTTAAGGAGATCAATGGGTTTCAGCGCATCGATCTGCCTCGCTACTATGTGCCGTTGACTGGCATCGGCCGCGCGGCATTGGCTCTTGGCCTGCACCGCAGGCTGATCGACCATTTTCCCAAGCCCGTGATCACCAGGCTCCGCGAGATCCGTGCCGCCTGGTACAACCGCAAGCTACAGGGCTCGGAGGCCCCCTAGACAGACCTATGCCTGGAATCGTCGGCCTTATCAGCAAGATGCCGCGCGCGCGCGCGGAAAGGGAGCTTCTGCGGATGGTTGAGACCATCCGGCACGAGTCGTTCTACACGACGGGGACATGGATGGACGAGTCGCGGGGCGTGTATGTCGGCTGGGCCGCACGCGAGCACTCCTTTTCTGACCTCATGCCGTTGCGCAACGAACAGGGCAACATCGTTCTGACGTTCTCCGGGGAAGAATATCCCGACCCGGACCAGGTTCGCACCCTCCGGGAAAAGGGTCACCAGTTCGCCGCTGAAGGGCCTTCCTATCTGGTGCACCTCTATGAGGAGGATCCCAGCTTTTTCAAATCCCTCAACGGGCGCTTTCAGGGACTGGTGTCGGACCAGCTTCGGGGCATCGCGACCTTGTTCAACGACCGCTACGGGATGCACCGCGTCTATGTTCACGAGGCAAAAGACGCCTTCTATTTTGCCGTCGAAGCCAAGGCCATCCTGGCGGTTCGCCCCGAACTCCGGCGGCCGGACGCGCGCTCGCTGGGAGAGTTCGTCGGCTGCGGATGCGTGCTCGAAAACCGCACCCTGTTCGACGGCATTCAGTTGCTGCCTCCGGGGTCGGCCTGGACCTTCCGGGCGGGCGCTCTGGAAAGCAAAGGCAGGTACTTTGACCCGGCGGATTGGGAGCAGCAGCCGCCGCTCGAGGTAGAGGAGTATTACCAGCAGCTTCGGGAGGCCTTTTCCCGCACCCTGCCCCGCTACCTGGGAGGCGGGGAGCGCATCGGGGTATCTCTCACCGGCGGTTTGGACACCCGCGCTGTGATGGCCTGGCAGAGATTCGCTCCCGGATCCCTGCCTTGCTATACCTACGGGGAGGCTAACCGGGACTGCCGCGACGTTCAGGTGGCGCGCCAGGTTGCCCGAGAGTGCCAGCAGCCCTACCAGGTCATTCGCATCGGGGACGAGTTTCTCTCCCGCTTTGGACACTATGCCGAGCGGAGCATGTACCTGACGGACGGCTGTGTCGACGTGGGCCGGGCGCCGGACTTGTATCTAAGCGAAAAGGCGCGCGAGATTGCCCCGGTAAGAATGACCGGGCTCTACGGAGACGAAATACAGCGCCCCCGCAACCGGGCGTTCAAGCCCGGCACTCCGTCTCCGGGCATCTTCACGCCGGGGTTTCTGACCGCGGTCAGTGCGGCGCGCGACACCTACTTCGCCGCGGTCGAGGGCCATCCAACCTCCTTTTCGGCCTTTCGCCAGGCCCCTTGGCATCACAACGGGATTCTGATGCTGGAGCAGACGCAAATGGCGGTGCGAACGCCGTTTCTCGACAACGACTTCGTGCGCGTCGCCTTCCGCGCGCCAGAGTCGGCGACCGCGAACAACGATCTGCGCGTGCGCCTGATTGGCGACGGCAGCCCGGCTCTCAAGGCGATTCCGACGGATCGCGGGTTCGGCGGCAATTTGAATCCGCTGTCGAGCTGGGTCTTGCGCAACTACCTTGAGTTCACCTTCAAGGCCGAATACGCATACGATTACGGCATGCCGCAGTGGCTCTCAGGGCTCGATCATTTCCTCTCCCCACTGCGCCTGCAGCGCCTCTTCCTGGGCAGGCACAAGCTCTACCATTTCCGCGTCTGGTATCGCGACATCCTCTCCGGCTACGTAAAGGACATGCTGCTCGACCCGCGCTCGCTGGATCGGCCTTACCTGGAGCGGGCTGGCGTTGAAGCGGCTGTCCGCGGCCACCTGAAGGGAGACCGCAACTACACCGGCGAGATTCACCGGCTGCTTTCTTTGGAGTTGCTGCACCGGCTGTTCTTCGACTCGGGCGGAGCATCCCAATGAGCCAAGCGACGCCGACGATTGCCGTTCCCGCCAAAGCCGGCCGCGTCTCCGCGATCGACTTTACCAAGGGAACGCTGGTCCTGATCATGGTCCTCTATCACTGGATCAACTACTTCATTGGGGTCGATTGGGCTTATTACCGCTATCTGCGCTTCCTGACGCCGTCGTTCATTCTGGTCAGCGGGTTTCTGATCTCGAACGTCTATCTTGTGAAGTACGACCTCGCCGGCTGGCGCCTGCCGCGCAGACTGCTCACCAGGGGACTCAAGCTGCTGGCGTTGTTTGTAGTGCTGAACGCGGCCAGAATGGCCCTGCTCGCCGCCCCCATGGCCCAGCAGTTGAGCTGGAGCAACCTGGCTGCCATCTTCGTGGTGGGCAATGTGGTTACGATGAGCGGCAAGGTGGTCGCTTTCTATATTCTGGTGCCCATCAGCTACCTGCTGATCTTCTCCGCCGGGCTGGTGCTTCCGTACAGGTTCTTCAAGTACAGTTATCATCTCGCCTGCTTGATTTTCCTGCTCGGTGTCCTGGTCGTGGACATCAGCGGCTCAAGCAGCTACAACCTGGAGTTCGTCGCCATCGGGCTCTTGGGCGTGCTGGTCGGGTTCATTTCCATCGAGAAGATCAATCGCGCGGTGAGCCACCCCTACTTGCTGGTGGCCTCCTATGCCTGCTATACGATAGCCATCACGCTCTGGAACGTGCCGTTTCCGCTGCTCGTCGCCGGCGCGTTTCTCAGTATCGGCGCTATCTATCTGGCGGGCCTGAGGGGCGGCGACGGGAGCCGGGCGCGGGGCTGCATTGTTCTGCTCGGGCGGTATTCGCTGTTTGGCTATGTGGCGCAAATCGCCATCCTTCAGTTCCTGAGCTTGGGGCTTCGGCGCCTCGCCCAGGGGTACACTCTTCTCGGGGTCTCGTTTGTCGCGGCCTTCGCTTTGACCATCGCCGCCGTGGAAGTGCTGGATCGAAGCCGGGTAAAATCCGCGATCCTTGACCGGGCGTACAAAGCGGTTTTTGCCTGAAATGGTTCCACAGCGGCCCAAAAGGGCCGAAGCGCATTACCGAGGGAGCATAGGATGGGTTTTTGGGGTGCGCTCCTGGTCTGTGCGCTCGTGGTGTGGGGCCTTTTCCGTTACGACCGCGAAAAGTCCACACGGACATCCAAGGCGATCTGGCTGCCCGTCCTCTGGCTTTCGATCATCGGCTCAAGGCCGGCCTCCGCCTGGCTGAATATCTGGTTTGGAATCAACTTCGGCTCCTCTGGCGCGGGCCTCGACGCGCAACTGGACGGCAGCCCCACCGACGCGGCGGTTTTGGGGGTCCTGCTGGCGGCAGGGATGTTCGTGCTCGGCCGCCGCAAGAGCCGGGTGCGCTGCTTGCTCCGGGGCAACTTTCCCGTCATCCTCTACTTCACCTATTGCCTGGCGAGCGTTCTCTGGTCGCCGTTTCCCGAAGTGGCTTTCAAGCGCTGGCTCAAGGCCATCGCCGACCTGACCATGGCCCTGATCGTGGTCACCGAGAGCGATCCGGCCGCATCGCTCCGCCGCCTTTTCTCCTGGGTCGGGTTTCTTCTGTTGCCCGCCTCCATCCTGCTCATCCGCTACTCGGCTTTGGGCCGCGGATACGATCCGGACGGGCACTTCATGAATACCGGGGTGACGACCAACAAGAACTCCCTGGGCCTGATCACCTTTCTCATTGCGCTGGGGGCGTTATGGAGCTTTATCCACGCCTACCGCTCCCGGCCCCGGCTGGAGCGCACCCGGCAGCTTTATGCACGGGGAGCGTTGCTGGCCCTGGCCGTGACCGTGCTGATGCTGGCTCACTCGGCTACCTCGGGGGCCTGCTTCATCCTGGGGGGCGTGCTCATCGTGGCCACCCATTTGCCCTATGTCCGGCAACGCCGGGGAAGGATACACGCGCTGGTTCTCACGGTCCTGGCGACGGGCGGAGCTGCCATCCTGCTGGGCGGGGAATCCGGGGTGCTGCACGCACTGGGCAGGGACGCGACGCTGACCGGGCGGACCGACATCTGGCGCGCCGTCATTCCGCTGTGCCCCAATCCGCTCATCGGCGCTGGGTTCGAGAGCTTCTGGAACGGCTTTGGAGATAACGTGCGCGGCCTTTCCACCTTTCAGCGCGGCATCAACTCGGCGCACAACGGATATATCGACGTTTACCTCAATCTTGGCTGGGTGGGCCTGAGCCTGATTGCGTTTATTCTGGTCGGCGGGTATCGGCGCACCGTTGCCACCTTTCGCCGCAATCCGGAGCTGGCCGGCTTGATGCTGGCGTTTGTGGCCACCAGCGCGATTTACAGCGTCACCGAGGCCGGCTTCAGAATTCTGACTCCCACATGGATCTGCCTGCTTCTCGCCGCACTGGCTCCGAGCGGCGGCGTGACGGGGCCGGCCATCAAGAAAGTCCTGGCGCCCGGCCGCAGTTCGCTCCATCGCGGAACAGGCGCCCCGATCGGCGATGCGCTTCCCCCGCCATTCTCAGACAAGGTTTCACCGTCCTTTCATCTATGACCCAAGGAAACTTCAGTTCAATCGGACGGCGGCTGCTTTCAGGTTCCTTGCTGCGGATGAGCAATCTCGTCGCGGGGGCCGTCGCTTCGTTCTTCCTGATGCCTTTCATCGTGCATCACCTGGGGGACCGGATCTACGGGTTCTGGTCTCTGGCGGCCGCATTCATCGGCTATTACAGCCTGCTCGACCTCGGGCTCTCGAGCGCCATCTCGCAGTACATGTGCATTGCGATCGGGCGCAAGGACCATCCCGAGTGCCGGGTGGTCTTCAATACCGCCTTCGGCCTGCAATTGCTGGTGGGAGTCGCGGCCCTCTTGGTCACCGGCCTGGTGGCCGCCGCCACCCCGCTGATCTGTCACAATCCGGCGGATGCGCGTCTCTTCTGGAAAGTCATTCTTATCCTGGGGGTGAACACCGCACTAGGCTTTCCAACCAGGGTGTATTGGGCGGTTCTTGAGGCGCAACTGCGCTTCGATGTTCAATCCTGGCTGGCGAACCTGGGGCTGGCCCTGCGCACAGGCCTGATTGTCTGGGCGGTGCTCTCCGGCGGCGGCCTGCTGGCGCTCTCGTGGATGGCCCTGATTTCAACCGTTCCGGTCACCGCACTGCAGGTGTGGCTGGCCCGGCGGGAAGCTCCATGGGCCCGGATCGACACCGGCTTCTTCAAGCCCAAGATGGTGAAGAGCTTCTTTTCCTACAGTTTTTACAGCTTCACCGTCTACCTCGGCGACATTGTGCGCTTCCAGATCGATCCGTTGGTCATCTCGGGGTTGATTGGCCTGGCAGCCGTTACACACTACAAGGTGGCTGGCGTTTTGGCGCAATACTACCTGCAGATCATCATCGTCTCCGTGGGCATGCTGCTGCCGGTGCTGAGCCGGTTCCACGGCGCGGGGAACCGGCAGGCCCTGGAGGAAGTCTTCTTCTTCGGAACCAAACTGTCCTGCTGCGTCTCAGTCCTGATCTTCTTCGGCCTGGCGGGGTGGGGCAGGCCGCTCATCGGCCGTTGGATGGGGGCCAGTTATCTGGACGGATACCTGCCCCTGGTGCTGCTGTCCTTCTCTGTTCTGCTGGATGGCTCGCAGAAATCTTCGATCGATCTCTTGTTTGCCACCTTCAATCACCGATTCTATGCCTGGATCAATTGCGGAGAGGCGCTTATCAACCTGGTGCTGAGCCTGGCGCTGGCCCGCCCCTACGGCATCCTGGGCGTGGCCATGGGCACTCTGATCGGCGCGTTTGTCTTTCGGGTTGTGGTGCAGCCCTGGTGGGTGTGCCGGGTCAGCGGGCTGGACTATTTCGCCTATATGCGTTTTTACGGCAATAACGTCCTGCGCTGTTCCGCCCTGGCCTGTGCGGCCATGGCCCTGTCGGCGTGGGGCTTGAAGCCGAACTACTTCTGGCTGGCGGCCTCGGCTGTGTGCGCTTCAGGGCTCTATGCGGCCGGAGCGTGGTGGCTGGTCTTCAATCCCGGCGAGCGCCAGCAACTGCTGCGGGCCTTCAGAGGGAATCGGGCACTGAAACCGGGTGTAGCGGCCGCCGTCGGCGAAGCGGTTCAGTAACAGGGAGGCCGTTCTTGAAGATTTCCGTCGTGATCCCGACCTACAATCGACGCGCCCAGGCCTTCCTCGCGATCGACAGTGTGCTGGCGCAGACCGTGGCCGTCGACGAGATTCTGGTTGTGGACGATGGCTCCACGGATGGTACCTCCAAAGCGATTTGCAGCCATTACGGGTCCAGCGTCAGGGTTGTCAGGCAGGACAATGCGGGGGTCTCAGCCGCGCGAAACCGGGGAATCCGCGCGGCAAAGGGAGAGTGGGTCGCGTTTCTGGACAGCGACGATCTCTGGTTCCCGTCCAAGATCGAGCGTCAAGTCGAGGCCATCACAACGTTGGGCAGCCAGTTCGGGCTGTGCTTTACCGACAATACCTTTGGCGGCAACCCGGAGATGACGCGGTCGGTTTTTGAGGAAGCCGGCTTTGAGAATGCGCCGGCTGTGGGCGCTCTTGAGGATCCCGTGGAACGCCTGCTGGCCGGCAAGGAGCCGTTCTTCACCTCCAGCATCCTGGTCCTGCGCTCCCTGGCCCAGGAAGTTGGCGGCTTCGACGAAACTCTGTTGATCCGCGAGGATACGGACTTCTTTTTTCGGCTGAGCTTTCGCACCCGGTTCTGCTTTTCGAGCGAGCCCTTGGTCGAGGTCGACCGGACGCCGTCGCGCTCGCTGGGGCTTTGCAATTCCTACGCGTCGCGGGACGATCGCATGTTCGATTGCCTGGAGCGGCTCTACAGCAAGTGGCTGGCGATGCCGGAATTGGCGGGAACGGAATTCGAGCCGCCGGCGAGGGAGTTGTTGCGGGAGACTTGCTATAACTCCACCGAATCCAAGCTGCACCAGCTCAGGATTGGGCCGGCCTTGCGCGAGATCGGCAGGTTGAGGAAGATGGAGCACGGCTACGCCCCGGTCGCCGGCGCATTGCTGATGCGAAAGTTTGCGAAACTGCGGGCCGGCAGGGGCGTTCAGAAGGATCGCGACCGGGAAAAGCCAGGCGGGTACGGCCTCGATCCCGCCTGAATCGAGCAAGCCCTGCTGTCGAGTCCTGCGATCGAGTCCTGCCGTCGAGTCCTGGTGTTCAGGAGTCCCGTGCCGGCCGGGCCGGTGAGGCAGCCCATTGGGGAAGGGAGCAGCGTTGAAGGTTTCCACCGTGATTCCGACCTATAATCGGCGAACCCAGGTGCTGGGCGCGATCGCGAGCGTGCTCCGGCAGACCGTGCCGGTGGACGAGATTATCGTGGTGGACGACGGCTCCACGGACGGCACGCCGGAGTGCATTCGCGACCGGTTCGGGTCCAGCGTCAAAGTTGTCCAGCAGAAGAATGCCGGGGCGGCGGCAGCGCGGAACCGGGGAATCCGTGAGGCGCAGGGGGAGTGGATCGCGTTCCTGGATAGCGATGACGTCTGGCTCCCCACCAAGATCGAGCGTCAGACGGATATCCTCGCCAGGTTTGGCGACCAGGTCGGGCTCTGCTTTACCGATTGCGTTTTCACTGGCGACCCTGCGCTGACGCTGTCGGTTTTCGGCGTGACCGGCTTTACGGGCCAGCCAGCGACCGGCCTGCTGGAGGAGCCGGCAAGGCACATCGTGGCCCGGCGGGACCCGTTGTGGCTGCAGTCGGTCATGGCGCGGCGCTCTCTGCTGATGGAGATTGACGGGTTTGACGAAACTCTGCTGCTGGGCGAAGATACGGACCTGTTCCTGCGCCTCAGCTTCAAGGCAAAATTCTGCTACGTGGGAGAGGCGCTGGTCCAGGTTGACCGGACCCCGTCCCGATCCGTCGGAATCTGCAATGTCTACGCCACCCGGGAAGACCGGCTGTTTTCGAGCCTGGAACAGCTTTTCTCCAAGTTCCTGGCCATGCCGGAGATGGCCGGGACCGAGCATGAGCAGCCGCTCAGGGAGTTGCTGCGGGACGCCTACTATAACTCGGTCGAGTGCAAGCTTCACCAGTTGAGGATCGTGCCCGCGTTGCGCGAGATGGGCCGCCTGAGAGAGGTCGGGGACGGCTACTCTTCGATCTTGGCCAACTTGATGCTGCGCAAGATGAAGAAGCTGCGGCGCAAGATGCGGGCGCCGAACCTGCGGGGCGCCGGGAAGGCCGGCGAGTCGGGCATGGAAGCGGTCTGAGCTGCCAGGAACTGGTTGGGCATGAAGGAGAGGCGGCGTTGAAAGTTTCCGCGGTGATTCCGACCTATAACCGCCGGGCGCAAGTGGGGGCGGCGATCGCGAGCGTGCTGCAGCAGACCGTGCCCGTCGACGAGATTGTCGTGGTGGACGACGGTTCCACCGACGGCACGGCGGAGTGGATCGGCAGCCGCTACGGCGCCGGCGTCACCGTGGTCCGGCAGCAGAATGCGGGAGTTTCGGCGGCGCGGAATCGCGGCATTCGCGCAGCGCACGGAGAGTGGATCGCGTTCCTCGATAGCGACGACCTCTGGCTTCCCACCAAGATCGAGCGCCAGCTTGAGGCGCTCCAGAAGTTCGAGGGCGAGGCGGGCTTATGCTTCGCCGACTGCGTCCTGATCGGGTTATCCCCGGCGGGGAAACGAACGGACGCGAGCCCAGGCCCGGTGGTGACGGTCTTCGGCTGGACGGGCTTTGCCCCCGCGCCGCGGATGGGCCGGCTGGAAGCTCCGGCGCAGTGGATGCTGGAGGCGCGGGAGCCGTTTTGCATTCAATCCGTCGTGACGCAGCGCTCTCTGCTGCTGGAAGTGGGCGGGTTCGATGAGACGCTGCTGCTTGGAGAAGACTCCGACCTGTTTTTCCGGCTGAGCTTCAAAACCGGGTTCTGCTACGCGGCCACGCCGCTGGTCCGGGTGGACCGGACTCCGGCGCGTTCGCTGGGGCTGTCCACTTTGTACGCCACCGCGGACGACCGGCTGTTTGACAACTGGGAGCGGCGGTACCGCAAGTGGCTGGCGATGCCCGAGGTGAGTGGAACCGCGTATGAGCCCCCGGTGCGGGAGTTCCTGCGGGAAGCCTGCTATAACTCGGTCGAAAGCAAGCTCCACCAGTTCAGGATGGGCCCCGCACTGCGCCAGATCGGCCGGCTCAGGGAGATCGAGCCCGGCTACGGCGTCATCGCGAGCACCTTGTTGCGGCGCAAGATCAGGAAGCTGCGGCGCAAGGTTGGAGCTCCGGAAGAAGCTGGTTCCGAAAAGCAGAGAGAGCCCGGGAGGGACCTTGCATAAGCTACGCATAAGGCGCATTTGAGCCGCAAGAATTTCTGCCCCATCGCAGGCTGAAGGTTCTCAGCGCATACCGCCTGACGCCTGCGGCTTGAGACGAGCCATCATAAATCACACCGGAGCGCACATTGCCGTCAACCCTCGCTGAAGAAATCGCCCCTCAAGCCATGGGCCCGACAGCGCCAACCGGGCTGGAGGCCGCGCTGTTGACGGGCGGAGTCGACAGGCCGTACGCGCTCGGCCTGGCCAGAGCCCTGATCTTGAAGGGCGTTGGCCTGGATGTCATCGGCAGCGACGAGGTGGACAGCCCGGAGATGCACTCCACGCCCCATCTCCGCTTTCTCAATCTCTGGCCGCCAGCCCGGGCCAGGGCGCCGCTGGCCGCCAAACTGTGGCGCATCCTGCGACATTACGCGGCGCTGATGCGCTATGCCGCTCTGGCGCGGCCGCCCGTGTTTCATATCCTGTGGAACAGCAAGATCCAGCTCTTCGACCGCACTTTGCTGATGCTCTATTACAGGATGCTGGGAAAAAAGGTCGCTCTCACCGCGCACAATGTGAATCAAGGGAAGAGGGACGGCAATGATTCGTGGCTCAACCGGTTCACGCTCAGAGTGCAGTACCGGCTGTGCAACCATATCTTCGTTCACACCCGCAAGATGAGAAATGAGCTGGTCGAGGATTTCGGCGTTCCCGAGCAGTCGGTGACCGTGATCCGGCATCCGGTCAACGACGCTTTTCCGGACACGGATCTGACCTCGGAGAAGGCGAAGCGGCGATTGGGCATCGGGGACGAAGAGAAGACCATGCTCTGCTTCGGGAGAATCAAGCCCTACAAGGGCATCGAGCACCTGCTGGCCGCATGCCGGAAATTGATGGCCGGCGACCCGTCTTATCGGCTGATCATAGCCGGCGAGGTGCAAAGAGGCCACGAGCCGTATATGGATTCGCTGCGGCAGTCGGCCGCCCGCGAACTCGAGAACGGACAAATCATCCTGAAGACGCAGTTCATTCCCGACCAGGAAATGGAGTTGTACCTCAAAGCCGCGGATGTGATGGTCTTGCCGTACAACGAAATCTTTCAGAGCGGCGTTCTGTTCCTGGGATACAGCTTCGGCTTGCCCGTCATCGCCACCGACGTGGGCTCCTTCCGCGAAGAGATCGTCGAAGGCCAGACGGGCTATCTCGCGAGGCCTGCCGATCCGGACGACCTGGCCAGGACCATCGAGACCTATTTTGCGAGCTCTCTCTACCGGCATTTGGGCGCCAGGAGGCAGCAGATCAAGGACCATGCCGAAGTGCATCATTCATGGGGCGCAGTCGCCGAGCTGACCAGAAATGTGTATGCAGAACTGTTGAGGAGACCTACGACATGAAGCCTTTGGTATCGATTCTCATTCCCGCCTACAACGCGGTGGATTGGCTCTCCGACACCCTCCGGTCGGCCATTGCGCAGACCTGGGACAACAAGGAGATTATCGTCGTCGACGACGGCTCGAAGGATGACACCCTGGCCTTGGCGAGGGAGTTTGAATCGGACACTGTAAAGGTCTTTACGCAGAACAACCAGGGCGCTGCCGCCGCCAGGAACACGGCGTTTTCTATCAGCAAAGGTGAGTACATTCAGTGGCTGGACGCCGACGACCTCATCGCTCCGGAGAAGATCGCCCGGCAGATGGAGGCCCTGGAGCAAGCCCCCGGCAAGAGAATCCTTCTTTCCGGAGAATGGGGACGCTTCATGTACCGGTACGACCGGGCGCAATTCATTCCCAATGCGCTGTGGTGCGATCTCGACAAGGTCGATTGGCTGATCCGGAAGATGGGGCAGAACATCTATATGCAGACGGCCACCTGGCTGGTGAGCCGGGAGCTGACCGAGGCCGCCGGTCCCTGGGACACCCGGCTGCTGGGAGACGATGACGGCGAGTACTTTTGCCGTGTCCTATTGGCCAGCGAGGGAGTGCGCTTCGTTCCCGACGCCAGAGTGTACTATCGAGCCTCCGGAGCCAGCAGCTTGAGCTACATTGGCGGCTCGGAGCGGAAGCGCGACGCGCAGTGGCTTTCCATGAAGCTGCATATCGGCTATATCCGCTCGCTCGAAGACAGCGAGAGAGTGCATGAGGTTTGCGTCAAGTTCCTCCAGAACTGGATGGTATTCTTCTATCCGGAGAGGCTGGACCTGTTTGGGCAGGCCGAGGAGATGGCCAAAAGCCTGGGAGGGCAACTGAAGCCTCCGCGCCTGTCCTGGAAGTACTCCTGGATCAAGGCGATCTTTGGCTGGCCCCTGGCCAGGCGCGCTCAACGCTCTCTTCCCTACCTGAGGTGGTCGCTGGTAAGGCTTTGGGACAAGGCACTTTATCGCCTGGCCGGGCAAAGGTATGGAACCCACGTCCCGGTCAGATGAAGGGAGCAGGCCTGCTGGAACGAATCTCGAAAGGGGACAGTTTTCGAAGCGCGATGCACCAACTTTTCCCGTTTTTTGTCAGCGGTTCCTTTGTATAGTTCGGCTCAATTTCGGGCTGCGACTCAATGTTAAAATCTTCAACGAAGATGCCGATAAAGACCCCGGAGGCTGGTTTATGAGCAGCAAGCGAGCGCTTCTCTTCTCCCTTATACCGATCCTGTGCATGGCCCCTGCATTATCGCAAACACCGCTCTGGAACGGTGTCCTGGCCCCTTCCCGGGCGGTCAACTGGTCCAATGCCGGCATTCCTGGAGGGATTCCGGACGGAAGCTGGGCCAAGTGCGGCGCCACCATCGCGCCCTATGGCTCAGCCGCGGCGCCGGCCACCACGGCCGCCATCAACACGCAGATTGCCGGCTGCGGCGCGAACACCTACGTCCTGCTCGGCTCGGGAACCTTCTACCTGACCGGGGCCATCCTGCTCAAGAATCAGGTGGTGGTCCGCGGAATGGGAGGCAACTCGACCTTCCTGGTTTTCACCGCCATGGGCAATTGCAACGGGTTCTACTCCCAATTCTGTTTGGCGGGCAGCAACTCGTACCTCGGCGGGGAGCAGGGCTACGCAAAATGGACGGCGGGATTCGCACAGGGCACAAATACCATTACGCTGTCCAACTCCCTGAACCTCACGGCCGGCTCGACCATCGTCAATCTCGATCAGCAGGACGAAGCCAACGACACCGGGAATATATGGAACTGCCTGGCCGGGAACTGCAGCAGCGCAGCGTTCAGTGGAGGTTTTGCGCGCACCGACAACACCTGCGCCTCCACCGTGAGCCCCAACGTGGGTTATTGCTCGCAGGAACAGAATGCCCTGGTCACGGCTTGCTCTCCGTCGTGCAACAACGCAGGCTCGACCGTGGTGACCATTTCTCCTGCTCTCTACATGAATAACTGGAGACTCTCCCAGAGCCCCGGAGCCTATTGGGCCATATCGACCGGCTATCGAATGGGCGTCGAAGACCTATCTGCCGACCTGACCACCACCACGGGCGGGACGTCGACGATCGTGATCAATAACTGCTATCAGTGCTGGATCAGCGGAGTTCGCTCGATTGACGCGGCACGAAATCACTTCTGGGTATATCAATCCAGCCATACAATCGTTCAGGAAAGCTACGTATACCAGAGCACCAGCCACGGCGCGGAGAGTTATGGGATCGAGATTGCCAACGGTTCCGACAATCTGGTATTGGCCAATATCTGTCAACAAGTAACAGACAGTTGTCCCAGCAACACCGGGGGCGGCGCGGGAAACATATCGGCCTACAATCTGGGCATTGACGACTTCTGGGGCAGCAGCGGCTGGATGCAGGCGAACGAATACGATCATGCTTCCGGGACTTCGTACTGGCTGCGCGAAGGCAACTCCAGCGTCGGTTTCATCTCGGACATGGTTCATGGGACTCACCATTTCACAACGCTGTTCCGGAACTACCTTCGGGGCTGGCAGGGCGGCGCTTTGTGCGGCGGGTCGGCCTGTAACTCGGAGACCATTCCGGTTCATGCGATGGCGGGGAGCCGCTACTTCAACGTGGTCGGAAACGTCCTCGGCCAGGCGGGCTACCACAACACGTACCAGTGCGTGAATCAAGGGCCGAACGGGCAGTTTTCCATCTTCACCCTGGGAGAGTTGGGCAATAACTGCTCGAATGTGGGAGATACGGCGGCCTACTGCCAGAACCCGACGGCCGCAGGTTGCGGGCCCACCGGGAACAACGACGTGATGACGGTGTCCTCCATCATGCGCTGGGGCAACTACGACACAGTTACCGGGGCGGTGCGCTGGTGCGGCAACTCCTCCAGCCCCAACTGGTCTTCGACTTGCGCAAGCACTTCGGAAGTGCCCTATGCGCTGCAGGACACGACCGCAACCGCCAGTACCGCCAGCCTGTACGCGAATCCGGTTCCCACCACCACAACGCTCCCCAACTCGTTTTTCCTGACGGGGGCAGCGGCTACCACTGCGACGATCCCCTGCGGCTCCGGCCTTTCCTTCAATCGCAACCCGACCCGCGCGTCGTGCGAACCCTTCCCTTACTACGGCCCGGACGTCTCGAACGGAGACTTGGGAACCTGCGCCAGCGGCGCCTATCTGGGCAGCGTGTGCCGGGTGGGGAGCAATCAGTGCGGCGCCGGAATCGCCTGTACGCAGGCCATGGCTGGACATGCCAACCTCAATCCCGCGCACAGTTGCTTCCTCGATGTCATGGGAGGGCCGCCGGACGGATCCGGGAGCGTACTTCCCTTCAATCGCACAAGCTGCTACGCCAACGATCCTTTGACTCTTCCCGCTCCTCCCAACAGTGTGGTCAATAACTGAGCGAGGCTTGTGGGGCCCGAAATCAATGCCACCCGATAGCGCGTCTTCCCCGCGGCCTTTTCTTGAGAAAGAGCCGCGGGGAAGACGCCTTGCGACGCCGCCTCTGCTCATGGCATTCACTCTGAGACCCATTGCAATGAGTCCCGAAGCGCCGGAGCACGGCCTTGCCGACCGACCGTACGATCCAGAATCCGACCCTCTTCCAATCCGCTATGGCCATCTTGCTGGATACACCCGCACTTCTGCTCGTGGGAGGGATGGGAACGCGCCTGCGCTCGGTCGTCCCGTCCACACCCAAGCCGCTGGCCTCCGTGGGCAGCCAGTCGTTTCTCGATATCCTGGTTCGACAGCTTGGCGCGCAGGGAATCGGTCGCGTCGTCATGTGCACGGGCTACCTTGCCGACCAGATTGAAGGCGAGTTTGGGAATGGCCGGCGCTTGAACATCGAAATCGAGTACTCGAAAGAGATGAGCCCGCTGGGCACGGCGGGCGCCATCAAGCTTGCCCAGAGCCACCTGAAGGATGCCGCCGATTTCCTGGTCATGAACGGCGATTCGTTTCTGGAAATCGATTTGCGGCGGTTCGCCCGGTTCCATCGGGAACACGACGGGCTGGCCACGATGGCCGTGGTTGGGGTCGACGATGCCAGTCGCTACGGGACGGTCGAAGTGGACGCCCGAGGGCGGGTGACCGGCTTTCTGGAAAAGGCCGGCAGCGATCGCCCCGGCCTGGTGAATGGGGGCGTCTACCTCTTCAACCGCCAGGTGCTCGAGTTGATTCCCGACGGGCCCGCGAGCCTGGAGAAAGATGTATTCCCGCGGCTTCTCAGCCAGGGCGTGTACGCGTTGGAACAGCGTGGAATGTTCATCGACATTGGCACTCCGGAAGACTACGCGCGGGCCCAGCAACTCAGCGGCTGCCTGGTTGAGGCAGCCTCGTCCCAACCTCACGATGGCGGCTCCGGGATTCTCCGCGACGGGGAGACAGAATGACAGAGAACGACGATTTCGCAGGGCAGATCGTCCGCTCGATGCGCAGGTCGATCGCCACCAAGGAACTCCTGCTCGGCAACCTGGAGACGGTCGCGACGATTGCCCGGGTCAGCGAGGTTCTGATTGGAGCGTTCCGGGCCGGCAACAAGGTGCTTCTGTTCGGCAACGGAGGCAGCGCCGCCGATGCCCAGCACATTGCCGCGGAGTTCGTGGGGCGATTCGCTTTCGATCGGCCGGCCTTGCCGGCATTGGCCTTGTCGGTCAACACCTCATGCCTCACCGCCATCGGCAACGACTATGGCTTTGACCTGGTCTTTGCGCGGCAGATCGAGGCCTTGGGAAACCGCGGCGATGTGGCGATCGGCATTTCCACCAGCGGCAACTCGCCCAATGTGATCGAGGGTCTGTCTGCTGGCCGGAGGAAGGGCCTGCACACGGTGGCTCTCACCGGCGAGGGCGGCGGAAAGCTCGAAGGTGCGGTGGACGATTTGATTTGCGCCCCATCGAACGATACGCCCCGCATTCAGGAGTGCCACACCCTGATCGGGCACGTCATCGCGCAACTTGTGGAGCAGGATATCTTTCGCGCGGAGCGCGCCCTCTCCCAATCGTGAGGTCGCCCAGCGTGCGCCCTGCTGCTTGGAACTGAAACCTGCGCAAGAAGTGTCCCCCAACGAGCGCGCCGTCAGAGGCCGGCGAACGCTCCAGAACGCAGTGGCAATTTTTCAAAAGACCCCCACGCGGCCTTTGGCCCGAGGGCATCCCTGGAAGGCGGAACACATGATTACGACCAGCACTCCACTCCGGATTTCGTTTTTTGGCGGGGGTACTGACTACCCCGTTTGGTACCGCCAGTACGGGGGCTCTGTATTGTCCACCACGATCGACAAGTACTGCTACATCTCCTGCCGCTGGCTGCCGCCGTTTTTTGAGTATCACAGCCGTATTTCCTATTCCAAAGTCGAGAATGTCAGCAGGAACGACGAGATTCAGCACCCCTCCGTGCGCGCCTGCCTGCAGTATCTCGGAATCGAGGAAGGGGTGGAGATTCACCACATCGCCGACCTGCCTGCGCGGACCGGTCTGGGCACCAGCTCCGCGTTCACCGTCGGACTGCTTCTCGGCCTCTATGCGCTCAAGAACCAGATGCGCGACAAGCACACTTTGGCTGCCGAGGCCATCCATGTGGAGCAGGACCTGCTTCAGGAGGCCGTGGGCGCGCAGGACCAGGCCAGCACGGCCTTTGGCGGCTTCAATCGCATCAACTTTCACACCGACGGCTCGATGGAAGTCAAGCGCATCCTGACCCCCAAGGAGCGGATCACGGATCTCGAAAGCCACCTGGCGCTTTACTTCACTGGGTTTTCGCGCACCGCCTCGGAGATCGCCCAGGAGCAGTTGAAGATGACTCCTCACAAGAAGCGCGAACTCGACACCATGCTCCAGTTGGTGGACGAGTCGGAGGAGATTGTCGTCAACCCGCATCGCCAACTGGATGAATTCGGCCACTTGCTGAACGAGAGCTGGCAGATCAAGCGAAGCCTCACGCAGAAGATTTCCAATCCCGAGATCGACGCTATCTACGAGGCGGGGATCGGCGCCGGCGCCCTGGGCGGCAAGCTGCTGGGCGCCGGCGGCGGCGGCTTCATGCTGTTCTTCGTTCCCCCGGAAAGACGCGAGGCGCTGCGGCAGAGGCTGAAGAAACTGCTGTGCGTTCCCTTCTCTTTTTCCGACAAGGGCAGCAACGTGATTGTGTACGAGCGGGAAGAACTCTACGATCGGGCGCTGGTGTCGGAGCGCAATTTCGTCTATGGCCAGGACCTGTGTGTCCCCAACCAGCGTTGAGCTTCAGCACGGCAATGGAGAGAAGCGGCGATCTGTCGGGGACCAGGCGCGCGTGCACGAAGGGACGCGGGGAGTGGCCTTCCTCAGCTCCCGCGGAAGAAAACCCTAAAGTACTCTAGCCCGTAATGAAAGGATTTGCATTGTGATGCCTGCTCGTTCGTTTCGCATCATGAATGTCGTCGGCGCGCGGCCCAACATGATGAAGATGGCGCCGCTATTCAGGGAAATGATGTCGGCCAGCTTTCTGGACCCGGTCCTGGTCCACACTGGCCAGCACTACGATTACGACCTGTCGCAGGTGTTCTTTGAGCAGTTGCGCATGCCCCAGCCGGACTACAACCTGGAAGTTGGCTCGGGAACGCACCACAGCCAGACCGCCGCGGTCATGGAGCGCTTCGGCAATCTGGTGCGGGAGAGCCGTCCAGACCTGATCGTCGTGGTGGGCGATGTCAACTCCACCATGGCCTGTGCGCTGGTGGGGGCCAAAGAGCTGATCCCGGTGGCCCACGTCGAGGCCGGGCTGCGCAGTTTCGATCGCACCATGCCGGAGGAGGTCAACCGGGTGGTGACCGACGCCGTCTCGGAGTTGCTGTTCACCACCGAAGAATCCGCAGCGGAGAACCTGGAGCGCGAAGGCATTTCCAGGGAGAAGGTGCACTTTGTGGGGAACCTGATGATCGATTCCCTGGTGCAGGCGCTGGACACGGCCCGCGCCTCGGCGCTCAAGGCGCGGATGGGCCTGGAGCCGAAAAAGTATGTCGTCCTGACCCTCCACCGGCCGGCCAATGTGGATGACCCCGAGCGCCTGGCCAGGACGCTTACGGCGATCTCCGAAATAGCCCGGGATTTCCCGGTTGTGTTTCCCGTGCATCCCCGCACCAAGGCCAAGATCGCGGCCTCCGGTTTCGAGGGGGCGCGCGAGTGGCGGAGCGGGATGACCGGAGCGGGCATCTTGACCATACCGCCCGCGTCCTATCTGGATTTCATTGGCCTGGTAGACGACGCGGCTTTGGTCATCACGGACTCCGGCGGACTGCAGGAAGAGACCAGCTATCTGGGCGTGGACTGCCTGACCTTCCGCGAGAACACCGAACGCCCCGTGACCGTCCTTCAGGGCACCAACCGCCTGGTGGGCACCGACCCCGACGCCCTGCTGCGCGAGGCGCGCGCCGTGCTCTACGATGGGCGCCCCTCCCGCAACGGCCAGCACGTGCCGCCCCGTTTCTGGGATGGCCAGGCGGCCGGCCGGATTGTCGGTGTGCTGCACAACTATCTGTTGGGGCAAGCGTCCGAGGGATGCGCCTCGCACCAGGATCTGCGCTGAATCACAACCAGAGGGCGCGGCGAAGATCGCGACCCATGAGGATTGAACCTGAAACCAACCAGAAATCGAGCCGGGCAGCGCAGGAGGCCACTCTTCCCGGAATGCCGTGCGGAGCAGCCCACAAGACGCGCCAGCAAATTGATCGCTCAAATCAGAAGTGAGGAAATAGGACCAGATACCAGGGTTGTCTGAAACGGGCCTTGTCAACCGGGCGGTTTCACATCGTTCGCCCAGTTCCCAGTCCGGCGCCAGCAGTATCGCCAGGACTCCTTCAAAGTTGAAACGATAGGAAGGGTTCGTCGAAAGCCATGGAAGGATTGACTGAATTGCTGACTCCGGTGAACGCCGGTTCCCAGAATCTCAAAGTTGCCGAAACCGACCCGCGAACCGATCCGCGTTGGGAGTCCTTCGTGCGTGGCCACCCCAACGGCTCGATCCATCATCATCCAGCCTGGCTGGAAGCTCTGGAGCGAGAGTATGGACAGAAGGGAGTGCATTTCATCTGTGAAGATAGCGCCGGAAAGGTCCTGGCGGTCCTGCCCATGCTTGAGACCCGCGGGCTGCCGTTCGGTCTGGGGCGCTCCCTGGCCGGGCGGCGGCTCTCGTCTCTGCCACGCACGCCGGTGGCCGGCCCGCTCTCGATCGACGAGAACGCCACAGTCGCCCTGCTCCAGGAGGCAGTCGAGCGGGTCGATGCGGACCCCGGCCTGCGGCTTCAGATCAAAACTCAGGGCCGCGAGCTGGATGGGCTGATCGATGGGATTGCATGTGCCCCATGGCGGCTCTCTTACTTGCTGCAACTGCCGGAAGATGCGGAAAATGCCTTTCGCATCGCCAACCGGCATAGCCGCTCCGTCGTCAAGTGGGCCCTTCAGAAGGCCGCCCGGCTCGGCGTCTACGCCCGTCCGGCGGAAACCGAGGCTGAACTCAGCGTGTGGTATGGCCTGTATCTTGAAACCATGCGCCACAACGTGGTCCCGCCGCGGCCATACCGGTTCTTCCTGGCGCTGTGGGAGTTGTTGAGACCCCTGGGCATGATGGAGCTTATCCTGGCCGAGCAAGACAATGCGGGGCGGCGCAGGATACTGGCCGGCTCCATCTTCCTTTCCTTCGGACAGACCGTCACCTATGCCTTCAGCGGATCCCGGCTTCGGGACCTCGCATCGCGGCCCAACGACGTGATTCAATGGCGCGCCATCAACGATGCCCACAAGAACGGGTTTCGATTCTTCGACTTTGGTGAAGTGCCGGAGGGCGAAGACGACCTGGCGAAGTTCAAGCGCAAGTGGGGCGCGGAGCCCGCACGTCTTTATCGCTACTATTATCCGGCGAACACGGCGCTGCACAGCGGCATCGCCGACACCCGAGGCTACGTGGATGTACTCGGCAAGGCCGTCTGGCGCCGGTTGCCCCTGCGGGCAATCTCCTGGCTGGGAGATCAGCTCTATGCCCGCCTCTAGCGAAGCAATCGCCGGCGAAGACCGACGGCCGGAGATCTCGGTCATCATCCCCACGCAGAACCGCGCCCGTTCTCTTGAGGTGACACTGGATCACCTGGCGGCCGCGGATCGCGATGGCATTCGCACCGAAGTCATTGTGGTGGACAATGCAGGCCACGATAATACCCGCGAGGTGGCCGATTCGTTTGAACACCGGATGCCGGTGCGGTATTTGTATGAGCCCACGCTGGGCGTCTTTGGCAAAAGCCACGCTCTGAATCGGGCACTCGATGCCGGCGGCCTAGGCGACATCATCGTGGTGCTGGACGACGACATGAGCCCGGAACCAGGCTGGTTCAAGGGAGTTCTGGAGATCTGCAGGCGCTGGCCGGACCACGATCTCTTCACCGGCGTAACGAACATCGTCTGGCCCAGCCCCGAGGTGCCGGACTGGGCGAAAAAGCCCTCATCGCAAAACGGCGTGTTTTCTTCCGGAAGCTTTGGGGATGCGGATGCGCCGCTCAAGAACGGGCAATGGTTCCTGGGAGGCCATTTCTGGTTTCGCTCCCGGGCTCTCGCGGGAGGCATGCGCTTCAAGGACATCTGGCTCACGGAGCCCAATTTCCAACTGGATTTGATTGAGCGGGGGTTCCGTGGCATGGCGGGCCCGGATGCGATCGCCGGGCACAGAATACAGCCCGCCTTGTTGCAGCGGGAAGTCGCTCTCGGCCGGGCCAGAAAGGCCGGAATCTGCAAGGCCCAGGTGCGGCTTCAGCCCTACCGCCGGACGGTCAGGCAGGCGCGGTTGTTTCACGAACATCCGTGGCTCGCGCGCTTGTTCTGCGCACTAAACGGATTCAAATGGGGCCTGCTGTATCTGGCTTCCTATCTCTATCCGTCCGCCGGCAGCCGTTTTGAGCGGCGATTGGTCGCTCTGGAGCGGATGACACTGGCTCTTGAATATCTTCGGGTGGCGCGGCAGGCTCCCGACTACTCGCTCCGCAAGCGCGATTGACCGTCCATGCATGAAGGCAGATTGATCTCCGCTGACCGGAAAGACAGCCCGCTCCATGGCGGCTCCGAGGGCGTGTGCATCGAGGATCTTCGCGTGGAGCCTCTCGAAGCATCCGGCTCGGGGCCGGGGGACGATGAACCGCTTGCGCTCGACGGCTGGACGGTGCGGGTCTCGCGGGAAAGGCGCGACCCGGCGTGGGACAGTTTCGTGGCTCGCTGCCCCGGCGGGCACCATGAACAGACCAGTTTGTGGGGCGAGGTGAAGGGGGTTTACGGCTGGCAGGGGCTGCGGATTGTCGTCGCCAGGGAAGACCGGATCCTCGGCGGGGTACAGATTCTGATCCGGCGGGTCGGACGGTGGGGAAGGATCGGTTACGTCAGCCGCGGTCCCTTGGCGGTTTCAAACCACCCCAAACTGATTGACTTCCTGCTGGCTCAACTGCATCGCGCGGCCTCGAGTGAGGGACTCCTGTATCTGGCTCTTGTCCCTCCTTACAACGGGCAGGTGTTTGAACCCGGATTGAAGCAGCTCGGGTTTTCCCCCAAGCCCAATGTGCTCCCTCCCGGCGGCCTGATGCCGGCCACACTGCTCCTGGATCTTTCCCCGGAGTTGGGCAGCCTGCTGGCCGGGATGCAACGGTCGACGCGAAGGAATGTCCGTTATGCCGCGCGGAGGGGAGTGACGGTCCGCGAAGGCACGGAACCGGATGTGGAATTGTTCCGGCAGTTGATGTGGACGCTCTGCGAGCGGCGCAAGACGCGGCCCACGCCGCCTCAAAAGGACTTCTTCGAGCATCTGTGGAGAGTCTTTCACCCCGCCGGCCTGGTCAGGCTGTTCATCGCCGAACTGGAAGGGCAAGCGGTCTCGGCGGTCGTGACCTTCCCCTTTGGAGACGCGGTAAAAAGCTGGAAGGTCGGCTGGACAGGGGATCATGCCAAGAGCTACCCCAACGAAATGATGTACTGGGAAGCCATCCGCTGGGCCAGGAGCAATGGCTATCGAACCTTCGACTTTGTGGGCATCGATGACGGACTGGCGCGGATGCTGGAGAACGGTGAAAGTCTGGACGTGGCGTCCATCCACGGCGCCGACCGTTTCAAGGTGGGCTTCGGCGGGCGCCCGCTGGTCCTCCCCAGGCCCTGCTATCGCTTCTACCACCCGCTTCTCCGCTTCTTCGCGCTGGCCGGTGGAAGGAAGCTGATCGAGTCGCCCAGGGTGGCCCGCCTGGTGGGACGGTTCTGGGACCGGTTGGGTTCTTCCGGCGAGGGATGAAGCGCGAGGAAATCAAATCACCGCTCCGGCTCAGCGGGTCAGAGGGAAGATCCCCGCGGGCCGATGCCGGGATGCTGAGTCCTGCACCCTGTCCAGCGCGCAGGAGGACGGCGAAATCGAGCCGCCTGCAGCGGTTACACAATTGCTGTACCCAGAAGCCACAGTCCTCAAGTGCCTTTTTCATCAAGAAAAAAGCATCCTTCGCAGCCCCACAAAGGGCATGGGAATTGTGGAACCGCTCTAAAGGATCGCACGCGTGAAGCTTGAGCCGGCAGGAAGCTACGAAAAGGTGGACCAGAGTGCCTTGGGGGGCTCAAGTGCTATCGCCTGGGCATCCAGGGAATCGGAAGATCCGTGCTGGGACCGGTTCCTCGAGGAAACGCCGCTGGGCCAGTTTCAACAGTCCGCGATGTGGGCGCGCTCCAAGGAATCCGAGGGTTGGAAACCGGTGAGGGTCCTGGTAACCGTGGAAGGCGAGATCCTCGCCGGCTTCCAGATCTTGTGGCGTTCCTCCTGGGGCCTGCGGATGGGGTACCTGAGCAAGGGGCCAGTGGTCGTGCCGGGGCATCCCGGCCTGGCGGACTTGACCACCGCTCTGTTGCGAAAGACGGTCCGCGGAGAAGGACTCTGGGCACTGGTAGCGCAGCCGCCGGATGCATGCCTGCAGATGTCCGGCACGCTGGCAGTGAACGGCTTCATGCCCAACATGCTGGGGAGGGTCAATGACGCGACCTGGATCGTAGACCTGAGAGGCGGTTTTGAGGCAGTCGAGCGGCGCATGGGCAGGACAACGCGGAGGAACGTGAGGCAGGCGGTCAGCCGCGGCTTGAAGATTCGCGAGGGAGGAAGGCAGGATGTCGAGTCCTTTTTCGAACTCATGCTATCCACCTGCCGGCGGCAGGGGATTGAGCCCAACCCACCGGACGCGCGCCATCTGCTCTCCCTTTGGGACGCGGCACACCCGGCAGGGTCGATCCGGCTCTTCTTTGTCGAGCAGGAGGGCAAACTGCTCGCGGGACAGCTCTGGATTGCCTTTGGCAAAACGCTCACCGGGTGGAAGAAGGGCTGGGCAGCGACCGGCGGCGAGCGAAATCCGAATGACCTGAGTCTCTACGAAGGGCTGAAGTGGGCCGCGGAGAACGACTTCGAGTTTTGCGACTTTTCAGCTTTTGACAGGCAGATGGCCCTGCGAATACTCGCCGGTGAGCCGCTTTCGCCCCAACAGGAAGGCAGCCGCCACATGTTCCATGTCCGCTTTGGCGGAAGCCCCCGCCTGCTGCCCGAGGCCAGGGTGTATTTCCCGAATCCCCTGATTCGGTCGGCATATCGCGTGGTCTTCCGGAAGCGGCTTCAGCAGGCAGAAAGAGAGTTGAAATTGGGCCAGGGAATGGCAAGTGACCGCAGTCGACAGAAGTTGGCAATTGATCCAAGGCAATAGTGCGGTTCTCCAATTCAAGCGCATTTTGTGGCGTTGCGAAAGTTGCCTGGCTCCTGAGGAAAGAGGCACTCGGCGAAGTCCCTCTTGCTGCCAGCATCAACGCGCGCAAGCCCGCGGCCGAACTGGAGAGGCTGTTTACAGCACCTGAGACGGATGTTGCGGTCTGAACCTTCCCGGTTTTCTTGTCCTGCGATTCTTCCTCTGCCTGCCGCACTGGAGCGGCCAAGTTTCAAAAATACCCCCATTGGGAGCGACCTGTGAACTCTACCGTTTTGGATCGAACCACCGAGACCAAGCTCAAACTTCAAACTCGCCAGGCACGCATCGGCATCGTCGGGATGGGTTACGTGGGACTGCCGCTGGCGCTGCTGTTCAGCGAAGAGCGTTTTGCCATTACCGGTTTCGACATCGACCAGGAAAAGGTCGACACCCTCGCCATGGGCGGCTCCTACATCGTCCGCATCCTCGGCTCCGAAATCCAGGCGGCGCAAAAGCACGGCTTCCGCGCGACCGCCGATTACAGCCAGATTGCGCAGATGGATGTGGTCATCATCTGCGTGCCGACGCCTCTGAACGAGTACCACGAACCCGACTTGAGCTTTGTCACCTCGACGGTGAGCAGCATCGCTTCCTACCTCAAGGACGGTCAGCTCATCATCCTCGAAAGCACCACCTACCCGGGCACAACCGAAGAGGTGGTTGTTCCGCTGCTGGAGCAGGGAAATCTCGCCGGCCTCAGAGTGGCGCGGGACGAGGCCAGCTCCGGTTTCTATGTCGCCTTCTCTCCCGAGCGCGAAGATCCGGGCAACGACACGGTCGCCCGGCGCGATATTCCCAAGGTGGTGGGCGGCTGCGGGCCGGCGGCGCTCGAACTGGCCTCGGCCGTCTATGCCACCATCTTCAAGCGCACCGTCCCGGTTTCATCGCCCGCCGCCGCGGAGATGACCAAGCTGCTCGAGAATATTTATCGCTGCGTCAATATCGCCCTGGTCAACGAACTCAAGCAGCTTTGCATGCGCATGGGCATCGACCTGTTCGAAGTGATCGACGCCGCCAAAACCAAGCCCTTCGGCTTCCAGGCGTTCTATCCGGGCCCCGGCCTCGGCGGGCATTGCATCCCCATTGACCCGTTCTACCTCTCCTGGAAGGCCAAGCAGTTCGACTTCCACGCGCGCTTTATCGAGCTGGCAGGCCAGGTCAATCTCGCCATGCCCTACTTCGTGGTGGAAAATGTCGTCGAGGCCATGAGCCAGCGAGGCCTGCCGCTCTGCGGGTCGCGCATCCTGGTGCTCGGCTTGGCCTACAAGCGGGACATCGATGACCTGCGCGAGTCGCCTTCGCTGACCATCATCGAGTTGCTGAAGAAGCGCGGCGCGCAGGTCGAGTACAACGACCCCTTCTTTGCCACCGTCGGCCGCGGGCGCAAGTTCGCGCTCAATCTGACCAACACCCCGCTCGAACGCATCCCGGAATTTGACTGCGTGGTGATCGTGACCGACCACTCACAATACGACTATGCCCATATCGTTGCCCAAGCCAGGCTGGTGGTCGATACCCGTAACGCCACCAAGGGCATCGAGGCCGCCAATATCGTGAGGTGCTGATGGAGCGCATCGGCCTCGCGGCAGATGCGCTCCATAGGCAGCGGGCTCGACGGCGTTGCCGGACCGGCTGGCTACGATTTCAGCCGGCTCAGCTCCGTCTTGATGGCCGCGGCGTCGTGATAATTGGGAAAGGCCTTCAGGACATGGTCAAACTGCTGCCGGGCCAGCGCCGGCCGGTCCGATTTTTCGTACGCCAGTCCCAGGTGATAGTGAATGTCGGGGTTGTCGTTGACCTTGAACTTGTCCTGAATCTTCAGCGCTTCCTCAAGGAAGTTGATGGCCAGCGGGTACACGCCCTTCTGGTAATAAATCCACCCCAGGGTGTCGGCAACCAGGGGAGAATCGGGCAGCCCGCGGCGCGCCGTCTGCGCCAGCGCCAGCGCGATGTCATAGTTTCCGCCCGTGCGCACCATCACCCGGGCAAGGTCGTTTGAAGCCACCGGATTCTGGGAGTTGAGCGCCAGAGCACTCTGATAGGCGTCTTCGGCTCGTTTCCAGTCCGACTTGGCCTCATACAGATTTCCCATGAGGGTAAAGAGGTTTGGCTGGCGAGGATTGGCCCTGAGCGACTGCTCGCCGGTGGCGATGGCCTGATCGATTTCTCCCTTCTCCGCGCGCACCTGGCACAGTTGGATCAAGGCATCGTAATTCTGGTTGTCCAGGGCGGCGGCTTTCTCCAGAGCGGTTTCGGCTCCGTTCAAGTCTCTCTTGTTATGGAACAGGGCGCCGCCGAGCAGAAAGTAGAAGCTGCTGTTGTTGGGCGCTTTGCCGATTTGCGCCGTCGCCGCGGCGATGGCCTTGTCGGCCTGCTTCTGGGCGATGTAGGTGCTCATCAGGCCGCGCAAGGCGTCGACTGAATTGGCGTTCCGGTCCAGGGCATCCTGGTAAGCCTTGGCCGCTTCCGCATACTGCATCTGGGCCAGCTTCAGATTTCCGAGCTGCCCGTAACCGATCGCACTCTGGGGGGAGATGGCGATCGCTTTGCGGATATCCTGCTCCGCCTGCTGATAGCGTTTGCGATTGATATTGGCCACGCCGAGCAGCGCATAGCCGTCCGCCGAACCGGGTTGAAGCCTGATCATCTGGTTGGCGGCGTCTTCCAGCGTATTCATGTCGCCCTGCAGCATCGCGGCATCGGCAATGTTGCGCTCGGCGTCCAGAAAATCGGGATTCAGCCGCAGAGCCTCTCGCCACTCGCTTTCGGCGTGTTGCAGATTTCCCTGCTTACGGAAGGCGATGCCCAGTGCAAAGTGGGCCTGTATGTTGTTGGGAGAGTTCTTGAGCACGGTCTGCAACGTCTGTACGGCGCCGTTCACGTCCCCGGTGTCAATCTGCATCTCGCTTCGGTAGACCAGCGCGTCGTCGTCCTTGGCGTTGGCCTTCAAAATCTCATCGTCCAGACTGCGCGCCTCGGCGAAATGCTTGGTCTCAAGCAGCAGCTCGATGTACTTCTTCTTGACCTGCATGTCCTTGGGACGTTCCAGATACAGTGCGTGGTATTCGGCGACTGACTTGTCTAGATCGCCGGTGATGAAATAGAAATCGCTGAGCGCGAGATAGCTGTCCGGGCTGTGCGGCAGGTCGCGCTTGGCCTCGAGCAGAACCTGCTCGGCGTCCGCTCTCCTGCCCTGGGCCATGTATAACCGGGCCAGCGCCTTGCGCGGATCGAGACTGGCGGGGTCCAAAGCCAGCCCGTCCCGGAACTGCTTCTCTGCCTCCGCGTAGCGCTTCTGCGATTGGTAGTACGTGCCCAGCACCACACGAGCCTGCGTGGCCTTGGGATTCAGCTCGATGACCTTCTTGAAGTTCGCCTCGGCCGCATAGAGTTCGTTGTTCCTCAGTTGCAGGAGAGCAAGGCTCAGATAGGGCTCCCAACGGCTCGAATCCAGTGCGATCGTCTTCTGCATCTCCGCAATCGCGCCGGGAATCTTCTCCTGCGCGGCCAGAATGCTGGAAGCCAGGGCGTGAACCCCCGGATCGTTGGGACGCTTTTGCAGCAGTAGATCGGCTTGTTCCTGGGCCTGCTGGAAGTTACGGCCCGCCAGCAGCACGTTCGCCAACTCGATGCGCGCCCGGTAATTGTCAGGCCGCAATTCAAGGGTGCGGGTCAGTTCCTGATAGGCACGGTCACGCTGTTGCAATTGCAGGTAACTTTCCGCAAGTTGGTAATGCGCATCCGCATAACCGGAGTCTATCTTGATGGCGTTACTGAATTCGATTGCGGCTTCGCTGTACTTTCCTTTTTCAAAGTAGCGCTGCCCGCTTTGAAAGTATTTCTGCTTGCGTACGTTGGGATCGAGTGAGCAAGCCGAAAGAAGAACAGCAATTACACTCAGGGCCAGAAGCGGCCGCCAAATGGAAGAGAGTCTCACCTTGGAACCTCCATTGCAGCGTCGTGCATAGTCGCCGCGGCGACACTGTGCTGTCCATTATGGAGCAAGAGCACAGGAAGCGACAAACAACACCAGTCTCACCCCTGTCTCTTCTAACATCGCCCGCAAGTCACAGAGCGCCCGAATTCCGGCCATCGCCGAACCCCGAGATACCCCGGCCTACGGTCGCGACTCCATTTCCGGCCATTACGCCCGGTGCGTCAATAGTAACGTCAACGGATGACTTCCGCGCGATGATTCCATCTGGAGTTCGGAGAGGGTGCCTCCCCTTCCGCCTTTTGGCGACTCTCAACAGCTCCCACGGCCTCAATCAAGCCAAAATGACGTGAGGACCTATGCCCCTTCACGAGAATTGTCCGCTCCCGAGCACTTTTCCGATGCCATGCGGCCGCCGATGGGTGAACCCAATGATATTCGGCAGACTGTTGCATGTTATTGCAACCTGTCGCAAAAACTATCCACCTTGACAGGGCCAAAATTCTCGTTAGAGTGTTATAACAATCGAGTGATGGCGCGGACCGCAGGGGAAGTGTCCGAATGGGCCCTTGGCTCGGTGCTTCAAGCTTTTGCAACAGGTTGCAGAAATTATCAGTCTTGACAGCATCAGGCTTCGCGCTACGATGAGATCAATCGAGTGAGGGCTACTGCAAGTGCCCCCCAAACAACGAGGACGAAGAGGGTCAAAGGAGATCAAACCATGAAGATCAAACTGGGAGGACTGGCCGCAATCATCGGATCTGCGGTACTCTGCCTGACGCTTCCTGCGTTCGGGCAAGTTACGGTTACCTACAACGGGCCCGGAGCCGGAGACGGAACCGCGACCCTGACGGATTCGCAGGGTACCAGCACTGCGTACACGGGGAACTATAACGCCACGATCACCGGGCTTCCCGGCGCCAGCTCCACAGTCGTGTGCGATGACTTCAATCACAGTATCTCCATCGGGCAGACTTGGAACGCCTCCGCGCTTCAGGCCTCGAGCCTGAACGCCGGCAACATCGGCAACACCGAGTTCGGCGCCACCATTGGGCTGGGTGGATATGCGGAAGTAGCCACCCTTGTAGCGGCTCTGTTCAACGGCACCACGACGTTGGGCGGCATCTCGGGCCTCACGGTGACTGACCTCTCTGAGGCCATCTGGGCCATCACAACCCCAGGCGGCATCACCGGCGGTCTGAGCAACAACGCAAAGAGCCTCGTTACCTGGCTGACGAACAATGTCGGGAACCTCGGCGGCTCGGCGCTGGCGACCTACTTGGCACAGTTCTCGAATCTTTGGATTCTGACCCCCAACCCCAAATCGGGCACCCAGCAGGAACTCTGGACCTCGGTCCCGGAGGGTGGAGCAGCTCTGCTGTATCTGCTGCTTGCCGGACTTGCCTGCTTCGGAGCCATGAAGTTTGGCGGCTCTCGGAGCCAGCTCGAAGCGGCCTGACCTCCTGCAATCGAAAGGCGACCTGATCTCCTCGGAGTCGTGATCATCCGGACCTGGCATGCAAGATCGTCAGACCCGGATGGTCGCGCCTTGAGAAGATGGCCTTCACAGTTCGACTGGAAATCGTGCTGCTTTGCCCCAGGCTCTCTCCACCACCGATCGCGTCAGACCCTCGGTCTCGATTTGCTCTGCCCTACTTTGCCGCCGCTAAAGCCGTGAGCGCGGGAATTTGCGGAGCGGTTTCCCCCCTATCTGCCTGGTTGCCCCCACCTTCGGAACTCCTCCGACCCTTCATAACCCAGCGCTCGACGCGGCCGGTCGCTGGGCTTTACCCCTCAGTCCCTTCTCTCGCCTGTTCCACGATTCGCTCCTGTTTCTTTGCCGCCTGCGCCATGCATCCATCCACTGCGCACGTGGTAGCTCCCAGCATGTCCATTCTCTGCGCGCCTCTCTGTCCAGCACAGCCTGATGCTTCGCGCCGTGTTCAGGGAAGCCGGCGCAATGCCCCGGTTGAGCCTCACTTACCGGCTCCGGCAGCGCGGCAAAAGAAAGAGCGATGTTCGCCGGCCCTGCCCCAGGATGATCGGTGGCTTAGAGAACGAAGCTGCGGGCGGTGGCGGAGTTATGCAAGCTCACTGCCTCGGCAGCCCATGAGATGACATCTAGTTCCTTTTGAAGACTTGCTCATAACTCCGGCCTACGGCCATCTTTCTTCAGTTTGATGGAGGACACAGCTTTCCATTCGCCTGAGATCTGCGGTCCTCAAGACGTTATGAGCCTGCATGACAACAATCTGCAAGTCATAAGTCCCGACGCCCCAAGGTTGTCCCGCTCACCCTCCGTGACGATGGAGCCCGAGCCCCTCGCTGCCAGGAGTCGCCCCCGCGCCTGGACCCGGTGATCCTCAGGGCAGAAACTCCAGAGACTCAAAGGCCAAGGCCTGGTTCTCATCACGTATCGCGAATGAACAGCCGCGGTGATCGCATCTGTCTTCCTGCAAATTGCCGCGCGGTGCGGATTTCGGGAAACGCTACCCGGGCGCCCTGTTTCAATGCCTGGGAACACTGATTGAGGAGCAACCCTCCTGTCGCTCCGATTTACACCTCAACAGCGAACAGCCTTTGCGCACTGCGTGCCGAGGCCTGATCAGCAGCTTCGAGACTGTTCAGGCCTCGGCCCGCAGTCGCAACCCCACGCTCTCCCCGGATAAGATACGGGGCGGGCGAGTTGTTCGGATGGAAGAATAGGGCGCCGAACAGACCTTGAGTCCTTCTTGGTTCTCTGTTAGCCTGCCCGGGAGACACACTGTGACAAGAAATGCAATCGAAATAGCGCGCCTGCTCGTCGTTAGCCGCGACACCGCAGTTCTTCGTCCACTCTGGTCGATGGGGGAATCGAACGACTGGCAGTTGGAAACGGCCGCCAACGCTTGGGAGGCGATTGAGAGAGTTCAATCCGGGGTAAAACTCGACCTGCTGTTGCTGGATATTTCGCAGGCGGATGGCGATGGCCTGCACATCTTGCGCTGGCTCCGCCGGCTCCGCCCTGCGCTGCCCATTGTGCTAATTGGTCACCCCGGCGACGCCGCCAGAAAAGAAGAATCCATGCGCATGGGCGCGCGCGACTACCTCGTCCGGCCCATTGATGTCCGGCAGTTTGAAATGGTTCTCCAGCGCAGCCTATCCATAGAGACAGACGAGAACGAGACCGAGATCACCAGCGACGATGTCGAGTCGGTCAGCTACGAGAGCTTCTTCGTGGGCGGCAGCCCCATCATGCGCATGCTCCGCGCTCAAGCCGCTTTGCTGGCCGAGGCCAACGTTCCGGTGCTGATCCTGGGCGAGAATGGCAGCGGCAAGGAGACCACCGCTCGGCTGCTGCACAGCTTGTCGGTGCGCTCCGGATTCGAGTTTGCAAAGGTCAACTGTGCGGCGCTGCCTGGCGACCTGCTGGAGAGGGAACTGTTCGGCTACGAGAAGAACGGCGCCGTATCGCCTCCCCGAACCAGGACAGGCAAGCTGGAGCTTTGCGCCAAGGGCACGATCCTGCTGGACGAAATCACGGAGATGCCACCGGACCTGCAATCAAACCTGCTGCAAGTATTGCAGAACAAGCGCTTCACCAGGCCCGGAACGTCCGCCCTCATCGAGGCTGACGTTCGCATCGTGGCCGCGAGTTCCACCAACGTTGAACGCTCATTCTTTGAACACCGCCTGAGCGAGGAACTCTACCATCAGTTGAGCGCCTACACGATTCATGTCCCTCCGCTGCGCGAGCGCAAGGAGGAACTTCCCTTCCTGTCGCGCCATTTCATGCGCCGGCTGGCCAAGCACTATGGGCTCTCGCCGCGGGAGTTTTCGCCCGCCATTATCGAGGCCTGGCAAGCCTATCACTGGCCGGGCAATCTCCGCGAGCTGGAGCATTGCGTGAAGCGGTACCTCCTGGTCGGAGACGAGGAGTTGGCGCTCGGAAAGAGCAGATCGGACCCGCACGACGCGGCCCAGGAAGGCGCCATTGCCAGGACACGCAGCCTCAGCCAGGCGACGCCACCGCCGGGCCAATCCGGTGCGGGCGTCCCCGCATCCAAGTCGCTCCGCTCTCTGCTGCAGAATGTCAAATCCGAGGCCGAGAAAAACGCCATTGCCGCCGCACTCGAGAAGACGGGCTGGAATCGCAAAGCCGCGGCACGGCTGCTCAAGGTCAGCTATCGAACCGTGTTGTATAAAATCGAGCAATACAGGATGACCCCTTCGTCTTCCTCTCTGTTTCCCGGAAGCAATGGAGCTCGTAGCAAGGCTGCCGGGTTCACTAACAGCGGCGAGACAGGCTGAGCCTTGGCGGGTCACCTAGTTTCAGCCTTGACGAGCGCCGCCATCATCAGCATAATGAAGGCGCTCTTCAGGCTAATCCGGTGCTTCCATTGGGCCTCTTGCGGGCTTTCTTGAGATGTGAGCCGCAGCCAGCCTGCCGGCCAGAACCCGGTTTTCGCGCAGGCCGCTTGACTCTCGCAACTCATGCCGCCACAAGCCGGAAAGCCGCACGTGGCCCTGGCTGCCATCGGCCAGGCCGACTGGGCACAACAAGGGACCTTCACCGGTTCAGGATCAGGGGCAACAAACATCTCGATGCAGGTTTATACCCTAGACCCGATGCTGGACAGCCGTTGGGATCATTTCGCCGCATCCCACCCCGGGGCGTCGGTTTTTCACCAGCTCGGATGGCTCAAGGCCCTCACTTCAACCTACGGCTACCGTCCCCTGGTGCTGACCACCACACCGCCAGCAGAACCGTTGTCGGACGGAATCCCCTTCTGCGAAATCAACAGTTGGATCACCGGGAGCCGGCTGGTTTCATTGCCCTTCGCCGACCACTGCGACGCCTTGCTGACTGAACGCGGCAACATCTTCCATTTCGTCGATTGGCTGCAAGCCGAGAGCCGCCAGCGCCGTTGGAAATACGTGGAACTCCGCCCGCCCTCCTGGCAGATGCCAGCGAACAGTCCCCTGGCGGTGAGCAAGACTTTTTGGCTTCATGCTCTTAGCCTGGAACCTCCCATCGAGCGGCTTTTCCGCGCCTTGCATAAGAACTGCCTCCAGCGTCGTATTCGGCGCGCAGAGCGCGAACAGCTCTCCTATGAGAGAGGCTCCTCGGAGGAAATGCTGAACGGCTTCTATCGCCTCCTCATGATCACCCGAAGGCGTCATCAGCTACTCCCCCAGCCGATAGCCTGGTTCAGGAATTTGATTGCTTCGCCGGCGCCTGGCGTGGAGATTCGCCTGGCGCGAAAGAACAACAGGCCCATTGCGGCAATCCTCACGTTGCGTCATGGCGGCCAGGTGGTTTACAAGTACGGTTGCTCGGACGAGCACTTCCATTCTCTGGCCGGCATGCCGTTTCTGTTTTGGAAGCTCATCGAAGAGAGCAAGGCCGAGGGCGCCGAGCAGATCGATTTTGGCCGCACCGACCTGGACAACCAGGGACTGATCGAGTTCAAAGATCGCTTTGGAACCCGTCGCACCCGGCTTACTTATCTCCGCTACCCCGAAAGCGCGCGGGATGAGAGCGTCGTGGCATCGTACTTGCCTGCCATGCGACGCCTTTTTTCTGTGTTGCCGGATGCGCTTTCCTCCACCGCCGGAGGGCTTCTCTACCGCCATATAGGATGAAGGAACGATAAGCTGTGCGCGTTTGCAAGCTCCTGCCGAGCCTGATCCGCGAACGAGGCATAAGATGAAGATTCATCAAGAGGCGCGAATGTTCCTGGCGAACTGGCAGTCAGCAAAACCTCCCCGCCCAGGGGCCTCCTCGCCCGGCGCTCCGGCGGCGCTTCTTGCGGGCATTACGGGCTCCTGCTCATTTCACGATTCCTTGCTGCTCTCCAGCCAAGACCCGCTCCCCACAGGCTTACTCCTTTATTTTCTGCACCCCGTCCCGGGAAGCAACGCAACGCCCAAGCTTCACATCTCACCAGATTACGGCTTCTGCGCCTGCTCATAACAGAAGCTCAAACCACCACAACCCTCATGCGGAAACGACCGGTTTGAGGCCAAGCTGTTCACGAAGTACGCTTTAGCGTAGATTGTCCAACCGAAGCGGCTTCATGAAGATGAGAGGTCCTGAGTGCGTAAAGGAAAGCAATCGATATTGCACTCTGCGGGAGATGAGAGGCCGTTGACTCACGCTGTGCTGGACCGATATCGCTGCCCCGAGGAGTTCCTGAACTTCCGCCTCATCGAAGAACTGTCCCCGGAACCTGGATACTTCCAATTTGGCCCTGGCACCACCTGCTATGGCCGTTCCTTGAAGGGGATTCCTCAACCCCAGCCAGGGTCCATGCTCGGCGATACGCTCCCCAGCACACTGATTGACGGGACGCAGCTTGCGCTGCCATTCGATCCAAACGAAGTCATCGACAATCTCCGACTCGAGCGCTACCCCAGCGTCCAGTTCGGTCGATACGAGAGTTTGCTCAAGAGCATCTACTACTGGATTCGGCCGTTTACCAACCGCTTGCTGCGCAAGTACATTCAGAAATTCCGGGCGGCCAAATGGGACAAGAAGCAGTTCCCGCATTGGCCCGTGGACACTACGGTCGAGAATGTTTGCGAGAACCTCCTGCTGCTCTCGCTCAAGGCAAGCGGCGTTGACCGCATTCCCTTCATCTGGTTTTGGCCGGATGGCGCTCGCGGCTGCGTCGCCATAACTCACGACGTCGAAACCGTGCCGGGACGCGACTTTTGCCAGGAGTTGATGGACATCGACGACTCCTACGGAATCAAGGCCTCCTTTCAGGTGGTTCCCGAAGGCCGGTACCCGGTCCCGGCGGAATACCTGAACGGCCTGCGCGCGCGAGGATTTGAAGTCTGCGTGCAGGACCTGAACCACGATGGCCGCTTGTTCGACGAGCGCGGCGAGTTCCTGCGCCGCGTAGCACATATCAATCGCTACGGCCGGGAATTCGAGGCCAGGGGATATCGGTCCGCTGTGCTCTATCGCAAGCCGGAGTGGTATCGGGATCTCGACTTCTCATTCGACATGTCCATGCCCAATGTCGCCCATCTCGATCCCCAGCGCGGCGGCTGCTGTACCGTGATGCCCTATTTCATCGGAGACGTCCTCGAACTGCCTCTGACCACCATCCAGGACTACTCGTTGTTTCACGTCCTGAACGAGTATTCGACTGACATGTGGCGCGGTCAGCTTGAGATGATCTTCGCGAAGAGCGGTCTGGCGACTTTCATTGTTCACCCCGACTACATTGCCGAGCCCAGGCCCCAAGCCGTCTATAGAGACTTGCTCGCCCTGCTGGGGGAATTGCGCAGGCAGAAGGACCTGTGGTTCGCGCTTCCTCGCGACGTCGATAGCTGGTGGCGCGCGAGAAGTTCCATGTCCATCGTCAAGGAGGGCTACTCCTGGCGCATTGTGGGTGAGGGCTCCGAGCGCGCGGTCCTGGCATTTGCCACCGCCGTCGATGGCCAGGTCGTCTACGAATTCGCCGCCGCCGAGCAGGGCATGCGCCAGGCCGCAAGTTGAGGTCACGAGAGTGGCCCGGGTGGGAGCGCGGCTTCCCCAGTGAGAGTTTTTCCAGCCTGCGGCGCGAACGGTTGCGGCACGAGCCGACGAAGCACGAGCGCAAGAATCCATGAACAAGCAATCGCAGCATCAAGCCGGCCTGGTCCTTCTCTGGTCGTTGTCCTTGCTGGTCGGGTGGCGTCCCCTGGCCGGCGCCTTCGCACTTGCCTGGCGTGACGATCAATACACCCACATCCTTCTGATCCTGCCCATCAGCGCAGCTCTCATCTTCATGGAGCGCAGGTCGCTGCGCCGCGCGGCGAGCCTGAGTTCTGTCGGCGGGACGGCAATCCTGGCGCTGTCCGTGCTGATCGCCTTCTTCGCCTGGAGTGGCCCGGCTTCGATCACCCCCGACGTGCGCCTCTCAATCGGAGTGTTATCGCTTGTAGTGTGGTGGGTCGGGGCATTTCAACTCTGTCTCGGCTCTCGGGCGTCAGCATCGGCCCTATTCCCGCTGTGCTTCCTGCTCGGCCTCGTGCCTCTTCCCCAGGTTGCGCTGGACGCCGTGGTTGCGCAGCTTCAGTTGGGGTCTGCCTGGGCGGCACATCTTCTGTTTGCTGCTTCCGGTGTCCCCGTGGCTCAGGACGGCGTTCTGTTGACCATCCCCGGCCTGACGCTTCAGGTCGCCGAAGAGTGCAGCAGCATCCGGTCCAGTTCGATGCTGCTGGTCACCACCCTGGTCCTGGCTCAGCTCCTCCTGCGCTCGCCCTGGCGGAAGATCGCGCTGGTCGCTTTCGCTGTTCCCTTGTCGGTCGCCAAGAATGGCCTGCGCATCTATACGCTCGGAATGCTTGCTACTCGGGTGGATCCTGAGTACCTGAACGGCAGGCTCCATCACCAGGGCGGGATTCTCTTCTTCGCTGCCGCACTGCTGTGCGTGTTTGCACTGCTTTGGATCCTGCGAAGGGGCGAAGGCCTTCCGCCGTCACCAAATCTGAAGCTCGCCGAAGCTGCTGCGAAGCAGGATTGAGCAGTTGGCCGCCTCTCGATCCTGGCGCGCCTGAGACCTGTATCTTCCCGGGGCGAATCGATGCGGCCCTTTGGCGGCCCGAAGGAAATCGAGCAAGAGCGGATTCGGCCTTGGCGCAGGGTACCGCGGCTGTGGCTTTCCCACTGGCTGCTGGACTTGCTGGCGCGTGGCAAAGTTCATCGAGCACCGTTGCGGCGTCTCTTGTCACCCGGCCACGTCGGGCGGATCCTTCGCCCTCTCTTGGCTTCGGTCCGAAGAGGCGCACCAAGTCTGTTGCACAAGTCAAACTGCGGGTGAGTTGGCAGAGCGAAAGCGCTGCGCCAGGCTCGCCCTTTTTTTGCGCTCAATCTACAGCGGTTCCACAATTGCTGTACCCAGAAGCCATAGCCATCAAGCGCCTTCTTCATCAAGAAAAAGGCACCCTTCGCAGCCCCACAAAGGGCATGGAAATCGTGGAACCGCTCTGGCAGGTTCCGCCCCCGGTTCGGTCGGCATCACAATCCGCACAGCAGACAGGCCACGGGCCCGGAGTGATCTCCGGGCCCGTGGCCTGTCTGGCTTCGCTGGTTGTTAAGGAACGGTCACGTTGATGGAGTTGGACGGCGCGCTCTCGATTCCGGAGGCGTCGACGCTTTCCACCATGTAGATGTAGGTAGCACCAGCCTGGGCTGAGCTGTCTGCGTATGTGGTCGCCGCATTGACGGATGAGTTCACCAGTTCATACGTCGTGCTGCCGCTCGGGGTGCGATAGATGTTGTAGCCCGCAACCGGATCCGCCGAGCTTGAGGGTGCATTCCAACTGAGGTTGACCGCCGTGTTTGCGCCGGTGCCGCTCAGAGCAACCACTGGCGTCGCGCTCGAGGAGTTGCTGGTGATGGTCAGCGTGCCGGTCTCCGCTCCCACGGCAGTGGGTTCGAACTGGACATTCAGCGTTGCTGTCTGACCCGTGGTGAGCGTGATCGGGAACGTTACCCCCGACACCGTGAAGCCTGTACCTGTCAGCGCCACGGCGCTCACCGTCACAGGGGATCCGCCCGTAGAGGTCAGGATCACCGACTGCGTCGATGCCGTGTTCAGGCCCACATTGCCGAACGCCACACTGGTCGCATTCAAAGTCAGTGTTGCCGCCGATGGCGTCAGTTCCAGGGCAAAGGCCTTGGAAACGCTGCCCGCGCTTGCCGTCAGAGTCACCGCCTGGGCAGACGACACCGGCGAAACCGTCGCCGCGAAGGTTGCGCTGGTGGCGCCTGCCGCCACGCTTACCGTGGACGGGACCGTCACCGAAGCGCTGCTGCTCGAAAGGCTTACGCTCTCACCGCCGGTCGCCGCCGCCGCGCTGAGGGTTACTGTGCAGATATCCGTCCCGGCCCCCGTCAAGGACGAACTGGTGCAGGTCAACGCACTCAACGCGGCCGTCGAACTCCCCGCCGCGGTGTAGGTGTAGTCGGCTGCCGCCCATGCCCCGTTAACGACCCAGGCGAGCCGGGCATTCACGGTAACCCCGTTGGTGGGCAGACCGGTCACCGCAACCGATGTGGGTGTAGATGCACTCGGGCCATATACACCCAGATTGCCCGAACCCACGCCTGTGGTGCCGAGCCAGAGTTGGTATTGGGTAACACCGCTACCGGCGGTCCACGCGAAGGTAGCCGTAGAGCCTGAAAGAGCGCTGCTCGGCGTTGGAGCGGTGATCGCAGGCAGAACTGACGTTCCGGTGCCGCTCAGGGCGATTACCGCTGAAGGGTTGGTCGAAGAGTTGCTGGTGATGGTCAGTGCGCCGGTCACCGCGCCAGCGGCCTGGGGATCGAACTGTACACTCAAACTCGCCGCGTGTCCCGGAGCCAGCGTAACAGGAAGCGAAAGGCCGGACGCGGTGAAACCGGACCCGGTCAGTGCTTCGGCGCTGATGGTTACGGACGCTGTGCCCGAAGAGGTCAAGGTCACAGTCTGTACGGTTGGCGTGTTGACCGCTACACTACCGAACGTCAGTGTGGTTGCACTGATGGTCAACTTGGGCGTCGCCGCATTCAGCGTGAGTGAGGCGGTTTTCGAAACGCTGTTCGCTGTCGCCGTCAAGGTCACTGCCTGCGCCGCTGTCACCGACGATGCCGTCGCCGTGAAAGAAGCGCTGGTGGCGCCTGCCGCCACGCTTACCGCGGACGGGACCGTCACCGAAGCGCTGCTGCTCGAAAGGCTTACGCTCTCACCGCCGGTCGCCGCCGCCGCGCTGAGGGTTACTGTGCAGATATCCGTCCCGGCCCCCGTCAAAGACGAACTGGTGCAGGTCAACGCACTCAGCGCGGCCGTCGAACTCCCCGCTGCGGTGTAGGTGTAGTCGGCTGCCGCCCAGGCCCCGTTAACGGACCAGGCAAGCCGGGCGTTCACGGTCACCCCATTGGTGGGCAGGCCGGTCACCGCAACCGAAGTGGGTGTAGATGCACTCGGGCCATATACGCCCAGATTGCCCGAACCCGCGCCTGTGGTGCCGAGCCAGAGTTGGTATTGCGTGACCCCGGTCCCGGCAGTCCACGTGAAGGTAGCCGCCGACCCGGAAAGAGCACTGCTCGTGCTCGGAGCGGTGATCGCCGGCAGAGTGCATATTCCGGTGCCGCTCAGGGAGATGACCGCTGAAGGGTTGGTCGAAGAGTTGCTGGTGATGGTCAGTGCGCCGGTCACCGCGCCAGCGGCCTTGGGATCGAACTGTACACTCAGACTCGCCGCGTGGCCCGGAGCCAGCGTAACAGGAAGCGAAAGGCCGGACGCGGTGAAACCGGACCCGGTCAGTGCTTCGGCGCTGATGGTTACGGACGCTGTGCCCGAAGAGGTCAAGGTCACAGTCTGCACGATTGGCGTGTTGACCGCTACGCTACCGAACGTCAGTGTGGTTGCACTGATGGTCAACTTGGGCGTCGCCGCATTCAGCGTGAGTGAGGCGGTCTTGGAAACGCTGTTCGCTGTCGCCGTCAAGGTCACTGCCTGTGCGGCTGTCACCGACGATGCCGTCGCCGTGAAAGAAGCGCTGGTGGCGCCTGCCGCCACGCTTACCGTGGACGGGACCGTCACCGAAGCGCTGCTGCTCGAAAGGCTTACGCTCTCACCACCCGTCGCCGCCGCTCCAGCCAGGGTCACCGTGCAGGCGTCCGTGCCCGATCCTGTCAGGGACACATTGGTGCAAGTGAGTGCGCTCAATGCCGCTGGCGTAGATCCTGCTGCCTCATATGTATAGTCCACGGCCGACCAGGCCCCGTTAACGGACCAGGCAAGCCGGGCATTCACGGTCACCCCGTTGGTGGGCAGACCGGTCACCGTAACCGAAGTGGGTGTAGATGCACTCGGGCCATATACGCCCAGATTGCCCGATCCCACGCCTGTGGTGCCGAGCCAAAGTTGGTATTGCGTGGCCCCGGTGCCGGCTGTCCACGTGAAGGTCGCCGACGAGCCGGGCAGCGTCGTGCCCTGCGTGGGGCTGGTGATTGCGGGTAAAACCGTCGTAGTCAGGGGAGCAGTCGATTTGGGTACCAAGGTGGTAGGAGTCTTCGTCGCACCGAACAAGGAAAATGGCAAAACACAAACCAAAAATAGTAGAAAAACAACGTTCCGGCTGTTGAGCTGGCTTATGAATGAAGAGCTGTGTACCAGGAGTTGGTCCGGCCGCTGACTGCCGTTGCGTGAAACTACTGCGTGGCCAGAAACGGTTAGGTTCGAAGGGGGACGAACAGTTGGTTGGAACATCCTTATACCTCTGCAAGCCATTTCGAGAACAGTTGGCGTTCTCCAGCCCGCAATCTACTTTTCGGAAACATCCGGGGAAACATTAGGCGTTACCCTGGACTTCAGTAATCAATTTATATTACGAACGTCACAGACAATGCAAATGAAAATTTCGCTGCTCTGAGCATATTTTGCTGTAAAACGCAGAAATTTAGACTGAAAACGAAGCAATTAGAGCCAATTCATCCCATATCCCGTATATTTGAAAATATTTTTGCCGCGCTCCGCCCCAGCGCAAGTCTTGCACACGTGCTGGATGTGATTACTGTCGGAAAAGAGCGTACCACTAAGTAACCATTCAATGTGGTTACCTAATCCTGGGCTCCGCAATTCGCCAATGGGCCCCAGGAACTCGTTCGCGCGCCACAAATTAGGGATGTTGCCGAGGCGGGAAAATCTCTTCGCCCTGCCCATCCATGGTCAAAGCCATTTCTCTGATGGCAAAGGAGTTGCCACCATTCTACGCCACACTGGCTGTGACAGAACCACTCATTCTTTGTCGATGCGCAGCTTTTCTTCGAGATCGAGAGCCGGCAAGGATCGGCACTCGGGCGGGTGGGAGAAATCTCGCGGAGCTTCCCACCGCCTTGGTGCGGGGGCCGGGCCCGGCGCCCGCTGCGCGCTGCATCACCGCGCCTGTTCCCCGGGCCTGGGCACGGAAAAACACTCAACACAATACGCCAAGGACACCGGCCGGCGCGTCGCTTCATCCGGCTGCGGAAGCCCGAATCGATTCGACGTTCCGATCACACCTTGGGCGATTTGTCCCACATCGGGTTCCGACTCACGGAATTGTCACCGTGACCAGGTTCGACGGAACACTCGCTACTCCGGAGGCATCGACGCTCTCCACCATGTACTCGTAGGTCGCTCCGGCTTGGACCGTGCTATCGACGTACACTGTCCCGGAATCGACTGACGAATTGAGACGTAGGTACGTCGTGCTTCCGCTCGTGGCGCGATAGACATTGTAGCCAACGACCGGATCCGATGAACTGGCGGGAGCATTCCAGTGCAGGTTGACCGCGGCGGTTGTGCCGGTGCCGCTCAGACCGACCGCAACCGTGACGCCCGTTGAAGAGTTGCTGGTGATGGCCAGTGTGCCAGTCTCCGCTCCCACAGTGGTGGGTTCGAATTGCACATTCAGCGTCGCTGTCTGACCTTTGCTGAGCGTGACCGGGAACGTTACCCCCGAAACCGTGAAGCCTGTACCGGCCACCGACGCGGCGCTGACCGTCACCGGGGACCCGCCCGTGGAGGTCAGGATCAAGGACTGCGTCGATATCGTGTTCAGACTCACAGAGCCGAACGCCACGCTGGTTGCGTTCACGGTCAATGTTGCCGCCGGTGGAGTCAGTTCCACGGCATACGTCTTGGAAACGCCGCCCGCGCTTGCCGTTAGCATCACAGCTTGCGCGGCCGTCACCGACGACACCGTTGCCGTGAAGCTGGCGCTGGTGGCGCCGGCCGCCACGGTCACCGTTGTCGGCACCGTCATCGCCGTGCTGCTGCTCGAGAGGCTTACGTTTTCGCCGCCGGTCGGCGCCGCCGCTTTCAGGGTTACCGTGCAGACATCCGTCCCGGCCCCAGTCAAGGACGAACTGCCGCACGTCAACGCGCTCAACGCGGCCGTCGAACCCGCCGCTGCGGTATACGTGTAGTCGGCAGCCGACCATACCCCGTTCAAGGCCCAGGCCAGCCGCACATAGATCGTCGCCCCGTTGGTGGGCAGGCCTGTCACCGTCACCGAGGTTGGCGTGGATGCGCCCGGTCCATACACCCCCAGGTTCCCGGAACCAACCCCAGTGGTTCCCAGCCAAAGCTGGTACGTCGTGACCCCGGTGCTGCCGGTCCACGCGAAGGTCGTCGTCGCGCCTGGCAGTGTGGTGCCAGGCTTTGGGCTGGTCATCGCTGCCGCAGTGGCTCCCGATGCAGTGTAGGTGTAGTCGGCTGCCGACCAGGTCCCGCTGACGGCCCAGGTGAGCCGGACGTACACGGTCACACCGCTGGTAGGCAGAGCAGTTACCGTCACCGACGTTGGAGTGGAGGCACTCGGTCCATACACCCCCAGGTTTCCGGAGCCCACCCCCGTGGTCCCCAACCAGAGTTGGTATTGCGTGACCCCGGTGCCGGCACTCCACGTGAAGGTCGCCGTCGAGCCTGGCAGTGTAGTGCCCGGTGTGGGACTGGTAATTGCGGGCGCCGCCGTTGCGCTGAGCGAGGACATTGAAAAACTGCAAAACAGGATGAGCAGAAAAGCGAAATACCGGCTGTTGGACCGCGTCATGGAACAGAGAATGTGCAAGAACTGTTGGCCCGGCCAATGCCGGTTGGTGCGTGAAGTGACTGCGTGGCAAAAAATATTGAGGTGCGAACGAGGGCGAACGGGGGGTTGGAACATCTTCATACCTCAGCAAGGCTATCTCGAGAACTTCCGGCAGTCTCCAGCCCGCAATCTTCTTTCCGGAAAATCCTGGGAGTCCCAAGCGGGTTACCCAAGACTTAAGTGATCGCCTGATATTACGAACGTCATAGGCGATGCAAATGAAACGGTCGCAATTCCGAGCAAATTGTTCTGGTTGACGCCGAATATCGTGCTCGGATGGAAGGATTCAGGGTCAAGTTATCCCATATTCTGTATCCTTGAAAAAATCTGCTCTGCGCTCCTTTCGCGTGTGGGCACGGGTTATGGTTACCTTCGAAAACGAGGGCAGCGGCAGGTAACCATCAATATGGCTATCTGCTTCTGGGCTCCGTAAAACCACAACTGGGCCCTAGGAACGCTTTCGCGCTCCACAGTTTGGAGGTGTTGCCAAGGCGGGAATACTGCGTCTTGCAGCCCATCCATGGCTAGAGCCATTTGGCTGATGGGCAAGGAGTTGTCACAATTCTGCGCCACTCGCTTCGTGACAAACTCACTGATTTGTCTGTCGTCGCTTAGCGTTCAATTCAGAAGAAAGCGTTCTCATTTTGGCGGCCCGCCGCTCTAGGAATCCGCGAGCACAATTGCTCATATAAGGCTAGCAGCCTACACCCGGACTCGCCAACATGAAAAATGTCGAATGCGCCGCCATTTGGATGCCCCGGCAAAAACGCCTGAGACGCCAACGGCCAATGGCACAGTCGGTCAGAAAAGACCAGGCGCGTCGGTCTGGCGCAAGAGTCGCAGGGCTTGAGCTTCGGCAGAGGTCCTTCGGTTTGGGCTCGACTTCCGGCCCAGAGGATGGAACGACATTCTGGAACAGCACCGGAGCTGACGGCAAAAAGTGACTCGGGCAGCGGCGCCATCCTGCTCAGCGAGCACGGCAACATCAACGGCCCCGGCGGCCAGACCGTCTTTCCCGATACCGATGGCGACATCTTCGCCTATCACTACTACTACGACGACAACAGCGGAGACCCGGCCCTGGGAATCAACCTCATCAGTCGGACCCCCGACGGCTGGCCGTACCTGCAGTAGGCGTCAACCTGCCGCTTGCCGTGGGCGTGTGAAGGTCTCCTCCTCCGCACCCTGCGGCAAGCGCAAACGCCGTCCACTATCAAGCTCCCCTCCGTTTGCAACCCCTCGATCTACGCCGTCTCCGCGGCTTTCCTCGTATACTTCACTCAGAGTATGCCGACTCACCTCGACAAAATTCTTGCCGCAACGCGCGCCACGGTGGCTGCGTCCAGGGCTCTGGTCCCGGTCTCCCAGTTGGAGCGGCTGGCCCAGGCTCACCAGCCGCGCGGCTGGGCGGCGGCTCTGCGGCGTCAGGCGGCCGTGGGCCCTGCCGTTATCGCCGAAATCAAGAAAGCCTCACCCTCGAAGGGCCTGATTCGCGCCGATTTCGACCCCACCTTCCTCGCCAAAAGCTACTTTGCCGGCGGTGCGGCGGCGCTTTCCGTGCTCACCGACGAGCCGTTTTTTCAGGGCAGCCTGCGCAATCTTGAGCTGGCTTCCGCGGCGGTCCCGCTACCCTGCCTGCGCAAGGACTTCACGGTGGACGAGTACCAGATTGTGGAGGCCCGCGCGCACGGCGGGGACGCCATTCTGCTCATCGCCGCCGCGCTCACCGACGCCGAGTTGAGACAGTTTGCGAAAGCGGCACACGGCCTTGAGTTGGATGTGCTGGTGGAAGTGCATACCGGGGCCGAGCTGGACTGCGTGCTGGACACTCTGGGCGAGACCGGCGCCGACGCCCTCGGCGTGAACAACCGCAACCTCAAGACCTTCGAGGTCAACCTCGACTCCTCGCTCGAACTGGTGGGGCGGATCTCCCCCGCCGTGGTGCGGGTGGCCGAGAGCGGCATCTCCCTTCCCGGAGACCTGGCCCGCCTGCGCATGGCCGGATTCGATGCTTTCCTGATTGGCGAGAGCCTGATGCGCCAGCCCGACCCCGGCGCGGCCCTCGCCGCTCTCGTGGCCGGAGCCCAAGTCGCCGGAAGCCACGCTCCCGAAGTCCGGGTCAGCTGAGGGCACGTGCTATGACCCTGTGGATCAAGGTCTGCGGCAACACTTCGCTCGAGGACGCCCTCGTGGCCGTTGAAGCCGGAGCGGACGCTGTGGGGTTCGTTTTTGCGCCTAGCCCGCGCCGCGTGACGCCGGCCCAGGCCGCGGCCATCGTCTCCCACCTGCCCGCAACCGCCGAGAAGATCGGCGTCTTTGTCGATGCCCCGCTCGACGAAATCTACGCCACCGTGCGCGAGTGCGGGCTAACCGGCGTGCAACTGCACTTCGAGGCGGACTCCGACCTGCCCGCCAGGCTCCACGACCATCTCGGACCCCAGCTCAGAATTCTGCGCGTGCTGCACTTTGGCGCTGAGTCCGAAGCCCAGGCAGCAACCCAAAACGCAGCCGCAATCGCAGACCAGCTTGCGCAACACGCCGTGAATCCGCACGTGCACGCGGTGCTGATTGATTCGCGCACCGCTTCGGCGGTGGGCGGCACCGGCGTGGCCTTTGACTGGGAGATCGCCCGCCGAACCCTCTTCCAGGACGCGGAAGCCCCGAAGCGCCTCATCGCCGCCGGCGGCCTGAACCCGTCCAACGTGGCCCAGGCCATCGCCACTTTGCGCCCCTGGGGCGTGGACGCCGTCTCCGGCGTCGAAGCCGCGCCGGGACGCAAGGACCCGGTCAAGGTCAGGGCTTTCGTGGCACGGGCGAGGGCAGCGGAAACCAAATAACGTTCAACAATCAGCAAAAGCGATTGCGGTCCATGCATTATTTTGTATACTTGGCCGGTGAGCAAGAGTGCCAAACCAATCGAGTTTCGAGGTGCTGCGCTTACCGATCTCTGCCGCTTTCCCGCAGCGGCACGGCGAGAGGCTGGCTACCAGCTATATCAGGTTCAGGAAGGATACGACCCGGACGATTGGAAGCCGATGAATACTATTGGCCAAGGCGTGCGGGAAATTCGGATTCGCCAGAAGGACGGGGCGTTCCGCGTAATCTATGTCGCCAAGTTTGAAGACGCGGTTTATGTCCTGCATCGTTTTCAGAAGAAGACACAAAAGACCAGCCCCGAGGACATTGCGCTCGCCTCGCGGCGCTACAAAGACTTGATGAGGGAGTTGAACCTATGACCAAAAAGCGCTACGCCAGTGTGTGGGATGCGATTGAAAAAACTCCGGCGCAGGCGGAGAACCTGAAGCTGCGCTCTTCGCTGATGCTGGCTCTCAAACGGCACATCGAGCGCGAAGGATTGAGCCAGACCGAGGCCGCCAAAGTCTTCGGCGTAACGCAGCCGCGTATCTCCAACCTGATGCGCGGCAAGATCGACCTTTTCGGCCTCGATATGCTGGTCAACATGCTCTCCGCCGCCGGGCTGCGCGTGACGTTGCAGGTGAAGAAGGCGGCTTGAGGCGGTTCAATCCCACATCTCAGAATCGAGATGTGGGGCACCCGGCGTAAACCAGGCAATTGGAAAGGCGGTGCGAGCCTTTGAAACCGCAAAAGTGGAGTCCTCAGGCATTCGTGCATATCCTAAAGCTTCCGGATAGCACTGCAAAGCGTCGAGCGTATCAGGCGCTGAAGGAGCTGTTAGACAAATCTGGAAGAAAGGCACTTCGGGAATGGGAGACATTTACGAGCTTCTGTCAGGCCGCTGGTTTCGCGATCGACCCCGCAGACGTTGTCATGCTTGATCCAAGCACTTCGAGTCCGCCTCCTCCAGACTTGAAGTGCAACATTGGCGGCTTGCCGCAGTTTTTCGAACTCGGGGAGATCATCCAACAGGACATAGCCTGGGCATTGTCGCGCCATGAAAGTCAGGCGGTTGTGGAACCGCACTTGCCCTTGGACACTTGTTTGGAGCCTTTAGAAATTATTCTCAACAAGAAGCTAAACAATACCTACGATCCTCAAGCTCGGCCTATTTCGCTTTTACTGTATTACGCCTATGGACCCATATTTTGGAAACTCTTAAGGCCGCTCGTTGTGCAGAAAACGGTGGAATTTCGGGCGCGTTTTGAGGCAAGTGTTTACAGTTCCATATATTTGTATGACGCTACCAAACAGGAGATTCTCTTTGATTTCTCACAGTCTTTCGCGCCCGTAGTCACATAGGATTTTCTTCAGAGATGATCAGTAGATTTTGGCACCATTTCTGAGGGGTCGGAGCCCGCTTTCTCCTTCGACCTTTGCGGCACGACCGAAGTCGTGCCCTGTTGCAAGGCGGGTAGTAGCAAAACTGGTTGCTGAACCATGCTCTAGTAGACTGAAATGTTCCCCCATTTTCGTGCAAGCCCGCAGGAGACCCACATGGCATCGGTCATTCTTCCATCTGTTCCTTCCGAATCGCGGCCGGGGCGCTTTGGCGTCTATGGCGGGCGGTATGTGCCGGAGACGCTGGTGGCGGCGCTGGATGAGTTGGAGCGCGAGTATGGCGCGGCCAAGGCGGACCCGGCGTTTCAGGCGGAGTTGGCCGATCTGCTGCACAACTATGCGGGCCGTCCCACGCCGCTCACCTATTGCAAGCGGCTTACCGAACAGTTGGGCGGGGCGAAAATCTACCTTAAGCGCGAAGACCTGCTGCACACCGGCGCGCACAAAATCAACAACGCGCTGGGCCAGGGATTGCTGGCCAAGCGGATGGGCAAGAAGCGCATTATCGCCGAGACGGGCGCGGGCCAGCACGGCGTGGCCACCGCTACGGTCTGCGCGTTGCTGGGGCTGGAGTGCGTGGTCTACATGGGCGATGTGGACATGGCGCGGCAGGAACTCAACGTACTGCGCATGAGGCTGCTGGGCGCCGAAGTGCGCGGGGTTTCGTCGGGCTCGAAGACGCTGAAAGACGCCATCAGCGAGGCCATGCGGGACTGGGTGACCAACGTCCGGACGACCTACTACCTTCTCGGCAGCGCTCTGGGCGCGCATCCTTACCCGACCATGGTGCGCGATTTCCAGCGCATTATCAGCATTGAGATGAAGCAGCAGATTCTGGAGAGGGAAGGCCGGCTGCCCACCGCCGTCATCGCCTGCGTGGGCGGCGGGTCGAACGCCATCGGCGCGTTTTACGAGTTCATTCCCGACAAGCAAGTCCGGCTGATCGGCGTTGAGGCCGGCGGGCGCGGCACGGGTCTGGGCGACCATGCGGTGCGGTTCAATGGCGGCGCGCCGGGCGTGTTGCAAGGGACCTATTCGTATGTTCTGCAGGACGAGAACGGGCAGATCGCGCTGACGCATTCTGTCTCCGCGGGGCTCGATTACGCCTCCATCGGACCGGAGCACGCGGCGCTGCACGACTCGGGCCGCGCGGAGTACGTCTCGCAGGACGATACGGCGGCGCTGGATGCGGTGGTGAGGCTTTCGCGCACCGAGGGCATTCTGCCTGCTCTCGAGAGCGCGCACGCCGTTGCCGAGGCCCTGCGCATTGCTCCCACGATGGCCGCCCATGACATACTGGTGGTGAACCTCTCGGGGCGCGGCGACAAGGATATGGGCATTCTGGCGCATGAGTTGAACATCCAGGGAGCGTAGATTCAGGGAGCGTAGAACTTCATTCCAATGGCGATTCTGTTCGATCACAAACCCGGACTGGTTGTGTACTTGACGGCCGGAGACCCCAGCCTCGAAGCCACGCGTGCGATTGCGCTGGAGGCGATCGACGCAGGGGCCGATGTGATCGAGTTGGGCGTGCCGTTCAGCGATCCGCTGGCCGACGGGCCGGTGATTCAGCGCGCCATGGAGCGTGCGGTCGCCCGTGGAACGCGGCTCAAGGACGTTATCCAGCTGGCCGGCGAAATTC
>Ga0302320_10001063_pt1 | contig 65968 bp, 54 predicted proteins | sample Bog_T0_3_FD_202130 | JGI IMG/M metagenome (GOLD analysis project Ga0302320, IMG submission 202130) | Peat permafrost microbial communities from Stordalen Mire near Abisko, Sweden - Bog_T0_3 | ecosystem: Environmental > Terrestrial > Soil > Wetlands > Peat | place: Sweden: Abisko, Stordalen Mire...
GGTGCTGCCGGCCTGGGGCGGCAGCACCGCCCTGCTCCGGCGCCACAGCCAGGACCCGGCCCGGCCGGGCGGACCGATGCCGCCGGTGGCCCAGGCTTTCGAAACCATCGCGCTGGCCCGGGTCTCACGGTCGGCCGCAGAGGCCCGCCGGCTGAAATACCTGAGCCCGGGCGACGGCATCACCATGAACCGCGACCGCCTGCTGGCCGACGCCAAGGCCCGGGCGCTGGCGCTGGCCCGGGACTACCGGCCGCCGCCGCCGCCGGCGCCCCTCGCCCTGCCCGGCCCCTCGGGCCGGCTGGCGCTGATGTTGCAGGTCGAGGCGATGCAGCGCCAGGGCAAGGCCACCGCCCATGACGGGGTGGTGGCGCAGGCGGTGGCCACCGTGCTCAGCGGCGACGATACCGACCTCACCGAAACCGTCGGCGAGGCGGAATTGCTGGCCCTGGAGCGGCGGGAATTCATGAAGCTGGTGCGAACCCCGGCCACCCTCGACCGCATCGACCACATGCTGGCCACCGGCAAGCCGCTACGGAACTGAGGGAATCCCGCCGCCGCCGGAAGGAGAGCCGTTCATGCCCCGTTACCATGCCCCGCTGGCCGACATCCGCTTTGTCCTCCAGGACCTGCTCCAGGTGGAACAGCTCGCGGCGCTGCCCGGCTACCAGGACGCCACCCCCGACCTGATCTTTCCGGTAATCGCCGAAGGCGCGCGGCTGTGCGAAGAGGTGCTGTTTCCGCTGAACCAGAGCGGCGACGCCGAGGGCTGCCGGCTGGAAAACGGCCGCGTCACCACTCCGACGGGTTTCCCCGCCGCCTACCGGGCCTATGCCGGAGGCGGTTGGACCGGGCTGGCCTGCGCCCCCGAGGATGGCGGCATGGGACTGCCCGAACTGGTCTATTTCGTGATGGAGGAGATGGTCAGTTCGGCCAACCTCGCCTTCGGCATCTATCCCGGACTGAGCCGGGGCGTCTACAACGCCCTGCGGCGCCACGGCGACGAGGCGCTGAAACGCCGCTACCTGCCCCGGCTGGCCGACGGCTCGTGGGCCGGCACCATGTGCCTGACCGAACCCCAGGCCGGCACCGACCTGGGGCTGGTGCGAACCCGGGCCGAACCCGACCACCAGGGCGGTTATGCCATCACCGGCACCAAGATTTTCATCTCCGCCGGCGACCACGACCTGACCGCCAACATCGTGCATCTGGTGCTGGCCCGGCTGCCCGGGGCGCCGGCCGGCAGCCGCGGCATCAGCCTGTTCCTGGTGCCGAAGATTCTGCCGGCGGACGACGCCGACGACCCGGACGGCGGCCCGGACGGCGGCCCGGACGGCGGCCTTGGCGCGGCCAATCGGGTTACGTGCGGCGGCCTGGAGCACAAGATGGGCATCCGGGGCTCCAGCACCTGCGTCCTCAACTTTGACCGGGCCACCGGCTGGCTGGTCGGGCCGCCCCACAAGGGGCTGGCGGCCATGTTCACCATGATGAACGCGGCGCGCCTCGCGGTGGCGCTCCAGGGGCTGGGACTGGCCGAAGTCGCCTACCAGAACGCCCTGGCCTATGCCCGGGAACGACTCCAGGGCCGGGCGCTCAAGGGTGCCCGAAGCCCCGGCGGACCGGCCGATCCGCTGCTCGTCCACCCGGACATCCGGCGGATGCTGCTGACCATGAGGGCCTGGAACGAGGGCGGGCGGGCGCTGGCGTACTGGATCGGTCTGCATCTGGACCGCGAGGCCCGCCACCCCGACCCCGCCATACGGCAGGCCGCGGGCGAGCTGGTGGCACTGATGATCCCGGTGCTGAAGGCGCTGCTCACGGATCTCGGCTTCGAGGCCACCAATCTCGCGCTCCAGGTCTATGGCGGCCACGGCTACATCCGCGACAACGGCATGGAGCACTATGTCCGCGACGCCCGCATCACCCAGCTTTACGAGGGCACCAACGGCATCCAGGCCCTGGATCTGGTCGGGCGCAAGCTGCCCCAGGCCACCGGCCGGCTGCTGCGTCACTTCTTTCATCCGCTGGCGGCGGAACTGGAAGACCTTGGCCACGGCCCCGACCCGGTGCTGGCGGCGCTGGCCGCACCGCTGGCCAAGGCCTTCGGCCGGCTCCAGAACGCCACCGTCACGGTGGCGATCCGGGGCGCGGCCGACCCTGACGAGGCGGCGGCGGTGGCCTCAGACTACCTGAAGTTGTTCGGACTGGTGGCGCTGGGCGCCATGTGGCTGCGCATGGCCCGGGTCGCCCAGGCCCGGCTCGGAGCCGGAGCCGGAGCCGGAGCCGGAGCCGGAGCCGGCGAGGGCGACCGGTTTTACCGCGACAAGCTCGACACCGCCCGCTTCTTCATGGCGAAGCTGCTGCCCCAGACCGGCGCGCTGTATGCTGCGGTCCAGGCCGGCGGCGAGACGGTGATGGCACCGGCTCTCGCGTAGCCGACGGCACGCGCAACGAATGCAAAGGAGCCCCGCCATGACCCCGCCGTCCCTGGCCGAAGCCGCCGCCGCCGATCTGGAGGCGGTTCGGCGCCGCGCGCCGTTGGTCCATAACATCACCAACTTCGTGGTGATGAACCTGACCGCCAACGTGCTGCTGGCGCTCGGCGCCGCCCCGGTGATGGCCCACGCCCCGGAAGAGGTGGAGGAGATGGTCGGGCTCGCCCAGGCCCTGGTGCTGAACATCGGGACGCTGAGCGCCGAGTGGGTGGGCAGCATGGAAACCGCGGCCCGGACGGCGCGGGGGCGGGCGTTGCCCATCGTGCTCGACCCGGTGGGCGCCGGAGCGACCCGCTACCGCACCGAAAGCTGCCGGCGGTTGATGGCGGCGGCACCGCCGACCATCGTGCGGGGCAATGCCTCGGAAATCCTGGCCCTTGACGGCGCAGCGGGCGCGGCGGGCGCGACCCGGGGCGTCGACTCGACGGCCGGCTCCCACGACGCCCGGGACGCCGCCGGCCGCCTCGCCCGACGGCTCGGCGGCGCGGTCTGCGTCAGCGGCCCGGTGGACTTCATTCTGGGACACGGCGCCGGCGACGGCTTCCGGGTCCTGAACGGCGACCCCTGGATGGCCCGGGTCACCGGCCTCGGCTGCTCGGCCACCGCCGTCGTCGCCGCCTTCGCCGCGGTCAATTCCGACCCGGTGCTGGCCGCGACCCACGGCATGGCCATCCTCGGCATCGCGGGCGAACTGGCCCGGGAACGGGCGGCGGGTCCCGGTTCCTTCGCGGTGGCGCTGCTCGACGCGCTGGCCGGGCTTGACCGGCCGGTCATCCTGGAGCGGGCACGGATTGCCCGCGGGGACGGCGAGGTCCAGGTCACGACAGATCGTTGAAATGAAAAGGGTTTTGTGGGCTCTGCCCACACCCGCAAAGGGCCGGACGGCCCCTGGAACCCCTGACGTCATGACGTCATGACGTCAAGGAGGCGAGCGTCCTTCGCGGGTGCAGGGCGAGAGCCCTGCAAAATCCAAGGCAACGCCAGTGTCCTGGCGCCAATGGGGCAGGCCGTCATTCCGGCCAGAAGCCGTCGTCCATAATCTGCCCGAACGACCATGGGCAGGTCGTAGGGAAAGTCGATTCCGGAAGTCCGGTTTCCGCGGCGGCTTCAATCATGGCATTCCGGTATGCTTTCGCGGTTGCCTCAGAGAACTGGGACTTGAGGCTTGGGTTATCCGAAAGGTGGTCAGAAAGGTCGAATCTTTGAACCCGGATCGTCGCCCGCCAACTCTTGCTCCGACGCTCCGGTTGGAACTGCCATTTCAGGAGGTGCAACAGCAACACCACAAGACGGCTGACCAGTTCTCGCCTTTCCGCCTTACCCATACTCTCGATTTCCTCGGCGATATTCTCTATGTCGGCGGCGGACAGGTTCCCGGAGCGCAGCAAAGCGGCCTGCTCGTTGGTCCAGGCGTAGAAGTCCTGATCATAGAGGTTCGTGCTCATGGCTCACCCTCACCGGTCGGCGTCAACATGCCCCTGACAATATGATCGACGACCGGATCGATATCACCGCTGGACACCAGCCGGAGCCGCGGTGCGTTCTTGTCGGATAATTTGCTCATTTTATTGGAAACCCGTAGGCGATGCGTACCGCGGCCGAGGCGCGCTCACCTCATTTCGCGGAAGTACAACTGTAGTACGACAGGGTGGGGGCAAAACTCGAGGACATCGGCTTTTTCACGAGCGGATTCAGGGAGACGATCGAGCGCCGGGGCGTCTTCCGCATTTTTCCATGAGAAGTTGGAGACCCGTCCGGCGAGGCCGCAAGGGTCAGGGAGTTCCGGCAATTTCTGCCCGGCCGGCAGATGCGCCCCGGCAGGTTCTGCCCGGGGGCCGGACCTCCGGGGCGGGGAGATCAGGGAAAACAGCCGCTTGATCCCGCGCGCCGGACTGGCCCGGGGTTTGCCTTGGGAATGGCCATGAACGCTTGCGGGCGCCGCGTCGATCATCGCCGCCCAGGGCCGGGAGAACGCTTATGACCGCCACGTCGAACATTTACGGAGGGAACAGTCCCTTCGACGCCCTACAGTACCAGCAACAACTTGCCGCCCAGTTCGGTGGTTCCAGCGGCATCGGCAGCGGCTCCAACTTCGGCTCGGCCCTGGCGTCGGGCACATCGGGGACTTCCGGTTCCTCGTCCGGTTCCACCGACACTTCCTCCGGCCTCGGCGGCCCCGGGGGTTGGCTCAGCAACCAGATCGCCAGCCTGATGATGCAGTATCAGAACGTCGCCAACACCGGCGGCACCACCGCCACGCCGGCGACCGCCGCCACTGGCGCAACCACCGCCACCGGCAGCGCCACCGCCACAACCGGCAGCGCCACCGCAAGTTCCACCACCGATCCGACTCAGGACCCGTCGGCGACCGGCAGCGTGCATCCGCACCATCACCATCATGGCGGCGGCCACCACTCGTCCTCGTCGTCCAGTGAAGACCCGTTGGAGGCGTTGCTCGACGGCGGCTCCGAGACATCCGGCACCGCCACCGGCACCAGTTCGGGCTCCACCGCTTCGACCACCCAGAGCGGCGCCGACTGGCTGGATAACCTGCTGTCGCAATTCACCAATGCCGGCAGCCAGACCGCGGGCGCCTCGACCGCCACGACGGCCGGAACCACCGCCGCTGCAACCACCGCCGCTTCCACCACCACCACCGCCGCCGCGAGCCCGAGTGCCCCCAACTGGGTCGATAACCTGATCTCGCAGTTCACCAACGGCGGCAGCCAGACCTCGGGAACCTCGGCCACCAGCGCCGGCACCACCAGCACCACCGCGTCCACCAACCCAAGCAATCCCGCCCAGGCCAGACTGAGCCATGCCGCGGCCCTGTTGTTCGCCCAGATTGAAGGACAAACCGCCTGAACGCGACTTCACGGCGAGAGGGGCTCTTCCCGGAGTCCGGGCGGCGGGCAATCCCGAACCCCCGGGGAGCCTTCAAACCCTGGCCTCGAACCTTGGCCGCGGAAGCTTGATTTTGCCCGATTGACTTGGCCGTCGGAACGTGGAAATACTTCTGTGTAGAATGCCTGCATTCAACGCAGATTAAATGTATTTCAAAAGGACACTCCGATGGCTGGACCCTGGAAAAACCCCGAGACGATCGTCCTGCATGCCGGTCACCGGCGCGATTCCGCCACCAATGCCGTGGCGGTTCCGATTTATCAGACCACCTCGTACCAGTTCGACGACACCGGCCATGCGAGCCGCCTGTTCGCGCTCCAGGAACTGGGGAACATTTACACCCGGATCATGAATCCGACCACCGCGGTTCTTGAGGAGCGGGTTGCCGCCCTTGAGGGCGGCGTCGCCGCGCTGGCGGTATCGTCCGGCCAGGCGGCGGAGTTTGTGGCCATCCAGAACATCACCCATGCCGGCGACAATATCGTCAGTTCCACGGACCTTTACGGCGGCACCTGGAATCTCTTCGCCAACACCTTCAAGACCCTGGGCATCGAGGTGCGCTTCGTGGATCCGGAGGATCCCCAGGGCTTCGTGCGCGCCTCGGACGCCCGCACCCGGGCCTGGTTCGCCGAGACCCTGCCCAATCCCAGGCTCCAGGTGTTCCCCATCGCCGAAGTGGCGGCACTGGGGCGGACACTGGGCATCCCGCTGATCGTGGACAACACCGCGGCGCCGATCCTGGCCCGACCGCTGGACCTGGGCGCGGCGGTGGTGGTGCATTCCGCCACCAAATACATCGGCGGCCACGGCACCTCCATCGGCGGCGTCATCGTCGATGGCGGCACCTTCGACTGGGCGGCCCATCCCGACCGCTTCCCGACACTGACCCAACCGGACCCCAGCTATCATGGCGCGGTGTGGACCGAGGCGGTCAAGCCGCTCGGCCCCATCGCCTACATCCTCAAGGCGCGGGTGACGCTGCTGCGCGACATCGGTACGGCGCTCAGCCCGTTCAACGCCTTTCAGTTCATCCAGGGACTGGAGACGCTGCCGCTGCGCATCCGGGCGCACAGCGCCAATACCCAGGCGGTGGTGGATTACCTCGCCCGGCACCCCAAGGTCACGCGGGTGATCCATCCCTCCCAGCAGGGCGGGGAGTATCGGCGCCGCGCCGACGCCGTGCTCAAGGGCGGCTATGGTGGCCTCGCGGGCTTCGAACTCGCGGGCGGGCTGGAGGCCGGGCAGCGATTCATTGATGCCCTGGAGTTGTTCTACCACGTTGCCAATATCGGCGACGCCCGCAGCCTCGCCATCCATCCGGCCTCGACCACCCACTCCCAATTGTCGCCGGAAGACCAGCTTCGGACCGGTGTCACCGACGGTTATGTCCGACTTTCGGTGGGCATCGAGCACATCGACGACATCCTGGCCGATCTTGACCAGGCACTGGCCAGGGTCTGACCGCGAGGGAGCGGCGAATAGTTGTGGGCTCTGCCAACGCCCGCAAAGTTGTGGGCTCTGCCCACGCCCGCAAAGGGCCGGTCGGCCCTTTGATCCCGTGACATCACGAGGTCAAGGAGGCGAGCCTCCTTGCGGGTGCAGGGCAGAGCCCTGCAAAATCAAACCGCGGGCATTACCCTGACGCCTATCCGATCAAGCCGGGCTGACCAGCGACGAGTCAACCTTAGGGTGGCCGTAAAGAACCTCGGCACGCTGTTCAAAGGCCAGAACCATCCGCTTGACCGCCTCGCCGAACAGAACTGAGATGATCTTTTGCAGCATCTTCGACTTGAACTCGAAATCGACAAAGAAGTCGATCCGGCAGCCGCCCGGCACGGTTTCGAAGATCCAGTGGTTGTTGAGGTACTGGAACGGTCCCTCGGCGTAGGTCACGTCGATCCGGTTCGGCGCCATCAGCACGGTGGACACAAAGCGTTCGCGGACCATCTTGAAGCCGATCATCAGATCGGCATAAACGATGTTGCCGACCCGCCGCCGGATGCGCGCGCCCACGCACCAGGGCAGAAATTCGGGATAACGCTCGATATCGGCGACCAGCCGGTACATCTGGTCGGCGCTGTAAGGCAGGAACTTCTTCTCGGCGTGTGTCGGCATGGCTCTTCCCTGGCACCACCCGCCGCCGCGCCCCCGCGCATGCCCGGCCGGCGGAACAGATTCGGTTATATCGGGTGCCCGGGGACCGCCTGTCTACCTGACAACCTTACCATCCCGGGCCGCCCGCAGCCGCACGAAGTCGTCGCCGGCGTGGTAGGACGAGCGGGTCAACGGCGAGGCCGAGACCATGTGGAACCCCTTGCCCCGGGCCTGCGTCGCGTAACCGGAGAACTCCTCCGGGGTCACGAAACGATCGACCGCGGCATGCTTGGGCGTCGGTTGAAGATACTGGCCGATGGTCAGGAAGTCGACATCGGCAGCGCGCAAATCATCCATCACCTGACCGATTTCTTCCCGGCTCTCGCCCAGCCCGACCATCAGGCCGGACTTGGTGAACACCGTCGGCGCCAGTTCCCTGGCCCGCGCCAGCAGGGCGAGCGAGGTAAAGTAGCGCGCACCGGGACGGATGCCCGGATAGAGCCGGGGCACGGTTTCGAGATTGTGATTGAACACGTCCGGGCCGGCCTCGATCACGACTTCCAGGGCGCCGGGTTTGCGCATGAAGTCGGGGGTCAGCACCTCGATGGTGGTGCCGGGCGAGACCTCGCGCAATCGTCGGATGGTGCGGGCGAACTGCCCGGCGCCGCCGTCGGGCAAATCGTCCCGGTCCACCGAGGTTACGACCACATGCAGCAGCCCCAACGCCGCCGTGGCCTCGGCCACATGTTCGGGCTCGTCAGGGTCGACACCGTCCGGCCGCCCGGTGGCCACGTTGCAAAAGGCGCAGGCCCGGGTGCAGATCGCCCCCAGGATCATGAAGGTGGCGTGGCGGTGCTTCCAGCACTCGCCGATATTGGGACAGGCGGCTTCCTCGCACACCGTATGCAGCTTCAGTCCGCGCATGAGCGTCAGCGTGTCGTGATACTCGCGCGACACCGGCGCCTTGACGCGAATCCACGCCGGCTTGCGCGCGACCGGATTGTCCGGTCGGTTCACCTTCTCAGGATGCCGGACCCGCGCCGCCTGATCACTCATCAATCGCCGTCTCCCGTCACCGTAACCTTGTGGGCTCTGCCCACGCCCGCAAAAGGCCGGTCGGCCCTTTGAACCCGTAACGTTTTGAGGTCGGGGAGGCGAGCCTCCTTCGCGGGTGCAGAGGGCAGAGCCCTGCCCATCAGATGTGAATCGCCCGCCCGTAAGCGGCCAGAACCGACTCGTGCATCATCTCAGAAAGCGTCGGATGTGGAAACACCGTCTGCATCAGTTCGGCCTCGGTGGTTTCCAGGGTTCGGGCCACGGTGTAGCCCTGGATCAGTTCGGTCACCTCGGTCCCGATCATGTGCGCCCCCAGCAATTCGCCGGTGACGGCATCGAATACCGTCTTGACCAGCCCCTCGGGCTCGCCCAGCGCAATGGCCTTGCCATTGCCCAGGAACGGAAATCGCCCGACCCTGACCTGATGGCCGGCGGCCCTGGCCCGCGCCTCGCTCAGCCCGACGCTGGCCACCTGCGGGTGAGAATAGGTGCAGCCCGGAATGTTGCGGGCCTCCAGGGGATGAACGTCGGGCAGGCCGGCAATGCGCTCGACGCAGATCACGCCCTCGTGGCTGGCCTTGTGGGCAAGCCAGGGCGGGCCGGCAACATCGCCGATGGCGTAAAGGCCGGGCTCGTCGGTTTCCAACCAGGGGTTGACCAGAATATGGCCGCGATCGACCCGCGCCCGGGTGGTCTCGAGGCCGAGGTTTTCCACATTGCCGGTGATCCCCAGGGCCAGGATCACCCGATCCACGGTCAGGATCTGGCTGGCGCCGCCGGCCTCGATGGTCGCCGCGACGCTGTCGGCGCCGGCGGCCAGCGGCCCGACCCTGGCGCCGGTGATGATCCGCATGCCCTGCTTTTCGAACGCCTTGCGGGCCAGCGCCGAAATTTCCTCGTCTTCGTAGGGCAGGATGCGGTCGACCACCTCGGCCACCGTCACCTGACTGCCCATGGCGTTGTAGAAGCTGGCGAATTCAATGCCGATGGCCCCCGACCCGACCACCAGCAGCGACTTCGGCAGCGCCGCCGGCACCATCGCCTCCTTGTAGGTCCAGATCAGCCGGCCGTCGGGCGCCAGTCCGGGCAGGGTCCGGGCGCGGGCGCCGGTGGCGAGAATGATGTGCCGCGCCGTCAGCGCCGTTCCCCCGGCCGTCCCGCTCTTGGCCGGCGGTACCGCCTCGACCCGCAGCCGGCCCGGTCCGGCAAGCCGGGCATGGCCGTCAAAGACCTCGACCTTGTTCTTCTTGAGCAGGTGCTTGACCCCGCCGGCCAGTTGTTGGGCCACCGCGCGCGAACGTTTGACCACCTTGGCGATGTCGACCCCGGTTTGCCCGGCCGACAGGCCGTAGGCGTCGAGATGCTGGAGCAACCGGTTGATTTCCGCCGAGCGCAACAGCGCCTTGGTCGGGATGCAGCCCCAGTTGAGGCAGATGCCGCCCAGATGCTCGCGCTCCACCAGTGCGGTTTTCAGTCCAAGCTGGCTCGCCCGGATCGCCGCCACATAGCCGCCGGGTCCACCGCCGACGACGATGAGATCGAATTGCTGTTCGGCCAAGACCGGCCCTCCTCGGTTAAGCGACGCCGGGAAATCAGTGCATCGCCTTGATCATTCCGGTTTCCAAAGGCCGCCGGCCTTTGGTGGGGCTCAGGGGCAAAGCCCCTGATCGCCGAAGGCAGATAAAATCAAGGCACGGGCCTTACAGCAGCATGGTCAGCGGGTCTTCGATCAACCCCTTGAACGCGCCCAGGAATTCGGCGCCGACGGCACCGTCCACGACCCGGTGGTCAATGGACAGGGTGCAGGACATCACGGTGGCGATGGCCAGCGCGCCGTCCCGGACCACCGGCCGCTGTTCCCCGGCGCCCACCGCCAGCAGGCAGGCCTGGGGCGGATTGATGATCGCGGCGAACTCGCGGATGCCGAACATGCCGAGATTCGAGATGGTGAAGGTCCCGCCCTGGAACTCCTCGGGTTTCAGCTTGCCGTCCCGGGCGCGCGCCGCCAGTTCCCGGACCTCGGCCGAGATCACCGCCAGCCCCTTGGTGTCGGCGGCCTTGACGATGGGCGTGATCAGACCGGCCGGGGTGGCCACCGCCACCGACACATCCACGGACTGGTACAGCAGCACCGCCTCGTCGGTCCAGGCGGCATTGGCCGCCGGCACCCGCCGCAAGGCCAGCGCCACCGCCCGAACCACGAAGTCATTGACCGACAGCTTGTGACCGCCGGCCCTGGCGTTCAACTCGGCCCGGATTTTCAGCAGGGCATCCAGGACACAGTCGATGGTCAGGTAAAAATGCGGGATGGTCTGCTTGGCCTCGGTCAGGCGCCGGGCAATGACCTTGCGCATGCCGCTGTTGGCCACCGCCCGGTACTTCAGTCCGACCTGATCCGACCAGGCGCGGGCATCCTGGCCGGCCGGGGGCCGGGCCGGAGCCGGGGCCGGCGGGGCAGCCGCCGCGGCCGGTGCCGTCGCCGAAGCGGAGGCCGTCGCCAGGGCTGCCGGGGCCGGCGGCGCCGCCACCGGCGCCGCGAGCTTGGCCGCCAGCCCCCGGGCCAGCGCCGCCGCCACGTCGGCCTTGACGATTCGTCCGCCGGGGCCGGTGCCGACGACGGTGGCCAGGTCAAGCCCGCCCTGGGCCGCCACCCGCCGGGCCAGCGGACTGGCGATGATCCGGCCGCCCGGCGCCGCCGCCCCGGGCGCAACCGGGGTGGCCGACATCAGAGTCGAAGCGGCGGCCGGTGCCGCCACCGCCGGCGGGGCAACGGCAACGGCGGCGGGCGTCACCACGGCGCCGCTGTCGCCTTCGGCGCGCAACACCGCGATGGGGGTGTTGACCTTGACCGCCTGGCTGCCCGCGGGCACCAGGATTGTCTCGAGAATGCCCTCGTCGACGGCCTCAACCTCCATGGTCGCCTTGTCGGTCTCGATCTCGCAGATCGGCTCGCCGGCCTTGAGCGCCTCGCCTTCCCCCTTGAGCCACCGGACAAGGTTGCCCTCGGTCATGGTCGGCGACAGCGCCGGCATCAGGATATTGATCGGCATGATTGCGTTCCCACTCCCCGGATGGCAGGTATAGCCCGTCTCGGATCACCGGCGGTAGCAGACGGCCTTGGCCGCCTGGACGATATTATCGGGCTGAGGCAGGGCCAGTTGCTCCAGGTTTGCGGCGTAAGGCAACGGCACATCGCTGCCGTGAACCCGCACCACCGGCGCATCAAGCTCATCGAAGGCCCGTTCCATCACCAGCGCCGCGATCTCGGCGCCGATCCCGGCATAGGGCCAGCCCTCCTCCACCGTGACCAGCCGGTTGGTCCGGCGGAGCGAGGCCACGATGGCGTCGCCGTCCAACGGCCGCAGGGAGCGCAGATTGATCACCTCGGCCTCGATGCCGTCGGCCGCCAGCTTCTCGGCCGCGCTCAGGGCGTGGCCGACCATCCGGGAAAAGGCGACGATGGTCACGTCCCGGCCGGCACGCTCAACCCGCGCCCGGCCGATGGGCAGGATGAAGTCGGGATCGTCGGGCACCGCGAAGCTCTGGCCGTAGAGAATCTCGTGCTCCAGAAACACCACCGGATTGGGATCGCGGATCGCCGCCTTCAGCAGGCCCTTGGCGTCGGCCGCGGACCACGGGGCGACGACCTTCAGGCCCGGACAATGGGCGTACCAGCTTGCAAAGCATTGGGAATGCTGGGCCGCCACCCGGGAAGCGGCGCCATTGGGGCCGCGGAACACGATGGGGCAACCCATCTGGCCGCCCGACATGTAGAGCGTCTTGGCCGCCGAATTGATGACGTGGTCGATGGCCTGCATGGAAAAGTTGAAGGTCATGAACTCGATGACCGGCCTGAGGCCACCGAAGGCGGCGCCGACGCCAAGGCCGGTGAACCCGTACTCGGTGATCGGGGTATCGATCACCCGGGCCGGACCGAATTCCTGGAGCAGGCCCTGGGTGACCTTGTAGGCGCCCTGGTACTCGGCGACCTCCTCGCCCATCACCAGCACCGTGGGGTCCAGGCGCATCTCCTCGGCCATGGCGTCGCGCAACGCCTCGCGCACGGTCTTGCGGCTGGTCCGGGCGTAGAACCGCGCCTCGTCGTCCTCGACCGGCGAAACCGGGGCCGGCGAAACCGGGGCCGGCGAAACCGGGGCCGGCGAAACCGGGGCCGGGGTCGGAGCCGGCACCTGAGCCGGTTGGAGAACCGGGGTCGGGGTCGGTTCGGCTGTCCCCAGGCTTTCGCCCTCGCGCAGCAACACCGCCACCGGGGTATTGACCGCCACGCCCTCGGTACCGGCGGCAATCAGCACCTTGCCGAGCCGGCCCTCGTCGACGGCCTCCACCTCCATGGTCGCCTTGTCGGTTTCGATCTCGAACAGAGCCTCACCGGCCCGAACCGCGTCGCCCTCCCGCTTCAACCAGCGGGCAAGCTTACCCTCGGTCATGGTCGGCGACAGCGCGGGCATCAAAATCTTGATCGGCATGCCAATTCCTCCGGCCCCGAGCGAACTTCCCCGGGAAAAACACTCACCTGATCCCCGCGTCACAGCATCCCCGGGTCGCAACCCCCGGGCGCAGTCACGCCTGCCGCAGCACGTCGGTCCACAACTCGGCCGGATCCGGTTCCGGGCTTTGCTGGGCGAACTCGGCGGCATCGGCGACGATGGCCTTGACCTCGCGGTCGATCTCCTTCAGCGCGTCCTCTCCGGCGATCCCGCGCTCCTGCAACAGCTTCCTGAAATTGTCGATGGGATCGGCCTCGGAGCGGACCTTGCTGACCTCTTCCTTGGAGCGGTACTTGGCCGGATCGGACATGGAATGGCCGCGATAACGGTAGGTCTGCATCTCAAGGATCGCCGGCCCCTCGCCGGCGCGCACCCGGGCCGCCCATTCCGCCGCCGCCGCCCGCACCGCCAGCACCTCCATGCCGTTCACCTGAACGCCGGGAATGCCGTAAGCCTCGCCGCGCTGATAAAGCTCGCCGGCGGACGCCCGGGCCTGGGCGGTGCCCATCGCGTACTTATTGTTCTCAAGAATGTAAAGGCAGGGCAGTTTCCACAGCGCCGCCATATTGAAGGATTCGTAAACCTGGCCCTGATTGACCGCGCCGTCGCCGAAATACGTCACGGCGATCAGGCCATCATTCCGGTACCTGTGGGCGAAGGCGAGACCGGTGCCGATGGGCACCTGGGCGCCGACGATGCCATGGCCGCCGAAGAAATTCTTTTCGCGGCTGAACATGTGCATCGAGCCGCCCTTGCCCTTGGAATAACCGCCGCGCCGGCCGGTCAGTTCCGCCATCACGCCCTTGCCGTCCATGCCGCAGGCGATCATGTGGCCGTGATCGCGGTAGCTGGTGATCACCGAATCTCCCGGTTTCAGCGCCGCCTGCACCCCGACCACCACCGCTTCCTGACCGATATAGAGGTGACAGAAGCCGCCGATCAGACCCATGCCGTACATCTGTCCGGCCTTTTCCTCGAAGCGGCGGATCAGCAGCATGTCGCGGTAATACCCCAGCATCTCCGCCACCGGGGCGTCACCGCCGGCGGCCTCGGCGGATGCCGCCGCGGGTTTCCTGGACGTGGCCAAATGCCCCTCCCTTTGCTGTTCCGGCACGACGGGCGGGTTCCTGGATTTTGGCGTCGGAAATCCGCAGGCGAAGGCCCCGGTCCCAATCATCGCCCCCCATCAATGGCCAAGGTGTAGCGCCGGTCAGAGACGCATTCAAGAGGTCTTGGCGGTCAGGTCCGGCGAGACCATGCCGGGATCAGGTCACGGCATGGTCTATGTTGCGCCACAGCAAAAACCAGCCGCATCGATTCTTGCGTCCCGGCCCGGACGATTTTTGAACTTGTTGCGGCCGGGACCGGCTCCGGTGACAGGAATTGCGCTTACCGCCAACCATGACGGAAATACTGCACCCGGTCCGCCATCTGCATTGCAGCCGGCGCGGGGCTCGGGCCGCGGATGGCGAAACCGCCGCCGGCAATCCGGCCGGCACTCAGGGCGAGCTTTCCACCGGGAACAGCCGGTCGCGGCCGCCCACATACTGGGCCTCGCCGTCCTTCAGGTTGGCGTTCATCGCCTCGCGCAGGGCGGCGTCGGCTTCATCGTAGAAAAAGGCGACGAAGGCGTGGCGCCGGCCGCGCGTGACCCGCCGGACCTCGTGGAGCATGCCGCACGAGAACACCGCGGCAGCGCCGATGGGCGGCCGGTAGAGGGTGGGTCCGAACTCGGGAAAACGCAGCTCTCCGCCTTCGAAATTCTTGTTGAGGTTGATCGACAGCGCAAAACGGCGATGGCGGGCACCGGCATTGAGGTTGTCCCGGTGGCGGAAGAAGTGACCGCCGCTCTCCGAGTCGTACCGGCACAGGCGGTAGCGGTCCATCCGGGTGGCGCGGAACTGGAAAAAGCGTTCGATGGCCGGCAGCAGGCGGCGGACGATGCGGTCGCGGACCAGCGCCCGGGCCTCGTCGTTGACCAGCGGCACGTCCTGGCGCCGCTTCAGGCCGTAATCGATCACGGTGGCGGTCTTGCCGTCCCGGTCCAACAGAAAACCCGACTCCTCGCCGCCGCAGCGTTCGAAGACCTCGACCAGCGCATCGCAGAGGGCGAAATCGAGGACCCGCGGCACCATCAACACCGGCGCCGGCAGCGGCACCCCGGCGGATTCGCCGGGCGGCGGCAGGCTTTCCAACAGGCCCCGCAGCATCGCCCCGTGGCCATCGGGATGGTCGAAGCCGATATTCGCCACCGCCCGCAACAGCGGGTCCAGGACCACCGTGCGCGGCGCGTCCACGGCGCCGAAGGCCGCGGCCACCGCCCGGTCATAGTCGGCCAGGAACGCCATGTGCGGCCCGCTGATCCGGGCCAGCACCCCGACATCGGGAGGGGGTTCGGACAGCACGCCGTAAAACACGCAGTGGTCCTCATGGAACCGGGCGGCGCCGCTCAGAACCCCCGCCAGTTCGGCCGCCGCCCGCGGCCCGGCCAGCGACCCGAGGAAGCACAGCACCACCCAACGGCCGGCATCCACATGCAGGTCCACGGTTTCGCCGGTGACGGTCCGGGCACTGAACCACGGCACCGGGTCGGCCAGCGCAATGGCCGGGGCGGAGGATGGGGCAAAGAGAGGGGTCATCGGGCTGCCGGTCCTTTCCTGGGGTGCGGAAGATGCGGGTGACGGACAGGTTCTTTCTATCACGGCGACTTGGGCTTATAGAGGGCGGCAACCCTGTGCCCTGCCCTTTGCGGAAGCCCGCCCATGACCGAACCGCCCGTCCCGCTGATCTCCGGTGATGCCCTGAAGGCGTCGACCATGGCCTTTGCGGTCTGGCTGCGGACCAAGATCGAAACCGAGCAGAGCGGCATCTTCACGATCTTCGACAAGTGGTTCGCCCGCCTCCTGACCCGGTTGACCGAGTTCGATCAGGACCGCTCGTGGGAAGCCGGCGTGCGCGAGGCGGCGGCGCTGGCCCCCGACCATGGCCGGGCGCTGGAATGGGATCTGTTGCGCCTGCGGCTGTTCCTGGACCGCTGGACTCAGGGGCGTTACGTCACCTTTGCCCGGCGCGAAGCCTCGCGCCGCCATTATCACCCGCATTACGGCAGCGAGTTCGGCAGCGAGATATTCCTGACCTGCCAGGGCGCCCCCGCTCTTCTGCGCTGGCGCGGGCTGCCGCTGATGAAGACGGTGTTCGATTTCGCGATCTACCCGATGTTGATCGATGAAGTGAGGCCGCGGACCGTGATCGAGCTGGGCTCGGGTACCGGCGCCAGCGCCGTGTGGTTGGCCGATCATCTGGCGACGCTGGGCATCGCCGGCCATGTCCATTCGGTGGATCTCGTCGCGGCCGGATTGGAGCATCCCGGCGTCACCTTCCACCAGGGCGACTGCCAGGACCCGGCCGCGCTGTTCGGCGGCGCGGTCACGTTCGCCCGGGCGCCCCACCCCTGGCTGGTGGTGGAAGACGCCCATGTCAATGTCGAAGCGGTCCTTCACCATTTTCACCAGAGCCTGGAGCCGGGCGACTATCTGGTGATCGAGGATACCGACGTGAAACGCGAGGATCTCCGTCGTTTTCTCGCCGCCCATCCCGGATGCTATCTGGTCGACACCAAGTATACCGACTATTTCGGGCGCAATGCCACCTGCGCCAACGATTCCATCCTGGTCCGAACCGGGCCGGACGGGACCGTCCCGGCACCGGAGGGAGCGCCGGGCACGTCGCGATGACTGCCGCCGATGCCTACCGCCTGATCTCCGCCAAAGCCAGCACCACCTCTTCCATCTCGTCCCGCCGGCCGATGGTGATCCGCAGGCAGTGCGGCAGCCGATAGACCCCCATCTGCCGGACCAGGATGCCGCGGTCCCTGAGGGCCAGACGGATCGCCTCCGCCTCGCCCCAGGGCGAAAAGTCCACCAGCACGAAGTTGCCGGCGCTGGGGAAAACCCGCAGGCCGAGTGCCCGGAGGCGGTCCCCGAACCAGTCCCCGCACTCCTGGTTGTGACGCCGGGCGGTCTCGACGAACGCCTGGTCGTCCAGCGCCGCGAGCCCCGCCGCCTGGGCCGCGGCACCGACGTTGAACGGGCCGCGGACCCGGTGCAGCACCCCGGCCACCGCCGGCGGGGCGAGGCACCAGCCCAGCCGCAGCGCCGCCAGCGCGTAAATCTTGGAGAAGGTCCGGGTCATCACCACGTTGTCGGCGGCCTGAACCAGTTCGACCCCGGCGCTGTAATCGGCGGCGGTGACGAACTCGGCGTAAGCGGCGTCGATCACCAGCAGCACATGGCCGGGCAGTCCGGCATGCAGGCGACGCAGTTCGGCCGCCGGCAGGTAACTGCCGGTGGGGTTGTTGGGGTTGGCCAGGAACAGGATGCGGGTTCGGGGGGTCAGCGCCGCCAGCAGGGCGTCCACATCGGCGGTCAGGTTGGTTTCGGCCGCCGTCACCGGGGTGGCACCGACCGCACGGGCGGCGATGGGATACATCAGGAAGCCGTGGGCCGAATACAGCACCTCGTCGCCCGGGCCGGCGTAGCTGCGGGCAAGCAAGGCCAGCAACTCGTCGGAGCCGGCGCCGCAAACGATCTGCCGGGGGTCGACATCCAGACGTCGGGCCAGGGCCAGGGTCAGCGCCGCCGAGCCGCCGTCGGGATAGCGGTGCAAGTCGTCGCCCAGGGCGCGATAAGCGGCGGCGGCCCGGGGGCTGGGACCGAGCGCGCCTTCGTTGGAGGCCAGCCGGATCAGCCGCCGGACCCCCTCGGCCTGGGCTTCGCCGCCGACATAGGGGGCAATCTCGAGAATCCCCGGGCGGGGCGACGGTGCGGTCATGGGGACGCGGTTCCTGATGCTTGCGGATCCCGGGCTTTTACCGCGCCACGTCGCCCGGGGCAACGCCGCCCGGGGCAACGCCGCCCGGGGCAACGCCGCCCGGGCTAGCCATGCCACACCGCCCCGGTGAAGAAGAAACGCCCGAGACCGATGGTGAAAATCAGGCAGCCATAAAGGGCGTGCTCCAGCCACACCAGCGCCAGCGAGCGATGGCGGGCGTAACCGGCGGCAAACAGCAGGCCCCCGGCGGTGCTCAGCGCCACCGCCACCGGATTGAGGAAGATGATATGGGCGTAACCGAAGGCAAAGCCCGAGGCGAGGACGAAACCGCCGCCGGAGCCGACCAGCGGCGCATAGCGGACCAGGGCGAAGCGGCGATACAACATCTCTTGGGGCCAGGCGGACAGCAGCGGATAGCCGGCCATCACCGCCAGCCATAACCACGGACGGTCCCGAGGAAAGGACAGGAACGACTCAGGCAGGAACTGCCAAGTGGCAATCCCAAGGGCCAGCGCCACCACCGCAAAGCGCAGACCAAGCCCCCGCAACTCCCGGCCGAGCGCGTCCCGGCCCAATACCGGCAGGGGTTCGGTACGGGTCAGGCGCCAAGCGACCAGCGCCCCCGCCCAGAGCAGCAGTGCGAAAACCAGCCGCTCCTTAACGGTCAGCACCAGCAGCGGTCCGGCCCCGAAGATCGCCAGAGCCTCAAACAGCAGAAGGGTCCTGACCATCGCCTCTCCGCCACGCCTCTGCGTCGGACCCGGTGCTGCCCGTCCGTCGGGGCATCATCATACCAGCCAGGGCCGGCGGCGCAAGCCCGACCGGAACCGGCCGGACCGGCGGCCTTATCCCACTCCGGGACTTGGACAAACCACAGATTTCAATTATTACTGGTAATTTATGGCTGGTGCGCGGCGCCGGGCGAGGTATTGCGGGACGCTCTCTACCGAACATAAAAAAGCCCGCTACGAATAGCCGTGGCGGGAGAAAAAACATGCAGGAACATGCGATTTTCGATTGGCCTACCCGATGACGTCTGATGCACCTCTTCCCGTGGTCAGGGGGCGGGGACGGCCCGCCCCTCCGCCACAGGAGGAAAAGCCATGAAGATCAAGATTGAGTTGATCACACGGGCAAAAGCCTTCCTCCTTCTCCTCGAACTTGGGGTCGGTCGTTTCAAACTGACCATCAAGGCCGAGGCTTAGGAGCCGGGGGGCGGGTCACCACCCGCCCCCCCCACTCCGAGACCCAGGATAAGGGATGTCCGATGTCGAGACAAGGGGTGGCACAGAAGGCGGATATGACCGCGGCGATGACCGCGGATGACCTGAGGGCGTGGCGCCAGACCATGGGGCTGTCGCAGCGGGCGGCCGCGGCGGCACTTGGGGTTTCCAGCGCCACCGTCGAACAGTGGGAGCGAGGTATTAACCGCATCCTGTGACACACGGTGGCCTGCTACGCGGCCTTGAAGACCGGCCGCCGTTTGCGCCCGGCCGGGGTCCCGCCGGGGAGGGCGACGGTTACCGGCCGGCCAGACTCGCCCGCAGCCCGGCGCTGTGATCGCTCCAGGCCGGCAGATGATCGGGATCGTAAACGAAGTACCAGGCGTGGGGCGCGGCCAGCCACGCCCGGCCCTGCTCCGGGGTCAACGCCTCCAGCGTCGGCACGATCATCTCGTTAAGGGTCGGGTCGAGATAGGCGAAGCGGAACAGCCGGCCGAGGCCGTACATCCACGAGTTTACCCCGGTGGCGTAAAGTACGGTGGCCCCGTGGGGCATGGCCTCAGGCGCCACCGGCGGGTGAAGCATGGCCTCGGTATTGATACGGAACAGGGGCAGCCGCGCGTCCATCTCCCGGGAAAAACTGGCGACCGACAGCGCCACGGGCAGCGCCGCCGCCAGCGCGGCGACGGCCAGCAGCCGGCGCCGGTCACCGCGGGCCAGCCACCGGATCGCGGTCGCGGTCGCCCGGCCCTGGATCAGGGCAAAGCCGGCCAGCGGCAGCGCGTAGTGCCAGGGCCGGCCGCCCGAATAGATCGGAACCGCGATGAAACAGGCGACGAAGGCAGCGGCGATCAGCACCCGGCGCCAGTCCTTCCGATCTTCCGCGCGGAACACCCGCACCGCGTACCAGCCGGTCAGACCGAGCACCGCCAGGCCGTAAAGCGTGTTCGGCCAAGTGTTCTGAACGGTCATCCAAGGCCAGCTCCCGCTGTCCCTGACGAACAGATGGGCCAGCCACAGCGGCCCCGAGGCGATATTGCCGAGAATCTCGGCGTAATTGACCCCGGTCCGATATTCGCCGCTGTCGACATAGCCCAGGCGCGGCAGGTTGAACAGGATATAGACGACTGTCAGCGCCGCCGTGCCGGCCAGCACCAGCCGGCGCGCCGGGACCGGGCCGTCCCGCCGCTCCACCATCAGGGCCAGCGCCAGGAAAGCGGGCAACGCCACCACCTGTTCCTTGGTGGTCAGCGCCACCAGATAGAGCCCGAGGCACAGGCCGGCAAACCACCAGCGCCGGCCGCCGGTCAGGACCGGGCTGAGGAACAGAGAGACGAGGGCGAGGATCAGCAACTGATAGAGCAGATCGAAACCGGTGGTCTCGTAGACGCTGACGAACATGATCGGGTGAACCACCACCACCAGCGCCGCCAGCCCGGCCGCCAGCCTGTCACCGACCCACAGCACCAGCCCCAGCCGATACACCGCAAGCCCGAGCAGCACCAGCAGCCCGAGCCCGATCAGCTTGAAACCATAAATGTCGTGCCAGCCCACCAGCCCGGTCACGACCTGAAAGTACGTGAAATAGATGGTCGGCCGGTAGAACAGGTCGCCCACGGTCAGGTAATGGAGCAGCCATTCGCGCCCGGTCATCCCGGCATTCAGCATGTAGTGAAACGCATGCTCGGGATTGAAGGTCGGGTAAGAAAAGGCGCGGGCGTAAACCAGCGCCACCGCAACAACCAGCAGCGCCGGCACGATCAGGCGGGAAAACAGGGGTCTGAGGTCGATCATGGTGCGTCGATCATGGAGCCGGGACGCCGGGTGCCTTTGACCCGTTGCCGGGAGCGTCCCAGTGATAGCCGGTCGCCGGTGCCGGCGCCAATCGAAAACCAACGCCGGCCTTCACCACCCCGGACACCCCGCCGAAACGGAACCGTAGCAATCGCCGGGAGCTTCCCGTAAAACCGGAAGCGCGCCCCGTCACCCCACCGAGTTCGAACCGCCCCATCGCCATGACCGAACCGTCCTCGACCGCCACCCTGCCGTCACCCCTGATCCCGACCGTGATCAGCTACCTGTCGCAGACCCGGCTCGGCCGGCTGGTGCTTCAGTTCGGCAAGTTCGGCATGGTCGGCATCGTCGGCTTCATCGTCGATGTCGCGGTGCTCTATTTGCTGCTGGCCACCACCGGGCTCGGACGTTACGGCGCCCGCGCCCTGTCGTTCCTGAGCGCGGCGACCACCACCTGGACGCTCAACCGCAATTTCACCTTCCGCGGCCAGCATGACGGCACGCTGTGGCGCCAATGGGCCAAGTTCGTGGCGGCCAACAGCTTCGGCGGCCTGCTCAATTACGGCACCTATGCCGCCCTGATCGCCTACGACCCGCTGGTCGCGGCGCATCCGGTGCTGGGCGTTGCCGCCGGTTCGGTGGTCGGCATGTTCTTCAACTTCGCCGCGGCGAAAAAACTGGTCTTCAGAATGAGGTGACAACCCGCTGCGAGGGTGCGGTCCCGGCGCCCCCGGCCGGTCAAGGTCCAGGCTCCGACTCAAGGTCAAGGCTCCGACCCATGCGCGTGGCCCCGTTTATCGTCCTGCTGGCGCTGCTGGCGCCGTCCTTCGGGCCGCCGGTCCGGGGTGCCGACTACCGTTATTCGGTCCAGCTCGGCGATCCGACCACAGTGATCCGCACCGACCGCGACACCGGCGCCACCCTGGTCTGCCGCAACACCGGACACGGCATCTGGTGTCCGCCGGCCGCCGGGGAGTGCCGGCCCCTGCTCGACCGGGTCCGGGCCTGGCAGGCCGAACACGAATTGCCGTCCCAGCAGCAGGTGATCGACTGCCTTCAGCACGACCGCTGCGACACCCCCCCGCCGCCGGTGCCCCCGGCCGGGGCGATTCCCGGCGCCGACCCGCAGACGCTGACCTACTGCCTTGAGCACCAGGGCGACGACCGGCCGAGGGTCGAAGGTTCCGGCGTCAAAAGGCCCGATTGACTTTCCGGGCCGAGGCGCTACGCTCGCCCCGGCATGCTGACGATCCCTGGCGGGAGAGACCGGCGGACCCTGGTCCGGCGGCGCCGAAGGAGCAAACGCCCCACAAACTCTCAGGCAAAAGGACCGCGGGGAGAAGCACTCTGGAAAGCAGGCGGTTCCGGGGCAGGCGCCCCCGGGACCGCCTCACCGAAGGCGAAAACCGACGCCCTGGCTCTGTGGCTTCCGCCGGAGGTCCACCGATGACGGGCAACGGTGAATCTCTCAGGTCCGGCGACAGAGGGGGCAGGATCGTGCCGCGGCAACGGCGCGCAACCATCGTCGCACCGCAGGAGAACCGCTTGTGAGCGAAACGCCGGATACCCTCGTCGAGCCTGCCCTGGCTCGGACTCCGCTCGACGCCCTGCACCGGGAGCTTGGGGCAAGGCTGGTCCCGTTCGCGGGCTATGACATGCCGGTGCAGTACCCCACCGGCATCCTCAAGGAACATCTGCACACCCGCAGCCAGGCCGGGCTGTTCGACGTCTCGCACATGGGCCAGTTGCGGCTCTGCGGCCGCGCCGCCGACGCCGCTGCCGCCGCGGCGGCCCTGGAAACCCTGGTGCCGGGCGACCTGCTGGGTCTGGCGCCGGGGCGGATGCGCTATACCCTGCTGCTGAACGACGGCGGCGGCATCCTTGACGACCTGATGGTCACCAATGCCGGTGATCACCTGTTCGTGGTGGTCAACGCCGCCTGCAAACACGCCGATCTCGCCCATCTGCAAGAGCGGCTCGGCGACCGCGTGGCCATCGAGGTGCTGGCCGACCGGGCGCTGCTGGCCCTCCAGGGACCGGCGGCGGCGGCGGTGCTGGCGCGGTTCGTGCCCGCAGCCGCGGCGATGCCGTTCATGAGCTATGCCGAGGCCCGGCTGCGCGGCATTCCGGTGCTACTCACCCGCTCGGGCTATACCGGCGAGGACGGCTACGAAATCTCGGTGGCCGACGATCGGGCCGAAACCGTGGCCCGCCTGCTGCTGGCCGAACCCGAGGTCGCGCCCATCGGGCTCGGCGCCCGGGACTCGTTGCGGCTCGAGGCCGGACTGTGCCTCTATGGCCACGACATCGACCGGACCACCACCCCGGTCGAGGCCGGTCTGAGTTGGACGCTGGGCAGGCGCCGCCGGTCCGAAGGCGGCTTTCCCGGCTTTGCCACCATCCGCGACCACCTGGACCATGGCCCGACCCGGCGCCGGGTCGGGCTGCGCCCCGATGGCCGGGCGCCCGCCCGGGAGGGCACCGGGATCGTCGACGGCGGCGGCCGGCCGCTCGGCCACGTCACCAGCGGCGGCTTCGGCCCGACCGTCGGCGGCCCGATCGCCATGGGCTATGTGGCAAGCGCCGGCGCCACCCCGGACACCCCCGTAACCCTGGTGGTCCGCGGCAAGCCGCTGCCCGCCCGGGTCGTCACCCTGCCCTTCGTGCGGCAGAACTATTACCGCGGCTGACGGCGTCCACCGGCACCGCCGTCCCTGACCGTCCCCGGCCGGGGACGGTTCCACCATTCCCCCCCGGGAGGAAAACGGCATGAGCCTGATCAAGTTCACCAAAGACCACGAGTGGATCAGAGTCGAGGGCGAGGTCGGCACCGTCGGCATCACCAACCACGCCCAGCACGCGCTGGGCGACATCGTCTTCGTGGAGCTGCCCGAGATTGGCCGCGAGGTGGTCCAGGGCGGCGAAGCCGCAGTGGTGGAGTCGGTCAAGGCCGCCAGCGAGGTCTACGCCCCGGTGGACGGCGAGGTGATCGCGGTCAACCAGGCGCTGATCGAGGAGCCGGCACGGGTCAATACCGACCCGCAGGGCGACGGCTGGTTTTTCAGACTCACCATCGCCGATCCGGCCCAGCTTGAGGCGCTGATGGACGAAACGGCCTATCAGTCGCATCTGGAGGATCTGGCCTGATGCGTTATCTGCCCCTGACCGAGGCCGACCGCCGGGCCATGCTGGCCGAGATCGGGGTGGCGTCGGTGGCCGAGCTTTATGCCGATGCGCCGGCGGCGGCGCTGTTGCCCGGACCGATTCCCGGCCTGCCCGGCCACCAGGGCGAACTGGAGGTCGAGCGGGCGCTTTCGGCGCTGGCGGCGCGGAACCTGCCGGCCGGCAGCGTCCCGTGTTTCCTCGGCGGCGGTGCCTACCGCCATCACATCCCGGCGACCGTGGATCACCTGATCCAGCGCGGCGAGTTCCTCACCTCCTACACCCCCTATCAGCCCGAGGTCAGCCAGGGCACGCTCCAGTCCCTGTTCGAGTTCCAGACCCAGGTGGCGCTGCTGGCCGGTCTCGATGTCGCCAACGCCTCCATGTACGACGGCGCCACCGCCTGCGCCGAGGCCGTGATGATGGCCAACCGGGTGACGCGGCGGCGGCGCGCGGTGCTGGCCGGCAACCTCCACCCCCATTACCGCGACACCACCGCCACCCTCGGCCGCTTCACCGGCTTCGAGGTGGTGGCGCGACACCCGGATCCGCGCGGCCGGGAAAGCCTGATCGACAGCATCGACGACGCCACCTCGTGCGTGGTGGTGCAGACTCCCGATGTCTTCGGCCACCTCCACGATCTGGCGCCGCTGGCCGCCGCCTGTCAGGCCAAGGGCGCGCTGCTGGTGGCGGTCGTGACCGAGGTCATGTCGCTGGGGCTGCTGACCCCGCCCGGCGCCATGGGCGCCGACATCGTCGCCGCCGAAGGCCAGTCGCTGGGCAATCCCCTGTCCTTTGGCGGTCCCCATCTCGGCCTGTTCGCGGCGCGGGAGAAATATCTCCGCCAGATGCCGGGCCGGCTGGTCGGTCAGACCGTCGATGCCGACGGCCGCCGGGGCTGGGTGCTGACCCTGTCCACCCGGGAGCAGCACATCCGCCGGGAAAAGGCCACCAGCAACATCTGCACCAACGCCGGCCTGTGCGCCCTGGCCTTCACCATCCACCTGTCGCTGCTGGGAGAGGCCGGCTTTACCGCGCTCGCCCGGTTGAACCACGCCAAAGCGGTCCAGCTTGCCGGCAAGCTCGGCGATCTCGACGGCGTGCGGGTTCTCAACGACGGATTCTTCAACGAATTCACCCTGCGCCTGCCCCGGCGGGCCAGCAAACTGGTCAACAAGCTGGCCCGGCGCGGCATTCTGGGCGGGGTACCGGCGGTCCGGCTGTTCCCCGAGGCCGACGGCATGTCCGACCTGCTGCTGGTCGCCTGCACCGAATGTACCACCGAAGCCGACATGGACGCCCTTTGCCGGGCCTTCGCGGAGTTGCTGTGACATGACCACGATCTCCGGCCACCGCGGCCTGGAAATGGAAGAGCCGCTGATCTTCGAACGCGACGCCCCGGGCCAGAGCGGCGTCGATCTGCCCGCCCCGCCTACCGCCCAGACCCGGCTGGGACGGGTGGCGCCGCGCGCCCGGGTCGGCCTGCCCGGTCTGAGCGAACCCGAGGTGGTCCGCCACTACACCCGGCTTTCGCAAAAGAACTTTGCCATCGATGCCGGCTTCTACCCCCTCGGCTCCTGCACCATGAAGCATAACCCGAGGCTGGGGGAACGGTTGGCGCGGCTGCCGGGTTTTGCCGATCTGCATCCGTTGCAGCCGGTCGCCACCATCCAGGGGGCGCTCTCGGTGATCGACCTGCTGGCCGGCTGGCTGAAGGCGCTGACCGGCATGGCGGCGGTGGCCATGACCCCGGCGGCCGGCGCCCACGGCGAAATGTGCGGCCTGATGGCCATCCGGGCCGCCCACGACCATCGGGGCGGGCCGAGGCGGCTGCGGGTCCTGGTACCGGAATCCGCCCACGGCACCAATCCGGCCACGGCGGCGGCGCTGGGTTTCACCGTCGACACCATTCCGGCCACGGCCGAGGGCCGGGTCGATGTCGAGGCGCTCAAGGCCCGGCTCGGCTTCGATGTCGCGGCCCTGATGCTGACCAACCCCAACACCTGCGGCCTGTTCGAACGCGACATGCTCGCCATCGCCCAGGCGGTCCATGACGCCGGTGCCTTCCTCTATTGCGACGGCGCCAACTTCAACGCCATCGTCGGTCGCATCCGCCCGGCGGATCTCGGCGTCGATGCCATGCACATCAATCTGCACAAGACCTTTTCCACCCCCCATGGCGGCGGCGGGCCGGGCAGCGGACCGGTGGTCTTCGCCGCGGCCCTGGCGCCGTTCGTGCCGCTGCCCCTGGTGGTCCATAACGATGACGGTCTGCGGCTGGCCGAAACCCAGGACGAAGACGACGGCACCGCCCTGGCCTACGGCCGGATGAAGGCGTTCCACGGTCAGGTCGGCGTGTTCGTGCGGGCGCTGGCCTATACCCTGAGCCACGGCGCCGACGGCCTGCACCAGGCGTCGGGTGACGCCGTGCTCAGCGCCAACTATCTGCTGGCGCGGTTGAAGGACCGGTTCAACGCGCCGTTCCCGGGGCCGTGCATGCACGAGGCGCTGTTCGACGACCGCAGCCTGAAGGGCACCGGGGTTACCACCCTCGACATCGCCAAGGCGTTGATCGACGAGGGATTCCATCCCATGACGGTCTACTTCCCGCTGGTCGTCCACGGCGCCATGCTGATCGAGCCCACCGAAAGCGAGAGCAAGGCCACCCTTGATCAATTCATCACCACCATGAGCGGGCTTGCCGACCGGGCCAAGGCCGGCGACGTGGCGTGGTTCCAGGCGGCGCCGCGCCTGACCCCGCGCCGCCGCCTCGACGAGACCCTTGCCGCGCGGCGGCCGGTGTTGCGCTGGAGACCCGAATAACACCGATGAACCTTGGGAATGATCCATGGGGGCGTTGCCCCCGGACCCCAGACCAGGGCGTTGCCCTGGACCCACCAAGGGCGGTGGCCCTTGGAACCCATGACGTCATGCGGGTCCAGGGCCGTCACGGCCCTGGTGGGGGTCAAGGGGCAAGGCCCCCAACAATGGTCAAAATCGACCAATATTCATTAGACGATGCGGGCGGGTGACCGATCATATCGGTCATTCCGGGACATGATGTTATTGTTTTATGGCAATCGCGTAAGCAATGCTTTTCTTGGAATGGGGCGAGCGGCCATTTCACAAAATACCAACAAAAGGCCGGCCCCGAATTGCGCAGCGGCCACGACGCCGGCACTTTGGTAGAGTACCGCCGGGAAACGATTGTTCAGATTCGGCGACCCCGGTATGATCTCCCGGCCGCCGGCAAGCTGGCCCGTGACCGCTCGTACCACCGGTTGCCCGGTTATTTTTGGAGTGGTCGCGCGGTCAACACGGGTGGAGATGGAACCGCCGATGGGCGGGCAGTTGGTACCGGAGCGGGAACCTTATCGAAAGACGATCGCAAACGCCACGACCATTAAAGGTACGTCCTCATGAACCCGAATCCTGATAATCTGGTCCTTGGCATCGAATTTAAGATTTCCATCGAAAAGCGCCACCTTGAAGTGGTTGAGCCAAGCCTGATTGCCCCTAAGAACGCGCTGCAATGCACCAGCCGGGAAGAAATAGATCAGGATTCCAAGGCATTTTACGAAGCCATTGACCGGAGATCGTTATTCGTCAGTGCAATCAATGAAATCCAAAAATATGAATGGGGTACTATTTCGACTGACACAACCTATCAGATTAATATTCCCGGCTTCGACGTCTCATACTATTATGTGGATATCACAAGCTTGCAGACCCACATCCTGAAATATTATGTAGTATGCCATTTCGTTTCGGATATTGCGACCACCTTGGGCAAACCGGCCGCCATCGGCGCCGATGGCGTGACGCAATTACTCCCGGATGGCCAGCCCTCGCGGTTCAATCTGAAGAGAACCTACCGGCGCCTTACCGGTTTCCGAGAGTGGGCCACGCCCCTGGGGCGATGGACCACGCCCTTCAGGCAGTGGGCCGGACTGCGGTACGCCGCATTTCCCATTAAGAATGTGGCTTGGTATGGGGTGCTGACCCTGGCCGGTTGCGCGATGATCATCCTGACCCTCGAGTCCCCCAGGCTGTTGCCATCCCATTCCGCACCAACCCCCGGGACAACCTCCAGAGCCGCTCCCCCCGCCTTTGGGGACGTTCAAACGGGAACGCCGGCCGGGACCACGGTGGCCGCGCCGCTGGCGCTGCCGCCGGTTCCGCCGGCGCCGCTCCCCACGATTTTACCCGCGTCGACAGCGCCGCCGCCGGCGGTGGCGGCAAAGCCGGTGGCGGTTCAGCCGGCAAAGCCGGTGGCGGCGCCGGCAAAGCCACCGACGCCGGTCGCCACCGGACAACCCGCACCCCACCCCGCCGAAGACGCGGCGCCCGCGGTGCTGCCCCGCACCAAGCCGACGGAGAGTCCCGGCGCCGCACCGGCCCACGAAGACGGGCAGGCCCTGCGTCTGCAACAGGCCCTGATGACTCTGGGATATTTTGACGGGCCGCTCAACGGCCTGATGGGGCCGAAAACCCGGAAGGCCATGGCCGACTTCGCCCGTGTCGTGCCCCCGGCGGCGTTGCAACGCTACGGCAACAACAGCCTGGCCCTGGTCGAAGCGGCGTTGCGGGGCGAGTTCGCTCTGGTTACCAACCCGCCACGCCCTCCGAAATAAGACCGGGGCCGAACGTCCGGTTTTGTGGGCTCTGCCCACACCCGCAAAGGACCGGTCGGCCCTTTGAACCCGTGATGTTTTCGGTCACGGCATCACCAGCATCCCGACCACCGCGCCGCTCAGGCAGGTGGCGATGGTTCCGGCCACAATCGACTTGCCGCCCAACTGGACGACCTCGTGCCGGCGCTCCGGCGCCATGGCCCCCAGGCCGCCGATCATGATGCCCAGGCTGCCGAAATTGGCGAAGCCGCACAGGGCGTAGGTCACGATCAGGCGCGAATGGCCGGACAGCGCGCCTTCGGGCAGTGCCGCCAGATCGAGATAGGCGACGAACTCGTTGAGCACGGTCTTGCTGCCCATCAACTGGCCTGCGACCACGGCATCGCCCCAGGGCATGCCGATGGCCCACATCACCGGCGCGAACCCCGCTCCCAGCATCCCTTGCAGCGTCACCGGACCGGCGCCGAAGTCGGGAAGGCGGCCGAGCGCCATGTTCACCAGCGTCACCAGCGCCACCAGCACCAGCAGCATCGCGATGATGTTGACCAGCAGGCCGACCCCGTCGCCGGTCCCCTTGACGATGGCGTCGAGGGCGCTGGCCGAACGCAGACCGTCGTCAAAGGTGCGGCGGTCACCGTCGGCGCCGTCATCCGGGGTAAACGGCACCATCAGCGCGGCGACGGCGAGGGCCGCCGGGGTGCTGATCAGGGACGCAATCAGGATATTGCCCAGGGCGTCGGGAATCACCGGACCCAGAATGGCGGCGTAGAGCGCCATCATGGTCCCGGCGATGCCGGCCATGCCGCAGGTCATCACCGCGAACAACTCGCCCCGGGACAGGCGCGATAAATAGGGGCGGATCAGCAGCGGCGCTTCGATCATGCCGACGAAAACATGCACCGCGGCGGCAAAGCCGAGCGCCCCGCCGACCCCCATGCTGCGGCGGAGCACCCAGGCAAAGCCGGCGACGATCCGTTGCAAAATCCCCCAGTGGAACAGCAGAGCCGCGATGGCCGAGATGGTCAGCACCAGCGGCAGCGCCCTGAAGGCCAGAATGAAGGCAGCGCCGGGACGGGTTTCGGCAAAGGGCAACGGCGCGCCGCCAAGATAGCCGAAGACGAAACCGGTGCCGGCATCGGTGGCCTTCTGGATGATGTCGACCCCATCGTTAAGCACCAGAAACACCGCGGACACCCCGGGAACCAGCAACAACAGCAGCGCCAGCGCCAGTTGCAGGGCAAGACCGGCGGCAACGGTCCGCCAGTTCACCCGGCGGCGGTCCTCGCCTGCCAGCCAGGCCAGAACCAGCAGTCCGGCCACACCGATCATCCCCTGAAACGCCATCACACCGCCTCCCGCGGGTGCCGGGGCGGAACTTGGGGGCTTCGCCCCCTTCCCCCCGACCGGGAGCTTTGCCCCCGGACCCCACCAAAGGCCGGTGGCCCTTGAAACCCTGGACGCCCGCTGCGCTTACTGATACCACAGCCAGTACATGTAGCGATGGTCGGCGGCCTTGGTTTCCCGGAACTCATCGTTCTTCTGGCGCTGCATCTCGCGCAGGCGGCGGCGGTGATCACGCAGCGCGGTGTCTTCGTGGCGCGAGGCCGCCAGTTCGGGCAGCCGCTCCTCGATGCCGGTATCGTGCAGCACCCGCTCAAGAAAGGTCTCGGCCCCCGAGACCCGGAAGCCCGGGTGCTTGGCCTGAAGCACCGAGATCAATTGCTTCCAGAACGCCGCGCCCGAAACCTCCACCTGATCATGGACATCGGGCCGGGTCGGGCGAATGGTCAGGGTCGGCCCGTCCTTCAAAACCTGAACCGCCCAGCAGATCCGGCTCTGGTCGGTAATCGAGAACACCTTCTCGTCCCACGGGTAGGCATTGAAAACCCTGGTCAGGTCCTCCAGACTGTGAACGCGATCAAGTGCGGTATCGAGTTTGGTGACCGAGGTCAGATGCCGGAAGGCTGCCGAAAGCAGTGCCTGTCCTTCAGCGTTCTTCATGGACGCCCCTTTCTTCGCATCTCGTGCCGCCGCGCGCCGGGTCGGCCCGGACGCGGCCGGGCATGGGGATGAACCTAGGTCATTCCGGCACCGGAGCAAAGCCCGTACTGCGGCGGGAGCCGGACAATCGGGAACGGCCGGGCGGCGGCAACCTGGCGGCTACAGCGCCCTGAGCGCCGCCAGCACCGCCTCGGCATGGCCGTCGACCTTGACCTTGCGCCAGACCGTGCGCACCACACCTTCGGCGTCGATCAGAACCGTGGTCCGGTCCATGCCCATGTAGGTCCGGCCGTACCGGCTCTTTTCGACCCAGATGCCGTATTCCCTGGCCACCGCCGCCTCCTCGTCCGAAGCCAGCGGGAAGGTCAGGGCGTATTTGGTCTTGAACCGGTCATGACTCCTGGGCGGGTCCTTGGAAACCCCGATCACCGCAGCCCCCAACGCCGAAAACTCCGGCAACCGGTCGCGAAAGGCGCAGGCTTCCCGGGTACAGCCCGGAGTATCGTCCTTGGGATAGAAATACAGCACCACCGGGCGCCCCCGCAGCGCCGCCAGGGACACGCTGCCGCCGCCATCGGCGGGCAGGGTAAAATCGGGCGCAGGCTGGCCTGCTTCGACGGTCATGGGCACGGTCCTTTTGTTGGGGAATCTTTTGTTGGGGAATCTTTTGTTGGGGACTCGGTTCCTGAGAGATCTGTCCTGGCGGAGTCGGAGCGCGACAGGGCCAGCCGGGCACGTTCGGCCGGCTCGTCGACGAACATCTGAAGATACTGGAACGCCCGGGCCGCGATGTCACGCACATGGGCGTCCACCTCCCGGAAATCAACCAGTGGTTCCCGTCCCGGAAACACGCAGCGGGCCAGGGCGAGGCGCAGCGCCAGCGGCGCGTCGTTGGGCTCGAAACCGCCGCCGGTGGTCAGGCGCAAAAAGCCCTGGATGCGCCGCCAGGTGCGGTGGGTGGCGATCAGGTCCGCGGCGATGACGGCATCCAGCACCCCGGCCCCGGCCAGCCCCTGAAGCGCCCGCACGGTGTTGGAACTGAAAACCTCGGGATGGTCGTGGCCATGGCGCAGCATCAGGTACTGGGCAATGAAATTGATATCGATGAAGCCGCCCCGGGCGTATTTGACCTCCCACGGGTTCTTGGTCGCGAATTCCTTGTGGATGCGCCGGCGCATGTCGGCCACATCCATGACCAGCCGGACCGGGTCGCGCGGTCGGGTCAGCACCTCGCGGATCACCTGAGCCAGTTGCCGGCACAGCCAGGGCGAGCCCGCCACCAGCCGCGCCCGGGTCAGCGCCATGTGTTCCCAGGTCCAGGCGTCGTGGTGCTGATAGCGGGTGAAGGCTTCCAGGCTGACCGCCACCGGTCCGGCATGGCCCGAGGGCCGGAGCCGCATGTCGACCTCGTAGAGCCGGCCCTCGGGGGTCGGCGCGGTGATGACGTGGATCAGCCGCTGGGTCAGCTTGATGGCGTATTCCGAGGGCGACAGCGGCTTCGGGCCATCGGACGGGGTCCCGTCGGGCGGAGCATGATAGACCAGGATCAGGTCCAGGTCGGAACCGATGGTCATCTGGCCGCTGCCCAGCTTGCCCATGGCGATGATGGCGACGCTGCCGCCGGCGATCCGGCCATGGAGTCGCGAAAACTCTTCGGTCACGCGCTCCAGCAGGTCGGCCAGGGCCAGATCGGCGACATCCGAGAGGAACCGACCGCAGCGGTCACCGTCGGTGATGGTGCGCAAAATGTGGACGCCGGCCCGAAAGGTCTGGTCATGGACCCAGCGCCGCGACAGGTTGAGGACATCCTCGAAGTGACCGGCCTGGGCCAGGGTCTCCCGGTAGCTCTCGGCCAGAATCGCGGTGTCGGGCAGCGGGTCAAAGAAGTCCGGGGCCATCACCGCATCGAGCAACGCCGGATGGATCGCCAGCAACTGGGCCAGCCGCGGCGCCGTGCCCATCACCTCGGCGATGATCTCGAGCAACCAGCGATTGGCATGGAACAGCGAGAACAACGGCACCCCGGCGGGCAGCCGGCCCAGGAAGTCGTCGAACCGGCCCAGCGCCTCGTCGGGATGGCGGGTCCGGCCAAGCTGCCGGAGCAGCGCCGGGGTCAGTTCGGTCAGCAACTCCCGCGCCCGGCCGCTCCGCATCGCCCGGTACCGGCCACGGTGCCAGCCCGCCACCGTGACGATCACGGCCGCCGGGTTTTCGAAACCCAGCCCGCGCAGGGTGTCGACGGTGCCGGGATCCGGGTCGGTGCCGGTGAACACCAGATTGCCCGGCCCGGCCAGCGGCGGCGCCTCCTCGAACAACTCGGCATAGTGCTCTTCGACCCGCACCAGATGGCCGAGCAGGGCCTCGCGAAACCGCGCCGGGTCGTCGTAACCCAGGAACACCGCGAGCTTCGCCACCTCGGCGTCGGTCCCGGGCAGTTGATGGGTCTGGCGGTCGTCGATCATCTGAAGGCGATGCTCGACCCGACGCAAAAAGCGATAGGCCGCGGTCAGCCCGGCCGCCACCCCGGACGCCACCCGGCCCGCGGCCACCAGCGCAGCCAGGGCGGCACAGGTCGCCGGCCGGCGCAACCCGGGTTCGCGACCGCCGTAGATCAGTTGCTGGGTCTGAACGAAGAACTCGATCTCGCGGATACCGCCCCGGCCGAGCTTGATGTCATGGCCGTTGACCGCCGGCCGGCGGTAGCCCTTGTGCGCCTGAATCTGCCGTTTGATCGAGTGGATGTCCTGGATCGCCGCGAAGTCCAGATTGCGGCGCCAGATGAACGGCTTGAGAAATTCCAGGAACCGCGCCGCGGGCGCCGGGTCCGAGGCCACCGGCCGCGCCTTGATCAGCGCCGCCCGCTCCCAGTTCTGGCCGACGCTGGCGTAATAGGTTTCGGCGGCGGTGATCGAAACCGCCGGCGGCGTCGCCCCCGGATCCGGGCGCAGCCTGAGATCGGTGCGGAAGACATAGCCGTCCCGGGTCCGTTCGTCCATAATGCGGACCAGATCGCGGGTAAAGCGAATGAAGACGCGGGACAGGCTGTCGGGCGGCGCCGCGGCCACTTCGTCGTCGTACAGCACGATCAGGTCGATATCGCTGGAATAGTTGAGTTCACGCGCCCCGAATTTACCCATGGCGAGAATGATCAGACCGGAACCCGAAATGGGCCGTTCGAGGTCCGGCAGACGCAGCAGGCCGGCGGCGGCGGCACGGCGCAGCAGATGCCCGGTGGCGAGTTCCAGCGCGACCTCGGCGAGGTCGCTGAGCGCCGCCGTCACCGTCTCCAGCGGCCATGCGCCCGAGATGTCGGCGAGCGCGATCAGCAGCGCCGCCCGCCGCTTGGCCCGGCGCAAAGCGGTCATCAACCGGCCGGTGTCGGCCTCCCGGGCACAGTCCCGGCGCAGCTCCGCCAGCAGCCCGGCCTGGGTGGCCTCGAAGCCGTCGGCGAGCAACCGGCGCACGAAGCCCGGGTCGCGCACCAGACTGTTGCCGAGATACGGGCTGTTGCCGCACACCGAGCGGACCAGCCGGTCGCCTTCGGGGGTTCCGACCAGCGCCGTGGCGAACGCCCGCAACTCCGGTCCGGCCGCCGCCGCCGCGGCGTTCCAGTCCTCCAGGCCGCGGGCGGCCATGGCGGCGTCGGCGGGATCGGGCAGAGCAAGGCCCGACAGCAGGCCAGACAACAGGCCGGACAACAGGGACGTCATGGGAACAACCTCCGGGCACCGGACAGGGACGGCGTCGGCTCACCATAATCATCACCACGGCAAAAGGGAGATGCCATGATCGGCCGGACCTCGCTGCTGTTGCTCCGGGGCCTCGGTTATCTGGTGGCGGGCCTCGCCGTGCTGACCGGGCTTGCCGCGTGGCGGCTGGCCTCCGGGCCGATCACGCTCACCCTGCTGACCCCGACCCTGGCCCAGGCGCTGGACGATGCGGTGAGAAGCGCCGGCGACCTGCGGGCCACGGTGGGCGAAACCGTGGTGGTTTGGGACGGCTTCGAGCACCCGCTGGCGCTGCGCCTGCATGACGTCCGGATTGCCGCCGCCGATGGCGAGACCGTCGCCACCGTCCCCGAACTGGGCGTCGGCCTCTCGGTTCCGGCGCTGATCGGGGGCCGGCTGGCGCTGGCCAGGGTGGTGGTGGTCCGGCCGACCCTGCATCTGGAGCGGACCGGCGACGGCCGGCTGGTGCTCGACCTCAACGGCCCCGGACATCCCGGCGGCGGCGCCACCCTGGCGGTGCCGGGGACCGGTCCGGCAACCTCCGGGAACCCTGAGCGCGGTTTGGCCGCGGCACTGCTGGCACCGTTGCGCCGGCCGGCGGATCCGACGGGTCCGCTCGGCGCGCTGGCCGAGGTGGCGGTGACCGGAGCCGCACTGACCGTCGATGACCAGATTGCCGGCGTCACGTGGTCGGTACCGACCGCCGATCTGACCGCAAGCCGCAGGGCCGACGGCCTGCACGCGGTGGCGCACCTGGAACTGCGGCTGCCCGGCGGCAGCGCGACGTTGGACGCCGACGCCTTCGACCGGCAGGTCCCGGCCGAAGACCCGGGCGGCGGCGGAACCACCGCGACGCTGCGCTTTACCGGCCTCGATCCCGCCGCCTTGAGTCCGGCCTTTCCGGGGCGGCCCGAACTGGCGGGCGTTCATCTGGCGCTGTCGGGCAGCCTCGAAGCGGTCTTCGACCACGATCTGACGCCGCGGCGCCTGACCCTGTCCCTGCTCGGGGCCGAGGGCGGCACCCTGGACCTGCCCATGGTCCGGGCCGAGTCGGTGGACGTGCATGCCCTCGCGCTCGCAGCCGACCTGGACCCGGGCCGGAACCGGCTGGTGCTCAGGCGCGCCCGGCTGGAACTGGACGACCCGGTCCTCACCGTCACCGCCCGGGGCGAGGCCAGCGGCCTTTCCGGCCCGCCCGCCGGCACCCTGCATCTGGAACTGGCCGCCGGTCCCAACCCGGACCAGACCACACCCGCCACCCTCGACGCCGCCCTTGTCCCGGCCGGCGCCGAAGCCGGAGGCCGGGCCACCCTGACGCTGCATCTGGCCGGACTGGAGCCGGCCCGGCTGGCCGGGCTCGCGCCCCGGCTCGCGCCCCTGGCCGCGGCGGCCTTTCCCATCGGCGGCACCGTCGAGGCGGCACTGGATACCGGCTGGCTGCCGGTCGGGCTGACGCTCGCGCTGGACACCGGCCCCGGCGCCCTGGTGCTGCCGCCGTCGCTGCTGCCCGACCCGGTGCCGATCCGCGCCATCAGCCTTCGGGCCAGGGTCGACCGGCCGCTGGACCCGGTCCCGGCCCGTCTCGACCTCAACACCCTGGCGCTGGACTTCGGCGGCCCCCATGTGGCCATCGACGGCACGGTGATCCGCACCGGCGCGCGGCTGGCCATTACCGGCGGGGTCGAAGCAGGAGCGGTGCCGGCCGGCCGCCTGCCCCGGTTGTGGCCGGTTTCGGTGGGCAAACACGCCCGGGACTGGATCACCGCCAACATCACGGCCGGGACGATCGACAGGGGCTGGTTGCGGGTCGAGGGCTCGGCCCCCACCGAGGCACCCGACGACATCCTGGCCACCACCCTCAACGGCGGCGTCGAAGCCAGCGACCTGACCGTCGGTTACTTCAAGACGCTGCCGCCCATCGTCGGCATTTCCGGCGGCGGCACCAGCGACGGCCGCTCGCTGACCCTGCACACCACCGGCGGCCATGTGGGCGACCTTGCGGTCGGTGACACAACCATCGTGATCAGCAAACTCGACACCCCGCAGGAATGGATCGACATCGACGCGCCGCTGTCCGGCTCGATCCGCTCGGCGCTGGAGGTGCTGGACACGCCGCCGCTCCGCTACGCCCATCGGGTGGACATCGACCCGGCCCGGACCGAGGGTACCCAGAGCTGCCGGCTTCACTTCTATTTTCCGCTCAAAAAGAGCATCGACATCGAAAATGTCGAGATCGGAGCCAGGGCCACCCTGCACGGCGCGGCCGTCGCGGGAATTGCCGGGGGCCTGACCGTCAGCGACGGCGACCTCAGGCTGGCGCTGGACGGCACCGGTATGGATGTCACCGGCACCGCCCGCCTGGAAGGCGTACCGGCCACGGTCGGCTGGCGCGAGAACTTCCGCGACGCCGCGGATCCCCGCACCCGGGTTGCGATCCGGGGCGAGATCACCGAGGCCGATCTGTCCGGGCGCGGCCTGCATCTGGCGCCCTATGCCGCCGGCGCCGCGGTCGCCGATGTCCAGTTGCTGGTGGACCGCGCCAGACGGACCTCGCTCCGGGGCCAGTTGGACCTGGCGCCGGCCCGGCTGGCGCTGCCGCCGCTGGGCTGGACCAAGCCCGCCGGAACCGCCGGCAAAGCCCGCTTCGTGGTGGAGTTCGACAACGGCAGGCCGGTGCGGCTCACCGGCCTCGACCTTGACGCCGCCGGGCTCAAGGCCGGCGGCAGCATCGACCTGACCGCCGGGGGCGGAGTGGGTCGGGTGGCGCTCGGCAGCTTCCGGTTGGGTGCCACCGACCTTGCCGCCGAGATCAAGGTCCGGGCCGGCGGCGGCTATGACATCGCGGTCCATGGCGCCGGCCTGGACGCCCGGCCGATGCTGAAGGGACCTGACGACGGGCAGGAGAAACAGCGGCGGCGGGCCGAACGTCTTGCCCGGCACACCCAGCCACCGGAGTCCGGGCCACCCTATGATCTCTCGATCCGGCTCGACCGTCTGATCACCGCGGACAACCATCGTGGTCTGACCGGCGTCCGGGCACAGCTTGACAGCCGGGGCCTGGGATGGGACAGCGCCGACCTCAGCGCCCAGGTCGCCGGTGACGGTGACGGTTCCGGCGCCGTGGCGCTGCATTACCGGCCCGAAGGGAGCCAGCGCCGGCTGACCGTCACCGCGGACGACGCCGGGGCCTTGCTGCGCGCCCTCGACCTCACCGGCAGCGTCCGCGGCGGCCGGCTGACCCTGAGCGCGGCGGGCGAGCCGGGCTTTCCGGTTCATCCGGTCAGCGGCCGGATGGAGATTGGCCCCTACCGGGTGGTCGATGCGCCGCTGCTGGCCCGGGTGCTCAACGCCCTGTCGGTCACCGGCCTGATCGAACTGCTTCAGGGCCAGGGGCTGGGATTCTCCCGGTTTGACAGCGATTTCACCGCCGACCAGGACCGGATCACCCTGAACAACCTGCGGACCGCCGGGGGTGCGCTGGGCCTGACCCTCTCGGGCGCGGTCGACCTCGCCGCCGAGACCCTGGCGGTTCAGGGAACCATCGTGCCCCTCTACGGCCTCAACCGCATCGTCGGCATGATCCCGGTGCTGGGAGACCTGCTCAGCGGTGGTGCCGGCCAGGGGGTCTTCGCCGCCACCTACGCCCTTTCGGGAACCATCGACGAGCCCGAGGTCTCGGTCAACCCGCTGGCCGCGCTGGCCCCCGGCTTCCTGCGCAACATGCTGTTCCTGAACGACGGCAAGGACTCCAGGCCGCCGCCGCCGGGCCGGTAGCGACACCTGCGGACCGGCGCCTCACGCCCGGATCGCGAACAGCGGGGCCTCGTTGGTTTGGGCGTCGCGGTCGGTCAGGGCGATGGGATAGTCGCCGGTAAAGCAGGCGTCGCAGAACTGGGGCGCCTCGTTGTTGCGGCCGTCGGGACAGCCCATGGCCCGATACAGGCCGTCGATGGTAAGGAAGGCCAGGCTGTCGGCCCCGATATAGGTGGCCATCTCGTCCACGGTCATCTTGTGGGCCAGCAGCTTGCCTTCTTCGGGGGTATCGATGCCGTAAAAACACGAATGGCTGGTCGGCGGGCTGGAGATGCGCATGTGGACTTCGGACGCGCCGGCGCCGCGGACCATCTCGACGATCTTCTTGGAGGTGGTGCCGCGGACGATGGAGTCGTCGATCAGCACCACCCGCCTGCCCTCGATGATGCTGCGGTTGGCGTTGTGCTTGAGCTTGACCCCCAGATGGCGGATGGAATCGACGGGTTCGATGAAGGTCCGGCCGACATAGTGGTTGCGGATGATCCCGAGCTCGAAGGGAATGCCGCTGGCCGCGGCATAGCCCAGGGCGGCCGGGACGCCGCTGTCGGGCACCGGCACCACCAGATCCGCGGCGACGCCGCTTTCCCGGGCCAGCTCGCGGCCGATCCGCTGGCGGCTGGCGTAGACCGAGCGTCCTTCCATGATACTGTCGGGGCGGGCGAAATAGATGTACTCGAAGATACAGAAGCGTCGCGGCCGGGGTTGGAACGGACGCAGGCTGTGGACCCCCGACTGGTCGAGCACCAGCATTTCGCCGGGCTCGACGTCGCGGATGCGTTCGGCGCTGATGATGTCGAGGGCACAGGTCTCGCTGGCCAGCACATAGGCGCCGCCGGCGCTGCCGGTGGTCCGGCCCAGCACCAGCGGCCGCACCCCCAGCGGGTCGCGGACGCCGATCACCGCCTCGGGGGTCAGCGCCACCAGGGAAAAGGCGCCCTCCACCTGCCGCAACGCCTCGACCATGCGGTCGATCACCGAGCCGCCGCGGGCGGTGGCCATCAGGTGAACGATGACCTCGGTGTCGGTGGTGGACTGGAACAGGCAGCCGCGCCGGACCAGTTGCCGGCGCAACATCAGCGCGTTGGTCAGATTGCCGTTGTGGGCCAGGGCAAAGCCGCCGCATTCCAGCTCGACGAACAGCGGCTGGACGTTGCGCATCACCGTGACGCCGCTGGTGGCATAGCGGACATGGCCGATGCCGGCCCGGCCGGTGAGCCGGTCGATCACCTCGCGCCTGGAAAAGTGCTCGCTGACATGGCCGAGCCCGTGATGGGGCAGGAACTGGTCGCGGTCGAAGGTGACGATGCCGGCGGATTCCTGGCCCCGGTGCTGGAGCGCATGCAGGCCCAGGGCGGTGACCGCCGCCGCCTGACCGTGACCGAACACGCCGAACACCCCGCATTCCTCGTGCAGCGTGTCATCGTCGAAGGGATCCGTGGTGAACATGGGCATGGCCTCGGCGGCGGGAGCGGGTTGGGTTGGGCGGGCGGCCCTCTTTCAACCGTATCCCAAGGGAAATGGCGTCGGTCCCGGTCAGTTGGTATTCTTGATCAACCGGTCGAGATCGCCTCGATCCTGCTTCTTGTAGCCGCCATCGGCGGGCGGCGGCGCGTTCTGGGGCGCCGCTTCGGGTTTTGGCGTGGTCAGCCGGCGCAGGGCTTCGGCATCCTGGAGCGTCTGAAGCGCCTTTTCCCTGGCGGCATCGGCCTGGGCCGCGGCGTCGCTGCGGACCCCGCTCGGCACCAGGGACTGAAGATAGGCGGCGCCGGCCTCGGCCAGCGGCCGGGTGCGGGCCTCGCGCAGCCAGTCGGGCTGATCCTTGGGATCGGGAATCAGCCATGATACCACCATCCAGGCCAGCACCACCAGCACCAGACCGCGGCCGATGCCGAACACCAGCCCGAGCGAGCGGTCGACGGCGCTCAACGCCGAGTCATGGACGCCTTTGGAAATCTCGTGGGCCAGTACCGACAGGATCACCAGGGCCAGCACGAAGACCCCGGCAATGGCCATGGCGTCGGCCAGCCATGACGGCTCCACATGGGCGCGCATGTAGGGGTCCAGGTGGGGATAAAGGGTCAGGGTGGCGAACACCGCGCCGACCCACGCCGCCACCGACAGCACCTCGCTGACCAGGCCACGTACCAGGGCCAGCACCGCAGAAAGGGCGATCACCACGATGACGCCCAGGTCAACCAAGTTCACGGACGTTCTCCCCCCAGATAAGGCTCGGCAGCACAGGCTCGGCCGGCGGCAGGCAGTCTCCCTGCCGGCTTCTGGCGTTTAAGGCATGACGGCCGGACTGGCAAGCGCATCGGACTCTCCCCGGCCACCGGTCAGCCCCTGGCCACCGGCCGGCCGGGCTGTTCCTGGAACAGCGGCAGCAGGTCGCTGACCTCGGCGAACTCCAGGATGCGGATGGTCTCGTCGCCGCGCCGGCCGCGGGGCCGGCGCGGCATCAGGGCGCTGGCAAAGCCCAGCTTGGCCGCCTCCTTGAGCCGCAGGTCGGTCTGGCTGACGGCGCGGACCTCGCCGGCAAGGCCGACCTCGCCGAACACCACCGCATCGGCGGGCACCGGAACCCCGGTCAGGGACGAGACCAGCGCCGCCGCCACCGCCAGATCCGCCGCGGGCTCGTTGATCCGCAGGCCGCCGGCGACGTTCAGGTACACGTCGTTGGCGCCCACCGAAACCCCGCACCGCGCCTCCAGCACCGCCAGCACCATGGCCAGCCGGCCACCGTCCCAGCCGACCACGGCGCGACGGGGCGTGCCCAGGGGTGACGGCGCCACCAGCGCCTGAATCTCCACCAGCAGCGGCCGGGTGCCCTCCATGCCGGCGAACACCGCCGCGCCCGAAACGTCGCCCCGTCGTTCGGCCAGGAACAGTGCCGACGGATTGGGCACCTCGGACAGGCCGTGGTCGGTCATCTCGAACACGCCGATTTCGTCGGTGGCGCCGAAGCGGTTCTTGACCGCGCGCAGGATGCGGAACTGGTGGCCGCGCTCGCCCTCGAAGTAAAGGACGGTGTCGACCATGTGTTCCAGCACCCGCGGTCCGGCAATCGCCCCCTCCTTGGTGACGTGGCCGACCAGCAGCATCACCGTGCCCCGGCGCTTGGCCACCCGGATCAACTCCTGGGCGCTGGCCCGCACCTGCGCCACCGTGCCCGGGGCACTCTCCAGAGTCTCCACCACCATGGTCTGGATGGAATCGATGACGCAGAAGTCGGGACCCTGGGGGGCGTCGAGGGCGGCCACGATGTCGCCGACATTGGTGGCCGCGGCCAGTTGGACCGGAGCGGTGGCGATCCCCAGCCGGGTCGCGCGCATTCTGATCTGGTCGGTGGCCTCTTCGCCCGAAATGTAGGCGCAGCGGTAGCTGCCGGCGAGCCGGCACATCACCTGGAGCAGCAGTGTCGACTTGCCGATGCCGGGATCGCCGCCGACCAGCACCACCGAGCCGCGGACCAGCCCGCCGCCGGCCACCCGGTCGAACTCGGCAATGCCGGTGGCCCGCCGCGGCGCCACCTCGGGGCTGCCCGAAAGGTCGGCGAAGTCCACCCGCCGGCCACCGACCCGCGCGCCGCGGCCGGCCCCGGCCTCGCGCACGGCCTCCTCGACAAGGGTGTTCCACTCGCCGCAGGCGTCGCACTTGCCGCCCCATTTGGGGAAGGCGGCGCCGCACGCCTGGCAGACATATCGGTTGGTCGGTCGTGCCAAGATTCGTCGCAGGTCTTGCCCGGAAACTTCACGGCCGCGACCTTAGCATGCCGGCCCGCGCCCACCTAGTGCCCTGCGTCAGCGAAATTGCTGGGTTAACGGTTTCCAAAGGCCGCCGGCCTTTGGTGGGGTTGTAGGGGCAAAGCCCCTACAAAATGCCTTCGGCGACCAGGGCGTTGCCCTGGACCCACCAAAGGCCGGCGGCCTTTGGAAACCAGGACTTTTACCGTGCAATTTAGCTGACGGGGGCCACTCGCCGGAATCCCGCCGGCCTTCCGTCCCCCATTGGCCGTCACCCTGCCGGCCACTACTCGTCGCGCTGGGTGCGTTCCAGACGCTCGTGGCGCTCCTGGGCCTCGAGGGTCAGGGTGGCGATGGGGCGGGCGTCGAGTCGGCGCACCCCGATGGGCTCTCCGGTCTCCTCGCAATAGCCGTAGCCGTCGTCCTGAATCCGCTCCAGCGCGGCATCGATCTTGGCGATCAGCTTGCGTTCCCGGTCGCGGGTGCGCAACTCCAGCGCGCGCTCGGCTTCGGTGGAGGCCCGATCGGCAATGTCGGCCTCGGACACTCCGCCCTCTTGCAGGTTGTGGAGAGTCTCCGTCGATTCCTGAAGCAGTTCACCCCGCCAGCGCAGCAGCTTCTGGCGGAAATACTCCTTCATGATCGGGCTCATGAACGGTTCGTCTTCCGACGGGCGGTACTCCGGCGGCAAAATCGGCGACGACATTCTATGGCATCCAATCCCGGTGCAGGTCCAATCCCGGTTCCGGCCAAAGGCGGGGACGATGCCCCGAAACCCGGACCGGGATCGACTTGCCTCAACCGGGGCCGTAAGTCAAGCGGCAGCAACGGCCGCCGCCGGTTCCTCCGGTGCCCGGCCGCCCCGACTCAGGACGGCGCGTGCGCGCAGCGGAAGCCGATGTCATGGCTGCCGTAGGCCGGGTGATGCCGGTAGCGGTACGCCGCGCGCACGCGCCGCGCGATGCTCGACCAGGACCCGCCCCGCAGCACCCGGTCCTTGTCGGGATGGGCCGGAAGGCCGTGGGGGTCGATCGCGGGCCGGTCCTGATAGGTCCGCGGGCCGTCCAGGCACCACTCCCAAACATTGCCCAGCATGTCGTAAAGTCCCCAGTCGTTGGGACGTTTCCGCGCCACCGGATGGCTGCCGGCCTGTTCGTGCTGATACTGGGTTTGCTGCCAGTACCGGCTGTCCTCGCCGCCGGGGAGATCGAAGCCGACGCCGCTGTTGCCGGCGTACCAGGCGATGGCATCCAGCGCCGGGGCGTCGCACTGGCCGCGAATCACCATGTCGCCGGCATAAAGCGCGGTGGTGGTGTCGGCCCGGCAGGCGTATTCCCATTGCGCCTCGGTGGGCAGGGTCAGCTCGAGGCCGGGACTCCGCCGGTTGATCCGGGAGAGAAACCCCTGCACGTCGTCCCGGGTCACCTGCTCGACCGGCCGGTCGGGGGACTTGAACCGGCTTGGATTGCCGCCCGTCACCGCCTGCCACAAGGCCTGGGTGCACGGCGTGTCGCAGAGCCAGAAGCCCCGGCTGAGGATCACCCGGTGCTGCGGCCCCTCGTCGGCAGACCGTCCCGGCTCGCCCTCCGGCGCGCCCATCAGGAACGGACCGGGCGGAATCCAGCGCAGGCATTGGGTCACCTCGTCCAGGGTGACGTCGACGAAGACGCCGTAGCGGTCCCGCCCCCAGCCGCTGGCCCAGGCCGGCGGATTGCCGTCGGCCAGCGGATGCCAGGCGGTGTCGACGATGGCGGGGAGGCTCATGGCTCGACCCGGGCACAGCGGAAGCCGATGAGGTTGCCTCGGATGTCGGCCTGGCTGCGGTAACGGTAGGCCGCACGAACCACCCGCGGGCTGCTGTTCCAGGACCCGCCACGAAGGACGCGATCCTCTCCGATGCCGCTGTTGCCGCCGTACCAGGCGATCGGATCGAGCGCCGGGGCATTTCTCCCGCCGAGAATCTCGATGTCGCCCGAATAAAGCGCGGTAGCGGTTCCGGCCCGACAGGCATATTCCCATTGCGCCTCGCCCGGCGGTATCCAGCGCAGCCGCTGCGTCACCGTTTCCCAGGCGTTACCGGTTACGGTAAACGTCACCCACGCCCCGAACCCGTCCCGGCCCCAATCGTCGGCCCAGGGCGGCGGCGTACCGGCCTTCCAGAAGGCGTTGCGGTTGTCCACCGCTTCGATCGTCACCACGCCGTTGGCGGTCCCCAGCGTCGCCAGCGGGCTGCCCGCGGTCGGGACGGCGCCGGCTTCGGCGGTGATCAGCCGCCCGCCGAGCTGCCGCACCTCGACGGTGCGTTCCCCGGTGCCGGCGGCGGCGGGGATGTGGGACGGATCGAAGTCGGGGGGCGGCGGCGGCGGGTCGGTGTGGTCGCGGAAGGCGGCGGCGTACATCCGGTCCTGCGCCGCCTTCAGCCCGGGATCGTCGTGCCGGTAAAAGCGGGTGGTGATGGCCCGGCGGTGGACGCCGCGATACCAGGCCCGGGCCTCGGGGCTCTGGTCCACCAGTTCGGGCGCGCGGTCGGTCAGGAACCGGCGCGCCGCCGGCAGGTCGGCGGTGCGGAGCGGTTCGGGCAGGCGGGCCGGGTCCAGGCACAGCAGTTCCTCGAACCAGACCTCGGGGGGCAGGCCGCCGCGCCAGTCGCGGATCCGGCTCAGCACCGCCTGCCCCAGGTCGGAGCCGCCGTCAAAGCCCTCGCGCCAGGAGGAGGCGGCCTCGGGGTCCAGGGTGGCCGCGACGCTGGCGCGGCCGGCCAGGGCAGGGTGCTGCCAGACATCGGCCTCGGTCCCGGCATCGGCCCCGGCGCCCAGCAACAGCCGCACCGCCCGCAGCAACCCGGGTTCGATGCGGATGGCCGGCGCCAGCAGGGCCAGCAGCCGCCCGGCCCGCCGGTCAAGCGCGTCCGGGGTCGGCGCCACCGCCGCCCGCTGCCGCTCCCACGGCACCAGGGTCCAGGCGCCGAGCCGTTCCGGCTGCCAGCGCGCCGGCGGACAGGGGGTGAGCGCGACGGTCCGGCAGCCGGCCTGCCCGAGGCGGCGGCCGAGGGCCTGCCAGCGGTCGATCAGCCGCCCGGGCGGGCAAGGCAGCCCAGATCCCCCAACACCACCACCAGCGTTCCGGGTTCGGGGGCACGGCGGTCCCGGCGCGCGCCGTGGCGACCGAACCCGACCGGCTCCACCGACTCATCGAGCACCAGCGCCTGCTCCACCCCATGACGGGGAAACAGCGCCGCCAGCCAGCCGGCCGCCCGGTCCTGGTCGCGCCAGAACGGCGTCAGCCGCGGGCTGCGATCCACGATCAGGTAAACCGCAGCGCCCCAGCGCCGCCGTTTCAGGTGCGGCACCCGGTCGAGGGTCCGGCCCTGGCCCAGCCGGCCGATCATCGCCGCGATGTCGGGCCGCCGGCCGTCGGAGCGTCGGGTAAACGCCTCGCGCAGGGAGGGGACCAGCACCGGCCACCGGCTCAGCGGCGTGCCCGGCGGCGGCGGCGGCGGCAGGCCCGGCCAGGGCGGCGACTCGGACATCGTCGTCGCCGCCGGAGACGACGGGGCCGACGGGGTCAGAAAGCTCCGACGTTCGAGCCGCCAGAACGGCGGCTCGTCCAGCGGTCGCCGCACCGGATCGGGAGTCGCCGCCACGGCTTCGGTGTCGGCGGCCGGTCCCGGGTCGGCGGGCGGCGGCTCCCACCGGTCCGGGGGCGTCGGCGCGGTCGGTTCGTAACCGAGCAGCGCCGCCATCGCCGCCAGTCCCGGCGCGCCGCCCCGGGCGCCGGCCAGCAACAGGTCGGCGTAGCCGCCTTTTGATCCCCGCCCCAGCATTGTTCGAACGCCCGCTTTTTGTCGTCTCGAAACAATTGACGAGCTTCCAAACCTCGAAGATCGACCTCGTCACCGAGGGGAAACGGCACGAGCACCACCGGCGCAAGCAACTTGGCGCCTGGCGTCCCGGCCGCGGCCTCGATCAGAAGGCGTGGAAGTTCGTGCCGGCGAATGTAGTCGCTGGAGAAAAAGTTCGGGCTGAGCAGCAGCAGGCCCAGATCGCAAGCCTCCAAGGCCGCCGCAATCTGCTGTCGCCACTCCGAACCAAGATCAATCTGATCGTCCCGCCAGCCAACGAATTCGTAGGCTGCCGACATGGCCAGCAGTGACTTCAGGCGCGTCAAAAAATCCCCGCCAAGGGCTTCATCCAGGTGAGAATAAGAAACGAAATATCGGACCTGGCGTTTCGGTTCGGCCTCTGCCATCGCGCCGTCTCCTTTTTCCGTGTCGGGCCGGGATCGGGATCTGTCCACCCCATCCGGTCAGGCGTGCCGGAACCGATACGCTGCCCGTGCCATCCGAGAACCGGCCCCCGCACCGCCGGAAATTCCACCGGCGGCGCCGTCGCGATCAAGGCGCGATGGGGAGAAACGACGGAGGCGGCGGGCATGGATGATCTCCGAAGCGACGTCCGATCATTCCAGGTTTCGCCGACGCCGTCAATCAGCCCATGATTGCATCATTCCGAACGCCATGCCCGCGGCCCCGGTGCCGGGCGGGCCGTCCCGCGGGACACTCGTTTTCCTGGCCGGAACTGGTATCGTGAGGGTCCGATCCATCGTCGCCGGCCCCCATGCCCCCGCGCCCGCTCCAGAAGCACGACCCGTTCTTTCAGCGCCTGCTCGACCAGCCGGTGGCCGCGGGCGCGCTGCTGCGCGAACGCCTGCCGGCCGAGGTGGTGGCGCTGCTGGTGGACGAGCCGCCGGAACTGGTGCCGGGAAGTTTCATCTCCGGGCGCCTGCGCGGCTACCGCACCGACCGGCTGTTTCGCAGCCGGACCCTCTCCGGCCGCCCGGTGCTGATCTATACCCTGATCGAGCACAAATCGACGCCGCCCCCCCGCATCGCCCTGCAACTCCTCGGCTATCAGGTCCAGATTCTCGAGCATTGGGCAACCCGGGAGGGCACCGCGCCCGACGGAACGCTCCGGCCGTTGCCGGCCCTGGTTACGCTGGTGGTGTACAACGGCACCGAGGACTGGACGGTCCCGCTGTCCCTGGCCGGCGCCACCGATGCCGACCCCGGCCTGCGCCCGTGGCTGCTCGACTTCCGGTACAGCCTGGTCAGCCTCAAGACCATCCCCGACGCCCGCCTGTCGGCGGAGAAGGTCCTGCGGGTCGGCCTGCTGATCCTCAAGCATGGCAAACCGGCCCGCAAGGACCGGCGGAAGCTGCTGTTGCTCATCCGCTCGGCTTACGAGCTGGGTGTCGATGATCTGGTGACGCTGATCTATTATCTGTTGGGCGACCCTGATGGTCCCCACGCCGAACTGGTCCGTACCATCCTCGATGAAGTCCTGCCCGATCAAGGAGAACGCATCATGTCCACCGCCGCCGAACAATGGAAGGCCGAGGGATACAACAACGGGATCCTTCAAGGACGGGCCGAAGGGGAGGCCAGAGGGGAGGCCAGAGGGGAGGCCAGAGGCAAGGCCAGAGGCAAGGCCGAGATGCTGCTTCGCCAGCTTCGCCGTCGCTTTCACACGCTGGCGCCCGAGATTGAAGCCCGCGTCCGCGCCGCCGATGGCGTTCAGCTTGACGAGTGGAGCGACCGCTTCGTTGACGCGACCGCATTGACCGAGATCTTTCCTGACCCCGCCCATTGACCGGCGCCACGCCACGGCGGTATCCGCCTGGAGTTTCCAGACCCGCTATTTCAGCCCGTCGAGTCGGGTCCTGACCTCGGCATAGTCGCCGGACCCGGGCTCCAGTTGGGTGAGCAGCCGTTGCCACAGGGTGCGGGCCTCGGCCGGCTGGCCGGCGGCCGCGGCGTCCAGGCCCAGGTACCACAGGGCCTCGGGCGTGTCGGGGGCGGCGGCCAGCGCCGCGCGCAACGCCGCCACCGCCTCCGGGGGCGGGCGGCTGCCGGTGGCGGGCGGGGTCCGGGCGATCAGGGCTTCGGCATAGGCCACCAGCACCGCGGGCCGGTCCGGCGCCTCGCTCCGGGCGTGGGCGATGGCGTCCAGTTGCCGGTCGGGCTCTCCCAACACCTGATAGGCGTGGGCCAACCGCAACCAGCCGGCCACGTCGCCGGGCTCTGCGGCCAACCGTGCCGCGAGACCGTCGACCATGGCGCGGATCATCCGGTTCTGTTCCTCCGGCGTCGCCGGGGTGTCGCCCTCCGACGGCGCCGTCCCGGCGGTGCCGCGCGGCGGCGCCGATGGGGGGATCACCCCGGCCGGGTCCAGGCCCAGGTGCCGGGCCATGTCCTCGATGGCCTTTCGCACCATCGGCAGCCAGGGGGCATCGGCCGGGCTGGCGGCGGCCAACGCCACCCAGCGGTCGAGCGCCCCCCGAAAGTCGCCGCCCTGAGCCAGGGCCAGCGCCACGAAATGGCTGGCCTGGGGATCGCCGGGCCGCCGGACCAGCACCGCTTCGAACAGCCGCCGGGCCTCGTCGGGAACCAGCCCCTGGTTGGCTGCGGTCAGGGCGGCAGCCAGGGTGCCCTGAAGCACCGGGTCGTCCCCGGCCACGGCCAGGGCGTGGCGCCAGGCGTCGATGGCCTCGTCCGGCCGGTCCAGCCGGGTCAGGGATTGGGCCAGCAGCCGCCAGCCGTCAAGGTCGGCGGGCTCCCGCTTCAACCGCTCGGCCAGTTGCGCCACCGCCCTGACGACATCGGAAGGAACCGCGTCGGCGGCGGCCGGGTCCGACCGTCCGGCCAGCGGCCGGGCCGGCAGGTCGGGCCGGCCGACCGCCAGATAAAGCGCCAGCGTCGCCGTCGGAATGACCCCCAGCAGCACCAATGCGGTCACGCGGTTGGCGCGCGGGACCGCGGTCGGGGTGCCGGGACCCGCGGGGGCGGGAGCGTCGGCCACCGCCAGGATGCGGCGGCCGATCTCGGCCCGGGCGGCTTCGGCCGACCCCGGGTCGATCGCGCCGCGCTCAAGGTCCCGGTCCAGTTCGGCCAACTGGTCCCGATAGACTTCCAGATCATAGGCGGCGCGCCCGGGGCCGGACACCGGCCGGCGCAACAGCGGCCACACCAGCAGCGCCACCACCGCGGCCGTGAGCCCTGCCGCCGCCAGCCAGAACAGGATCATAAGTTTATCCTTGGGGGACGTGTCCCCGGGGCCGGGTTCACGCGGCGCCGTCGCTTTCCAGCACCCGTTGCAGGCGCGCCCGTTCGTCGGCGCTGAGCGGGGCCGGAGGCGGCGCGGCGCGGCGGGTGCCGAGCCGCCAGGCGATGGCCGCGGCCCCGGCCGCCAGCACCAGCGGCGGACCCAGCCACAGCAGCCAGGTGTTGGGTTGGAACGGCGGCTTCAGCCGGACAAAGTCGCCGTAACGGGCGGTGAGCCAGGCGATCACCGCGTCATCGCTGTCCCCGGCCTTGAGCCGTTCCCGCACCAGCAACCGAAGGTCGCGGGCGAGCCCGGCATTGCTGTCGTCGATGGACTGATTCTGGCAGACCAGACAGCGCAGGTCCCGGCTGATGTCCCTGGCCCGGGCCTCCAGGGCCGGGTCGGCCAGCACCTCGTCAGGCGACACCGCCCAGACCGGGGCGGGCGCGGCGGCGGCCCAGACCAGACCGGCCAGCATCGCGACGGCGGCCAGCCGGCGACCCGGACGGCAAAGGCCCGGGCGGCAAAGGAGCATGAACATCTCGGGCACCGGTTCCCTCTCGTCCCGTCAATAAAGCCAGCCGGCGGCCAGATACCCCAGCGCCACCGCGAACAGGCCGATCACCACCGAAAAAAAGATGTAGAGCACCCCCAATCCCAGATCACCCTCCATGAACATGTCGAGCTGTTGGAGGCTGAACGAGGAAAAGGTGGTGTAGCCGCCGAGAACGCCGGTCATGAAGAACAGACGGGCATCACGGCTGATATACTCCACCGGCAGATTGGCGATGAAGCCGATCAGCAGCGAGCCCGAGACGTTGATACCCAGCGTGGCCCAGGGAAAATTCGACGGCATCAACTCGAACGGGAACAAATCGATATCAAATTCGTGGAAGGTCACGGAAAGCCAGTGCCGGAGCATGCTGCCCAGGGCTCCGCCGATCGCCACCAGAAGATAGGCCTGCATGCTCGCGGGTCTTTCCCAGAAAAAACCGGTGCAGCATCCCGGCCGGGCGGCGGAATGTCAAGGTCGGGGTGGCCGGTACCAAGATTCCGGTCAGGGCGCCGCGACCGGCAGGTCGATGGTGACCACGGTTCCCTGCCGGGGCCGGCTGGTGATGGTGATGGTCCCGCGGTGGCATTGGATGAAGGCATGGGCCAGGGCCAGCCCGAGCCCCATGCCGCCGTACCGCCGGGCCAGGCAGTCGTCCTCTTGCAGGAAAGCCGTTCCCAGCCTTTCGATCAGATCGGGAGCCATACCGATTCCCTGGTCGGTCACCACCACCTGAATCCGGTCGGCGACGGCGCCGACCCGGACCCGGGTCAGGGAGCCCTCGGGCGAGAACTTGACCGCATTCTCGATGACGGCCAGCAGGCTGCGGTCAAGCAGGCGCCGGTCGCCGGAAATGGCGGGGAGGTCCGGTGGGGCGTCGATGTCGATACGCGCCCCGGGACTGGCCGCCCTGACCTTTCCCGCACACTCCCTGACCGCCGCGACGACATCCACCGGCTCCATATTCAATTCCGAACTGCCGATGGAATGCCTGGACAGGCTGAGCATATCGGTTACGATTTTCACCAGCCGATGTCCGGCCTGGACGATCTGCGCGGCGTAGTCCTGCACCAGCGACCGCTCGATCGGCGCCTCCGAATCGAGAAGCAGCTCGGAATAGCCGACAATTATGTTGAGCGGTGTCCGCATTTCATGATTCGCCAACGCGAGAAAGCTCGATTTGGCCTTGCTGGCGGCCAGAGCCGCGCCCCGTTCCCGGGCAATCACGGTATTGGCGGCCTTGAGCGCCTCGCTGGCGACCAGCAGGGCATCCTGTTTCTTGCGAAGCTCGCCCAGCATCACCGTTACGATAACGATGGCGCCGATCGACAGCAGCCGATTGATCAAGGCATCGATGGCATCGGGTGGAATGCTCGGCAAAAAGAAGCCCACGATGGTCAGCAATACCGCCAGTCCGCCGAGATGGTAGATCATCCGGGGATTCCGGTGACCGACGCCGATGAAGACCACCAGAATATAGATGACCCCGGCCGCAATCGGCGTCGGCAGGCAAATATCCGCCAGGAACACCGACCCGGCGACGACCGCCAGCAACAGGTTGGTGATGCCGCCCATGAGACTCCCCATTGGCCGTCCGCGTTGGTCCGCCCGTGCCGCAGCAAGGTACCCAATCGGGAGATCCGGCTCAACCCCCCGCGGAGTCGCCCCGGAACCGCCTGCGGACCGGGAGTCCGCGGGGATGCCGGGATGGGCTTGACAGGTTTCCCCGGATGCGGTTCAACCATGCCAGGACTCATGATGGCCCTACGCGACCGGTGAACGAAGGTTTGACGGTGGTGGCGTGGCATCGATGGTGGCACGACAGCCTTACTGGAGGAAAATGGTGATGAGATGGCTTCCAACGGAGCCCGCCGAGTGGGCAAGTGTCATTGGCGCATTTATCGGAATAGTATTGCTGATTATTCCACAATTTGGAGTAATTTCAGAAATACCGGATTCACTTCATTGGAAATTGGTCTATGGGCTTTCGGCCGTTATATTTTTCGTACTGTATGCAATTCGCAAAAGCATGGATAATAACTTAAATAAAATATTAAGCTTACTCCCTGGCTGTGAAGTCAAAAGATTTGCCTCAGGGGACGAGCAAATGGCGTATCTTATCTATAAGATTTCAATAGCAAGAAGATTTGTCAATGATTGCAGTTGGGTAGATCATGATAATTTCCGACATCGCGGACTTGATCGTAGAAGGGAGAGCGAGAGAAACTATCAAATGACGATAACAAAACAAGCAAAGTCAATTCAATATAGGGAAATATTTGTAGTCGATACCGAACATCAATTTCCTCGAGAAGATAGGTTACAGAGACTTAGCGAAAGAATGGGCAATACAGAAATTACAGGTTACTCATGTTCATATTTTTTAAATACACCGATACCGCGATTGCAATTTATGGTTATCGATCATGAAGAGGTGATCCTTCACCATTCCGATGGCGCTCCTCGTGGACACCGATTCGCCATATGCCATAGCGGTATCGCCGCATTATTCGGGGCCTATTACAATGACTGCTGGAACCGGTCTACGAAGCTAAAGGAAGGAACAATTGTGCATCAAGATAAATATGAAGAATTGCTGCGCCAGGTAACCCGGTCTGCAACCGCCCGACCGCCGCGCCCCGATGTCACGCCAATTACTTGAACCTCCTCCCGAGCCGCCGGCGGAGCCGGGACGTCCTGGGGATCGGCCCGATCCGGTGGATCCGTCGTCGAGCCTCGGCCGGTTGCTGCGGTTCTGGGGCAAGGCCCGGCCCGAGACGGAGGCCGGTCCGCGCTGGCATCCGCTGGTGTACCATTGCCTGGACGTGGCCGCGGCCGGCGTGGTTCTGGTCGGGCGGCGCGGGCCGCCGCGGGGGCTCGCGGCCCTGTTCGGGGATCGCTGGCCGGGCGCCCTCGGTTACCTGCTGGCGCTGCACGACATCGGCAAGCTGTCCCGGCCGTTCCAGGCGCAGAGCCCGGAGCACTGGCCGGCGGAGACGCTCGGCCGCCACCAACCGCCGGTCGCCGGAGTGCGGCACGATGCGCTGGGCCTGACCCTGCTGAACCGGCTGCTGAGCACGAAGGCCAGGCGGCAGCATCCGCTGTCGGACTGGCGACCTGATGCCTGGGAGCAGGCTCTGGTGCTGCTCACGCCGTTTGTCGCGCACCACGGCCGGCCCGTGGCACCAGGCAACGTCAAGGTTTTCGATCCCGAGTTGGACGCCGGCCATGACTTCCTCGACCTGATGACAACGCTGTTCCAGCCCGACCTGCCGCCACCGCCGGTGGCCATGGATGCGGTTCTCTTCCAGGTCAGTTGGGAACTGGCCGGGCTGACCGTGCTGGCCGACTGGCTCGGCTCCAACCAGGGCTGGTTTCCCTATCATCCCGATCCCGTCGACCCGGCGTGGTACTGGAAAAACCGCGCCCTGCCCCAGGCCGAAACGGCGGTGGAACAGGCCGGACAGTTGCCCGGCCGGGCCAACCCGGACCTCCACTCTCAGGACCTGATCGGCGCCGGTCACCCGCCCAGCCCGGTTCAACATTGGGCCGCGACCGTGGTCCCGCCCGAGGGGCCGGTGCTGGCGCTGATCGAAGACATGACCGGCAGCGGCAAGACCGAAGCCGCCCTGATCCTGGCCCACCGGCTGATGGCCGACGGCCGGGCGCAGGGCGTCTATTTCGCCCTGCCGACCATGGCCACCGCCAACGCCCTCTATACCCGGCTGGAGAAAAGTTACCGCCGGCTGTTCGCCGCCGGGCACACGCCGTCCCTGGCGCTGGCGCACGGCGCCAGCGCGCTGCATCCGGGTTTCCGGGACAGCGTGGCGGCACTGCCGGCGCCCGAACGCAGCGGCGACCCGCCGGACCGGGGCGAGCACCGCGGCGACGAGGCCGGGGCCTCCTGCGCCGCCTGGCTCGCCGACAGCCGGCGCAAGGCGTTCCTGGCCGATGTCGGGGTCGGGACCATCGATCAGGCGCTGCTGGCGGTGCTGCCGGCCAAATACCAGTCTCTCCGGTTGCTGGGTCTGGGTAGACTGATACTGGTGGTGGACGAGGCCCATGCCTACGACACCTATATGGCCACGGAGCTGGAACGGTTGCTGGAGTTCCAGGCCGCCCTTGGCGGCAGCGCCATCGTGCTGTCGGCAACCCTGCCGCTGGTCACGCGCCGCGCGCTCGCCCAAGCCTTCGCCCGCGGCCTGGGTGCCGCCGCCCCGGAGCCGGCGCGGACCGACTATCCCCTGGCCACCGTCACCGGCGCCGGCGGGACATCCGAAACCGCGTGCGGCACCCGGCCGGAGTTGGCGCGGCCGCTCGCGGTCTCGCGGCTGGCGGCGGCCGGAGAGGCGGTGCAACGGATCGTCGAAGCGGCGCGGGCCGGCGCCGCGGTGGCCTGGGTCCGCAACACCGTGGACGACGCCTTCGCGGCGTTCGAAGCGTTGCAGGCCGGGGGGTTGCAGGCCGGGGGCGTGCCGGTGACGCTGTTCCATGCCCGCGCCGCCATGGGCGACCGGCTGAAGGTCGAGGCCGGGGTGATCGGCCGCTTTGGCAAGGACGGCAATCCGACCGACCGGCCCGGGGTGCTGGTGGCCACCCAGGTCATCGAGCAGTCGCTCGACCTGGATTTCGACCTGATGGTCTCGGATCTGGCCCCCATCGACCTGCTGCTCCAGCGCGCCGGCCGGCTGTGGCGCCATCGGCGCGAGCGGCCCCCGGCGGTGACCGGGCCGCATCTGCTGGTGCTGTCGCCGGAGCCGGGGGACACCGTGGGGCCGGAGTGGGTACGGGCGACCCTGCCCGGCACCGCCGCCGTCTACCCGGACCATGGCCGGCTCTGGCTCAGCGCCCGGACCCTGTTCGCGCAGCCGGAGTGGCGGAGTCCCGAGGATGTCCGGGCTCTGGTGGAGGCGGTTTATGGCCCGGACCCGCTCGGCCGCATTCCCGAGGGGCTCCGGCACCGCGCCCTCAAGGCCGAAGGCGACAGCCGGGCCGCGGGTTCCCTTGCCGAGGCCAATCTTCTGAAGGTCGCCAACGGCTATCACGACGACCACCCCGGCTGGGCCGAGGACACCCGCATCCCGACCCGGCTCGGCGACGAAACCACGACGCTGCGTCTGGCCCGCTGGCACGACGACGGCACGCTCCATCCCTGGTGCGGGGACCAGGACCCGCACCGGGCCTGGGCGCTCTCCGAGGTCGCGCTCCGCGTCCGCCGCGCCCATGACACCCCCAAACTGGCGGCAGCCCAGGCCGCCGCGGCGAACCGGGTCCGTGCCGCCTGGACCCGCCACGACGCCGAAAAGCTGCTGGTGCCGTTGGAGCCGGCCGGCGATGACCTGTGGCGGGGAACGGTGATCGGCGAAAAGGGAGAGACCACGCCGTTTACCTACACCCGCCTTCAGGGCTTGCAGTTTTCCGGGCGTCCCCGGTGACAGTCGGTTGCCGGCGCCCACACCGGGCGAGGGACCCGCTTGGGGGCGTCCGCCGTCAGGGAGCAGCCGCCATCCTTTGTGCCTGCCGGTATGACATTCCGATTGTATCGGCAAAAGAACCTTGCAATAGGACACAAGTGTCGTAATCTATGGCCGTGCTGATCAGGCCGCGTAAATTTGAAACTCTGCCGGTCGGTACCTGACTCGGTGGAACATTGGTCTGTGACCGATCGGAGGATTGCCATGCTGGCTTACCCTGTGGACCTGGAGCGCGACGGCGACATGGTGATTGCGGTGATCCCGGACATTCCTGGCGCTCATACCTTCGGCGTCAGCGAGGCGGACGCGCTCGCCCACTGCGTCGGCGCGATCGAGGAAATGCTGGCGGCCCGCATGTGCGACCGCGAGGCGATACCGCTGCCGTCCATCGCCAATGGCCGGCCCGTGGTCGAGGTGTCGCCGCTTTCGGCGTTGAAGGTGTCGCTCTATGGGATCATGTGGGAGCGGCAACTGCGGAAATCCGACCTGGCGCGGCTGCTGAACGTAAACCAGAAGCAGGTCGACCGATTGCTCGACCTGAACCACGCCTCCCGGCTCGACCAACTCCAGGCGGCCTTCCGGGTCCTGGGGAAGCGCATCGCAATTCAGGTTGCGGATGACGATGTACCGGTCGCGGCATAGCGTACTTCCACGATATCCCGGATTGCCGGCGCCGCCCCATAGGCGCTAGGATATCACTATTGTCTTGATTTTGCAGGGCTCCGCCCTGCACCCGCAAGGCGGCTCGCCTCCTTGACCTCATTCACGTCATGGGTTCAAAGGGCCGACCGGCCCTTTGCCGGTGTGGGCAGAGCCCACAAAACCCTTTCACTTCACTGACTCATCGTAACCTAGCGCATATGCGGCGCCGCCCCGACCGGGTCGTCGGTAAACAGGTCGAGCAGCGTCACCTCAGCCTTCACCCCGGGTCAGCGCCATGATCTGATCGGTGGTGAGTCCGGTTCCGGCACGACCGCGCAAAGCCTCGAACCGGCTGACCGGACGGTCGCGTACCGGCTTCGGAACGGTGACCGGCCCCTTGCCGGTGACGGTGGTGGCAGCCATGGCCTGCCTCGTAATACCTGCCTGATGATGGGCAATACATGGCATGCCCGGGACCGCCACGCCAGGGCGGTCTCCTCGACGCCGCGTGGCGCGCCCTGTCCGACCGCTTGAACCCGGACCGACTTTGATGCCTGAGGAAGAAGGGCGGTGGCACGGTCAACAAGCATATGATAGTGATCAACGATCTTTATTATACTTCAGAGCGTTTACCGCCATGCCCCCTCCCTTTTCGCTCCTGACCGAACGCTGGCTGCCGGTACGACGGGCATCCGGGGCGCGGTCCGTCATCTCGCCGGCCGGGGTGACCGAAGATATCGACCGGGATCCGGTGGTTGCCTTCGACTGGCCGCGGCCGGACTTCGACGCCGCCGCCCGGGAGTTGCTGATCGGCCTGCTGTCCACCGCCTGCTGGCGCGAGGCGTTGAGTTCAAGAAGCTGGGGAGCATGGTGGCGCAAACCGCCGACGCCGGGCGAACTGGCGGAGCGGTTTGCGCCCTTCTCCAGGGCGTTCGAGTTGGACGGCGCCGGCCCGCGTTTTTTGCAGGACCTGGACCGGCTGGAAGACAGGGGCATCGAAAACGATGCCGGGGCGTTGCTGATCGACATCCCGAGTCACTTCGTCAGGCGCGCCGGCCATCTCGTCTTCGACCGTGCCACGGCCGCCATGGCCCTGTTTACCCTGCAATGCTTTGCCCCGGCCGGGGGCCGTGGCAACCTCACCTCCCTGCGGGGCGGCGGCCCCATGACCACATTGGTCCTGCCCGGCGAGGCCGACACGCCGCTGTGGCAAATACTCTGGCTGAATGCCCTCTGGGACAAGGATTGGAGCGATCCCGCCGGCATGCCGGAGAAGGTGTTTCCCTGGCTGGCGCCGACCCGGGTCTCCGACAAAGGTGTCATTACCACGCCACGCGATGTCCACCCGGCGCAGGCCTGGTGGGGCATGCCGCGCCGCATCCGCCTGGCCTTCGCGGCCAATCGCGACGGCGTGCCCTGCGGCCTGACCGGGCGGGTGGATTCCGTGATCGTAACCGGCTATCTCAGCCGGCCTTCCGGCACCAAATACGCGGCGTGGAGCCTGGGCCACCCGCTCACCCCGTACTACCGGGTGAAGAAGACCGATGTCGAGTGGTTGCCGCTCCATCCCCAACCGGAACGACGGGCATACCGGGACTGGATCGGACTGGTCATCTCCGACGCCGACGGTGCCGAGGCCCGCCGCGCCCCGGCGCGGGTGGTCGGAACGGCAGGCGCACGGCTGAGCGCGATGGAACTGTTCGCTCCCCGCCTGCTCGCCGCCGGTTTCGATATGGACAACCGGCGCCTCATGAAGCCGCGCGGCTTCGTCGAGAGCGAGATGCCGCTGCCGGTGGTCAGCGACGCCGTTCGCGAGAGCTTCGATCTGCTGGTCCGGTCGCTGGTGTCCGGGGCACGGGAGGCGGCCGGGCTGGTGTCGCTGGCGGTCGGCAAGAGCCTGAGTTCGGGGGAATTGCCCGATGCCGGCAAGAGCGATCGGCAACTGGCCCGTGATCGCTTTTGGGACCGTACCGAGGCGGTCTTTTACGAGGTGGTTTCAGGATTGCCGGCCCGCCTGACGGCGGCGGTCGATGACCGGGCGCTCCAGGACCTGACCCTTGCCGTGAGCCAGGCCTGGTTCCGGCACCTGCGCGCCACCGTGCTGCCGCTGTTTGACGAGCTGGTGCCGCTGGACGACATCGAGGCGCGCGCCGTCGAGCGTCTGGTCGGGGCGCGGCGCGACCTGATCACCGCCCTCAACGGCCGCGGCAAGGGTGGGCAGGCGCTTTATGGGGCGTTGGGGCTGCCGCTGCCCGATGGCGGCAAGAAAAAGGACAAAGGGGGTAAGGCCGCATGAGCGCCGAAAAATCAGAAATCGCCGCAGACGCCCGGAGATGGTGGCAGCTCTTGCAGCGCACCCTCAACGGCAGGCCCAACCCCAAGGCCGATCCGGGCGCGCTGGCCCGGCTGCGCCATTGCGCCGCCCCGGTGGAGGCGATGTGCGAGCCGGTCACCCTCGACCTGTTTCGCCGCCTGCGCCGCAGCACCCCGAAGGACCTGCCCCGGGTGGCCGTGATCGCCATGGTGCTGGCCCATGTCCGGGATGACGCCCCCGGCCAGAAGGCAATCCAGGCGGTGGGCAAAACCCGCGAACGCGCCGAGCCGAAGCTCTCGCGGCTGCGGTTCCGCCGCCTGCTGGCCTGCCGCGACGACGACGAACTGGCGCGCGAGATGCGCCGCTTCGTGGCGCTGGCCGGCGGCACCGTCAATATCGGCGATCTTGCGGAGTCATTGTTCTACTGGTCCGACCGCACCCGCGCTCGTTGGGCCTTTTACTACCACGATGCCGGCTTCGCCGCCCCCGAACCCAAATCCGAATCCGAATCCGAGTCCGCCCCCGTGCCCGTCAGTGAGGACCGCCCGTCATGACCACCTTTCTGCAACTGCACCTGTTTACCGTTTACCCGCCGGCCAACCTCAACCGCGACGACATCGGCCGGCCCAAGACCGCGATCTTTGGCGAGGCGCCGCGGCTGCGGGTGTCGTCCCAGGCGTTGAAGCGCGCCTGGCGGACCTCCGAGGAGGTGTTCGAACGCCATCTGCGCGGCCATCTTGGCCAGCGCACCCAGCGGTTCGGCGAGGTGGTGGAGAAGCATCTGCTGGCAAAGGGCGCGCCCGCCGATCGCGCCCGCGCCATTGCCTGCGAAATCGCCGACCTGTTCGGCAAGCTCGAAACCGAGGCCGGCAAGCCCCCGACCCAGATCAAACAGCTTGCCTTCCTTTCGCCCGAGGAACAGGCGGCGGCGCTGGCCCTGGCCGAACGGGCGCTGGCCGGCGCCGCCATCGACCCAAAGAAGGCGGGAGTGCTGCGCGAGGCCGATACCGCGGTGGACATCGCCATGTTCGGCCGCATGCTGGCCGACGATCCGGCCTATAACCGCGACGCCGCGGTCCAGGTCGCCCACGCCATCACCACCCACAAGGTGATGGTCGAGGACGACTATTATACCGCGGTGGACGACCTGAAGACCCCCGCCGAGGACGCCGGCGCCGGCTTCGTCGGAGAGGCCGGGTTCGGCGCCGGGGTGTTCTACCTTTACGCCTGCATCAACCGCGACCTGCTGGAGCGCAACCTGGGCGGCGACCGCGCACTGGCCGGGGCCGGCATCGCCGCGCTGATCGAAGCCGCCGCCACCATCGCGCCCAAGGGCAAGCAGGCCAGCTTCGCCAGCCACGCCCGCACCGACTACCTGCTGGTGGAAAAAGGCGAGACCGCGCCCCGAACGCTCGCCGGGGCCTTCCTCAGGCCGGTCGGGGACCGGGACGGCGACCTGCTCGGCGCCTCCATCCACGCCCTCACCTCGCTGCGTGACCGCTACGCCCTGGCCTATGGCGACGTGACCGCGGCCCGGGCCATGAACGTGGCCACGGGCGAGGGCACCCTGGCCCAGGTCATCGCCTTTGCCCGGGAGGGCTGAGCCGCCATGCCGGCCTTTCTGCTGTTTTCCCTGTGGGCGCCGCTGGCGGCCATGGGCGATGTCGCGGTCGGCGAGCGCCGCACCGGCCTGGAGCGGCCGGGCAAGTCGGCGGTGCTGGGGCTGGTGGCGGCGGCGCTCGGCATCGACCGCACCGAAGAGGCCGCACTGCGGGCGCTCCACGACGGTTACGGTCTGGCGGTACGGGTCGACACCCCGGGAACCCTGGTCACCGACTTTCACACCGCCCAGGTTCCGCCGGCCCGCCGCGGCCGGCGCTGGCCGACCCGGCGCGCCGAACTGGCCAGGCCCAAACCAGGCGAGCCCGAACTGGAAACCGTGTTGTCCTGGCGCGAATACCGGGCCGATGCCCGCTTCACCATCGCCCTGTGGCCGCGGCGGGCGGCGCCCCGGCCGCTGGCCGAACTGGAGCAGGCGCTCCGGCGGCCGGTCCATACCCTCTATCTGGGTCGCAAGGCCTGTCCGCTGGGAGCGCCGCCGGCCCCGGTGATCGTCGAGGCCCCGACCCTGTCCGAGGCGCTGGCCGTCCATGACCGCCACTGCCGCCCCGGCATCGACACCGTCCTGCCCCGACCGCAGGCGGTGGCAGCGCCAGCGGTGTACGCCGATATCGAGCCCGAGGGCGAGGCCCGCCTGGAGCTCGGCCCCGGGCTGACGCCCCATCACCGCCGGATGCGCCGGGACGATCCGATCAGCCGTCGCCGCTGGCAGTTCCGCCTGCGCGAGGAGCAGGTGGCCCGCACCGTACCCCCGGGAGACCCGTCATGACCGCCACCGAACCGTCCGCCGCCGAACCGTCCGCCACCACCGCCCCGCCGCCCCTGAAGACCCTGTTCAGCCGGGTCCGGCTGCGCCGCGACGTGCCCCTGCACGCCCTGGCCCCGGTGCTGGTGCCGGCCGACGCCAACGCCCGACTGGCGGTGGCCCACCGGCTGATGTGGGCGTTGTTCCCGGGCAGCCGCGAGCAGACCCGCGACTTTTTGTGGCGCGAGGAACTGCCCGGGGCCGGGCCGGGCCGGGGCGCCACCTATTATCTGCTGTCGGTCCGTCCGCCGGTGGACGCCCATAATCTGTTCGAGATCGACCCACCCAAGCCGTTCGCACCCCGACTGGCGGCCGGTGACCGGCTGGGCTTCGTTCTGCGGGCCAATCCGGTGGTCTCGCGCCGCACGCCCGGCTCACGTAAGAGTGGCAAGCACCACGATGTGGTGATGGACCGGTTGCACCGGTTGCCGTTGCCCAAGGGCGAACGCGGCCCCGAACGTCAGGCCGCCATCGAGGACGCCGGCCGGAGCTGGCTCTCCGACCAGGGCGGCGGGCATGGCTTCCGTCTCCTCCAGGACGAGCCCCTGCGCGTTGACGGCTACGATCAGGTCCGGGTCCCGCGGGAAAACGGCCGGAAGCCGGTGCAGTTCTCGGTGCTGGACCTGGAAGGCCGGTTGGTCGTGACCGAGCCCGAACGCTTTGTCGCCGCCCTGTCGGGCGGGCTGGGCAAGGCCCGGGCGTTCGGCTGCGGGCTGATGCTGGTGCGCCGGCTGCCGGTGGCCGGGCCATGACCGCCGCCGCGGCGCTGCCCGGGATTGCGCCGCCCCGGCCGATCCCGATCAACGACCGCTCGTCCATCGTGTTCGTGGACAAGGGGCGGATCGACGTCCTTGACGGCGCCTTTGTGGTGATCGATGCCGGCGGCGTCCGCACCCACATTCCGGTGGGCGGCTTTGCCTGCCTGATGCTGGAACCCGGTACCCGGATCAGCCACGCCGCGGTGGCGCTGGCGGCCCGGGCCGGGACCCTGCTGGTCTGGGTGGGCGAGGCCGGGGTGCGTCTTTATGCCGCGGGCCAGCCCGGAGGAGCGCGATCGGACCGGCTGCTGTGGCAGGCCCGCCTTGCGCTCGACGACGGCGCGCGGCTCAAGGTCGTGCGCAAGATGTATGCGATACGCTTTAACGAGGAGCCGCCCGAGCGCCGCTCCGCCGATCAGTTGCGCGGCATCGAGGGCGCGCGGGTGCGCAAGATGTACGAGTTGCTGGCGCAACAGCATGGGGTGTCCTGGAACCGCCGGGCCTACGACCGCCAGGACTGGGAGGCCGGCGACATCCCCAACCGCTGCCTCAGCGCCGCCACCGCCTGCCTCCACGGCCTGACCGAGGCCGGGGTGCTGGCCGCCGGCTACGCCCCGGCCATCGGCTTTCTCCATTCCGGCAAGCCGCTGTCCTTCGTCTACGACATCGCCGACCTGTTCAAGTTCGAAACCGTGGTGCCGGCAGCCTTCCGCATCGCCGGCAAGGCCGCCAAAGGCCGGCTGGACCTGCCGCTGGAAAGCGCGGTGCGGCGGGAATGCCGCGACATCTTCCGCCGGACCGGCCTGTTGGACCGGATCATCCCCGCCATCGAAGAGGTTCTGGAGGCGGGCGAACTGGAACGCCCGGTCCCACCCCCCGACGCCCTGCCCATCGCCTTTGAAGACAAGGAGCCCGGCGGCGATGCTGGTCATCGTGGTTGAAAACGCCCCGCCGCGCCTGCGCGGCCGGCTCGCGGTCTGGCTGCTGGAACTGCGGGCCGGAGTCTATGTCGGCACCTATTCCCGCCGCACCCGCGAGCGCCTGTGGCAGGACGTGGTCAACAATATCGACCAGGGCAGCGCCGTCATCGCCTGGGCCGCCCCCAACGACGCCGGTTTCTCGTTCGAAACCTGCGGCGCCAACCGCCGCCTGCCGGTGGACTACGACGGCTTCCGCCTGATCAGCTTCATGCCCCCCTTCCCCGACTGGCCCGACGAACCCGACCAGCCCCCACCCCCCGGAACACCAACAGAACATCGGTAGCTCTTGCAATCCCGAAAAATGTGTTGTAGTTCAAGCGTCTCCAGGAAGAGTGTTCCCCGCCCACGCGGGGATGAACCGGTCCGTCGGTCGTCGAATTGCCAACGTCGTAAGTGTTCCCCGCCCACGCGGGGATGAACCGCTGGTTTCTCTGGTCGCGAAACTCCCCAGATCGTGTTCCCCGCCCACGCGGGGATGAACCGCAGTCCATCGATAACTTTTCGGAGATAGGGGGGTGTTCCCCGCCCACGCGGGGATGAACCGGCGTCGCTTACAGCGTGACCGCCAGCGCGACGGTGTTCCCCGCCCACGCGGGGATGAACCGATATTGTGTTCCTCGGCGGTGAGCCGAAAGGCGTGTTCCCCGCCCACGCGGGGATGAACCGTCGTTCATGCCGCGGCCCTCTCGACGGAGGCCGTGTTCCCCGCCCACGCGGGGATGAACCGGGATAGAGAGAGCGCGCGCTCACTCACTCACCGTGTTCCCCGCCCACGCGGGGATGAACCGCACCAATACGATCGGTTTTGGACACGGAACGGGTGTTCCCCGCCCACGCGGGGATGAACCTAACCCGCGCCCGCAGCCGCGCGGACAGCCGCTGTGTTCCCCGCCCACGCGGGGATGAACCGTCTTGCCTCCGACAGTAAAACCCATCCGCAGGGTGTTCCCCGCCCACGCGGGGATGAACCTTCGGACTCCGAAAAATTTCCATAGGTAGAAAAGTGTTCCCCGCCCACGCGGGGATGAACCGATCGTACTGTCGCAACGGCCGGTTTGGTTGTCGTGTTCCCCGCCCACGCGGGGATGAACCGCGACATCGCATAATTTTATATGTTCACTGTTCGTGTTCCCCGCCCACGCGGGGATGAACCGGCTAACTTCCTCAAAAAAGGGCTTGACTACGCGTGTTCCCCGCCCACGCGGGGATGAACCGCCTTTTTCACTTTCGTCTCCGTTTTATTGGAAGTGTTCCCCGCCCACGCGGGGATGAACCGCAGACAAAACGTGAGGCACAGTTCTCTCGACTGTGTTCCCCGCCCACGCGGGGATGAACCGCTTCTAGCTTAGAGTTCTACTATTACGACATAGTGTTCCCCGCCCACGCGGGGATGAACCGTGCCACCATCGAGTGGAGGGTATTTTAGGTATGTGTTCCCCGCCCACGCGGGGATGAACCGATATATGATTGGGAACAGCGCCGCGTTTAGAGGTGTTCCCCGCCCACGCGGGGATGAACCGTTCGCTGCCGTCATTGCGATATAGTTGATATCGTGTTCCCCGCCCACGCGGGGATGAACCGCTGGCAAGCCCTGCCGCCGACGAGCTTTCGGTGTGTTCCCCGCCCACGCGGGGATGAACCGTGTTACCGGTGGTCGCCGGGATCGACGATGCAGTGTTCCCCGCCCACGCGGGGATGAACCGTTCATGGAAGGCCCCATCGTATCTATATGCCCGTGTTCCCCGCCCACGCGGGGATGAACCGCTCTTCAGGTGTGTACGTGGTCATTCGATATAGTGTTCCCCGCCCACGCGGGGATGAACCGTATAGGGGGGGGTCTAGAAAAGCCCCTTTCGGCGTGTTCCCCGCCCACGCGGGGATGAACCGAGCACCGGTTCAGGCGCGCAAATCGTGCGCGGGTGTTCCCCGCCCACGCGGGGATGAACCGGATAGCGCCTCGGTGCGCTTTTTTAGGCCATAGTGTTCCCCGCCCACGCGGGGATGAACCGGCGCAGCTAAACGCGCAGTTGCAGAGTCAACAGTGTTCCCCGCCCACGCGGGGATGAACCGTGATTGCCCGTCGTGCCGTTGAGGTACGGCGGCGTGTTCCCCGCCCACGCGGGGATGAACCGCACCAGTTCCTCGACCCGGGCGCGGAGCGCGTGTGTTCCCCGCCCACGCGGGGATGAACCGAGTATATAAGCACGGCTCGAAGGGGATACGGTGTGTTCCCCGCCCACGCGGGGATGAACCGGCCACGGAACTGGGGAACCTCGGCACCTCGGCGTGTTCCCCGCCCACGCGGGGATGAACCGACCTGGCGAGCTGCGCTGGATCAGGCATTGATGTGTTCCCCGCCCACGCGGGGATGAACCGGTTCCCACGCACCGGTCCCCCCCGTTTTACCGGTGTTCCCCGCCCACGCGGGGATGAACCGCTTCGCCGGCAGCGCCGCCTACGCCCGCTCACGTGTTCCCCGCCCACGCGGGGATGAACCGGCTAGCCTGGTCGCGGTCAAAATGACTGGGATGTGTTCCCCGCCCACGCGGGGATGAACCGGCGACGCTGGCCACCCCGTCGCGGCAGGCCCAGTGTTCCCCGCCCACGCGGGGATGAACCGCAATGGGAGGGGTGGCGCACCTCCCACCTGGAGTGTTCCCCGCCCACGCGGGGATGAACCGATGGCGAACCTGATGTTCGAGATGACCGATCAGTGTTCCCCGCCCACGCGGGGATGAACCGTCCCTCACCAAACAGCCCGCTGGCGCCGCTGAGTGTTCCCCGCCCACGCGGGGATGAACCGTTGACGCTCAACCCGTCGTTCGTGATCTCAAGGTGTTCCCCGCCCACGCGGGGATGAACCGTCGACAGCAAACGGCTCGCTGGTCTGTTTCCGGTGTTCCCCGCCCACGCGGGGATGAACCGAAGCGCAGCGCAAATCAGCGTACCTCAGACCCGTGTTCCCCGCCCACGCGGGGATGAACCGAGGACACCGTCACCAATTTTACGCCGTTTCGCGTGTTCCCCGCCCACGCGGGGATGAACCGTATTGCACTATTTTTCTCCTTCGTGTGGTAGGGTGTTCCCCGCCCACGCGGGGATGAACCGCCCTTTAAGAGGGTCAAAAAACGGGCAGCCCAGTGTTCCCCGCCCACGCGGGGATGAACCGGCTGGGTACTGGGACGCAGGCACTCTAGGCTCGTGTTCCCCGCCCACGCGGGGATGAACCGGGCCGCATAACGCTGTCGGTGGGCAACTCGGCGTGTTCCCCGCCCACGCGGGGATGAACCGACGTCCTGCCCGTAGACAGATATGGCAGCGGCGTGTTCCCCGCCCACGCGGGGATGAACCGCTGTTCCATCGCCTCCTTGGTGGATCCAAAGAGTGTTCCCCGCCCACGCGGGGATGAACCGCTTCTAATTTAGAGTTTTACTATTACGACATAGTGTTCCCCGCCCACGCGGGGATGAACCGCCGTCCAAACCAACAACACCAATCAGGCAGCCGTGTTCCCCGCCCACGCGGGGATGAACCGTGCCACCTCCGGCTCCCACATCCCCGCCATCCGTGTTCCCCGCCCACGCGGGGATGAACCGGCCACTAAATGGTGGCCTATTACTACAGTGGCACATTCTTTATTGCGGCAATCTTGCGCTTGACGTGGCATCTGCGAGCGATGGCTTGGTGCCATCGCCGCCAATTTGACCAGCCAATGATATAATCGATTGATCGCATTACCA
>Ga0302320_10001064_pt1 | contig 65965 bp, 51 predicted proteins | sample Bog_T0_3_FD_202130 | JGI IMG/M metagenome (GOLD analysis project Ga0302320, IMG submission 202130) | Peat permafrost microbial communities from Stordalen Mire near Abisko, Sweden - Bog_T0_3 | ecosystem: Environmental > Terrestrial > Soil > Wetlands > Peat | place: Sweden: Abisko, Stordalen Mire...
AAGCCGGACTCCGGGGAGCCATTCAAGTTGGCCCCGACCCGAAAAATCCGGCGCGGCAGGAAATGGTCATAAGTCATGGCAATGAGACCGAGGCCAGGGTCAAAAGCAACACCCAAGAGATGCCAAAAGACACGTTAATCGGTGACATGGTTTATCCGTTCACCCTGTCACATTGGGATGAATTGATGGCGGGAGCCACCGTCAAATTTCGCTTTGTGTCGTTGGAGCGCGAGACAACTTACGGGTTCAAGTTATCGAAGGCAGCAGAAATGGTCGTGAATGGAAAGCTGGCGGTTGTGATAAGGATGGAGCCGGCCAGCTTTGTGGTGGCCAGATTTATGAATCCCATTTACATCACCGTTGAAAAAGATGGCACCCATCGGATTTTGGAATACGTCGGGCGAACCACCCCCCGATTCAAAAAGAAAAATATCTGGAAATATCTGGAGGCTGACACCGTGTTCGATTGGAAGTGATTTTCCGCGCTGCTGTTTCCACCGGTTCGTGGCTGTTGGCCGCAAGGCTGTCACATTCAAAATGAACCTGTAAACGGGAGCAGCGTGGATGTGCTGCCATTTTCAAAATATTCGATATTGGCGACTACACGCCACTGTCCGTTCACACGGCGGAGTTTTGTCGTAACAGCAAACGGCCTGATGTTTCCATTTTTGAATCCCTTCTCAATTTTCACCAGCAATTCACCGGCTTGACGGGTTCGATTAATGGACACAATTTTGAACGACTCGACATCTTTCAGGGCGGGAGCGAGAACCGACATTAAAGTGAGTTGCTGCTGTATCTTCGTATCGCCCCCAAACTCCACCCCATTTTCATCCCATTGAATCAACGCCTGAGCGCGGTCAACTTTGTCATTTGTCAGCGCCCAAGCGAGGCTTTGCAACGCGGCCTTGGGGGTTGCCGCCCCTATGTCCGACCAAGGTTCACGCACAATGAGGTATTGCTTCGCATCATTGTGTCTTTCAATGACGATGGGCGTTGTTCCAGCGGCGATTATCCCCATCACACTGCTGACGATTGCCCTTTTAGCTCGCGACCATGCCATGGGTTTAGATTTCCACAAAACGCGAAAGTGGGCAAAAAATTAATTTGTTGCCGGATGGGCCAAATATCCTCGCTGTATTTCCAAAGTCGCAAAATCATCGTCTGAAACTCCCGATTGGCGTCGCCATTTGTTCAACCCGCGTTATCTTTACTGCCATGAGTTCGGTCTGGAAATTGAAGCGGTCATTCCAAAGCTGTCACGCGCTGAAGTTGAAGAAGTTCTCGCGTGGATTGATGATTTGTTCGAAGACCAGCTTGAACTCACCGACGAGGTGAAGGCTAGGCTCGGCCAATCACGCCGCGAAATCGCCGCGCCATGACACGACCCGCCAGCCTCAATGAATCGTGGGTGACCTTTGCCGTGGCGTTGAACTTCACCATCTTGCGGCTTAACTCTTGAATGGCTCACCCGTAATGAAGAAAAGTCCCGCGTAAACCTTGGGGTCAATCAAAACGCCGGTTTTCGCTTTTGCCACCAGCCATTGCACAACCCCGACCAGCGGAATTTCGTGAACCGTAATGTCTTCATGCGCGACACCACCACCTTTCCCGGTGCGATGCAAATTGAACGCGCAAAAAAGCGTCACCCGTTCCGAGGTGATTCCGCTGCACGAGGGTCCGGTCGTTACCACTTCAATGCTTCCGGCTGCGTAACCGGTTTCCTCCAATAATTCGCGGCGGGCGGCGGCGGCGGAAGATTCATGCGTGTCCCCCGGTTCGTCTCCGATGATCCCGGCTGGAAGCTCGATGGTCCGCGCGTGAACAGGAATGCGATATTGCTCCACCAGCAAAACTTTCTGTTCCATGGTCACGCCTATGATGAGGGCGACACCGATCCCATGGACCCGGTCAACGTATTCCCAATGACCCTCTTTTATTAGCGTCAGGAATTTACCGGTATGCAGGATTCTTTGGCTGGTTTGATTCATTTGTTTTCAGCAGCCATTTCAAGGCAGTTGTCGTCGAATGAAAGAGCTTTACGTCAAGCCCGCGATTTTTAGCCACCATTACGCCAAATTTCCCCGAACGAACCCACTCCGGACTGGCCACATGCGCGATCTTGACCGATGATTTTGCGTCGGAAGCAATGCGTTCGACGAAATTATATCGTTCAGCCATTCCGGGCGGCTGCAATCCCGACACGCCCATTGAATCAATCAGCAGTTTCTCAATCTTGTTTTGGCGACAGCGAAGCACCGCGCGGCTTATCAAGTCAGCCATCTCGTCAAACGAGGCCTGTCCCTCTGGACAAAACACCGCATATCCCTGTTTCTGCTCGAAGTGCTCCAACTTTTTCATTGGATGTATAGTGAATTGCATTGGAAGCCCTGACTCAAGCGGAAAACGCCTCGATCATCCGTGAAAGTCACACATGGGGTGAACACCCCATAGCAGACGCAAAGTATTTCTGTTTATTTACATCATCGTGCTATGAAAAAAAGCAAAATGCTGCTAGTTGGGGCGACGGCCAGAGCAGCGCTCCAAATTCAAACAAGTCCGATTCATCGCATCCTCGTAGTGGATGGTGACCCTTACATTTGCCATCTCAATGCTGAAGTGCTGATTCGGCATGGCTACGAAGTGAACGCCGCCGAAGATGGCGCAACCGCCTGGGAGGAGATCCAAGCCAACAGCTACAATCTTCTGATCGCCGACCAAAAAATCCCGAAGGTGTCAGGCGTTGAGTTGCTCAAGAAGATTCATGCCGCCCGCATGGCCCTGCCAGTGATCATGGCCACCAAAACATTGCCCACACAGAAATTCAGTCAGCTTCCCTGGCTCCAACCCGCCACTATTCTGCGCAAGCCTTATACCTTCGAGAGATTGTTGGGAACTGTGAAAAATGTTCTTTACGCGACCGCCATTGTCCGTGGGGAGATTGTTTCGTCTTCGAGCTGGCAAAGCCGGCTGTTCGCATCTGGTTTAGGACAATGATAATTCTTCGCGAGAATACACATGGGATGAACACCTCATTTTGTTTAACCTGAACCAAAACTTGAATGTCCATGAAACAAATCACCGTTCTGCCAGCCAAACTGGATTTACCCTGCTGTGTTCGTGATTAGCAATGCAAAACATCAAACCAGCCGACATGACAAAGCTTGAAGAATTTAGTTTATGGCTGGCAGCCAACGGCGAACATGACAACAATCCGAACCCGGTGGAAACCGGCAATCCGCCACTGTCCTTGCCTCCTTCGGACGCGGAAAGTTGCACCGGAAACACAACTCGATTGTAGAAGTCACCGGTCAAAACTTTTAGTGAACAACAAACATCGACCAAAAATACTTAGTATGAAAACATTACAAGACGATAATCGCTCGGATAAAACCAAGAAAACGACCGAGGTGCGCATGGGGCGCGATGTGCCAATTATTAAAAAGGCATCCGGTTGTGATTCTGAAAAGGACACCAAATGCTCGGACAAGAAAGAGGAAATCCGTGAGGATCGGGCGAGTTCTTTAGTTTAACGGGAGTCCGCTAAAAATTCGTCTCTTGGATGGCCGTCATTCGGCCACTCAAAACAGATGAGTCGTGCTGGGCGCATAATTTCTGCTTTCGATCTTCAAAATTCCAGCTTTGGTCTTCTGATTTGATGAGGCGCAATGCCTCCATTTGATTCCGTGGCGATCAATCCCGCGCGCGACTTTTCAAAGGGGCAGGACGATGCTCCGTGGTTGGCGACGACCGGCTCAAGGCCATTGATAGCCAGGAAAGAAATCGCTTTTGATTCGTCTTTTTGGGATGCCGAGTTTTTCAATGCTGTGTCCAGGTATGGTGTCACGGCACCGCTGGTCGCGCCCTTCGCTAAAATTCTTCCGAACTGGATATTTTCAGGCTTCGTGGTTGATTTTGCCACCGTTGCCGCGCTGATTGTGTTTGCTTTGGCCGGAAGCTTGCTTCTGATGTTATTTTCCTATCCTCGTAAAGAACCTGCCTCGGTGGTGGTGATGTCCACCGATGTCTAGCTATTGTTGCGGTGATTTAGAATTTGTTTCGCGTTGAGTTGATTAGCTGGTGGCGGTTGGATTCAATGCGCAGCTTTCTTCATGGGAGCAGGCTCGGGTTGCAGTCAATGTAGTCAAACTGGATGCCATGACCTTGACCCATGCAAAGTGGTGAAAAGTTTCAACCCATGCGACCCGATCACGATGTCTTACGCAGCGGTTTTCTGGGCTTCAGCTTGGAGCCAATGTTCCACATCGTGTCCGGGAATGTATCCACTCGCGGAAAACAGATTGAAGGCCCGCTCGGCGATTTCATCATGGGAAGGCTTGACGGCGGCATGGCGTTGGTTGTTCTTTGGTGTCCTGTCCGGCGCATGGTCATGAATTGACCCCAAGTGTGCTGAATCTTCGGTTTTTTGACTTTGGAAATAATGTTGTTCGTTCATGCGATGAAAATAGTTCAGGAGCCGACACTGTGCCATGGGGTGAACACCCCATAGCATCCGCAGGCAGGACAAGGTTAAATTCCAAATATGAATCTTTTACTCTCTCCGGTTTTTGCCAGCGCCATCTGGATCGGCGGCGGCGGTGTTGGACTGCTGCTCGTAATTGTCGTCGTGGTGTTACTGCTTCGCCGCTAAACCGACCGATAACGCTGAGCCGAAGCCGGATGCCAAAGTGGAAGCAAAAGCTGACACAAACGGAAATCCCGCGGTCAAGGTGTCGCCGCAGCTCGCGAAAAAAGTCCATGCATTTTATGAGCAATTGGGGCAAGAGGATGTTCGTGCTGTTGAGGAATCGGATCAGGCGAAGCAAAAGATCCCCGAAGTGGAAACCACAAAATAAGCTGGCCCGAATAAAGCGGCTAACATCGCAAAAGAATAAAGATGAATATCAGATCAAAGGATTTCCGCGTGCGTCCCGGAGCCAGGCTTAATCTCAAGGATTGTCCGACTAAGGTGAAGCCGTTTTGCAAGTCGAAGAAACGCTACAAAAAGCTCCTGGAAGAACATGTTGAAGCATTAAGTGCGTTGCAACAACTTCACTACGCCTCTCACCGCTATGCGCTGTTGCTGGTTTTTCAGGGGATGGACGCCAGCGGAAAGGACGGTGCAGTCCGGCACGTCATGTCCGGGGTCAACCCGCAAGGTTGCGAGGTGTTCAGTTTCAAACAACCGATCGCTGACGAGCTGGAGCATGATTTTCTCTGGCGCACGAACCGACATCTGCCGGAACGCGGGCGGATTGGCATCTTCAATCGTTCTTATTACGAGGAAGTGCTGGTCGTCCGGGTGCATCCGGAAATTCTCCGCAGTCAGGGGCTGCCGGAGGAGTTGCGCGGTGAAAAATGCATCTGGAAGGAGCGGTATCGGTCCATCACGGATTTGGAGCAGCACCTGCATCGCAACGGCACCCGGATTATCAAATTTTTCCTGCACCTGTCGAAAAATGAACAGCGAAAGCGCTTTCTCGAACGAATTGACGAGCCGGATAAGAACTGGAAATTCAGCCTCGCCGACATTCACGAGCGGAAATATTGGAAACATTATATGCACGCTTTTGAAGATTGCCTGACCGCGACCAGCACTCACGAAGCACCCTGGTTTGTCGTTCCCGCTGATGACAAGGAAAATGCCCGCTTGATTGTTTCCAGCATAGTCCTTGATGCGCTCGATGGATTTAAGATGGCCTATCCCAAGACAACTGCGAAACGCCGGCGGGAATTGCACTCCATCCGCAAGCTGCTGGTGAGGTGAAATCTAATTTATCTTGCTGTTGATATTACCCGACCCGGAATTTCGGAAACCACTCTTAGCATGAGGCATGAAGGAAAGTTACTTGATGCCGGTTGTTTATGTCACCGGTTGCAAACTTTCAATTCGACGAAATGCTCGCGGCGATCATCTGACAAGGGAACGGTTTTCACGGCCAATTCTTTTCCATCGAGAAAAAGTTGATTTTCCACTGCAGGCACGGCGTCATGCGCACTGATTGTGATGTGATAAAGGGTTTGGCGGTAGCGGTAATGGATTTTATAAGTCGCCCAGCTATTCGGCGGACGAGGAGTCAGCCGCAATTGATCACCCTCGAGATTCACGCCTAGCAGGGTTTCAATCAGCAGCCGATACATCCAGCCGGCGGAACCGGTATACCAGGTCCAACCGCCGCGACCGATGTGCGGCGCGACCGCATAGACATCAGCCGCAACGACGTAAGGCTCGACTTTGTAGGTGGCAATCTGCTGGGGCGTCCCGCCGTGATGAACGGGATTAAGCAGCCCGAATAGTTCCCACGCACGTTCATTTTCACCCATGAGTGCGAAGGCCATGACAGTCCAAATCGCACCGTGGGTGTATTGGCCGCCATTTTCGCGCACGCCCGGAATGTAGCCTTTGACGTAGCCGGGATTGAGCGCCGATCTATCGAACGGCGGGTCGAACAACTGCATTAATTCATCCTTGCGGCGAATGAGGCGCTGGTCCACGGCGGTCATCGCCTGGCGGGAACGCTGCGGCTCGCCAGCCCCGCTGATCACCGACCAGCTTTGAGGCAGGGAATCTATCTGACATTCGGGATTGGTGGTGGAACCAAGCGGTTCGCCGTTGTCGAACCAGGCGCGGAGATACCATCCGCCGTCCCAGGCGTGCAGCTCGATGTTTTTTTGCAGTTGCTGCGCTTGTGTTACGCAACGGTCGGCGAAGATCAGGTCATTGCGCGAGCGCGCCAGTTCGGCAAACTGCGTTAGAACATCGTAGAGAAAGAAGGCGAGCCAGACACTTTCGCCGCGTCCATCCTTGCCGACGAGGTTCATGCCGTCGTTCCAGTCGCCGCAACCCATCAGCGGCAGGCCGTGTGCGCCAAATTTCAGTCCGCGCTCGATGGCGCGCACGCAATGTTGGTAGAGTGTGGCGGACTCCTCGGACTTGTTCGGCAAATCGTAGTAAGACTCCTCGTCCGGCTTGACGAGACGGGCTTCGAGGAAGGCGATTTTTTCGTCGAGCACGCCGGTGTCCGCGACGCACGAAACGTAACGGCAGGTCACGTAGGGCAGCCAGAGATAGTCGTCGGAAAAATGTGTCCGCACGCCGCGGCCGGAGGGCGGATGCCACCAGTGTTGCACATCGCCTTCGCGGAACTGGTGCGCGGCGGCGCGGAGCAGGTGCTCGCGGGTCAGCGCCGGTTCGGCATGAACCAGCGCCATGACATCCTGCAACTGGTCGCGAAAACCATAGGCACCGCCGGACTGATAAAATCCCGTGCGGCCCCAGAGCCGGCAGCTCAAGGTTTGATATAACAGCCATCCGTTCGCCATCATGTTCACGGCGGGATCGGGTGTATCCACGTTCACGGTGCCAAGGGTGCGATTCCAATAAGCCCAGACGCCTTCGAGCGCGGTGCGGCAGGCATCCGCCCGGCGAAAACGCCGGATGAGAACCTGCACATCCGTCGTGCTGCGACCGACGCCGAGGCGAAAACTGGTCTCGCGTTCCTCGCCATCCGCCAAATTAAACGCCACTTGCATCGCGCCGCAAGGATCCAGCCCCGCGCCGACTTTGCCGGAAAGACGCTGGCGCTTCAGGGCCGCCGGCTGCGCGAGGCTTCCGTTGCGGCCGATGAATTCTTTCCGGTCGCCGGTGAGCGTGCGGTTGGTTTCGTTCACGTCCAGAAACACGATGCGGTCGGGGAATTCGGTATTGTAATAATTGCGCGCGAGCAACGCGCCGGTCTTGAGGTCCACTTCAGTTTGCACATGCAGCAGGTTCTTGTGCCGCAAGTCGCCCAGCACCCATTCCATGAAGCCCGTGACGGACAGGCGACGTGGGCGACCGGAAACATTGCGCAATTTCAAAACGGAAAATTTCACCGGCGCATCGATCGCCACATAGACCCACAGCTCGGACGCGATGCCAAATTCAGTATGCTCGAATACGGTGTAGCCGAAGCCGTGGCGGATCACATAAGGCGTGGTGCCGCGCGCGGGCGACGGCGTGGGCGACCAAAATTGTCCGGTTTGGTCATCGCGGATATAAAACGCTTCGCCCGTCGTGTCCTGCACGGGATCATCGCTCCAGGGCGTCAGGCGAAATTCATGAGAGTTCTCCACCCAGGTATAAGCCGCGCCGCTCTCGGAAACCACCGTTCCGAAAAACGGATTTGCCAGCACGTTGACCCATGGCACGGGTGTCATCTGGCCGGGCTGAAGCGTGATGACATATTCGTGGCCGTCGCGGGTGAAGCCGCCGAGGCCATTGTCAAAAATCAATTCTCGTGACGACAGCGGCGCGGGCAAATCGGCGGCCCGGAAGCGGCTCGTTCGCAGGACGGGAACCGATGGCTCCAAAACGCTGCGATGTTCGAGCTGTTCTGCCAGCGAGCCTTTTTCATCGTCGAGGACAATGCGCGCCGCGGCCTGCAATAGGACGCGGTCGTCATTGGGGATTTGTTCGAGACGCCGGACGAAAATGCCGCCCGGTTTGTCGAGCATTTGCGCCTCGATGCCGGACGAAATCAGGGTGGTGATCTGATCCTGCAACGACTGGCGATAAACCGAAACATCCTCGTTTAAGATGACGAGATCAACAGTCAGTCCTTTCATGCGCCAATAGGAATGCGCCTGAATAAGCTGCCGGACGATTTCGATTTTCTCCGTCTCACTGATGCGCAACAGCACGATGGGTGCGTCGCCGGAAATGCCATAGCTCCAAAGACCGTTTTGTCCGCGACGGTTGTTGAGCAGCACCCCGTGGTTTGCGCGGCGCGCAGGATCGGCATAAATCAACGCACCTGCCAAATGACCGTAGAGTTGCGCTTCCGCCTCGGTCACGTCGAGCTGGTGCAGGGTTACCTGGCTATGGGTCCACGCGAGATCAAAGACGCGGTCGGTCATGCGCGGGCTTTGATATTTTTCGACGTGCGCGAGCGCGGTTTCGCGGCTTTCGGTGATGCCTAAAACGAGGTCAACGATGACGGTGCCAAACGCCGGCAAAGTCACCGTGCGCCGCAGGGCGATGATGGGATCGAGCACGGAACCGACGGTGTTGGAGAGCGGCGAAATGGTCTGCAGCGCGGCCGGATAGGCGAGGCTGCCGCCGCGTCCGACAAAGCGGGAACGATCCGTTTCGCAGGAAACTTCGGCCTGCCCAGCGCCCTGGACTAGCATCAGGTGGAGCAACCACGGCGGCTTTTCCTCTTGGGAACGGGCGCGGCGGGTGCAGAGAATGGCGGAAGTTTTTGGCGCGAATTCCGTTTGCACAAAAAGATTGCTAAACGCCGGATGTGCCGTGTCGGCGTCCTGCGCGGCAAGCACTACTTCCGAGTAACTGGTGAGTTCAATCTGTCGCGGCACCGGCGAGCGATTGGTGAGGGTGATGCGCCGCAGTTCCACGTCGTCTTCCGGCGAGACGCTGATCTCGGTGTGGACATCAATGCCTGCATGACGATGGCGAAATTCCGCGCGCGCCTGCGTGAAAATGGCTTCGTAGCCTTTCGTCATTTTCAAGGTCGGTTGATAAGCAGTGGACCAAAACTCGCCGGTGCCCACGTCGCGCAGATAGACAAACATTCCCCAGCAATCGCGCGTGGCATCTTCGCGCCAGCGCGTGACCGCCAGTTCGCGCCAGCGACTGTAACCGCCGCCCGCGCTGCTGATGACGACATGATAACGACCGTTGGATAAGAGATGCACCTCCGGTGCCGGCGTGGTGGGATTCGTGAACACGCGCATCACGCTTTCGCCTTCGTAGGAAGGAATGCGCGATTCTTCCAATTTCAAATCTTCGACGAACACGCTCGCGACGGCTTTGGGCACGCGCTCCTGCAAGAGCAAGTCCGCCGCCTTGAGCAGTGGACAGGCCAGGAAACGGCGTGGCATCGGATTGTCATGCAATAAATTCACCAGCGCGAGGAGGCTCATGCCCTGATGATGCGCCATGAAAGATTTGATCGTTGCGCTCGTTTCGTCCGGCGGCAGGCGCGCCGGTGTGTAATCCACTGCCTCGTGAAAACCATAAGCGCCGGCACGCCCTTCGGCCGCGAGCCGCTGTAGATTTTCGCACGCCTCCACCGGCGACACCATGAGCGCCATCGCGGTTGCGTAAGGCGCGATCACCAGATCTTCGGCCAGTCCGCGCTTTAAGCCGAGGCCGGGCACGCCGAAGGCGCGGTATTGGTAATTCAACTGAATATCGGTGCGATTGTAGCCGGATTCCGAAATCCCCCACGGCACGCCACGCAATATGCCATACTCGATTTGCTGTTGCACCGCCGCCTGGCAGGTGTGGTCGAGCAACGTGTTTTCATAATTCGGCATGACCAGCAGGGGCATCAGATATTCAAACATTGAGCCGCTCCACGAAATGAGGATCGGTTCGCCGTGTGACGCGACGAGCAGCCGGCCCATCGAGAACCAATGATCCTGCGGCACCTGCCCCAGCGCGATGGCGACATAGCTGCACAAGCGCGCTTCCGAGGCAAGCAGATCATAGAAGCCGGTGTCAAATCGGCGTTCGGTGACATTGAATCCAGTGGCGAATAAATCCCGCGCGGTGTTGAACAAAAATGCAAAATCCATCGCTGCCAGTTCGTCGCATTGCCGGGCCAAAGCTTCGAGCGCCAGCATCCGCTGGCGGGCGTGTTTGGCGGCTTCACGCAGGCAGCTTGCGAACGCGTCGGCGCTGTCAGCCAAAGTGACAGATGATTGTTCCAACAACGAGATTTCACGCAACGTTTGCGTCTGTCCCAGTTGAACGAACTTTGCGTCCAACTGGGTAACCGCCGGCAACGCCAGCCATGGGGCGGCAAAGCGCAATCCTTCCAAATGCGCCTCGCAATCGCGTTTCAATATTTCCGCCCAACGGCTGGGTTCTTTCTCTTCGTTTGCCAGCGCAGTCGCAATTTGAGCTGCCTGAATCGTGGCGTTTTCCAATAATACAAACGCGGCGCGCAGGTTCGTAGGCACTTGTGCCAGTTCCGTATCAAGTTCTGCGAGCAATTTATTTTCGGGAAGCAAGTTTTGGAGAACTTTTACCGTGTCGAGCAGACCGGCAAAAATTTGGGGCGTGAAAATCTTCTCATCAGCTTGTTCCCGCAAACCGGCGGCAAGCGTCAGCAGATGACCGGCGAGGTTGCCGCTGTCCACGCTGGAAACGTAAAGTGGTTGGAGGGGTTTGAGCGTCCGGGTTTCATACCAATTATAAAAATGACCGCGATGCCGTTCGAGTCGCAGCATCGTGGCGAGCGTGGCTTGCGTGCGTTCAATCAAGCCGCCCAATGAAAGATAGCCCAAATCACGCGCGGCCAGATTGGCGAGCAGCGCGAGGCCCATGTTCGTGGGCGACGTGCGGGTGGCAATCGTTGGGGCGGGAATTTCCTGGAAATTATCCGGCGGCAGCCAGTTTTCCAGCGCGCAGACAAACGTGTCAAAGAAATGCCACGTCAAGCGCGCTGTGCGACGCAGAAAAACCAGTTGCGTCGGCGATAAGTCGGGCGTCGCGGATGCAATCGGCTGGCTGATCCACCAGGCTATCCACGGTGCCGCCAGCCAGACCGCCAGCAGCGGCAGCGCAAAAATGAGTTGCGCCGGATGACGCAGGACGAGGAATAGTCCAGCGGCCAGCGCGATGCCGGGCGCAATCCACATGGTTGCATAAAAGTCGGCGAGGTCGGCGCGCGTGGTGCGTTCGGAGTCGCTCGACGTTTGCCATTGGAGCAGTCGTTTGTGTGTCACGAGCAGACGCACCAGCGTTTTGCCGATGGCATCCACGCTGATGAACGCGTCGTATGTCAGAAACGCCAACGTCAGAAAAATCTGGCCGAGCTGCCGTGCGCTCGAACCGGCCACTTCGCGCAAACGCATGGTCCACGGCAAATCTTGCGGATTGCGCAAGGCATTGACCAATGCCGCCAGCAAGGCGGGAAGTGCGATGATTCCCACGACCAGCAGCAAGACGGGACCGCCGAGTTCCGGCGCCAGCAGCCAGCTGCCGAGCAACAACACCAGCAAAGCCGGCGGAACGAGACTGCGCCGCAGGTTGTCGAAAATTTTCCATTGCGAGAGCACCGAGAGCGGATTGGCAATGCGCCGGGCGTCCGAGCCCGGCACGCGCGGCAGGAGCCATTGCGTGATCTGCCAGTCGCCGCGAATCCAGCGGTAGCGCCGGTCCATGTCCACGTTGTAACGCGAGGGAAATTCCTCGTAAAACTCCACGTCGCAGACGAGCGCAGAACGGGCATGGCACGCTTCCAGCAAATCGTGGCTCAAGATGGTGTTCTCCGGAAAACGTCCGGCCATGGCGCGCTGGAAGGCGTCCACATCGTAAATGCCTTTGCCAATAAATGAACCTTCGCGAAACACATCCTGATACACGTCGGACACTTCCCGCGTGTAAGGATCAATGCCCGCGTCGCAGGCAAACAGCCGGACAAACCAGGAGCGGCGTGCGCTCGGCAGGCTCACGCCGACGCGCGGCTGGAGAATGCAGTAGCCATCGCGGACAATGCCGCGCGTGTCGTCGAACACCGGACGGTTCAACGGATGCGCCATCGTGCCGACGAGTTGCCGCGCGGCTTCGCGGGGCAACTGGGTGTCGGTGTCGAGCGTGATGACATATTTGATTTCCGGCAGGATGGCCGTCTCGCCGACGATTTCAGAAAAACAGTCGCGCGCACCGCCGCGCAGGAGCGCATTAAACTCCATGAGCTTTCCGCGCTTGCGCTCGTAACCCATCCACAGGTTTTCGCCGGCGTTCCAGCGGCGCGGGCGATGCAACAGAAAAAAAAGATTCTGCCCGTGGGCAGCATGCTTTCGATTCAATAACTCGATTCCAACCCGTGCCCGCTGCAACAAAACATCGTCGCCCGGCAAAATTTCCGTCGGCGCATCCCGGAAATCCGTCAGCAACGCAAAGTGAAGATTGTCGTCCCGGTTCGCAAGATGATGAATCTCCAAAGTCTCGATCAGGCGATCCACGCCGGCCACGCTCGACAGCATCGTGGGGACGACGACCATGGTGCGGCAATCTTCCGGAATGCCGGCGGAATAGTCCATGCGCGGGAGCAGGCTGGGTTTTACCAGCAGGGTGGACAACCAGTTCATCAACGCCACCGCCAGTTGGCTCGCGCACAGCAGGAAAACCAGCGTGAAGAAAACGAGTTTCCAACCTTCTATTTCCAGCGCGAACGATTGCCGCACAAACCCAAGCGTGGTTAGCAGCGTGAGCAAGCCGATCCCGCCGGCGTAGAAAACCATTGGAAACCGGTGGATGCTTCGTTCCATTGTGGTCTGCCACGGCCAGCGGAATTTTAAACTGCGCGCCAATTGGGCTTGACCATTGTCTATGAGATGGAAACCAACATGGGCGGTGCGGTCGCGGGTGCCATTTTGCCGGGCACTGTCGGCGGCCAGTTGGATTGCGCGCTGTGCGACTTCCGCTTCGGACAGTTGACAGTGCCGGGCGAGTAACTCGACGGAATGCCGGTAGCGATCGCGCGTGGCAAAATCCATCAAGCTGTAAACATCGGCCGGATCGGCTAGCAAAGTCGTCTCGACCAGACTCAGGCTTTCCACGAACTCTTTCCAGTCCATGGCGCTCAAGAAACGCAGACTGGTGATGCTGTGGCTGACGGAAACCTGGTCGGCGGCCTGATTTTGACTGTCCAACTGGATGAGTTGTTCGATGGACAAACCTTGCTGGCCCAGCCGTTGTTCGAGCCAGCCGCGTGCGAGATGTAGCACCGGACTTTGCCGCGACAACCGCTGGCAAAATTCCGCCACAAACGAACTGGACAAGGTCAGATCAGATTTCGCCATGTCCGCCACCACGATGACGAGGTGGGACGGATTCTTCTCTGCCATTTCCTGCAAACGGTTCACCCACAAATCCGCCAGATCTCGATCCGCCCGCGCGATGGTGAGCCGGGTGCTGACGCGTTGGAGATTTTCAATCAATCCCAGACGCAACATGATGGGAATGGCCCACAGCTCACCGAGTTTCAAGGATTGCCCGGTTTGATAAGCGGCAATGAAAGCGCTCAACGGGCCGGCATCAATCTGCGCGTCCACATGCGAAATCAATTCCAACACGATGTCATAGACACGGGGCAGGCCGGTGCAAGGGCCGTTCAAGAGGCGGGGCAGCTCCCGGCTGTAGCCACGTGGCAGATGCCGTTTGGCCATTTGTATTTGCTCTTCGATCAGGTAGAAGTTGTCGAGCAGCCATTCGGCGGCGGGCGTGATGCGACGGCCTGGTTTTACGCCGAGGGTTGCGCGATTGAAGGTTCGTAGAATGTCCTCGTTTTGTGTCAGCCTGGCCAGCAGACTGTTGGAACCCTGCCGGGTGACCACCTGGTGATTGGCCGCGAGCGTCCGGGCATGGCGTGCAAGTTGTTCAACGCTGAACAACTCGGCTCGCAAGGGCAGATCCCCCCCGCTGGGCAGCACCCGCGCCAGGTCGGTCACCCAGTTTTGAAGGCGTAATGGCAGTGTCTGCATGGTGTTCATACTTTCAACCGCAATTTCTGCAATAATTTGGCCGCAGAAATCCAGCCAGCGGCGTTCCTGCCGTTTAGCCCTCAACTGCGGGCGGTCTGTATAATCTTCTTTTCAGCGAGATGCCGATCGTGCTCAACAAAACAATTTGTCTATTATAGAAATGATTTCTCCCATAAGAATCCGCTTTTGCTAAGTCAGATGATATGGGGTGTTCCCCCCATAGGCGATGGGGCACGGCGGAAGAATTTCAGGTGTTCGAGAACGGATTAATTTGCGCTCGTGTGCCGCGTGCTTGGGCTCGCCACGGTCTCTTAAACAAGCGGCGGCGACGCGATCCAAAAAAATCGCTGAATCCATGTTCGGAGGGCGGAAGCTTCCCGCAAGGAGACATTCCCCAGAATGTATCAATATCAAGATTGAAATCCCAGGTCGCAAAAGGATTGACCCCCTGCCGTAAGATTTGCATGGGGTGAACACCCCATAGCAAAAGGCCAGTCTGCGGCTTAATTTTTATCAGGACGGGACCACGAAGTGTTCATTCGCATCGTGGAGTCATTTTGATAAACCATCCATCTCCAGGCAGCCATGAACGATGAGACTAGCACAGCAAATCACGGCGCAGTCGCCTCGGTGCGCGGCAGTGTCGTGGATGTGCGCTTCGACGGGTTATTGCCGCCGATATACTCCGTATTGCACGCGGGAGCGCAAAACGAAATCGTCATCGAAGTGCTTGCGCAACGGGATGCGCGGCATGTGCGCGGGATTGCGCTGACGCCCACGCAGGGGCTGGCGCGCGGCATGCTGGTCACGGATACGGGCGGGCAGCTCAAAGCACCCGTCGGCAACGCCATTCTTTCGCGCATGTTTGACGTGTTTGGCAACGCCATTGACCGGAAGGTTGCACCCGCGGATGTCCAATGGCGTTCGGTGCATCGCGCGCCGCCGCCGCTGGCGCGGCGTTCCACCAAGTCGGAAATATTCGAGACGGGCATCAAGGTCATTGACGTGCTCGTGCCCTTGGAACGCGGCGGCAAGGCGGGATTGTTCGGCGGTGCGGGTGTGGGCAAGACGGTTTTACTCACCGAAATGATCCACAACATGATCGGCCATCAGCAGGGCGTCAGCATTTTTTGCGGCATTGGCGAACGTTGTCGCGAAGGCGAGGAGCTTTACCGCGAGATGAAGAAGGCGGGCGTTTTGCCGAACATGGTGATGATCTTTGGGCAGATGAATGAGCCGCCGGGCAGCCGGTTCCGCGTGGGTCACACGGCGCTGACGATGGCCGAGTATTTTCGCGACGACGAACATCGCGATGTGCTGCTGCTCATTGATAATATTTTCCGTTTCATCCAGGCCGGCATGGAAGTGTCCGGCTTGATGGGACAGATGCCGTCGCGCCTGGGTTATCAGCCGACGATGGGCACGGAGTTGTCGGGTTTGGAGGAGCGCATCGCCAACACCGACACCGGCGCGATCACCTCGATTCAGGCGGTGTATGTGCCGGCGGATGATTTCACCGATCCGGCCGCGGTGCATACGTTCTCGCATCTTTCGGCGTCCATCGTGCTCTCGCGCAAGCGGGCGAGCGAAGGGCTTTTCCCGGCTATTGACCCGCTGCAATCCAATTCCAAGATGGCCACGCCGGGCATCATCGGCGAACGGCATTACGCACTCGCGCAGGAAATCCGCCGCACGCTCGCGCAATATGGCGAACTCAAGGACATCATCGCCATGCTCGGCCTGGAACAGCTTTCGCCGGAGGATCGCAAAGTGGTCGTGCGTGCCCGCCTGCTGGAGCGATTTCTCACGCAGCCTTTTTTCACGACCGAACAATTCACCGGCCTGACCGGAAAACTAGTCAGCCTCAAAGATGCGCTGGACGGTTGCGAACGAATCCTGCACGACGAATTCAAAGACTACCCGGAAAATGCTCTCTACATGATCGGCGCGATTAGCGAAGCGAAGGGAAAGCCCAAGGCAGTTTCAGCTAAAGTGGCGGCCAAACCTGAACCAAATCCAGAAGCGAAAATTGTTCCAAAGACTGCTGATACGGCCAAGCCAGCCTTGAAAAACGATGCGAAGACGGACCAGAAGCTGAAGTCTGAATCTGAAGCAAAACCCAAGGCTGAACTAAAGCCCGCTGCTCCAACACCTGTGAAAGCCGTGTCCGTGCCGCCATTGCCGGAAGCGAAATCTCAACACAACGACGAACATGCCGACGGCGCTCATGCATCTTAAAATTCTCCTCCCTTTCCAGGTTTTCGCCGAGCAGGCCGGCGTTACGCGCATCGTCGCGGAGACGCGCGAGGGTTCGTTTGGTCTTCTGCCGCACCGGCTTGATTGCGTGGCCGCGCTGCTGCCGGGCATTTTGATTTATCAGACCGAATCCAGCGGTGAAGTTTTAGTGGCCGTGGATGAAGGCGTCCTGGTCAAGACCGGCGCAGATGTGCTCGTGTCCGTGCGGCGCGCAATAGGCGGAACGGATCTTGGCCAATTGCACGCGGCGGTGGAAAAGGAATTTCTGACGGTGGACGAAAACGAGCAAAGCGTGCGCACGGCGGTGGCAAAATTGGAAACCGGATTTCTGCGTCGCTTTGCGACCTTTCAACATGAGTGACGAGCCAAAGAAAAACTCACAGAGCGAACCGGCCTTTGCTGGAGAAATCGGTGCGAAGGCGGCGCGCAAACTCAAGGCGCGCAAATCCACGCAGGGCGTCTGGTTCGGCCTCGGCATGATGGGATTGGTCGGTTGGTCGGTGGTCGTGCCGACGTTGCTTGGCGCGGCGCTCGGCATCTGGCTGGACAACCATCATCCGGGCAAACATCCGTGGACGCTGGCGCTGCTGATGGTCGGACTGGCAGTAGGCTGTCTGAACGCGTGGCACTGGGTCGCCAAGGAAGACAAGGCCATGCACGACGAAACGGAGGATGACAATGAATAATATTTTAATTCTGGTGCTCGCTTTGGTCGCAGGACTTTTGCTTGGATCGGTATTTTTCGGTGGTCTTTGGTGGACGGTGCGAAGAGGCATTTCCGCCAAATCACCGGCGCCTTGGTTTCTCGGCAGCATGTTGTTGCGGATGGGAATTGTGCTGGCTGGATTTTATTTTGTCGGACGAGGAGATTGGCAGCGACTGGTGACATGCCTGCTCGGATTTATCATCGCGCGATTCATCGTGATGAGGTTGACACGCACACCAATCGAGCCTCCCCACTCGACCGCGAAGGAGGCCGGCCATGCGCCTTAGTCCCGACCAGTTGATTTTCTGGCAGCACGGATTTTTCAAACTCAATGGCACGATTGTGTTCACTTGGGGATTGATGCTGGTGCTGGCCGTCGGCTCAAAGCTCATCACGTGCAAACTTTCCACGGATCTGAAACGCTCGCGCTGGCAAAATCTTTTGGAAATCGTCGTGACCGGCATCGAGAAACAAATTTCAGACGTCGGCCTGAAACACCCTGAAAAATATATCGGCTTTCTGGGTACGCTCTTTTTGTTCGTCGCGCTGGCTGCGCTTTGCACCGTCATTCCCGGCTATGAGCCGCCTACGGGATCGCTCTCGACCACGGCAGCGCTCGCGTTGTGCGTGTTCGTGGCCGTGCCGTTGTTCGGCATCGAGGAACAGGGATTGTGGGGCTATCTCGCCTCCTATACGAAGCCGACGGTCATCATGCTGCCGTTTAACATCATCAGCGAACTTTCGCGCACGCTGGCGCTGGCCGTGCGCCTGTTCGGCAACATGATGAGCGGGGCGATGATCATTGCGATTCTGCTCACCATCACGCCTTTCATTTTTCCAATCGTGATGACATTGCTCGGTCTCCTGACCGGCATGGTGCAAGCCTACATTTTTAGCATCCTGGCTGCCGTTTACATCGCCGCCGCCACACGCTCGCGCAAGCCGAAACCCGCGCCAGCACCCGCCGCCTGAAACAATTACAAACCAACCAAAGGACAACATTATGGACAACATGACAATCATCGCAGTGGTCTCAATCATCACCGCCGGCCTCACCATCGCGCTGGGGAGCATCGGTCCGGCGCTTGGCGAAGGCCGTGCTGTCTCCACCGCACTGAGCTCGCTGGCGCAACAACCTGATGCTTCGGCCACGATCACCCGCACCTTGTTCGTGGGCCTGGCCATGATCGAATCCATCGCGATTTACTGCTTCGTGGTCTCGATGATTCTGATTTTCGCCAACCCGTTCTGGAACCACGTCATCGCCGGCGCGGCCAAAGTGGCTGGAAAATAAAACCTATGCTGCTTGACTGGTTCACCATCGGTGCGCAGGCGTTGAATTTCCTCATCCTCGTGTGGTTGATGAAGCGTTTTCTTTACAAGCCCATCCTCAACGCCATTGACGCACGGGAGAAACTGATTGCGAAAGAACTCGCCGACGCCGACGCAAAAAAGTCCGAAGCTCAAAAGGAACGCGACGAGTTTCAAAAGAAGAACGAGGAATTCGATCAGCAGCGAGCCGCGCTCTTGACAAAGGCGACGGACGAGGCGAAAGCCGAACGGTTGCGTCTCTTCGAAGAAGCGCGCAAGGCCGCCGATGCCTTGAGTGCCAAGCGCCAGGAATCGCTGGTCAACGACGCCCACAACTTGAACCAAGCCATTAGTCGTTTGACGCAGAAGGAAGTGTTTGCCATCACGCGCAAGGCGCTGACCGATCTGGCCACGACAAGTCTGGAAGAGCGGATGGGTGAGGTGTTTGACCGGCGTTTGCGAGAACTGGACGACAAATCGAAATCCGTGCTCGGCGAAGCGCTTAAGAAGAATTCCGAGCCTGCGCTAATTCGTAGCACGTTTGATCTGCCTGTTGCACAACGCGCGGCGATTCAAAATGCGCTCAACGAAACCTTTTCGACGGAAATTCATATCCGGTTCGAGACCTCGCCGGACTTGGTCAGTGGAATCGAACTTAGCGCGAATGGACAGAAAGTTGGCTGGAGCATCGCAGATTATTTGGCGTCGCTGGAAAAAGGTGTCGGCGAACTTTTGAAAGAGAAGGACAAGCCTGCGCCCAAACCTGAAGCCAAAGTTGAGCCTAAACCAGAAGCACCAAAGCCCGAAGAGGGGCCAACGCCTAAAACAGAAGTCAAGGCTGAACCTAAACCCGAACCTGCGCCGGAGTCTAAAACTGAAGCCAGGCCCGAGAGTAATACTAAAGCCGAGGTCGATCAGAAACCGGAAATTAAACCAGAAGCTGAATCCAAAGTTGAAACTTCTCCCAAGCCTGAACCCAAATCCGCATCTGAACCTGAAGAAGCCAGGCCCGTAATAAAGAGCGCATGAACCCTGCACCTGAGAATTTGCAGAGTGTATTCGACCTTACGTTTGCCGGAATCAGCCAGGGGGTGGCTGCCTTCACGCCCCAATTTACGCCGCGCGAAGTCGGCACGGTCATCAGTGTCGCCACCGGCATCGCCAAGGTCTCCGGTCTGCCCGGCGTGGGATTTGAGGAGTTGGTAACATTTCCCGGCAGCGTGTTGGGCATTGCGTTCAATGTGGACGAGGATGAAATCGGCGTCGTGCTGCTCGGCGCATATCAGGATTTGCGCGCGGGCGATGAAGTCCAACGCACCGGCCGCGTCATGGACGTGGTGGTGGGCGATGAATTGTTGGGCCGTGTCATTGATCCGCTCGGCCGACCACTTGATGGCAATGGACCGGTAGCTTCCACCCAGCGCCTTCCGATTGAACGCCCGGCTGCGGCCATCATGGATCGCGCGCCGGTTTCAGTCCCGCTTCAGACTGGTCTGATGGTCATTGATGCGCTCATTCCCATCGGGCGCGGCCAGCGTGAATTGATTTTGGGTGACCGGCAGACGGGCAAAACCGCGATCGCGCTCGACAGCATTTTGAACCAGCGCGGGAAAAATGTGATCTGCGTTTATTGCGCCATCGGCCAGCGCGCTTCAGCCGTCGCCAAAGTCGTGGCGAACCTCCGCGAAAAGGGTGCGATGGATTATACCGTGATCGTGGTCGCCGAAGGCAACGACGCGCCGGGCCTGACCTATATCACACCTTACGCCGCGACGAGCATTGCCGAATACTTTATGGAAAAAGGCCGCGACGTTTTGATTGTTTACGACAATCTGACTCAACACGCGGAAGCCTATCGCGAATTATCCCTCCTGCTGCGACGTCCGCCCGGACGCGAAGCTTTTCCTGGCGACATTTTTTACATTCATTCTCGGATGCTGGAGCGTGCGACACATTTGAGCAAGGAACGCGGCGGCGGTTCCCTCACCGCGCTGCCGATCATCGAGACCGAAGCGCAGGATATTTCCGCCTATATTCCGACCAACCTGATTTCCATCACCGACGGACAGATTTACCTCTCGCCGTCGCTGTTTGAACTGGGCGTGCTGCCCGCCGTGGATGTCGGTAAATCCGTTTCCCGTGTGGGCGGCGAGGCGCAATGGGCGGCTTACCGCGCCGTCGCAGGCGACCTGAAACTCGCCTATGCTCAGTTTGAGGAACTCGAAACCTTTGCCCGCTTTGGCGCGCGGCTGGATGACGACACCCGCAAGATCATCGAGCATGGCCGAAGAATCCGCGCCTGCCTCAAACAACCGGAATTTGCCCCGATAACCGTGCCTGCGCAAATCACTGTCCTGCTGGCGTTGATCGCGAACCTGTTCGACCCGGTGCCGTTGGAAAAGATGAACGATGCCGGACATGCCGTGCGCGAGGCGGCGGCGACGATTCCGGCGGAGGTGAGCGCGCGATTTGAAACCGCTGCAAAATTAAGTGACGAGGATAAAAATGCGGTTGTGGAAATTGCCCGCAAAGCGCTCGTCCCTTTCCAGCCCAAGCCTGAACCTAAACCGGAAGTTAAACGGATTCCCAAGGTTGAACCTAAACCAGAGAATAAATCCGAAGCCAAGCCGGGGACGGACCACAAAGCCAAGCCTGAAGCTAAAGCTGACACGGAACCTAAAGTCGAATCACCGCCACCTGCCAAAGTTAAACCGTCTGCAAAAGCTGAATCCAGGGAGAAGCCATGAGCGACACCACCGCGAGCTTGACCCGCAAGATCAGTAGTGCCGGCGATCTGCAATCGGTCGTTCGCACCATGAAGGCATTGGCCGCTTCGAGCATTGGGCAATATGATAAGTCGGTTCGCGCCTTGGGAGATTATTATCGCACGGTGGAACTGGGATTGGGCGCGTGCTTTCGCGAAAGCAAGCCAGCGCCTCCGGTGGTAAAACGGAAAGGACAAACCGACACCGGCGCGATTGGCGCGGTCGTCTTCGGATCCGATCAGGGATTGGTGGGTCAGTTTAATGATGTGGTGGCCGATTATGCGGTCAAAACCCTTTCCGTATTGCCCGGCAAACCGGAGGTCTGGGCGGTCGGCGAGCGAGTTCACGCGCGTTTGCGTGATATGGATGTGTCGCTAATGGGACTCTTTGCCGTGCCTAATTCCGTCCAGGCCATCACGCCGCTCGTCGGACAGATTCAAATCGAAAGTGAAGCGCGTCGGGCCAAAGGCGAGTATGCGCGTCTCTACATTTTCCACAACCGGCCGAAGTCTGGAGCGCTTTACGAACCAGTCGGCCAGCGCTTGTTGCCGCTCGACGCACTATGGCAGCAAGGACTGGCCAAAGTTCCATGGCCGACGAAGATGTTGCCCGAAGTCATGTGCAGCGACACGGTGACTCTGCGCGCACTCATCCGCGAATATCTTTTCATATCACTTTTTCGGGCGTGCGCCGAATCCCTCGCGAGCGAGAACGCCAGCCGTCTGGCCGCGATGGAGCGCGCTGATAAGAATATAGATGAACTGCTGGAAACGCTTCATGGCACGTTCCATCGAATCCGCCAGGCGGGCATAGACGAGGAACTTTTTGACGTGATCTCCGGCTTCGAGGCGTTGAAGGTGAATGGAAAAAACGGGAAACACAGATGATTGCATGTGGATATTGGGCGCTTGTATTCCCGGAAAGCAGCAGGGGAAATGTACATGATGGTTCGTTTTATGGGGTGTTCACCCCATTGTGCGGCCAACTGCGTTGCAGCAATGTGATGTTTGTAGCCGTCCCATTGAGGGTGAGCATTGTTTCTTAAATGCGCCATTCGCCGGACGACACCAAACAACCAAAGGAAATATTATGTTAAGCAAGGTCAAAACCCTGAAGGGTTACAGATTGGACAGTCTGGACGAACCGGATGGTAAAATCGGGAAGGTCAAAGAATTCTACTTTGATGACTTGTTCTGGACCATTCGCTATCTGGTTGTTGAAACGGGAACCTGGCTTGCGAGCCGACAGGTGCTGATTTCTCCCTATGCGCTGGTTGCCATCTTCAACGAAGAAAAAACAATCGATGTCACCCTGACCAAGGAACAGATTGAAAACAGTCCCTCTCTGGATACCGACAAGCCCGTTTCCCGCCAATTCGAGGATTCGTTCTATGGGTATTATGATATTCCAGTGTATTGGGCTGGCCCACACCGTTGGGGATATTATCCCTACATCGAACGCGACCGTGCGCAATGGAAGACCTCCACCCCTGCACACCAAGCATGGGATCCCCATCTGCGCAGCACGCTCGCGGTGAGCGGCTATTACATCCACGCCAGCGACGGCGAGATTGGACATGTTGAAGATTTTATCATTGATGATGAATCGTGGGAAATCCGTTATCTCATCGTGAATACAGGTAATTGGTGGGGTGGAAAAAAAGTTCTGGTATCGCCAGAATGGATAAATCGCGTCAGTTGGGACGAGAAAACTGTCTTCATCAACCTTTCCCGCGAGGCCATCAAGCAGTCACCGGAATTTACGGACGAGTCTCTGCTGACCAGGGATTATGAAATCAGTCTGCATGGCCACTACAATCGGAAAGGCTACTGGGTGGATGAACTGGTGAACAGCTAACCTTCGGATATAAATAAACACCTTCTCCAGACGGGGAGGCTTGGGAAGCTCAATTCGCATCTCGCTCTGTTTCTTTGCGCCTTTGGTATCTTCCCGCTCTTCATTCGTTGTTTAATGTTCGGTGTTGGATGTTTTCCGCCGTCTTTTATCTTCGCTTTGGTGATTAGCGTCTATCAGCGACCATTAGTGGTAAAAATTTATGTCTTTTGTGACCATGGTTCAATCATCGTCATCCACGGCCTTCACGGCCCAGCCGGGATAGGGCGTTTGCGCTCCTTTCGTCGCCCGCCACAGGATGCGGTTGAACTCGTTCTCCGGGCATTGGTCTTCCTTGTCCAGCGGCAGTTGTCCGGAGACCGTCGCGTCCCGGCGCAATTGCGCATCCGCGATCTTTTTTGGATCTGGATTCATCTCGTCCAGCGATACGTTGTTGGTCACGGCGTCGAACGCCGTGAAGTCCGGCTGGCTGGTGAAACAATCGAACATCGGCGTGGCGGTGGCATCCATCTGGTTCATCGGCGGCAGGCCGAGCATCAGCTCCATCGTGCGGAGTAGGCTGGTCTGGTTGTATTGCGTATGAACCACCGCGCCGCGCCGGGTGTAGGCGCTGGCCACGTAGGCCGTGGTGCGATAGCCGCTTACATGGTCCCAGCCATTTTGCGGGTCGTCCTCGACGGCGAAAATGCAGGTGTTCGTCCAGAATCTGGAATGGCTCACGGCCTCGACAACCCGGCCCACCGCAAGGTCGTTGTCGGCCACCATGGCGGCGGGCGTGGGGTAATTGGTCTTCGTCGCGCTCGTATGGTCGTTGGGCAGCCAGAGGATGACCAGGTTTGGCAGGTTGTCCGCGGCTTCATATCGTTTCAGCGATTTGATGAATTGCGATGCGCGGAACACGTCCGGCACGGCCAAATCCCACCCGACGGTGTTGGTCACGATGTAAGGCCGCAGCGCCTCGATGTCCGGCTCGCAGGAATAGGCGATGGCATTCGAGCCGCCGATGAAATCGCGGTAGGAATCGAGGAAAGTGACGTTCGTGCTGCCGGAACTTTTCCAATGCTTCGCGTCGGTGGTGAACTCGCCAAAATCCGCGACCGTTTTGCCGTGGGCGAGGGCGTCGTTCCAGATGAATCCCGCCGGCGAATAGGCCAGCGCGTCCATGCCGCCCTCGCCGAAGCCGCCGCTCGGGTAGCTGCGCGGCCAGCCCGCAAATTCGCGCTCCACGTAATCCGTCGCGATGGCCGAGTCCGCCCATTGATGGCCGTCTGCGCTCAAAATGCTGCAGCAATAGGTGTTGTCCAGCAGCGTGAAATCGCGGACCAGCTTGTGTTCGTTGGGCGTGACGCTACCGCCAAAGACGCACAAGTCCGCGCTGCCATTGCCCTCCGCCACATCGCCAAGGACCTGATCGTAGGTGCGATTCTCCTTGATGATGTAGATGACGTGCTGGAAGACGGACGGCTCGCCGGCGCGTTCAGGCACGGGTTGTGCCTTCCAATCGGGACGCGGCGACAATTTCGCCTGCGCCAAAAGAGGGTAGCGCAGATCCGCCAGCGCAGTTTGCGTGAATGTTTCCAGTTCGCGCTTTGACGGCAGGGGCACCAGCGAAAGCGAGCCGGAGTATTGCTTCGTGCTGAATCCGAAACCATTGCCCAAGCCCGATTTTGCCAATTCCATTTTATCGCCGATACTTTTGATATTGGCGACGCAAAGAACTTTATGGCGCTTATCAAACGCGATGCCGCCCGGGAACCAGCCGGCGGGGATCAAGCCGAGTAGTTTCGATGCGCCGGGCTTGAATTGGAAAACGGCGACGGCGTTCTGCGTGCCGTTGCAGACGAACAGTTTTTTGCCCGACTTGTCGAATGCCAGCGCATCCGGCTGTGCGCCGAAGGGGTCGCCCGGATTCTGCCGCGCGCAAATCGTTTCGACGATTGTGTCCGTGCGCGTGTCAATGACGCTCAAGGTGTCGCTGCCGGCGTTGGCCACTACAAGGAATTTTCCGCTGGGCGACAGCGTCATGGCGCAGGCGTGCAGGCCGGTGAGAATTTCACCCTCACCCCGTCCCTCTCCCATCTGATGGGAGAGGGTGGCCGAAGGCCGGGTGAGGGAATTCGCAGGCTCAACTTCAGCCAAATCAATTACCGAAACGGAGCCTTCGTTGGCGATCGAGCGGTCATCCACGCGCACACGCGTCCCTTCGCCTGCCGGGCCTGTGACACTGTCCTGGTCAGGTCGCCGCCCACCCCAGTAGCTGACATAGGCTTTGTTTCGGCAAAGGACCACGTCGTACGGCGCGACACCCAAGTCCCACATCCGCAGGAGGTTTCCACTGGCAGCGTCGAGTTCGATGAGCCTGTTTGAAAGATTTCCCGCGACGTAAATTCTTTTGCCATCATGAGAAACGGCGATGCCGGCGGGAATTTCATTTGTGCGGCGGTCTGCTGTCACGCCTGGCAAGCCAATTGAAAACAGCGGCGACACGCTCCGATCCTTGTCCACGCCAAAAACCTTGATGTCGCCGTTGACGTTGGCCATGTAAATGCGCGAGCCGTCCGGCGAAAATGTGAGGCCGGTGAAGCTCAATTTGGCTTGTTGGTTCGTGCCAATGATGCCGTCAGCCAACGCCGGCATTGGTTGCGCCTTGTCCTTCGGAAGCGGGACGCGTTGCGAGATTTTTCCGGTTGCTGGATCAACAACGATTAGTTCACGCGTCAGCCCCGCGGTCACGAGCAGCTTGCCGTTGGGGCTTAAGGACAGCGCGTTCGGCCGGATTCCGGACAGTTCGACCTTCGTTCCGGCGGGCGTGACGATCTGATTGACCGGCGTGACCAAACCATCCGCACCGGGTCCAACAATTGCAGTGGTGGCGTCAAAATCATCGGCGGATGCTTGTTGGAGACCGCGAGCGACAAACAGCATCAATCCAAAGCAGATGATAAAACTTTTCATCGTGGGGAAGGATGCTCGGAATCAGCATCCGCAGGCAAGTCACGTTGTTGTGAAATTCCTGCGCGTCTGCCAGGTGAAGGGCTTGCGGGATTCTACCCTTCGTCCCCGTAATATTGTGACTATTTTAGCAGGCATGCGCTGGAGGAGAGTAGCGGGAATCCCGCGATTGAATGCTTACGGCACAGACCTTGCGCGGTAAAACCGCTGCGGGATCGTGTTGGTGTCATTGAAGGTGAATGGCAGTTGATTCGTGAGGATTGCAACCCAGTCGGCCGTGGAAAGATTTGTGCTGGCGTCAATGGCATAATTGTCCCCCGCCATTCCGGTGATGGTGAATTGAATCTGGCCATTTGGCATCATGACGACCGGGCCCAGAACGGGTGCGGCGGATGGCGGAGCCACGATGTTGTAATCCCCGAAGATGGGATAATGGTCGCTGCCGACAAAGGTGCTGCCGCTGCCGGTGCCCGTTTCCTGAAGATCGGTATAAACCGTCGTGGCGCTCGGGGTGGTGCTGGCGAGGTCGTTCAAGGAGTGGTTGCTGGAACTGGTTGCCACGCTGCCGCGGGTCGTTTAGCCGTCGTTGCCGAAAGTTTCGAAGGCATAAGGATATTGCGCGGCGGGAAAGTTCGAGATGTCGAACGGGTCCGCAGTGTCCGGGGCCAACTGCACGCCGCCCTGATTGTTGTAGGCGGCAAACATCAGGGCGTTTGGTAGTTGCATGTCTATGCGCGAACTCATCGCGAAGGTTCCTGCTTCCGTCGTTTCGGTGTAGAGCCAGGTGACAATGTCCACGACGGCATTGGTCCAGGTGATTGTGGTCGGCGGCGCGGTCTTGGACATGGGATCGTAGGCTTGCGTCTGGTTGGTGTTGACCCAGATGGAGCTGCCATCGCTCCAGTTGGTGCCATCGGAGGTGGTCTGGCCCGTGAGGCATTTGTAGGCGTTCTCGTAGCTGCCATTGAACAAGTTCCAATCCCCGCCATAAAGGATATGCGCGCCGGACGGCAGGTTGTATTTCGCGTCGCTGCGAACCGCCTGCGCCTCGGCGTAGCGTGCGTCGCCCGCCGCGTCGTCGCTGGTGCTCCGCGCGTGGCTGACGTAAAAGTAAAAATCGTAGTTCGACGTGTAGCCGACCGGCCGGAGTTGATACACCATCGGGGAGCGGGTGACACCGTTCACACCGCCGCCGGGGGAATGAGCCGATATATAAGTGCCGTTGGACTGCAAGAGCACGGTTTGCCCGTCAGGCAACGCCCGGGCGGAGATGACCTGCACGGAGTTCGTCCTGTAAATGATTCCATCCGGCCCGCCGCCGGTGTTCGGGTCGGTGGTCTTGTCGTAAGTGTAAGTGCCCGCGCCATAGATGGCGTTGAGCTGGACACAAAAATTGGAAAGCGTCGTGGCATTCAGCTCTTCACAACTCATCACGTCCACCGGCTGCGCATTGGTTCCCAAGTGATGCAGTCCGATGGCTTGAACCACTGTCGGCAGGCTGTGCGTTGAGTTGGTGATGTTGCCGTCGCTGCCCCGGTCTTCGCAATCAATGTTGTAGGAGGCGATGCGGAGCGTATTGCCCCACGCTCCGCTGGCGCAAAGCATGGTCACGAACACCGCCACCAAGACCGCGCCGGTAATGGGTCGCACTTTCACGGTGCGGGTTTAATTTGCCAAGCGATACGGGCTGTCCCAAATGACATCCGGCAGCAGGGGTTCGCTTTCGCCACCGCCGGAAGGGTTACTCTGGATGTAGGCCGTCAGGAAGTAATCCACATGGCCGTCCAGGAAATTAATATTGCCACCGTAGGTATGGCGGGAGGCGAAGCTGTTCTGCCGATTGGCCGGATTGACAGAGTTATATTGGGGAGCAGAATTGACAATTTCACTGGCCGGATCAAAGACGCAGTCAAACATGAACACCGTGGCCGATGGTTGCCTGAAGGAAGTCAGCTTGGGCATTTGGGGATAATCCAAAGCAGTGGTGAAGGAGCCGCTGTTGTTTCTTTTCAGGTCAATATTCATGACATAGCTAAAAAAACCACCCACGCCGGGTGCTGTTGATGGTTGTAAAACAGTGCTTACAGTGGATAGAGTCATGCTGGCAGCGGGACATTCCCACATAGGCCCCTTGCCTCCAGGAAAGGGCATATACACGGTTGCCTTGGTTACACTGCCTCCACGCGCAGCAGTATAGTCAGCGTAATAAGCGGATAGTTTTCGTTCCCCCACGTTCTGTGGCAGCAGATTGAACCAGGCATTGGCGTCGGTGGGGTCTCCCGTTTGAACGCCATTGTAAACATTCCCAGTATACTGGCCATTCTGCCCCATGCCATCCCGAGGAATGCCGTCTTCGTTTTGCGAGCAATACATTTGAATGGCCAACCCCCACTGCCTCAGATTGGAGGTGCAGGCGATCTCTTTCGCCCTTCGTTTGGCCCCGGCCAGCGCCGGAAGCAGCAGCGCTGCCAAAATGGCGATGATCGCGATGACGACGAGCAATTCAATGAGCGTGAATGCGCGCCGGTTGACGGCGGCATTCACGCCCGAGGCACTGATTTTATTACGCATACCGCGATTACGACCTGTCAATCATGGCGTGCTGACTTTATAGAACCGGGTTGGGGCGGCATTGGTTACCGTATAGACGCCTGTGCTCGGATAATAACTCAACCCAAAGGTCTGCGTCCATGGGCCTAGAAGATTCGTGGCGCTATAGACGCTGTAAGTCGGGCCACTTACAGCCGGCCAGGTGAGTTGGGAAACTCCATTACTTACGGTCAAGCCGGCTGCAAAAGGCGCGGGCTGGGTCGTGACGATGTCCTGATAGCGGGATGGATAAACCTCGGGTGAGGTGGGATTGAACAACGCCATCGCTCCAGTTATTTGGTAGGCGAAATTGGGCAGCGGCTTGCCCCAGAAATTGGTGTTTAACTGGTTCAAGGCGTTTGTGTAAGTATAAACAAATACCTCGATATACGGCTGGCCGGCCGAGTATGGATGGGCGAACGCATAGAGTCCCTTAGTACTGTTCGTTGGGAAATTGCCACTGACTGCGGCACCCGATGACGAGCCGTAAAGATAGACATTGGTGAGCGTGACCAGGGAACCCTGAATGTTAATCCCATAAGTGCCGCCTTGAACACCCATCGGATTGGTTGCCATCAACGGAAGGTTAAGCGCGGCTGGCGATGGCAACGTGTTGCCGTAATTGACAGTGGATACGGTGCTGCTGGTATTGGTCACATTGGGAACCAGCTCCAATTGCCCATAATACTGCTGGGCGGAACCGGTCACACTCACCAGGGAGCCTGGTGGCGGTGTATTGGTACTCCCGAGGCCGTTGACAAACACCAGCGCACCACCCGTCCCATCTTGAATAAAGTACTCAGAGTAAGTTTTTGACTCGATATTACCAAACGTGGTGACCAATCCCTGAACATTATACACTGTTGTGCCGTTGATATTCAAAGATCCAGCGGGGGGATTTGTAATCAGAAAGCTATGCAGGTAGCCAATCGTTACTTGCGGCGGTGGCACCACCAGCACAGTAACGGTAACACTATTTGAAGGGCTGCCAGCTCCACCGGTGGCTTGAACATAATATGACCCTGACTCCGCAAAATTGGCAGTATTAGTGAAACTCGAACTGGTTTGTCCGCTCACTGGACTGAAGGTGGAGGTGTTGCTCGGCGCAAAAAACCATTGATATGTCAACGGCCCGGTGCCGTTGGCGAGCGCAGACAATGTGATGGTTGATCCCACGCTATTGGTCAGGCCATACGGTTGTTGGGTGAAAAATGGAGGCGTGGGCGTCGTGTTGATTGAAACCACCGCGACTGCGCTGGTAACGCTGCCCGCCGAGTTGGAAACGACAACGCTGTAATTGGCGGTGTTTTGCAGATCGATTAAATTAAGCACGTTGGTTTGCGAACCAATGACGGTCACACCGTCATCAGACAGCGGAACATTGTTGGAAAGCCATTGATAGCTCAACAGGCCAAGACCGGACGCCGCCACATAGAGCGTCTGATTGTCATTTTGATACAGATTCGTGCCTTGCGGCCCGATGCCAATCACGGGAAGTTGAGGTGTGTTGGTTTGGACATCGCCGAAGGTTGTGCCAACGACGACGTTGCCAATCGCCGCCACGCCTTGATTGGCATATTGGCTGAAGTCAATTTGCGAAATCACTATGTTTTGTTGAAGGGGACTGGTCACGAGATCGCCGCCAAAAACGTTGAAATCGTTTATCGTGGCCGGATTGACCCAAAGGGTTGCATCGGGATACGGATCGGAATTATTCACATCATAACTGAAAACAACCTGATAGGTGGTGTCGGTGGCCAGATCCAACGGGAACATCGCAACACCGGCTGTGGACGAGGAAGTGGCGGCATTGCCAATTCCCAACCGATAAGTTCCTGGCACAGTAGTGCCCTTGGTGGCGATAAAAACACGACCAACGGCGTCATTGGTGTTGTCGCCGAATTGGGCAAAGTAGCCGCCACTGGTCGAGGGTAACTTGCTGACATTGATGGTAAAGCTCGCAAAGACAATCGTGTTTCCAGGAGTGTTGGTGAAATTATTGGACGGCGCCGCGACAGCGTCGAAATGGCTTTGATTAAGGATTATTAGGTCATTTGAAACGGAGGCGTCCAATACCGGCACGGCCGGCGCGTAGGCATACCAGAGGCCGTCGGTTTCAATGCATCCGTTTGGATAATTCAATGCATCCTGGAAAAGCACCACTGCCCGCGAGGACAGGACTGCCAGGAACGAAAGGAGGATGAGTGCTGTCAGTTTTTTCATATTTGGGATTTAGTTTTTGATTTTGTTGAGTTGACGATTGGGAATTTCATTAGCGCCGAAGCGTTTTGAAATGACCGGAAACGACGAAGGAACACTTTCCCCGGAGCAAATGATTCGCCCCGCTGATTTTATGCACCCGCCACGTTCCCAAATAGAGTCTGACTTCTGTTTCATTTCACAAGCGCTTTCCTTGACGCGATTCTGTTTTATCATAATTTTCCGCTGCCAGCAAGAATCATTCGAAAAAGTTGTTCACAAATTCACAGAATTCACTGGACCGGCACCGAGCTGTAACCGCCTCGGCACGTTCCCAAACGGAACTGAACTTATGTCCCATATTCCAAATCCACCATTCCTGCCTGCGCGCTCTTTCTCGCAGAAAACTCCCGGCGCTGGCTTGGCATTTATTGCCGGTTCCTAACCCTATTTTGTGAAGTCGCTTCTATTCACATGGTACTCACCGAACCGTAACCAAACCGTCACAGGCGCATGCCGCACACGGCGTGGTTTAATGGTCTGAACGCGAGTTCTCTTCAGAAAAAATGAGTTCGCAGCCAAACCCTCAACTTGTCCGGTTGTCCTGCTTTTCACTCGATGTTGGATGTTGGATGTTCCCCATTTCTGCTTTAAACTTTCAGAATTTCAGCTTTTCCCTCCCATCTTCCATCTTCGCTTTAGCGATTAGCGTCCATTAGCGGTTAAAAAAGTTTCCTGTCTTTCGTGGTCAACCACCCTCAACCATTTTCGATTGACTCCCGCCCCCCAACCTTCAACCCTCAAGCGGAATGCAAGCATTTCAGATCGTCTTCACGCCCACGGCAGCCGCCGAGCTGGCGCGGATGCCCAAGGAACTGCAACTGCAAATCCTCGGCGAGTTCCGGGGACTGCCCCAGCAGGTGCTCGGCACGGAACTGGACGCGTTCGGCAAGCTGGAGCAGGGCGGCCGCATTTTGCACCGCTTTCGTGTGGGGGATTACAGGGTTTATTTTGAGCGGCATGAGCTGGGCGTGCTGGTGCATCGCATCTTGAGCCGGCACACGCTCAAGGATTTTCTGTTCCGGTCGGGACTGGGCGCGGGCGAGGACGAGGCGCTTCAGCAAAACCCGAAGTTCTGGGAGCTTATCGCATCCGCCAAGGGTCGCTGACCGGAAGATCTTGTTTTTCCCCCTGTTGCGACGACGTCATTCCACATCCTCGCCCAGCTCGACGTTCCAGTAGGCGAGGTCAATGAAGTGTTTCCAACTGTCGTGCCGCTGCAGGCTGAAGTTGATCTGGACGAACGGCCGCCACTTGGGTCGCTTGGGCTTGCGGATGAGGTGCAGGGCGGCTTCCTGCGGCGTGTGGTTGGCCTTCTGAGTGTTGCACTCGATGCAGGAGCAGACGATGTTTTCCCAGGTCGTCGGGCCGCCGCGGTCGCGCGGGATGACGTGGTCCAGGTTCAAATCCTTCCGGTCGAACACGCGCCCGCAGTATTGGCAGGTGTTCTTGTCTCGCTCAAAAATGTTGTGCCGGGTGAATTTGACCTCCTTCTTGGGCAGCCGGTCATAAATCAGCAGCAGGATGATGCGCGGCACGCGAATGCGGAAGGAAATGGCATGGACGGACTCCTCACGCGGAGCGTCGCCGGACACGTCGCGCCACTCCTGAAAATTAAAAGTGCGGAACGAGCCATCCTCGGAGTTGACCACGACCTGTGCCTGGCCTTGAAAAAGCAGCGTGAGCGCGCGGCGGGCGGTGCAGACGTTCACCGCCTGCCACAACCGGTTCAACACAAGCACATGCTGGTTCAGAGCGGTGTTCATGGCACAGACAGAGCGAACGTTATCAGAATGCGCGTCGAGGGTCAATGCCGCGAAAGTAACGGTGGTGTCACGAAAATAAAAAAGTTTGCGCACAGCATTTTTATGCGGCGTTGCCAAAGTGTCCGGCGTTCGGCTATTTTCCAAACATGAAACGTTTTGTCGCACTCGTGGGACTGGCCCTTGCCGTCGCGTTGCCACAGGCGCGCGCCCAGCAAACCCCCGACGACCGGTACATCGCCATCTACAGCGTCATCGAGCAGGCGGACGCGCTCCAGGCGGCCGGCCAGACCCGCCCGGCGCTGGCAGGTTACACGCAAGCACAGGCCGAACTGCAGAAGTTCCAGAAGGCGTTCCCCGACTGGGACGCAAAAATAGTCAGCTACCGGCTGGATTATCTCACGGGTAAAGTCAACGACCTGGCGGCGCAGTTCCCGGCGGAGACAACGGGCGGAATGCCGCCACCCGCGCCATCCATCCCTGCACCAACCAATGCGGCTGCCAGCGCAATGACGCCCGCGACGAATGCGGTTTCCTCCGCGCCTGATGCGGATGTGGAGATGCAACTAGGCACCCTGCGCGCGCAGGTGGAAGGGTTGCAGGCGGACAACGAGACGCTTCAGGCGAAACTCAAGGAAGCCTTGAGCGCGAAGCCCGTGCCCGCGGGTACGCAGGAGCTGGCGGTGGAACAGGCGCAGGTCCTCTCTTTGATGAAGGAGAATGATTTGTTGCGCGCCTGCCTGCCGGCGGCAGCCACCAACGGGGCCGGCAACAAGGCCACCAACGGTGACGCGTCAGGGCCGTTGTTGAAACTGCGGCAGGCCCTGGCGGACACGAATCAAAAGCTGGCTGAAGAAACCGGCCGTGTTGACAAGCTGGCGCTGGAAAACCAGTCATTGCGGTCGGAGGTGAGCGTTGGCGGGTTGGAAAAAGCGGCTTTGGAGAAACGTTTGAAGCAGCGGCAGACCCCGGCTCCCGCGCCGGTGGCGGTGGATGATGAGGTGAAGATGTTGCGCGCGCGGCTGGCGGCGGACGAGGCGAAGTCCGTGCCCTACACGCCGGAGGAACTGGCGTTGTTGAAATCATCGCCGCCGACACCGGTTGCCAATGTCAGCGACCAGAAGAAATCCGTCAGCGAGCTGCCGAGCGGCTCGGCCCTGCTGGTCGCAGAGGCGCAAAGTTATTTTTCCGCCGGGGATTATGACAGGGCTGGGGCAGATTACCGGCAGATTTTGCAAGGCGACCCGAACAATGCGCTGGCGCTGGCCAACCTGGCGGCGATTGAATTGCAGGAGAACAAGCTCGATGACGCGGAGACTCACATCACATCTGCGCTCGCGAAGACACCGGACGACGCCTACACCCTTTCAACCTATGGCTTCTTGAAATTCCGCCAGCAGAAATTCGACGAGGCGCTTGATGCGTTGAGCCGCGCGGCCAGGCTGGACCCCGGAAACCCGCAAATCCAGAATTATCTCGGAGTCATCATGAGCCACAAGGGCCTGCGGGTGCAGGCGGAAACGGCGTTGCGGAAGGCGATTGAGCTGGACCCAAATTATGGTGCGGCGCACAACAATCTTGCCGTGACCTATCTGGGCGAAACGCCGCCGCTGGCTGCGCTCGCGCGCTGGCACTATCAAAAGGCCCTCGATCTCGGCCAGCCGCACAATCCAGACCTGGAAAAAATGCTCTCCGACTTGGGCGCACCCGTCTCGCAGTAAATGTATCATCAATCATTGATGGTTTGCGATTGAGCGGACAAAGTTGTTTTCAAATCATTGATCGTAAATCATAAACCATAAATGATTCAGGCCTTTCACGAACTCGTCATCGCTACGCGCGGTCGCGGCCTGTGCGAATTCACGCGCGAAGTGGAGCAATGGGTGGCGCAAAATAACTTCAGGGACGGCCTGCTGACGCTGCACTTGCAACACACGTCCGCCTCGCTGCTCATTCAGGAAAACGCCGACCCGGATGTGCGCTGCGATCTGGAGGCGTTCTTTAAACGGCTCGTACCCGACGGCGATCCGCTGTTCATCCATACGGCCGAGGGCGACGATGACATGCCCGCGCATGTCCGCACGGCATTGACAGCGGTGAATCTGAACATCCCGGTCCGCGGCGGCCGACTCGCACTCGGAACGTGGCAGGGGATTTATTTGTGGGAACACCGCACTCAACCGCATTCGCGCCGCGTCGTGCTGCACTTCATCGGCGAATAATCTCGCCAACTCTGCCGGTGAATGGCAGCTTGCGGGAGTTTTATGCGAGTCATTAAAATTTCACGTTTCATCGCCTTGGCGGCATTCGTTTTCAGCGGGGTCGTTGCCGCCCATGGCCAGACGGACACGAACACCTTTGGATTCACAGGCCCGGAGATTTACCCGATTGATGATCAAATCTGCCTGCTGCACGCGGCGGATCTGGATGGGGACGGTCTGAACGACCTGATTGTCGTCAACAATCTGCGCTCGAAAATCAATCTGCTCTACAACCTGACGGGCAAGACGAACCGCGCCGACTCGACAGCGCCGCGCAAGCTTGAAATCAACGAGCTGCCGCCCGACGCGCGGTTCCGTGTTGATTCCATTCCCACGGATGAACGCATCGCCGCGCTGGCGGTGGCTGACCTTAATGGCGATGGCCGGCCGGACCTTGTTTTTTACGGTGACGCCAAGGACCTTGAAGTCATCTACAATCTGGGCACGAACGGCTGGAGCGATCCCAAGCGCTGGCACATCGAGGACGGGCACATGGACGGGAACGGACTTGTGATCGGTGATTTGAACGGCGACGGCCTTCCCGACATCGTTCTGCTTGGCGACAACGGCTCGCTGTATTTCCTGCCGCAGCAGCCCGACCACACCTTTGGCGAGCCTCAGAAGATCCCCTATTCCGGCACGCCCAAGGCCGTGCAAATCACGGACGTGAACGGTGACGGCCGGAATGATTTGCTGCTCGTGGATTGGGACAGCCTCACGCCGTTCCGCTTCCGCCTGCAAAACACCGCCGGCCAGCTCGGGCCGGAGATTTATTTCAAGACCCAGCCCATCCGCTCCTACTGTGCGGACACGTTGGAGGGCAATTCCAACCTGTTCGTCGTGACCATCGCCCAAAATTCCGACCGCGCGGAAGTCTCGGAGTTCACGCGCAAACCCGCCGAGCCTTTGTCCGGCGCTTTCCGGCGTGGGCAGTTTCAAATCCTGCCGCTCAACAAGACGGACGCGGCGCAACGCGGCGTGCTCTGGGCGGACGTGAACGGCGATGGCCGCCCCGACCTGCTCGTGGCCGAGCCGGATAGCGGCCAGATATCGGTTTATTTGCAGCAGCCGGACGGCTCGCTCGCGCCGCCGCAGACGTTCCCCACGCTCGCGGGCGTGAGCCAGTTGGCGGCGGCGGATTGGAACGGCGACGGCCATCCGGAGATTTTCCTGTTGAGCCAGGCCGAACGCGCCGTCGGGGTCACGGGGTTTGACAAGAATGGACGGCTGCCGTTTCCCACGCTCATTCCATTGGACGGCAAGCCGCTCGTGATGGCCGTCGGCCCCCTGAAATCCGGCTCAAAACCAACGCTGGCGGTGATCGTGGACAAGGACGGCCAGCGCTCGCTCATGACGCGCACGGCGAATGGCAAAACCCGGATACAACAGTTAAGCAACAGCTTCACATCAAATCCGTCCACGCTGGCGATCCAGGACGTGAACCAGGATGGCCTGGCGGATCTGGTGGCGTTGATTCCCTACGAAAAGGTCAAGGTGCTGCTGCAAAAGCCCGGCGGCGATTTTGACGAGGAGGACGTGGACCCGCCGGGTGGCGCCATCGTGCAGCCATGGCTGGCCGCGGCGGACGTGGACGGCGGCGGCAAATCAGAACTGCTCTTGCCGCAGAACAATTTCATCCGCGCCGTCGTGCTCGAACAGCAATCTGGTGGGAATGGCACTACCGCCACCAACAAGCCGGTTTGGGTTTTCCGCGTGAAGGACCAGATCAACGGCGCGTTCAGCGACTCGCGCATCGTCGGCGCAACGGCGGTGATGAACGGGACGAACGCCGTGCCTTCCCTTTTCCTGCTGGACGCGGAGCACAAGCAGTTGACACTGTGCGAGCGCGATACCAACGGCGTCTGGCGCGTGACGCGCAACGTGGATTTGCCCGTGTCGGATTTCAGCGGCCTGCAATCTGTCGCGCTTGGCGGGACGAACGTCCAGAGTGTGGCGTTTCTCGGCCAGAACGCGATCGCATGGATGCCGCTGGCGGATGATGTCTGGGATTTCACCGCGCTCGACGGTTACGACACAACCATCAAGGACGGCTACCTGAACGATGTGGTGGCAGGCGATTTGACCGGCAGTGGGCGGAAGGATCTGGTGTTTCTGGAGACGGCGAAAAATAATCTCGATATCGTCAGCTTCGATTCTCATCACAAGCTCGTGCCGGCCATCCGCTGGCAGGTGTTCGAGGAGCATACCTTCCGCGGCGCGGCCAACGCGCTGCCCGAACCGCGCGAGGCCTTGGTGACCGATGTGACCGGCGACAAAAAGAACGATCTCGTCGTGCTGGTCCACGACCGGATTCTGGTTTATCCGCGGCAATAGCCGTTGAGGCGCCAGGTCTACTCGATTCGCCCCAGCAATCTCAATAGTCCGTCCAGAATCGTGATGGGATGCGGCGGGCAGCCCGGAATGTAAATGTCCACCGGCACGATGCTGTCCGCTCCGTTTTTCTGTTCGCCATGGCCGATGTATGGCCCGCCGGAAATCGCGCATGCGCCCACTGCAATGACCAGCTTCGGTGACGGCACTCCTTCATAGGTCTTCCGCAACGCCAAATCCATGTTTTGCGTTACCGGCCCGGTGATGAGCAGTCCGTCGGCATGGCGCGGTGACGCGACAAACTGGATGCCGAACCGGCCCAAATCAAAAACGACGGTGTTCAGGACGTTCACGTCGGCTTCGCAGCCGTTGCAGCCGCCGGCGCTTACCTGTCGCAGCTTGAGCGAGCGGCCAAAAATCTTGCGCGACTTTTCATCCAGCGCCTTCGCCAGTTGAAATTCCTTTTCGCCCAGAACCAGCGCGTCGCGGTTTGAAGCGGCAAGGCGATGTTCCTGCGTGAATTTGATCGCGCCTTCCGGACAGGTGCGTTCGCATTCAGGACAGAACAGACAGCGGCCCAGGTCGAGCCGCACCGTTTTGTCTTTGATGCTGATGGCATCCGTCGGGCAGATGTCGGCGCAGATGGTGCAATGGGGCGGGCATTTCGCGGAATCAATCTGCGGCCGACCGCGCAAACGGTCGGGCAGCACCGGCGGTTCCTTCGGGAAACCGATGGTGCGGTATTTCTGCCGGGCGCGTGCGAGCAGGACTTTCAGCATGATGATTCCATTTTGAATTTACCATTGGCGTTGCAGCCGCCACAAAATCGTAAATCGTAAATCATAAATCAAAAATTCAAAGGTCGTGTCCGCAATAGGACAGGTTGAAACTTTTGTTGCAAAGCGGGAAATCGGAAATCTGCTGGCCGCGCACCGCCATCGCCAGTCCCATCCAGTTGTGGAATGACGGATCCACGATTTTGTAACGCGCGAATTTCCCCGCCGCGTCGGTCAGCGCCGTGTGGCAGATTTCGCCGCGCCAGCCTTCGGTGAGCGACACTACGGCGCGATTCGGCGCGAGCGCGCCGATTTCCGCACGTACCGGGCCGGAGGGCAGGGCGTTGAGCTGATCCAATATGAATGCAATGGAGCGCTGGATTTCCATCCAGCGCACGTAAGCCCGCGCGAAAACGCTGCCGGAGTGATATGACGACACGGGTATCTGCGCGAACCGGTAAATGCCGGATGGAAATTGAATCCGCACGTCGCGTTCAATGCCGCTAGCGCGCGCGACGAGGCCGACAAGTCCGAGTTCCTGCGCCATTTCGCGCGGAACAGGCCCGGCATTTTCAAAGCGGGCGCGGACAGATGAGCTGTTCCAAAGCAATTCCACCGCGCTGGTCACGTCCTTGCGCGCCTCGGTCAGGCGTTCCTCCAGTTGTTTTTGCCGGGCATCGTCCAGATCGAATAGGACGCCTCCGGGCCGGAGCAGGCCGCGTCCAAATCGGTTGCCGCAAATCAACGCCGTCAGGTTCAGGAAATCGCCGCGAATCCGGCCGCAGTAACTCGCCGTTGGCAGATAGCCGATGTCGTTGGCGAGCATGCCGATGTCGCCGGTGTGGTTGGCCAGCCGCTCCAGCTCCAGCGCGATGGCGCGGAGAACCTGCGCGCGCGCCGGCACTCGGCAGCTTGCCAGCGCTTCCACCGCCTCGCAATACGCCAGCGTGTGACCGATGGTCGTGTCGCCGGCGAGCGTTTCCATGTAAGAAATCGTCCGCTTGTCAGGACCGCCGATAAGCGCGCGTTCCACGCCGCGATGCTGGTAGCCGAGCGAAATTTCGAGGTGAAAAACATGTTCGCCGTGACATTGAAAGCGAAAATGTCCCGGCTCTATGATGCCAGCATGGACCGGGCCGACAGCGACTTCGTGGACTTCGGTGCCGTCCATCGAAAAGAAATTCGTCACGCCGGGTTCAACCGGGTTTCCGGCGGGGCGGTTCCACGCGTCGTGACCGGTGCGATATGAGTTGTGAAAGCGGATGGGTTTCAACCACGGATGGCCTTCAGGGCGAACGCCCCATTGCTCGGCGATTTCGCGCTCAAACCAGTGGGCCTGCGCGCAGGCCGGTGTCAACGACGGATAGCTGTCGGCGACTTCGGTCGAGCACAAGGCCAGTTCGCCCCCGGCATCGTTCGCCAGCACCGCGAGGAGACGGACTTTGTCGCCGCCCGCCGGCTGGCCAAACAGGCTTGCGATGCGGGCGCCGTTTTCCGTTGCCTGCAAAATCTGTTCCCGGAAATCATCAAGATTCGCTCCGGGAATTTCTTCCGTTGCGACCGTATCGCTGTTGCAAATGGAAATGAGAGAGCCGTTTTTCATGAGCCGCCTCCGAGCGTTGCGGCGATCTTATGCAAGACTTCACTTAGCCGTGCCGGCACGTTCAAGCCGAGCCACAACACCATCAGGCCCAGAATGGCAGGCGGAATGATTTGCCATAAGCGGTCGCGGTTGGACGCGCTGATCGCGAGTTTTTCCGGTTCGCCTTGCGCCATGCCGAAAAAGGCGGTCGTCATGCCGATGAAAATGACACCGAGCGTTGCCAGAAATACTGCCACAACCCAGACGTGGTGCCCGTCGAGCGCGGCTTTCAAGATGGTGAACTTGCTCAAGAACGGGCCGAACGGCGGTGTGCCGGTGATGGCGAGAAAACCCGCCACCCAAAGGACGCCGGTGACCGGCGCGGCGCGTAGAAGTCCGCGCACCTGTGAAATGTTTTTCGTCTGGTAGCGCGCCACAATGTTTCCCGCAGTCAGGAAGAGCATCGCCTTGACGAGCGAATGATTCACCGCGTGAAGCATCGCCCCGAATGCGCCCGCGCCGCCCAGGCCGACGCCAATCGCGAGGATGCCCATGTTCTCCACGCTCGAATACGCCAGCAGCCGTTTGTAATCCGTCTGGCCGATGATGAATATCGCGCTGATGACGAGCGAAACCAGTCCCAGCGCAATCCAGATATCGCGGTTGAAAAGCTCCAGGTTGGCGGCCGCGCAGACCTGCTGCATGCGCAGCAATCCCAGAAACGCGCAATTCAAGACCGCGCCGGAAAGCAGCGCCGAGACGACCGACGGCGCTTCACTGTGGGCATCCGGCAGCCACGTGTGCATTGGGGCGAGGCCCATCTTGGTGCCATAGCCGACAAAGAAGAGCAGGCACGCGGCTTTGAGCCACGGCACTTGCAGGTCTGGCGCGTGGGCCACGAGTTGCGAAAGGACGATGGGATAACTTTCGCGATTTGGATCCGCCGCCGCCACTCCCAAAAAGAAATTGGCGAGCAGCGCCAGCGCAATGCCGACGGAGCAGATCAAAAGGTATTTCCACGTGGCTTCAAGCGAGCGATGGTGCCGGTGATAATAAATCAGCGGCGCGCTGGACAGCGTGGTCCCTTCGATGGCCACCCAGATCAGGCCGAAGTGCTGGCTGACGGTCACAAGAGTCATCGCCGCCAGGAACAACAGAAGGCAGCCGATGAAGACCGCCTCGGGTGCGTTGTCGAAAAGCAGCCCTTCCTCGGGGTCGGTATTGGCCCGGTTCGCCTCCTGCCCGAGATAGCCGGCGGCGTAGATTGACACGACAAAAAACAAACCGCTCGTGATGCTCAAGAACAGCAGTCCGGCCGCATCGAGCGCGAGCCAGCCGTTGAGCGCGGGAGCAGGGGTTGTTATCCAAAATGTCGCTGTTAGCACCGCATGAACCAGCGCCGTTCCGACCAGCAGGCCGCGGCGCTGGGTTGGCGTCGGCAGGCCGAACGCCACCAGACCGGCGAGCAACGGGATGAGGAAGATGGCGAGAATCATCGGAAGTGCGGAGTGCCGGGTGCGGAGCGCGGAACAGTAGGGCGCGTCACTCCGTCCACCCTCCGCAGTGCTGCTACGGAGGACGGGTGCGCGCCGCAATTGACGCGAACGGCGGGCAGGGGGCTTCTCGTCTTGCCAATTACGAGATGGCCTTCAATCGTGAATCGTGAATCGTGAATCATAAATCCGTTCAGTCCTTCAACTGGCTCATCTGGTCGGTGTTGATGTGGTCGAACTCGCGGTTGATGTGGAAGATGGTGATGCCCATGACGAACACCGCCACGAACACGTCGAGCAGCACGCCGGCCTCGACCAGCAGCGAGGATTGCGGCGCGAGTCCGACGCCGAAGGTATAAACGCCATTTTCCAAAACCAGGAAGCCGAGCACCTGGTTCAATGCGCGCTTGCGGCTCACAATGAGAAAAAGGCCGGCGAAGATGGAGAAAATTGCCACCGGCGCGAGCCAGGATGAGGCCAGCGCTTCCGGCATCGGCAGCCGCTCGCACATCCAGAATGAGATTGCCAGAATCACCACGCCCGACAGAAGCGAGGTGACATAGCCGACATACGGCTGCACTTCGCGCGCCACGTCCGCCTCGCGCACGGCGCGAAACAGGAACCACGGGAACACGACGCCCTTGATCGCGACGGTCCCGATCGCCAGCACGGTGAAGCGCACCGACAAATCGTGCATGTGTCCCAGGATGGGTAGAAGGCCCAGCACCACGCCTTGTGCCGCCACCACGCGGATGGACGAGCCGATGCGGCTTGAGCCGAGCAGCTTCAGATTCGTCAGCACGACCAGCACGAGAATGAGATTGGTTGGAATCATGTGCAGTCGGGTTATTTATTGAGTCCCAAAAGAAACGCCATCGCGGCCAGCGCACCCGCGCCGACCAGCAGTTGCGGCACGATTAGCAGACGAAGCCGCGCCATCAGGGACTCGACCGCGCCCACGACGACGGCGACCAGAAACATTCCGCCCACCGACAGAACGAGATTCAACCAAAGCGTTCCCGTGTCGGGCACGACCATTCCGACGACGAGCGCCGACAGGACCCACAGCTTCAGCGCGGCGCCGTAAAGGATGAACGCAAAGTCCGGCCCGCCGTGGTCGAGCACCATGACTTCGTGGATCATCGTCAGCTCCAGGTGCGTGTTCGGATCGTCCACGGGAATGCGCGAGTTTTCAGCGAGCAACACGACCACCAGCGCGATGAGTACCAGCGCCAGTACCGGCCCGGCTTGCAGCCAATGGCCGCCGGACACATGGCTGAAAATGGTCGAAAGCGAGAGGCTTTGCGCCTGTCGCGCCAGTGTGGCCAGCGCCACCAGCAAGGCTGGTTCGGCCAGCGCGGAAAAGAAAACCTCACGGCTCGCGCCCATGCCTTCAAACGACGATCCGGTGTCCAGCGCGGCGAGAACTGTGAAAAACCGCATCAGCCCGAGCAGGCAGGCGAACAGGAAGAAATCCGCCGGGAACGTGATGAGCGCCGGAATGCAGCCGAGCGGGACGAGTGTGATGGCAACAAGCACCGCTGCCAGGCCGAGCGCCGGCCCGGCGCGGAACAGCCAGGTTGTCGTGCGGCTATAGACCGCGCCCTTTTGGAGCAGCTTCCACAAATCAAAATAAGTTTGCAGGAACGGCTGGCCGCGCCGGCCCGCGAACAGCGCCTTGGTGCGGTTGATGATGCCCGGCAGCAGCGGTGCGAGCGCGAGCGCCAGCAGCAACGGGATGAAAGATTCAGGCTGCATGGTTCACAAATTCCTTTCCGCCGCCGGGTAGGGCCGGCAGTCTTCTGCCCGTCGGGGCGTCCAGCTGCAAACGACCGCGCGCACGGAGTGACCCATCCTACTGCAAGCGGAGAATCCATGTTTTTCTGTGTTCATCCTTGGTTGATTATTTTTTTGTGTCCTTTGTGCTCTTTTGCGGCCAAAACAATTCATTTTTGTGTATTTCGTGTGTTTCGTGGTTAAAAAATCCGTGTCCATCTGTGTTCATTTCGTTCAGCGGAATTTCCAGGCCAGCAGCACAATCAGCGTCACGGCGATGTAGAGGACGTAAAGCTGCACGTGGCCTTGTTGCATCCAGCGGAGTTTGGCGATGCCCCAGTTCACTTTCAGGAAACCGGGCCGATACAATTCCTCGTGTGTGAGGTCGGGCGTCTCGGTCGCGAGCGACGCCTTCGTCGGAAAGAAACCCTCCGGTCGCTGCAACTGGCGGTGGGCGCCGAGCAGCCAGCGGAACAACGTCGTGACCGGCTGGACAAATGACGAGCCGGTGTATTGGATCCGCGCCGAGGATCGGGCATAGCCGCAACTCCATGTGTCCGCCTCGCCGATAGTCCGTCCCGATAGCAATACACCTCGCAGCAGCGCAATCACTACGAACAAAATCACCAGTGCCAGCCCGCAAATGGACACGATGGCCAGCACTAGGGCCGGCGTCTGGACCACTGCGGATATTCTTTCAGGCTCAAGATCGCCCAACTGGCTGGCGATGGGCACAATCCAGTCCGGGAGCCACGCCGCGCCAAACGCAACCCCGACGCAACCTGTGGCAAGAATCACCATCGGAATTTTCATGGCCAGCCCGGCCTCATGCGGCGTTTCGATTGGTTGCCGGGGTTCTCCCAGGAAGACCGTTCCGAACGCCTTGGCAAAAGTCACCGCCGCCAGACCACCGATGAGGCCAATGCCGACCAGCGCAAGCAGGCCGGCCATGGCCGCCTGTGCCGGGTCAACGGTGATTGCCTTCAGTGAAGCACCGGCAAGGGCGAGTTCGCTGATGAAACCGTTCAGCGGCGGCAACCCGCAGATGGCCACCGCGCCGATCAGGAACAATGCGCCCGTCCACGGCATTTTTTTCAGCAACCCGCCAAGCTGGTTGGTGTCGCGCGTGCCGGTCGCGTGCGCCACGCTGCCGGCACCAAGAAACAATAGCCCTTTGAACAGGGAATGATTGAGCACATGCAGCAGTGCGCCGCCAAAACCGAGGATGGCGATCAATGGTTGATTGTAACTGATGCCGAGCAGGCCGAGGCCAAGCCCCGCCGTGATGAGTCCGATGTTCTCCACGCTGCTGTAGGCAAGCAGCCGCTTGAGGTCATGTTGCGCAAGCGCGAACACGATGCCCAGAACGCCCGAAGCCAGCCCGATGCACAGCAGCAGCCAGCCCCACCAGATTGAAGGCGCGCCGAGAAAAGTGAGCGCCCGCATCAGGCCGTAGATTCCCATTTTGATCATCGCGCCCGACATCAGCGCCGAGACGTGGCTGGGCGCGGCCGGATGCGCCTCGGGCAGCCAGACATGGAACGGCATGAACCCCGCCTTTGTTCCGAACCCGACCACCGCGAGCAGAAAAAGCATCCCCGCCAGTTCCGGCGCATGGATTCCCTGTGCCGCCCAGACCGTGAAATCCATCGAGCCTGTTTCACGGCCCATCAGGATGAAAAACACGAGCAGGAATCCTGTGCCCAAATGCGTGGCCACAAGATAAATCCAACCCGCGCTCCGCACGGATTCGCGCTCGTGCTCGAACGTGACCAGAAAGAATGATGCCACGGCCATCAATTCCCACGCCGAGAGGAACAGCACCGCGTTGCGAGCCAGCAACACCAGTGTCATGCCCAGTACCAGCAGGCAGTAGAAAAACCAGTGCGGCCCCAGTGAACGGCTGGAGTGATTGCCCCTCAACCCGTCCCTCTCCCCATCCGATGGGGAGAGGGTGTCCGAAGGACGGGTGAGGGGTTGTGCGGACAAATACCCGACACCATAAATGGCGCACAGTGCCGAGAGCAGCAGCATCGGCATCAGGAACCAGGCCGAAAGCGCATCAAGCTGGATGAAAAATTCCCCGTACGGCACCGGCCACGGACAGCGGAATTGCAGCGTCTCGCCACCGGCCAGAACCTGAATCGCCGGAATCACACCCAACACCGCCGCAACTCCTACCGAGGCGGCGGCCACAACGGAAACATCGTTCCGGCGCGAGCCGCTCAACAACAGGGACGCCACCGCGCCCAGCAGCAGCACGGCCATCGCAAGCAGCAGCAAAGTCACTTCGCCGCCTCCCTCTGATGCCGATTTCCCATGAATATCAACGGAACAAAATGAACGCCACTCACCCCGCCCCTCTCCCCATCGGATGGGGAGAGGGTGGCCGAAGGCCGGGTGAGGGGTTGGCTTGCTGATTTTCCACTCTTCATCGTCAATTGGTTTTATTTGTTGCTACGGGCGCGCGCAAGCCATCGCTGATGTTCCTGGCCGCCGCCATGATTTCATCCCGGCCCGCTTGTTGGACGACGAGCTTCTTGAATTCCGGATTGCGCAGGGCAAATGCCAGACGCGACAGCAGGTGGAGATGCGCCTTGACCGTCGGACTGATGAAAGTGAACAGGGTATGGACCATCTGGCCATCCACAGCGCCGAAGTCCACCGGCTTTTCGAGAAAACACAGCGTCATCGTGGGCTGGGGTACATGGAGCACGATGGGATTGCGCACGTGCGGGATGGCGATGCCGTCGCCGATGGCGGTGGATTCCAATGCTTCACGGGCCAGCAGGACTTGCAGGAGGAACTCGCGATCCACCTTGTCCGGCAACCGGAGAATTTCCACCACGCTGCGCAGGACGGCTGGTTTGTCCGCACCGGCCAGACGGTAAAAGACCCCGCCCAGCTCTAGGGCATCGGACAATTCTGGAAGCGGCGCAGACTGGCTTTCCGGCTCTTCGAAGATGCGCGGGGAGACATTGATGCGGTTCGCCGTGGACCATTCCAGCAGCTCGGCGCGGTTGAATCGGTATTGGCCGTTCATCCGGTAACCCGGCAGTTTGCGCTCTTCAATCCAGCGATAAACGGTCTTTTCCGAAATATCCAGCAAGCCGGCGACGTCTTTGACTGACAGTTGCATTTGTTTTTCTGATATCCAGAACCAAAAGCCAATTTTGGACATCTTTGGACATAATCTCTGCCAGTGCTACTTCCGTCAAGAAACTTGTAATCAGGCTTGTTGCAGACCCGAGCAGATTGTAATCAGTGGTATATTCCTTTGATAATCCCAGTAATGGTCAAAACCACTAAACTGTGAAAAGATTAAATTTCCCAGATATGTTCTTGATATTTTCAATCTCGCTGGCTGGCTTCAATGGAAAATCACCTTTAACGCGTTCAGCCGTCGATTGTGAAATCAAAATCTGTCCACTCGTAGAACTACCCTCGATCCGGCTAGCAAAATTAACGTTTGGTCCAAGCGCAGTGAACTGATCCCGAAATTCAGTTCCGACATTCCCCACTAATACATCGCCCGTATGAATCCCACAACCAAGCCCAATTTCTATGGCGTGAGGAGTATATAACTTCCATTTAGCCATCCAGTTATTGTTACGTATTCGCGCAAATCTTGGTTAGCGGAGCATTAATGCAATTTGTTTGCCCGATGACGACCAACGGCGACAGAAAATCCGCCGTGATTGATTTCGGCAGTGCGCTACGCTGCGGATTCTCCCACCAATCCCTTTCCCAATTAGCCAGTGACGGTACCGTGATTTCCACGTGTTTCGCATAAATCCGATGCGCCGCCTTGGAGTTGTGTCCCATCCGATTGCGCCGCGCCGGTAATGCCACAGCAATTAGTATAATTCCCGGTGCTCGCTTTTTGCTCCCGCTGGATGATACCCGCGTACTCTTAGGGCGACCGAACCCGATAGTAGCGTTGAGGGTGGTTGGTCGTCGTCGGGTCGGTGAATTGGAACTGGCCGGAACCGACGGGCGTCTCCACGGCGGCACCGAGATTGGACCACATGTTTATGGGCCAGGCAATGTTTGTGCTGGCCAGCACCGTGTAGGAAGTGTCCGTGTAATTGGTGAAGCCAAACCTGATCAAGCCGTTGCCCAAACGGGTCGAACCGGTTAATTTGCCCGGACCGGCGGCATTGTAAACCCCTTCCACCGCGCCGATGTCGGGTGCAAGCCCAAGCGGTCGGGGAAAACCGCGCTGGTCGGTGTTGAGCGTGGTGGCCACCGCGCTGTCAATGGCCGGCGAGCCGGGCAGAGGCGGCATGGTCTGGGTGGGGCCGCCGTAGTTGCCCAGCAGGGCGAGCAGCGGATCGGCAGAAAGGACGGAGCCGTTGACCGTGCCGCCGCCGTTATCCAGCGTCTGCACAATGTTCGAGCCTCCGGCGGTGACCGTGCTGCCGCTCCAGTTGTAGATGTCGTCGCTGGTGTTCACGGCAACGATGGTGTTGGTGAAGTTCAACTGGCTCAAATAGTTTTCGATTCCGCCGCCGGCGCCACCGGCACTGTTGCCGTAAAACGTGCAATGGAGAATGTTCATGGTCGCGCCAAAAACGTTTTCTATGGCGCCGCCGTTGTTCGGCGCGGTGTTGTCATTGAAGGTGCAGTTCTGCAACGTGCAGGTGGTTTCATTGCGGATCGCCCCGGCGTAACCGGCGGAATTGCCCGCGAGCGTGCTGCCCGACACTGTCAGTGTTCCAACATTATAAATGGCGCCGCCGGCCCCGCTGCCGTCAATATAGTTTCCCGCCAGCGTGCAGTTGGTCAGCCCGATCGTGCCGCTGTTGATGATGGCGCCGCCCCAGTCGTTCTCATCGCTGTGACCGTTGGTAAGGGTCAGTGAATTCAACACCACGTTCGCGCCGCCGGCGACGTTGAAGATGCGCGAGGCATAATTGCCGTCGAGCCGGATGCCATTGGTGAGGGCCGAGGCGTCAATGGTGAGGCCGCCGGTCAATTGCATTTCGCCGTTGGTGATCGTGATGGTCGCCCCGGACAGGTAAGGCGCAAAATTAATGGTGTCGCCGGAAATAGCGTTCGCAATGGCTTGGCGCAGCGAGCCGGCCCCGCTGTCCGCCGTGTTAATCACGGCGTAGGTGACGGGAAAGTTGAAGGCCACCCCGGCCGAAGCGATGCCGTTGGCGACCACCTGGACGGTATTAGTCAGCGACACGCCGGCCGGCAGCCAAACCCTTTCGACGTTAATGCTGACTTCATTCGTCCTGCTCAAAAGCTCGTCAAAGAATCTAACAGCCACCAAGGCAAGACCGAGCTAAAGGGACAAAACTTGAACCATGTTGTGCTTGAAGACATTGCAAGATCAGCAGCATCAACAGGCGACGATGCTGCGGCATGGTTGAAAACAGCCCGGAACCAACGAAGTGTGAGGAAGCGGTTGAAGGGTAGTTCGGTTAACATGCCACAGGAACACGTTGACGATGCAGAAACCCGCAAATCTTTTCTCGGCAAAATGCGCGAGCTTTATGCACGAATACGCAGTGGAGACGAAACAACATGAGCGTAAAATTTGTCAATTACTGGACATGGCTCTTTAAGGGCAGCGGTGGTAAGTCCGGTCTTCGTCGGTTGCCGTTTGCGCTCTACGTCCGCAACGACAACCGCGCCCCGCGCCTTGTCAAATTGGTTGCCATGTGCGGCGCACTCGACATTGACGACCCGCAACCCTCCATTACCATCATGTTGCCGGATGAAGATTGACCGGCAACTGTCAGTGAAAGTGTCAGTTAAAGCACCGAAAAGTTAGCTAAAATAGTGACGAGTTAGGGCGAATTTGCATTGTAATATCAATGGTTTTCGCTAGTTTATTGAAATCTGATTCGAGTTTACAGACTGTGTCCATCCGTGGTTGAAAAATTCCGCCTTTCAAATTTTACATTTGTCCCGTTGTCTTGTTGCCTCGTGGTCAGTAGTCCTGCAGTCTTTAATCCGCTCCCCGCTCCTTGCTTCTCATCTTTGTGATCGTCCCGCCTTCATTGGATGTTCAGCGTTCGATGTTGGATGTTCGATTTGTTCCGTTTCAGCAGTTTTATCCGTGTTCACCCGCCGTGCAAGCGCCCGTCGCGGCAGGTCGCGGCAGATCCGCCTGTCGCGCCGAAATCAGATGAAGGCGGGTGTTTAACAATTAGCGGTTAAAAGAATCCGTGTTCATCTGTGCCCATCCGTGGTTGAAAAATTCAGCCATTCAGTTTTTACATTTTGTCCCGTGGTCCGTTGTTAGTAGTCCCACGGTGCAAGTCAATGACCGTTTGCCGGGCCTTTCTGTATCTTGAGATATCGCTGCGCGAACTGAAGAAAGGCGGGCCAGTCAGGAACATCCGTGTGGCCGCCGGCATGATAGCGAAAGGCAATTTCGCCCGAGGTCAACGCCGTATCGGGCGCGGGCATGTTCGTTGAGCCTAAATCGTTTTTGCCCAGCAGCCGATACACCGGTCCGGCGGCGATGGCGGCGAGAAACGCGCCGTGCGGGTCGGCCCATTGATCACCAGTGCCGCCATTGAGGAAAATCGGGCGCGGTGCGACCAGGGCAATCAATTCATCCGAGTCCACCGGCAGATCGTTCCAATGCCCGGCGTATTTGCGGAAATTGGGTGCAAACCAATGCGACGAGGCGACATTGTCCACGGTCTCACCCCAATAACGCCGGGACGGTTTGGCGCCCCCTTCGCCGGAGCAACTGGGGAACACAATCGCCCAGCGCGGATCCAGCGCGGCGGCCAACAGAGCCGTCTTGCCATAGCGCGAATGCCCCTCAACACCCATTTGTCTGGCATCAACGGATTTGTCGGTTTCAAAATAATCCATCGAGCGGCTCAAGCCCCATGCCCATGCCGATAGCGCGCCCCAATCATCGGGGTTTCTCGGCTGGCCTCCGGACATCAACCCGATGATGCCGGTGGTAAGGCCGCCGCTGTAATCATTCTGGATCGGGCCGACTTCCATCGTCGCATATCCCCAGCCGATGGCCAGAAGCTGATACAACGGGCTGCCGGGCGGCGGCTCCGTTTGTGTTGCAGGTGCGCCACCGCGCGGGGCGCCGTAACCGCCCGGACCGGCAATGACCACTACAATCACCGGCACAGGCCCTTTGGCGTTTGACGGTGTGTAGAGTGTCAAATGGATGCTGGGATTGGCGGCGGGATATCGCGAATTGTCTATGTGTCCCACCACGGTCTTCCTGATGGCGGTTCCCCCGGCGGCATTGGTGTCAGTGTCGGTCACTTCCCATGTCACCTTGGGCGTGTTTTCTGGAATGCGCCCGTATATCTCGGAGCGGAAATCTTCCAGGATCTCCGGGCGTCGCTGATTCCACCAGGTGTCGGCGTCCTTGACCGCCTGGCCGTTCTTCAGCAACAGCGGATCCGGCAGCGGATAGGGATTGGCTTTGGCTTCATCGTAAGAGGTCCAGGTTCCCACGCCCGACCGGACATAGCTTTTGCCTTGGGCATCGGACCACGAATTGGGCCGCGTCGGGTTCTGGGTGATGCCGTCAGGACGATTGGTGTCCTCCGCCGGGGGCGGGAGCTGTGCGCTGGCGATGTCTGCCCCGAAGCAGGCGAACAACAGGAACGTCATTCCAGCGATGCCCCATGTCCCGGAGTGGAATTCCAAGACCTTCCAGGCGGTGCGGTTCAGAGTGCGGTGATTCATGTCCACAAATTAGACAAAAATCGGATTGAGGCAAAGTCGCAATGAATCGAAAATCAACCACGGATGGACGGTTAGAAAACGAACCAAGCTCCGTTAAGGAGCGACATCTCAAGTTTGTTGGACGAGCGTCCTCGCGGGCCGGACTCGGCGCAATGAAGTGAAACAACAGCGGCTCGTCATCCGTAGTTTGAATTTCCAATCTTTGCGTCCTTGCGTCTTTGCGTTAAATTCCCGTCATGCAACTCGACAAGCTCACTTTAAAATCGCAGGAGGCGCTGCAGGAGGCGCAACGGCTCGCGCGGGAACAATCGCATCAGGAAATGGACGGCGAACATCTGCTGCTCGCGCTGCTCGGCCAGAGCGAGAGCCTCGTGCCGGAATTGCTGGCGCGCATCGGCGTGCCGCCCGCCAAGCTCCAGCCGGATTTGGAAAAGGAACTCGCCCGCCGTCACAAGATTCAGGGCGGCAACGAACCCTACGCCGGGCGCGATTTGCAAAAGGCCCTCGACGCCGCGCAGTCCGAGGCGGGCAAGCTCAAAGACGATTACATCAGCACCGAGCATCTGCTGCTCGGCCTGCTCGACGAGGCCAGCCCGTCGCTCAAGAAGATTTTCTCCGCGCACGGTCTCAAGCGAGACGCGGTGCTCAAGGCGCTCGCGGAATTGCGCGGCAACCAGCGCGTGACCGATCAGCAGCCGGAAGGAAAATTCCAGGCTCTGGAAAAATACGGTCGCGACCTCACGGCGCTCGCGCGGCAGGGGAAGATTGATCCGGTCATCGGCCGGGACGAGGAAATCCGCCGCGTGATGCAGGTGCTCACGCGCCGCACGAAAAATAATCCGGTGCTCATCGGCGAGCCGGGAGTGGGCAAGACGGCGATTGCCGAAGGTCTGGCCCGGCGCATTGTCAGCGGCGACGTTCCTGAATCGCTCAAGAACAAACGGCTCGTGGCGATGGATTTGAGCGCGATGATAGCCGGCGCAAAGTATCGCGGCGAATTTGAGGATCGGCTAAAGGCGTTTCTCAAGGAGATCACCGCGAGCGAGGGTAAAATCATTTTGTTCATTGATGAGCTGCACACCATCGTCGGCGCGGGCGCGGCGGAAGGCGCGACGGACGCGGCCAACATCATGAAGCCGCAGCTTGCGCGCGGCGAGCTGCGCTGCGTGGGCGCGACGACGCTGGACGAATATCGCAAGCACATCGAGAAGGACCCGGCGCTGGAACGCCGTTTCCAGCCGGTGCAGGTGAACGAGCCGACGGTCGAGGCGACCATCGCGATTCTGCGAGGGTTGAAGGAGCGTTACGAGGTGCATCACGGCGTGCGCATCCAGGACGCGGCGCTCGTGGCGGCGGCGACGCTGTCGCATCGTTACATCACCGACCGGTTTTTGCCGGACAAGGCGATTGACCTCGTGGACGAGGCGGCGTCGCGCATCAAAATGGAGTTGGATTCCAAGCCGACGGAACTGGACCAGCTTGACCGGCAGATTTTGCAGTTGGAAATCGAGCGCACGTCGCTCGCGAAGGAGAAAGATTCCGCAAGCAAGGACCGGCTCAAGCTGATTGACAAGACGGTTGCGAATTTGAAGGACAAATCCAAGGCGCTCACGGCGCAATGGCAGAATGAGAAAACCGCCGTCAATGCGGTGAGCATCGTGCAGTCGCAACTGGAGCAGGCGAAGATTGAATTGGAAAAGGCGCAGCGCGCCGGCGATTTATCAAAATCGGCGGAGGTGCAATACGGAAAGATTCCAGATTTGGAAAAGAATCTGGCGTCCATCGAAAAACAATCAACTCTCAACCCTCAACGCTCAACCCTTTTGCGCCAGGAAGTAACGGACGAAGACATCGCAAAGGTCGTGGCAGCTTGGACGCATATTCCGGTCTCGCGAATGCTCGAAGGCGAGCGCGAGAAATTGCTCAAGATGGAAGAGCGATTGCAGCAGCGCATCATCGGGCAAAAGCAGGCCATCACCGCTGTGTCCAATGCGGTGCGACGTTCGCGTAGCGGGTTGCAGGACCCGAACCGGCCGATTGGATCATTCATTTTTCTCGGCCCAACCGGCGTGGGCAAGACCGAGACGGCCCGCGCGTTGGCGGAATTTCTCTTCGACGACGAGTCGGCCATGATTCGCATAGACATGAGCGAATACATGGAGAAGCACACCGTTGCGCGGCTCATCGGCGCGCCGCCGGGCTACGTCGGTTACGAGGAGGGTGGGCAATTGAGCGAAGCGGTGCGGCGCAGACCATATTCGGTGATTCTGTTTGATGAAATTGAGAAGGCGCACAGCGACGTGTTCAATGTGCTGCTGCAGGTGCTCGATGATGGACGGCTCACGGATGGGCAGGGGAGGACGGTGGATTTCAAGAACACCATCGTCATCATGACCAGCAACCTCGGCTCGCCCATCATCCAGGAATATTTCATGGAAGGGAAAAATTCCGGTAGTGCTCTGCGTGACATGGAAGACAAGGTCATGGCCGAGTTGAAACGCCATTTCCGCCCGGAATTCCTGAACCGCGTGGATGACGTGATTATTTTCCAGAGCCTCGATGAAAGCGAACTGGCGCGCATCGTGGACATCCAGCTTGGGCGCTTGGAACAGCGCCTCGCGCAACAGAACCTCACGCTCGACGTGGACGCCGCCGCGAAGAAGTTGCTCGCGAAGGAAGGCTACGACCCGCAATTCGGTGCGCGCCCGCTAAAGCGCGCCATTCAGGAACATCTGCTCGACCCGCTCGCAACGAAATTGCTGGCGGGGGAATTCAAGCCGGGCGATAAAATCAAGGTGACTGCCGAAGGGGATAAACTGGTTTTCAAAAAAAAGGTGATTTTTAGTTAATAAAAAAACGGCCGGGCGCAAAAGTTTTTGATTCGTTTCCGTCAAAAATCGGCCTCAAAATAATGGCTCGCGGAAACTACTTTTCCATCATTCAAAAATTCATAAAAAACTTGGTAGTGGCCGCTGGATAAATCTTTCGGCAAAACGACATCTTTGACTTCAAAGCTGCTTCCATTGCCTGCTAATCCATATTTCAACGGCATAGCCACGGTGAAATTTTGTTTCGTTTTCGTATTTTGAAAAGCAATCTGCGTGGTCAGATTTGTTCCGTTCCGATAGCGCATGTCGTAACTGTAATTCAACCGTCGAACTGAGGGATCATAGCTGCGAAATTTTAAAATACTGATAATGCCATTCTTTTCGCCGTTGAATTCCGCTAAAATCAAATCAATTTTGTATCTTAGTTCTTCTGAATCGGCCTTGTCATAGAAGGATTTTAAGACCAATGTAGCTTCATCAACGCCAGATTGAGTTGAATCATCAGGGCCGTTTCCTCCATGAGTAAATCTCCACCAGTTTTGCGCTCGTTGCAGGCTGTCCAGCAAGGTTGATTGCAATTTTGGGTCCTGATTTGTTTGAGTTGCATATTCAGCAATTCGTTTGAGTTGATGTTCTTCCGGCGTTCCTTCACCAGCCATTTGCAAAATCCCCGCCCATTTGATTCTTTCTTCGATGGACAGCGTTTCGTCGGTAGTCTTTGACCAAATAAATTGGCGTCCAGACGGTGAATCAAATCCTCCGCCAAGAGAATAAAAAAGGTTTTGATCTATACTCAGCGCATTTGTCAGTGTTGAAATATCATGCAAAGAAACAAGATGTTTGCATACCATTTCTGTAATTGAATTCGGAGAGACATATCCATAATGGCCTCTTTCTCCATTCCTAGGCGCTTTTTCTTTACGAAGGATTTTAAGAAGTTCTGGAATATCGTTTGTCGTGGCATCCCGTTACAACAGGGGTCTCCATTCTTTCTCCCGTTGCATGCCTTGACGAATTCGCATGCACAACTCATCAACTGTCGGAACTGATGTGTTTGTTGCCGCACCTTCCAAAACCGCAACGTATGGCCCATGTAAACCAGCGAATCAATATCATACGTGTATTGATTCATCCCTAGAACTCGAATGCCAATGAACAGGCAGGCGAGAATTGTAGAAAGACCAATGAAAGCTAACCGCATGTTTGCGGTAAATCTCAATTCCATGAAGCCGACCCTATTCTTCTCGTTGGATTTTGTCCAAAAGTTTCTCGCGTCGCCATGTGGCTGACGGGTTCGCTCCATTCGCTGAAGCGTTTGCCGCCGAAGACGGCGTGCGTTTCGATGGTATGCAACTGGCCGGAGGCGCAGTCTTCCAGCACCACGTCGCGGCTGGAGGGGAACGTGCCGGCATGAACCGGCGCAGCCGTGCCCACCGTCTTTCTGAATTCGAGGGCTTTGTATCCCTTCGGCGGGGTCACACTGATTCCCAGCTTGGTGGACGCCACATTGGTGATGTCTTCAATGACCGGGCGATCCACGGCCACGGGCGCATGGGGGCCGGCAATATTCACGAGAAAACCGGATTTCGCTGCATTTTCGGGGGTGAGAGCGGGAATGTCTTGGATGCCGAACGCAAGCACGCGAAGGGCGGCTAAAAGGATGGTGCGTTTGAGATTTTTGTCGTCTGTGGCCAGTGAGCCGGCGTTTTTGGACACGGCCAGGGAGTTATGAAAAGCCACCTGTGCCGCGCCCACGGCGGTCACGTTGGCGGTCTGGCCGGTGAACAACGCGGCGTTGGCCGTGGTCTGGATGACCACATTGCTGGCGAAATCGTCCAATTCAGGGTCTTTATATTTGGCAAAACCGAGCGCGATTCTAAATAATATCATAGTTGCTCCTGTTTTTTTGGCCGGGCCCCATGTCACCCCGGCTTGGTTCCAAGTTTGTCCAGAATTCCAGACGCCGATCATGGGTTTTTATGGTTTTCTCACCGGCCGGTTCTCTCCAGCCGCTGGCGTCAGGTGTTTATTTAGTACGGGTCAAATTATGGCAAAAATATGAAATTAGTAAACAAAAAATACTATTTTAGAAAAGCAGTATGGATTATTATTATCGTTTGAAAACCTAATGTTTTCAACAATTTGAGGCGCAGGACGTTGCGTGGAAAAGTCGGCATCGACGGGAATTGGGGCCGCGTCAAAGGCTAAAAAATATTTATCTGGAGGGAGGGCAAACCCAGCGCCAGAGACCGTCATTTTTCACTTGGGCGAAGGCGTTTTTCCTTTAGGAGAATTCGTCTTACCTTTAGGAAAAGCCAATTTTCCTTAAGGAGAAGGGACTTTTCCTTTGGGAAAAGCCACTTTTCCTTTTGGAGAAATCGTTTCGTCTTCAGGCAAGACCGTTTTTCCTTTTGGAGAAATCCTTTTTCCTTCAGGGAAAATCGGCCTTTTTTAGGCATTTTTCCCATATTGCTCGTCGCTGACCTTCTCCATCCAGTCAACCACTTTGCCGCCAAGGTTTTCTTGAATGGCGATGTGCGTCATGGCCGTGGTGGGTGCCGCGCCATGCCAATGCTTCTCGCCCGGTGCGAACCAGACCACGTCGCCCGGCCGGATTTCCTCAATCGGTCCGCCCCAGCGCTGCGCGCGTCCGCAGCCCGCCGTCACGATCAAGGTTTGCCCTAGCGGATGCGTATGCCACGCTGTTCGGGCGCCCGGCTCGAATGTGACGATGGCGCCGGCAACACGCACCGTGCCGGTAAACCAATCAGCCGGTCCTTTGTTGGATGGCTGCGAGCCACTTCGTTTGATTTCCAAATTTTATTCCTTTGACTTGGAGGAGGGCTCAACTTCCCGTTGTTCCCGTTTCTGGGCAAAGACGTGATACGTGACGATGTCCCAGGCATTGTGAATGCCGATGAAGAGCAGCAACAGCGCCGACGCGGCGACAAGGAAAAGAGCCGGGCGCTCGTGAGAATGAGCCACGCACGCGGACGCAGCCATCGCTGCGTAGGCGGCGATTGGAGCAGAACATGAAACAACCAATCCTCGAATACTGGCTTGTAGATGGTTTGCACCCGCAAACGCCGCGTCACGATGATGGAGTAAATCATCCCGCCGAAGCCGATCAAGCCCCAAACAATGGCGACCTTGCCGATTCCGTGCCACGGAGCGATGACAATCGCTGACAGGAACAGCACGACTCCGAAGTGAACGACACTCGGTGTCGTGAAGGCAGCGCCGGCTTGCGCGTCCCGTCCTGCGATTGGTGTTTCTGCAATAAGAGCCAGAACCACGAACTGTAATCCAATCAGCGCGCCAGCCGACGAGCCGACTATGACGTAGAAGTTTTCCCATCCGTCGAACGCTGTCATGATTGGCTTCCTTCCATCCGGAGGAAAGGCTATCAACGCCCGGTCATTTGTTCCAGCTTTTCAGGATACCGCGCGCCTAGCACCGTGATCTTTGAAGCCGCACTTTCGATGTCGCGCAAATCGTCCGCCGTCAGTTCCACAGCCGCCGCTCCGAGGTTCTCGTCCAGACGATTCAGCTTCGTGGTCCCGGGAATGGGCACAATCCACGGCTTCTGCGCCAGCAACCACGCCAGCGCGATCTGGGCCGGTGTCGCATTTTTCTTTTTGGCGATGCTGCCGAGCAGGTCAATCAGCGCCTGGTTCGCCTTCATCGCTTCCGGCGTGAAGCGTGGAAGCGTGCTGCGGAAGTCGGTGCTGTCGAGTTTGGTGTTCTCGTTCATGGCACCCGTGAGAAAACCCTTGCCTAACGGACTGTAGGGAACGAAGCCGATGCCGAGTTCTTCGAGCGTTGGTATTACTTCCTTCTCCGGCGTTCTAGTCCACAGCGAGTATTCGCTTTGGAGAGCCGTGACAGGCTGGACGGCGTGGGCGCGGCGGATGGTTTTCACTCCTGCTTCGGAAAGGCCGAAGTGCTTCACCTTGCCGGCCTGGATCAATTCCTTCACGGCTCCGGCGACGTCTTCAATCGGCACGTTCGGGTCAACGCGATGCTGGTAGAGCAAATCAATCACCTCAATCTTGAGCCGTTTGAGCGAGCCTTCGACGGCCAGCTTGATGTGTTCCGGTCGGCTGTTCAGGCCCGCCGCTCCCGGCCGACGGTCGGGGCCACTCGAGTCGAACCCGAACTTGGTGGCGATGACCAAATGCTTGCTGAACGGACCGAGGGCTTGGCCGACAAGTTCCTCGTTGGTAAACGGGCCATAGACCTCGGCGGTGTCGAAGAATGTGACACCACGATCCACGGCGGCGTGAAGCAGGGTGGTCATCTCCTTTTTATCTTTGGGCGGACCGTAGGAAAAACTCATGCCCATGCAGCCGAGCCCGATGGCCGAGACTTCCAAATTGCTTTTTCCAAGTTTGCGTTTTTTCATTTTGAGTCCTTTCTTTGTGTTAAAGGTTGAAGCGAGCTTACATCACATGGCCGCAACTGTCACATGCCCTCTTGCTACACCTGTTGCGGGATTGCTTGAAAGTGCGCATTTGAACAGAAGTCAACAGAGAAAACGGAGAGCAAGAATTCCAAACTCTGTTCACTCTGTTTCCTCCTGTGAATTCGCCGGGGAAATAATCCTGTTCTCAAGCGATGGCTCCATTTAGCTTGAATCCCATGCATCCACTATTTCGGAAAGCGTCAGGCTTGACGGAAAATGTTATTGCCGCTGCCATTGAGGTGCATCGGGATAAAGGACCCGGACTGATCGAGTCCATCTACGAATGGTGTCTTCTGCGTGAGCTTGGATTGCGCGGTTTGACATGCGCCAGCCAAAAATCAGTTCTCATCGAATACAAAGGAGCCACTCGTGAGGAACCCTTGCGGTTCGACGTATTGGTTGAAGACTGTCTGCTTGTGGAGGCAAAGGCGGTTGAGAAAATATTGCCGATCCATAAGGCGCAACTTCTCAGCTATATGAAACTGATGAATGTTCCGCTCGGTTTATTGATCAATTTCCACGAGGCGAAAGTCACCGATGGTATCACCCGGTTGATCATGCCGGGAGCAAATTTAGATTAGCAGGAGCAAACAGAGGAAACAGAAAATCAAACTCTCCGTTCTCTCCGTTTCCTCCTGTTAATCCCCGGTCACTCCCTGATATATATTGATTGTCCGGCTCTGTTTGATATTAATCCACCAACCGCGCTGGCGGAGGCACTGGAGGAGGCGCATTTCGATCATGCACAACCCGCACGTTATGAATAAAAACTGGAGACGCTTGGGAAAGCTGCTGTTCATCGGTTTGATGGCGACGGTCCTGCACCTTGATTTTGCAGTCGCGCAGGAGACAGTCACGGTGGAATCCAATCTCGTGTATGGCTCGGCGGTGGATTATACCGGTTCCAACGTGTCGCTGACTTTGGATGCTTATTACGTCAGCGGCCCGCAAATGAATCGCCCGGTGGTGATCCTGACGCATGGCGGCGGGTTTGGGGCGGGCGACAAGGGATATACCGTGGTGCAAGGCAATTTCTATCCGGACATGGCCACCGCCTTTGCCACCAACGGCTTCGTCGCCTTTTCCATCAATTACCGGTTGTGGCCCGGTTGTTCGGACGGTTGCACTCCGGAAATAGGCATGGCGGTGGAGGATGTCATGACGGCATTAGGCTGGGTTCGAGCGCATCGCACGGACTATGGCGTGGACGCGACCAAGGTGTTGATCGCCGGCGACTCGGCCGGAGGCGGTCTGGCGGTCAATACTGCTTATCAAAGCGCGAATGTGAATTCGTTCCTGGGCTGCATCGCGTTATGGGGCGGTGTGCCGCCGTATGGCAGCGGGGTCCATCCGGTGAATCTCTATCCGATCACGACGCAAACCCCGCCGACCTGCCTGATCCACGGAACCGCCGACACGGTGGTCCCTTATGCCACCAGCGTGAATTTGTCTTCCAATCTGACGGCGGCGGGAGTCTATAACGAATTGCATCCGTTGGCGGGATATAATCATTACCCGGTCATGGCCAACGGCGTTTATCTTACGAATCTGGTCGGCACCATTATCAACACCATGATGGCTTTCGCCAGATTGACCACCGGCAATTCGCCGGCGGCTGGGCCAGTCCGCTTGGGCGACCACACCTTGCAGGCCGCGAATGGCCAGTTCAGTTTTGACATCACGGGACCGACAGATGTGACCGTCGCGGTTGAACAATCCACCGACCAGATGAGTTCCTGGCAACCGATTGCCACCAACCAGCTTCTCACGGGGGCGGCTGGTGTCACCAACGCTGTTTCGGCGGTGAACCAGTTCTATCGCGCCCGGATCGTTTCGCAGTGATGACCATGGTGCGTTTTACGGTTTATTGCGGTGATGAATCCGTGTCCATCCGTGGTTATAACTTCTCTCTTTAACGGGCATGGTCGCGTGAGCGCAGAGTGTGAATTCCATCTATGTTTCGCATTTTCATGATTTCGATTTAACCTTCCAGCGGACGATGAGGTTCAAGTGGTCTTTCTCGCGTCGCAGGCTGAATGGCTTCAAATATGTGACCAGATCCTTGATGACAAAGCCCAGCGCCAGAATGCCAAGCACGGCGATGGAAAATTCCCATCCGCTTGTCGCAATGCGGTTGGAATTGCCAAGCCCGGCCAATGCCGCGCCTGCGACAACGCCCGTTGCGCCGACGGTGGATTCCAGGCAGAAACATTGCGCTTCCCGGAGGGGTTGATTCAAAGTCTGACGCCGCCGGCGGAACAGGATGGCAACGTCACGGACGAGGCTTTGTGCGAGCAGCAATGCCGACAGGCCAAGGACGATTTGCCAGACCGGCATTGTGCCCGGAATGAGCGGCCAAACCAGCCGGCTTGCCGCTGCGACGGCGACTATCAACGCCGCTTCAATCCATTCCGCGCGCCTCATGGCTTCTGTTTCTTCGCGATTTTTCCGTACCAGAATCCCGACGCCATGAAGACGACGCCGCAGCCCGCCGTGAAATAAATCAGGAACGGCGACGGCAGGTAAAATTTTGCGCCCACCGCGGCCGCCAGCGACAGTCCGCCGCACAGATAGGAGTAAAGCGCGCTGGCCTGCGCGCTTTGCAGGCTCTTCTGCAAAATTAATTCCATCGCCCGGTCGGCACGCGTGAGGGCGGCGGCGCAATTGTCGGAGCACACCATGCGCTGCGTCGACGACGGTTTAGCGCAATCGGTGCACATCGCGCGTCCGCAATAAGCGCAGATGGCAACGGCCTCGGTTTGGTGCGCGGAACATTTCATCCTCCACTGAAACTGCGTCAGCAAGGCCTGAAATGCAAATCAGAACCTTCTTTGGGGTGGCAATCCATGACAAGCTTTTGCCAAAAATGGTGGGGACGGATGGGCGCGCGGGTGAGAACTTTGTTGAAAGCCTATGAAAAAACTCGCACTCCTCGCAATCCCGGCAGCGCTTGCGCTCGCCTTACCCCCAAACCTGCTGGCTGCGGATGGCCAGTCGGTCTATTCCGACAACTGCACCAAATGCCACGGCGACGACGGCAAGGGCCAGACCAAGATGGGCCAGAAAACCGGCGTCCGCGATTACACCGATGCCAAGGTGCAGGCCTCGTTCAGCGATGCGGAAGGCATCAAAGCCGTTAAGGAAGGGCTGAAGAAGGACGACAAGACACTCATGAAGCCCTACGCCGACCTTTCCGACGACGACGTCAAGGCCGTCATCACCTATATGCGGACGTTCAAGAAATAATTGCTCGCGAAAAAACCACAACCGTGCGCCTGCTGTTCCTTCTCCTGGGGTAGGTCAGGATGAGGGCGAGCCTAAAACAAATTGGTTATTTTACCCTCGCCCGCCTTCGGCCACCCTCTCCCATCCGATGGGCGAGGGAATCCGTCTTCACCTGCCATAGCGGCTGTCGTTGCTCCTCCAAGAAGAGAGGGAATCATTCGCCGTCCCCTCGATAATTCGCGCGCCTACTTTATTTTCTCCACCTGAATCTTTGCGGGGTCGCTCACGCCGAGCTGGAGCAGGACGGCGTTGGTGTAAATTTCCAGGCGCGGCGTGAACTCCGGCGCATCCGCGGCGTGGCGTTCGCGGGCCAGTTCCTGCACGGCCATCGTGTCGAGCGCCACCGGGTCGCGGCTGAACCAAAGCTGGTCCGTCACAGAGGAGTAATGCAGCAGGCCGCGCTCGCCGCCTTCATACTGGCCGATGAGCGCGTCGGTGATGTTCAGCGTAACGCGGTCGCCGAGCGCGGGCAGGGCGTAAATTTCCGGCACGGCCACGGCCAGCCGGTCCGGGTCGCCCTCAAACCGCATGGTGTTGTCCACGCTGGCCATCGCCAGGCTGTAAAGGTGGCCTAAGACGCCGATGTCATTGTCATTGAGCAGCGGCGCGATGCTGATGATCTTGGTGATCTGCCGGCTGACGATTTTTGTGACGAAGGATTTGCGCCCGACGCCCGCGTTGGTCTTGCCGAATTCGAAATCGCCCCAGATAAGCCTGCCGATGGTTGCGGTATCGGGGTTGTAATAATTTGTCGGGTCATACCCGGCCTCCGCCGCGCCGGTCGCGCGCACGCCGAGTTGCGCGGCCAGCCGGGTGAATCCGGCCGCGCGCAGATCGTCCGTCTGCTTGTCCCAGATGATGATGTTGTCCGGTGGCACGCCCGCGTCCAGCAGCCCGTGAATCACCGCCGCCACGACCGCCGGTCGCGTGCCGCTGATTTCGCCGGGTTCGGCGCAAACCTTGATGCCGATGACATCCTGCGCCGAGACGAGGCTGCGCCATGCCACGGCGACATCCGCCTTCCCCGTGAGATTCGTGAGGCCGCGATTGACCATGTCCTGCACGATGCCGGTGTCCGGCTGGAAATCGGTGACGGCACCGGCATTTTCCACGATGACGATGCGCGACGGCGAATTTGTGGGATGTAGTTGCAGCGAATCGGCGGCGCAAACGCGGAAGACTGCCAACGCAAGAATAATCGGCGCCAGGAATTGACAGGTGACAGGTGACAGGTGACACGATTGAAATCCGCGCGGAAAATTGTTTTTCCTTTCACCTGTCACCTGCCGCTTGTCACCCTTTAGCATTTGTGCGTTTCTTGACACTTCAGGCCGTGGATGATAACACGAGAGCGGATGCTGGCGATAAAAAATGGGCGGAGCGCGGATCGAGGATGGAAAATGGAAAGTGGAACTTTCGCGCGGCGCGCGGTTTTCCATCTTCCATCTTCCATCTTCCATCTTCGCTTTTTATTTTTCCTGGCGCTTGCTGTTTTCATATCCGGCTGCTCGCCATCGGGACCGCGCGCGCTGTTCGCAGGCAAAAAGCTTCTGGACCGCGGCGACTATCCCGGTGCCGTCGAGCGATTGAAGACCGCCGCCACGCTGCTGGCCACGAACGCGGCGGCGTGGAATTATTATGGCGTCGCGCTGCAACACGCCGGGCAGCCGTCGGACGCCGCGCAGGCTTATCAAAACGCGCTGAAATTCGACCGCGACCTGATGGAGGCGCATTATAATCTCGGCTGCCTCTGGCTGGAACAGGGCCAGCCCGACGCCGCTCGGACGGAATTCATCGCCTACACGCTGCGCCGAAACAACACGCCGGAAGGCTGGCTCAAGCTCGGCTCGGCCCAACTCAAGCTGCGCGACTACCTCACGGCGGAACGAAGCTTCTCCACCGCGCTCTCCCTCAATCCGAACAATGCCGAGGCGTTGAACGGGCTCGGCCTGGCGCGCGTGGCGCGCGATCGTCCGCAGGACGCGGCGCAATTCTTCTCCGCCGCCGTCGAGGCGCACCATGATTACGCGCCCGCGCTCCTGAACCTCGCTACGGTGCAGCGGGAATATCTGCGCGATAACACGGAGGCGCTCAAAAATTACCGCGCGTACTTGGAGATGACCCCGCGCCCGGCGGATTGGGACGCCGTCAACGACCTGGTCAACAACTTTGACCAGCCGGTGACAGTTGCGGCGGTGACGGAAAATGAAACCCCCGCTTCCACGAAGCCGAACACCGGCGGATTGAAATCGCAGTCATCAACCGCCACCTCCCATATGGCCTCGTCGCCGAAGATGCAGTCGGGCGTCAAGAATACCCAATCCCCCTCGCGCCCGGTACCGTCGGAAGTCGTGGCTGTCCAGCCGGAGACGATGATTGTGACGACGCCCGCCGCCCCTGTGTCGGCGTCGCCCGTGCAACCGGCCCCGGCCGCAAAACCGAGCATGTGGGACCGGCTTAATCCGGCTCACTGGTTCGGCTCCCCCACGCAGGCGGACAATTACACCCAGAACGGCGTGACGCCGCTCACAGCCGATAATTCCACAACGACAGCCGCGCCGCCGTCCCCGCCGCCGCCTGCCGCCGCACCCGCGCCGGAAAAGATGGTTCCGCCCGCGCCGCCGTCTTTCCCGCGTTATTTATATCTCTCGCCGCACAAGCCGAAGGCGGGCGACCGGAAGGCGGCGTCCCGCGCGTTTGCCGACGCGCAGCAATCCGAGAAAGACCAGGATTTGCAGGCGGCCATGGACTCGTATCGCAAGGCGGCGTCGCTGGATCCGGCCTGGTTCGAGGCGCAATACAACTACGCGGTGCTGGCCTGGCGGCAGCACGAGTTCAGCCATTCGCTGGCCGCCTCCGAGTTGGCGCTGGCCCTCCGGCCGTCCGACACGGACGCGCGCTACAATTTCGCGCTGGCGTTGAAGTCCGCGGGTTATGAGACCGACGCGGTGAACGAGCTGAATAAGATTGTGGCGTCGAACCCGGACGAGGCGCGGGCGCAGCTGGCGCTGGGCAACCTGTACTCGCTGCAGATGCGCGACCCGGAGCGGGCGCGGCAGCATTATATGAAATGGCTGGACTTGGACCCGCACAACCCACAGGCGACCAACATCCGCTTCTGGCTCTCCGCCAATCCGCAGTAACCCCACGGCACGCGAATTTCGAGGGAGCGGCGAACGATTCTCCCTCCCCTTGGAGGAGCAGCGACAGCGGCCATGGCGGGTGAGGACGGATTCCCTCGCCCATCGGATGGGAGAGGGTGGCCGAAGGTCGGGTGAGGGTAGGTGCTGTTTTGTCTCTTACGCTCGCCCCAATTCTGACTATCTTCCCCGGAGAAGGAACAGCAGTCGCATCTTTCTGGTAGGCGCGTGATTGTTCGGCAAATCCCGGCGTGCAGATTTTCAAAGAAGATGGCGAACGTGAAAGCCCTCTCCTTGGGGAGAGGGTTGGGTGAGGGAGGTCGTGTAAACAAATTTCAATTGACAATACCTTTAGCATAGGTAATCTCTTATACATGAAAGCCAGAATGAATCTGATTCAAATCTGGTTGGCGGTGCTGACGCTTTTAACGCTCAACCTTCAACTTTCAACCGCCTTCTCACAACCTGTGGCCAAGATTGCCGCAGGAGATTACCATAGCCTGTTTCTCAAAAGCGACGGAAGTCTGTGGGCCATGGGCTGGAACAGCAGTGGCGAGTTGGGCGACGGCACTCTTAACAACACCAATCGTCCCGAGCAGATTGTGGCCAGCAACGTCACGGCAATCGCCGCAGGAGACGTTCACAGTCTGTTCCTGAAGAGTGATGGCAGCCTGTGGGCCATGGGCGATAACAGTTATGGCGAATTGGGAGATGGCACCACTGATAACGGCAACTACAGGACCAATCGGCCTGAGCAGATTGTGGCTAGCAATGTCACGGCGATTGCCGCCGGATCTGGGGACAGCCTGTTTCTCAAGAGCGATGGAAGTCTGTGGGCCATGGGAGACAACATGTATGGCGAGTTGGGTGACGGAAGTATTTTCAACACAAACCGCCCCGAGCAGATTATTGCCAGCAACGTTACAGCGATCGTCGCAGGAAGCTACCACAGCTTGTTTCTTAAGAACGATGGCACCCTTTGGGGCATGGGGCGCAATGCTCTTGGAGCTTTGGGCGACGGCACTCACGTCGACAGGCACCAGCCCGAGCAGATCGAAGTCAGCAACGTCACGGCCATTGCCGCAGGAATAGCCCAGAGCCTTTTTCTCAAGAGCAACGGCAGTCTCTGGGCCATGGGCTGGAATGTTTTTGGCGAGTTGGGTGATGGAACTTACGGTTCTGGCACTAACCAGCCCCAGCAGATCGTGGCGACCAACGTAATGACGATTGCCGCAGGATACGCCCACAGTTTGTTTCTCGGGAGTATGTAGATAACGCAAATTTTGACTTTTGTGCGGGGGTTACCCAGCCAATGTCCTACCTCGTCATGGAAAATACTTCCATGAATGGTAAGAAACATCCTGAGCTTACGAAATCGGATGTGA
>Ga0302320_10001065_pt1 | contig 65960 bp, 54 predicted proteins | sample Bog_T0_3_FD_202130 | JGI IMG/M metagenome (GOLD analysis project Ga0302320, IMG submission 202130) | Peat permafrost microbial communities from Stordalen Mire near Abisko, Sweden - Bog_T0_3 | ecosystem: Environmental > Terrestrial > Soil > Wetlands > Peat | place: Sweden: Abisko, Stordalen Mire...
GTCGACGGCCGACCGGTCGCCGCGATCACGATCGCCGCGATCCGAAGCCGATTGGGCCCGCGGCGCGAGAACGAGGTCGGGGAGATGCTGAAACGCACCGCCGGTTCGATCGAACGTGTCTTGAACCAGGAATCCTCGTCTGGCCGGTCCTGAGCCGTGCTCCGCCGCACCCTCGACAGGTCCGGTCGGATCCCGGGATCACGCGATCCGCATCGAGTGATGCCAGTGCAGGGCGGCGCGCTCCAGCACCAGAAACACCCGGTTGAGAATATAGCCCGCCGCGGCCAGGCAGATCACCGCGGCATACATGGAATCGGCGCGCATGGCATATTGCATCGACATCAGATAATTACCGACGCCGCTGGCGCCGGAAATCATCTCGCCGATCACCGCCATGATCAGCGCCAGCGACAGCGCGATCCGCATGCCGGCGCCGATCGCCGGCAGCGTCGCCGGCAGCACGATCTTGCGCATCGTATCGAACGAGTTGAGTCCGAAGGTCCTGGCGGTCAGCAGCAGGGTGTCGTCGAGACCGCGCACGCCGCCATAGGTGTTGACGAACACCGGCGGAAACACCGCCAGCATGATGATGAAGATCTTCAGGGCGTCATCGACGCCGAGAAAAAGGATCAGCGGCGGGATGATCGCCGGCGACGGCAAGGTGCGCTGGATTTCGATCAGCGGCCGGATGGTCCAGTCCAGCACGCGGTTGCTGCCCAGCAGCAGCCCGAACAGCACGCCGAGGAGGCAGCCTGCGGCGTAGCCGGCCAGCGTGCGGTACAGCGTCGAACCGAGGATTTCGGGCAGTTCGCCGGACAGCAGGCCGCGATATGCCGCCACCAGCACCGCGCTGAAGCGTGGCCAGTTGTCGCTGACGATCCAGCCGCGGGCGGCCGACACTTCCCAGAGCACGAGCAGCAGCGCGATCAGGATGGCGCCGCTCAGCCTGGTGCGCGCGAGATCGCCGAACAGCCTGCGCCGCGCCGGTGATTTCGCCGTCACTTCGCCGGCGCCGAGCGACGCCATGACGCTCATTTCAGCGCATCCGGCGCGGTCATCGCGGCAAGGTCGATATCGCCCGTGAGCAGGCCGTTGTCCCGCATCAGCCTGACAGTGGTCGCCACCGAATCGAGATTGACGGTCTCGGGCAGCTTTTGCAGGTTCAGCCTCGCCACCAGTTCGGGTTGCATCCTGGTGAAGCCGGAGATGATGCGAACCAGGTCCGGATCCCTGAGATTGGCGTTGTACCACTGCACGCCCTTGCGGAAGGCACGGCTGTATCTTGCCAATGTCTCCTTGTTCTTCGCAAAATATTCCTGGGTGGAAATGTAATGGCCGACCTCGACGTCCGGCTGCACCTCGCGGTAGGGCGCGGCAACCAGCTGGAACCTGGCGGTATCGGTCACGGCCGCATTGAAGAACGGGTTGACCATGAAGGCGGCATCGATCTGCTTGCCGCGCAGCGCATCGAGCATCTGCGGGAACGGCACCTCCTTGAAAGTGACCTTGCCGGCGTCCCCGCCGGTCTTGCTGATCCAGGCGCGCGCGAACAGCCAGATGATGCCGTTGCGGGTGTTGACCGCGACGGTCTTGCCTTCGAGATCCTTGCCGGTCCTGATTGGATCGCCCTGCCGTGCCACCAGGCCGTTGGTATTCGCCGGGTTGTCGAACTGCTTGGTGCCGGCGGCGATGACCTCCAGCTTGAAGCCCTGCTGCTGCGCCAGCATGGTGGAGACGACGTTGCCGTACATGACGTCGAACGCACCGGCCATCAGCCCGGGCACGCCGGCGGCACCGCCGGTCGAGGGCGTCGGCACGATGGTCAGGCCCTCGGCGGCGAAGTAGCCCTTGTCGATGGCGACGAACAAGGGCGTCACGTCGGTGATCGGGATGTAGTTGACGCGGACGGTCTGCGCTGCGGCTGCCGTCGCGAGCGCCGCGAAGGCGGCGGTCAGCACGATGCGGCTGAGATTTGTCATCGAAAACATGCAAGGCCTTCCTTCGAGATGTCGATCATTGCGGCAAAATTGCTGATGCGGCTCATTTCGCGCGCCACGGCACGGCGCGGTCTTCCACCAATTCGAACAACATGTTGAGCGTCAGGCCGACCGCCGCCAGGATGACGATCCAGGCATACATCGGCCGAACCTGGAACGAGCGCTGCAGATCGAGAATCAGAAAGCCGATACCGCTTTCGGCGGCGAGCATCTCGGCAAGGATCACCAGCACCAGCCCCATGCCGAGGCTGACCCGCATGCCGGTGAGGATCATCGGCAGCGAGGCCGGCAGGATGATCTTGCGGATGGTTGCGAGGCGCGAGCAGCCGAGCGTGCGCGCGGTGGCAAGCAGCACCGGGTCGACGCCGCGGACGCCCTGCAGCGTGTTGATCAGCACCGGAAACAAGGCGGCCAGCGCCACCATGGTGATCTTCATGCCGGCGCCGATGCCGAGCAGCACCACCATCGCCGGGATCAATGCCGGCTTGGGGATCGGCCTGATCACCTCGACCAGCGGCTCGAGCAGGCCGTAGAGATGATCGCTGCAGCCCATCAGCAGGCCGAGCGCGACGCCGGCCACGCAGGCGATGCCGTAGCCGATCAGCAGCATGCCGAGGGTCTGGCCGAGCGGCACCAGGAAGCTGCCCGAGGCCAGGATCTTCCACAGCACCGGCGCGATCTGCGACGGCGGCGGCAGCAGCGAAGGGTTAACCAGCCCGGCGCGGCAGGCCAGCTCCCAGAGCAGCAGCATGCCGAGGATCGACAGCAGTCCAAAGCCCTTGCGGCCGATGTCAGGCATCGACGCGTCCCGCATTCTGGCGGTGCAGCAGATGCGTCACCAATTCGTGGCGCAGCTGCAGGAAGCGCGGCAGTTCACGCGTGCCCATGGCGTCGCGCGGCCGCGGCAGCTCGGTATCGACCACCATCTCCACCGTGGACGGGCGCGACGACAGCACGGCGATGCGATCGGCCATGAACACGGCCTCGTCGACATCATGGGTGATCAGGAGAATGGTCAGGCCGTGGCGCGCCCACAGGTCGAGCACCAGCGACTGCAGCTCGATCCGGGTCAGCGCATCGACCGCGCTGAACGGCTCGTCGAGCAGCAGCACGCGGGGCTGTGCGGCCAGCGCCCGGGCGATGGCGACGCGCTGCTGCATGCCGCCGGACAGCTGCCACGGGTAGTGCTTGCGAAAGTCCGCCAACCCGACCATGCCGAGATATTCGCCGCAGCGCTCGGCGATCTCGCGCTTCTTGATTCGCCTGGATTCGAACACCAAAGCGACGTTCTGCTCGACGGTGCGCCAGGGCAGCAGCGACTTGCTGTATTGCTGGAACAGGTAGACCATTTCGGGCGGCGGCGCCGTCACCGTGCTGCCGTTCAGCACCACCGCGCCGGCGGTGCTTTCGATCAGGCCGGCGACGATCTGCAGCAAGGTCGACTTGCCGCAGCCCGACGGGCCGAGGATGGCGACGAACTCGCCCTGCCTCACCTCCAGCGAAATGGACTTCAATGCGGTGGTGGCTTCGCCGTGCTGGCCGCCGTATATCTTGCTGATGTCGCGAATGTTCAGATAGGGCGCGATGGCGTTCATCGTGCCGCCTCCAGGGTCATCGCGGGCAAACGCTTGAACCACGGCCGCGCGCGCTCCAATTGGCCGGCGAGCTGGAACAAGGTCGCCTCCTCGGCGAAGCGGCCCCAGAACTGAACGCCCACCGGCATGTTGGCGGCATTCCAGTAGAGCGGCACCGACATTGCCGGCTGCCCGGTCATGTTGGCCAGCGCCGTGAAGGCGGAAACCCTGCGCCGCAAGGCGCCGGCCACGTCATCGAGATGTTCGGGGCCCATGATGCCGACCCGAAACGGGCCCAACGCCGTCGTTGGCGACAGGATCAGATCGTAGCTTGTCATGAACTGCGCGACCTGCTGGTGCAGCGCGAACATCGCCTCGCGGGCGCGCATCACGTCCTCGCCGGTGAGCGTCAGGCCATGGCGATAGGCTTCCCAGGTCGCGCGTTCAAAATCGCCATCGCGTGCCTTGCGTCCGTGGCCGCGCTCGGCCGCGTGAATGCCGGTGGCGGCGGCGGCGCCCTTCAGCACCTGGCGCGTCCGCAGATAGAGCTCGGTATCGACCGCGGGCGCGGCCTCCTCCACGATATGACCCAGCGAGCCGCATAACGCTGCGGCATCGGCGACGGCGGCCAGACAGTCCGGCGCCACCTCGTCACCGAACGGCGACCGCGGCATCACCGCGATGCGCAGGGGCGCGGGTTCGTGCTGCAGCTCTTCCAGAAACGGTCGGCTCTGCGTCGGGCTGGCGTAGGACGCGCCCGGCTCGGCACCCGCCACGGCGTCGAGCAATGCGGCGCTGTCGCGCACCGAGCGGGTCAGCGCATGGACCGTGGCAATGCCGCCGCCGCCATCGAAACGCGCCGGGCCGAGCGGCGCGCGGCCGCGGGTCGGCTTCAATCCGAACAGGCCGCAGGTCGCGGCGGGCGAGCGGATCGATCCGCCGGCGTCGCTGCCGTTGGCCGCCGGAACGATGCCGGCGGCAATGGCGGCGGACGATCCGCCGCTCGATCCGCCCGCGCTATAGTCCAGGTTCCAGGGATTCCGGGTGGCGCCGTAGAGCTGGCTCTCGGTGGTCGGCGAACCGCCGAACTCGCAGCTGTGCGTCCTGCCGAAGATCACAAGGCCGGCATTTTTGTAGCGTTCCGCGACGGTGCTGTCGCGTTTGGCCACCGTCGCTTTCAGAAACACCGCGCCGCTCGTCGTCGTGGTGCCGGCAAGATCGATGAACAGATCCTTCAAGAGGAACGGCACGCCGGTGAACGGACCCACAGGCAATCCCCGCGCGATCGCCAGCCTCGCCTTGTCGGCAAAGACATCGACCACGGCATTGATTGACGGATTGACGGCGTCGATGCGATGCAGCGCGATGTCGAGCAACTCGTCGGCCGACGTGTCGCCGCGGCGAACGAGGCCGGCCAGACCGATCGCGTCGTGATCGAGATATTCGGTGAAGCCCAGCCCGGTCGAAGCGGACAACAATGATTGAGTCACTCACGGGCTCCTATGGCGTCAGAACCAGGCCATCGCTGTTTTGCTTGCAGGTCGCATGCCAGCGCAGAAACTCTCGACGCCGTCGTGTCGCCCGGTGACTGCACGAATTGTTGAAGGGCCGGTCAGAACATTTCGAAGTATTCGCGCTGCTCCCAGTCGGAGACTTCCGACTGGAAGCGCTCGATCTCGGCGAGCTTGATGTGGGTGTAGTAGTCGACCATGGTGGAGCCCATGGCGGTGCGGAAGAACGGGTCGTCCTTCAGCGCGAACACCGCTTCGCGCAGCGATTTCGGCAGCAGCGGGGCGTCGCTCTCATACGGGGTATCGGCGGATGGACCCGGATCGAGCGCGCGGTCGACACCGTCGAGGCCGGCCAGAATCTGCGACGACATATAGAGGTAGGGATTGGCGGCGGGCTCGCCGACGCGGTTTTCCAGCCGGGTGGCGGCATCAAAGGGACCGCCAAGCACGCGGATCATGGCACCGCGGTTGTCGCGGCCCCAGATCGCGCGGTCCGGCGCCAGCGAATAGGAGCGGTAGCGCTTGTAGCCGTTGATGGTCGGGGTGGTGAACACGGTGGCGGCGCGGGCATGGGTCAGCAGGCCGGCGAGGTAGTGGCGGCCGAACGGCGACAGCGCCTCGTTCTGCTCGCGGCTCATGAAGGCGTTGGCGCCGTCGCGCGACACGATCGACTGATGCAGATGCCAGCCCGACGACACCACGTTGGGAAGCTTCGGCCGGCACATGAAGGTGGCGTGGTAGCCGCGACGATGGCAGATCTGTTTCACGGCGCTGCGGAACAGCACCATGTTGTCGGCCGGCGTCAGCCCGACGGTCGGCTGGAAGGTGAATTCGCATTGGCTCGGGCCGTATTCGACCTCCACCGAGCGCAACGGCAGGCCGAGCGCCGACACGTCGCGGCGGATGAATTCGAGCACCGGCTCCATCTGGTCGTAGCGCTGCTCGGTGAGATACTGGTAGCCGTGCGACAACAGGCTGACCTCCGGCGGGCGGCCGGGCTGGCCGGCATCCTCCGGCGCCATCCTTGTCTCTTCGCGCTTGAAGATATGGCACTCGACCTCGAGCCCGGCGACGAAGTCGTAGCCGCGGGCGGCGAGGCCGGCGAGCACGCCCTTGTAGAGGTTGCGGGTGGCGAACGGCACCGGACGGCCGTCGGCGAAATGCACGTCGCACAATAGCCAGCCGGTGCCCGGCGACCACGGCAGCAGGCGAAAGGTCAGGGGGTCGGGGATCATCAGCACGTCGGCGGCGCCCTGCATTTCCGGAATGCCGAAACCGCCGCCGGCGGTGAACACCGGGAAAACCGTCTTGTGCGAGGTATCCTTGGCGAACATCGTGGTGGTGATGGTGCAGCCGCTTTCGAGGCAGCGCAGCGCCTCGCTCGCGATCAGCGTCTTGCCGCGCAGGATGCCGTGCTGATCCGGAAACGAGAACCGGATGACCTCGAGGTCGTGCTCCTCGACGAGGCGTCGGAGCCTGGCGGCGGCGTCTTTCTGTTCTGCGGACCACAGGCCGTGGCGTTCGACGAAACTCAACGCACGCTCCCCCCCTCGCAAAAAGGACCGGTCATTCGGCGGCCGACAGGCGGGTGACGGTGGCGGAGGTCTCGTTCGGCACCGGCGCGGCCCATGGCGCGCCGCGGCGGCGGGCGACGTCGACTTCCATCCAGTAGGTTTCCCAGCCGCTGGTCGGGCCGATCCCGTCCATGGTGCCGGGACCCTGGATGCTGCGCGCGTTCCCGGCGTCGAGGAACATCATCGGCTTCAGGCCGCCTTCGACCTTGTCGATTTCCTGGCGCAGCAGCTTGCGATAGGCGACGATTGCCTTGTCGGACGAGCCGAGATGCTCGCGGGTACGATCCTGGATCCTGCCCATCGACTCCACCGCCCACTGGTCGTGGACGTTGATGTCGGCGCCCATGCCGGTGTAGGTCGCGTGGGCCTGCTCGTGGGGATCGAAGCCGTAATCGTTGCTGCGGTTCTTGCGCGACCTGTAGTCCGGCAGTTCGTAGAGCTCGAGGCGCTGCGCCCGCATCCTCGGCTTGTCGACCGGCTGGGTGTAGCTGGTGAAGATCGCGTACCAGTAGCAGTTCTCGTCGTCGACCGGCACATGCCATTGCGAGATCGTCATCTCGGTGCTCATCGGAATGACGAAGCCGTGCGGGAACACCTGGTTGGTGACGCGCACATGGGTGCGCTCGGCATCGAGTTCGCGCAGCGCGATCAGGCGCAGGCCGTATTCGGTGCCCTCGACGTTGATGATCGGCCGATCGTATTCGCGCAGGATTTTCGTCATCGGCAGGTCGGTGCCGGCGGACGCGCCGCGAAACTGCTTGCCATAGGCGGTCGTGGTATCCTCGTCCTCGAAGAAGCGATGCAGGAACGAGGCATGTGCGGGATCGATGCCGACCTCGAGCGCCTGCAGCCAGTTGCATTCGAACAGGCCCTTGAAGGCGAAAGTGTAGGCGCCGGGCGCGGTGAAGCAATCCAGCTCCGGAAAGGCCGGCGGCTCGCCTTCTCCGAGAAAGGTCCAGAGGATGCCGCCCTTCTCGACGATCGGGTAGGCGCGCTGCCTGATGCCGGCGCACAGTTTCGAGGTTGTCGGCTCGGCGGGAGTCTCGAGGCAATTGCCATTGACGTCGAACAGCCAGCCGTGAAACGCGCAACGCAGGCCGCCGCCTTCGAGGCGCCCGAACGCCAGATCGGCGCCGCGGTGCGGGCAGTCGCGGTCGAGCAGTCCGTAGGCGCCGTCTTCGTTGCGGAACAGAACGAAATTCTCGCCGAGCAACCTGACCGGCTTGATCGGCCGCATCCCATCCATTTCGTCCACCAGCGCCACCGGCTGCCAGTACATCCGCATCAGTTTTCCGGCCGGCGTCTTCGGCCCGATCCGGGTGATCAGGTCATTCTGCTCTTGGCTCATCATGGTGCGGCCCTCGAAAGGAATGATGCCGGGAAGCGTACATCAGAAACGACCAAGTCGTTTATGTTCGCCTATTGAACTTATGGGCGATATATTATAGCTGGTCAAATGCGATACAAGTGGATTGTTTCAGCAAAGGATGGTGCATTTTCAGGCGGCTATATTTCAGCCGCTGTCGTGAACCAGGACGCCTTGCGAAGTTCGAACACTTGTTCAATATGAGAACATGGGCCATGTGGGCTGCGACCCCTCGCCAACCCTTTCCTTCGCCAGCCCGGCGGGCCGCTTTGACGAACGCGAGGGTTCGATGCCGAAGTTGAAGCGCAGCCCGGACGACACCCGCGGCGGGACCGATTTCATCGAAAGCCTCGATCGCGGCCTGCGGGTGTTCGAACTGTTCGCCACCGATCGCCGGCCGATGACCCTGAGCGACCTCGCCAGGGCCGCCGACCTGCCGCGCGCCACCGCGCGCCGGATCCTGTTCACGCTCGAGCGCGCCGGCTATGTCGCCTGTGACGGCAAGCTGTTCACGTTGACGCCGCGCGTGCTGACCCTGGCCTCGTCGTATCTGTCATCCAACCAGGTGGTGACGATCCTGCAGCCGGTGCTCGACCGGGTGTCGAGCGCCGCCCAGGAGATCAGCTCGCTCGCCATTCTCGACGGCCACGAGGTCATCTTCATCGCCCGCAGCAGTCCGGCCCGGGTGTTCTCCTCCGGCATCGACCTCGGCTACCGGCTGCCGGCATTTTGCAGTTCGGTCGGCCGCGTCCTGCTCGGAAAATTCCCGAACGGCGAACTCGAAGCGGCCATCGATGCCGCGACCCTGACGCCGATGACGCCGCACACCGTCACCGACAAGGTGCTGCTGCTCGCCACCATCATCACCGATCGCGAGAAGGGCTACTCCCTGGTCGACCGGGAAGCCGAACCCGGCTTTCGTTCGATCGCCGTGCCGGTCCGGCGTTACGACGGGACCATCGCCGCCGCCATCAATATCGGCGCGCATGTCGATCGTATTTCCACCGGTGAAATGATCGATCGATTTCTGCCGCTGCTTCGCGAGGGCGCGGACTCGGTAAAATCCTTGATGCTATAGAAGGGCCGGCTCAACATCCGTTGGCCGGTCGCAGATCGGAACAGATGCCCCATATCGTCGTCGAATACTCCGCCGCAGGGCATGCCGGCTTCGATGTCGCGGCGTTGCTGCAATCCCTGCATGACGCCGCCGCATCGACTGGCCTGATGCAGGCGGCGGATATCAAGGTCCGCGCGCTGTCCTATGCGGACTATCTGGTGGCGGGCCAGCGCGACGGCTTCTGTCATGTCTCGGTCTATCTGCTCGAAGGGCGCACGCCCGCGCAGAAGCTGGCCCTGAGCGAGACCCTGCGCGCCGCCATGGCCGCGCTGCTGCCGAAAACCAGAAGCCTGAGCGTCGATATCAGGGACATGGATGCGTCGGCCTACAAGAAGCGGTTGAACCCGGACTTGCCGCGTTGACAAGAAGATGGGCCCGCGCTGCGGGATCCCGCCATCGGCTGGGGACGGGAATTTACGATTGATGGCGGCCGATGGCGTGGCTCCGCGCGAGCTTCCAACGCGCCGTCACTCCGCCAGAAGGGCTCGCCTTCGGCCAGCCCGATTGCGCCTGCTATCCGGCAGGCTGCAATTCGCCTCGCCATTCGCAATTCCTGGCCGGCGACGAATATGCCGTCGCCGACATGGCGCCGTTCGCTGTGCCGGCCACATCTCCGGCTTAATTTAGCCGCCGCGGCCGCGTCGGCTTCACATCAGCTTCAGCCCCTTCAAACTCGCATGGCCGTTCTTGCCGACGATGATGTGATCGTGCACAGCGATCCCCAGCGGCTGCGCGATGTCGACGATGGCGCGAGTCATCTGGATGTCGGCCTGCGACGGCGATGGGTCGCCGGAGGGATGGTTGTGCACCAGCAGCACCGCGGTGGCCGACAATTCCAGCGCCCGCTTGATAACTTCGCGCGGATAGACCGGGGTGTGGTCGACGGTGCCGGTCTGCTGCACCTCGTCGGCGATCAGGCCGTTGCGCTTGTCGAGAAACAGCACGCGAAACTGCTCCTTGTCGGCGAACGCCATGCTGGTCCGGCAATAGTCGATCACCGCCTGCCATGACGACAGCAGGGTGCGCTGTTTCAGTTGGCCCCTGGCGATCCGGCTGGCGGCCGCGGCGATCAGCTTGAGTTCGGTGATGGTCCTGTCGCCGACGCCCTTGATTCCGCGCAGCCGCGCCTCCGGCGCGTGAACGACCTCGGCGAAGGAGCCGAAAGTCTTGATCAGCATCTTGGCCAGCGGCTTGACATCGCCCTGGGCGCGCGCGGTGAACAGCACCATCTCCAGCAGCTCGTAATCGCTCAGGGCGTCAGGCCCGGCGCCACGAAACCGCTCGCGCAAGCGCTCGCGATGGCCGTGATAATGCGGCGTCTCGACAGGTCCGGAGCTCTTTTCAGGTCCGGACGGCTTTTCGGGTTCGCTGGTTTCCGCGGGCACCGGCGCCAACACCATTCATGGAACGCCAACCATGCCGTGCCCTGCGGGTTTTGCAACCGGGAAGTGCGGGAGGCCGAGCCGGCTGACGGTGGGAATGCGAACCCGGAATATCGGGATTTCGGGTCTGATCCATCCAGTCCGGCCGTCGCCGACCTGGCTGGACCATCCCGAAATGACGGGGCCTGGAATCTCAGGCCGCAGCCGGCGGCTTCTCGGCGTGGCGCTGCGACAGCGTGAAGATCTCGACGCCGTTTCCGGTCACGCCGACCGAATGCTCGAACTGCGCCGACAGCGAGCGGTCGCGCGTCACCGCGGTCCAGCCGTCGGACAGGATTTTGACATGCGGCTTGCCGAGATTGATCATCGGCTCGATGGTGAAGAACATGCCGGGCTTCAGCGCCACGCCTTCGCCGGGTCGACCGATATGGATGATGTTGGGCTCGTCGTGGAACATGCGGCCGAGCCCATGGCCGCAGAAGTCGCGCACCACGCTCATGCCCTGCGGCTCGACAAAACTCTGGATGGCGTGGCCGATGTCCCCGGTGGTGGCGCCCGGCTTGACCGCGGCAATGCCGCGCATCATCGCCTCATAGGTCACCTCGATCAGCCGCTCGGCCTTGCGGGCGATCGGGCCCACCGCATACATCCGGCTGGAATCGCCATACCAGCCCTCGACAATGAAGGTGACGTCGACATTGACGATGTCGCCTTCCTTCAGCACCCGGTCGCCGGGCATGCCGTGGCAGACCACGTGGTTGATCGAGGTGCAGGTCGAATAGCGATAGCCGCGATACATCAGGGTCGCCGGGTAGGCGCCATGGCCGAAGGCGAAGTCGCGGACGAAATCGTCGATTTTCGAGGTCGGCACCCCCGGTTTCACCAGATCGGTCAGTTCATCGAGGCACCTGGCGACCAGGAAGCCCGCCTTGCGCATGCCGGCAAAACCGCCCGGCCCGTGCAGCTTGATCTGCCCGGTTTTGCGCGAGGACGTGTTGTCGGAGGCTTCGATGTAGCTCATGGGTGATCACGGGTTGTCGGGAAGGGCGGCCAGGGCCGATATGTGACTAATTTAATGATCGGAGCGGTCAGCGCAAGCCAAGGTTGGGACCAGGGCGAGCGGAACCGGGGAGCCGCGGCCGCAAAGGGCAATTCGGCGGCAGCGCGCATCGCGGTCAGCCCTGGACCTCGGCATTGGTCTCGACCGGCAGTGCGCCGCCGCGGACGCGGATTTCGCGCACCGGATAGGGCACATGGATGCCCTCGCGCTTGAAGGTCTCCCACAGCGACTGCATTACCTCGCTCTTGACATTGTCCATGCCGTCGGGATCCGCGAGCCAGAAGGTCAGCGCAAACTTCATCCCGGCATCGGTGAATTCCACCAGGATGCAGTTCGGCGGCTTGGACTTGATCGCGCGCGGCGTCGCCGCCGCGATATCCAGCGCCATCTTGCACACCAGCCGCGGATCTGCCTCGTAACTGGTGCCGAAATTGATCTTCACCAGCGTATTGGTGTCGCTGTAGGTCCAGTTGGTGACCTTCTGCGTCACCAGGTCCTCGTTCGGGATCAGGAATTCGCGGCCGTCGCCGGCGGCGACCGAGATATAGCGGGTCTTCATCGCGCTGATGCGCCCGGAACTGTCGCCGATGGTGACGAGATCGCCGGGCTTCACCGATTTATCCGCCAGCAGGATGATGCCGCTGATGAAATTGGCGACGATCTTCTGCAGGCCGAAGCCGATGCCGACGCCGGCGGCGCCGGAGAAGATCGCCAGTGCCGAGAGGTTGATGCCGACCGCGCTCAGCACCGCCGCGACGGCGAATATCATCAGCGCCAGCCGGATCATCTTGACCAGCAGCACCTGGATCGACGGCGTCAGGTCGCCCGACTGGGTGATCCGGCTTTCCGCGAAGTTGCTGGCGACGTTGGACAGCCACAGCGCCACCGCCAGCAGTACCGCGAGCTTGATCAGCAATAGCGGCGTCAGCCGCAGGCCTCCCAGCACGATCGAGACCGAGTCGAGCGCATCGATCACGGGCCCGAGCTGTCCGAGAATGCTCAGAGCCGCTACCAGCCATGCCGACAGCGACACCAGCCGGACGATGAAGCTGTTGCGAATGACCGAGGTGACGAGGCGGATGATCAGCCAGGCAAAGGCCAGGTTGGCGGCGATGCCGAGCAGATAGCTGCGGCCCGGCGAGGTCGACGCCAGCATCACCGTATGGCCGATCGTCATCAGCGCCGCGAATACCGCGGTCGAGGCGCTGCCGGCCAGCGCCTGCATGAACAGCCGCAGCGGCGTCGGCCAGGCCGTGCCGAGCGTGCCGAGGTCGATCCGCGCGCGGGCGGCAGCGCCGGCGGCGAAGGCCAAGCCGGCCGAGGCCAGTATCAGGCCGAGCTGCAGGTAGAACCACGGCGAGGTGATCTCGGCGCCGACCGAGGCCGCCGCGGCGTGCAGGAAATCGGTGATGTCGCTCAGGTCCATCGTCATGGTGTCTCATGGCAGGGCAGGTCGGCGCAACCGGATCGGCATATCCGATGGGCCGGCAGATTCCCACCGCCGCAACGTCGATGCCATCGCAGCGCCACGGCGCCGCCGCGGTTGGGGCGGCCGAAGCGGGGATATGGCCGCGGACATCGCGGCAGCGCCGCCGACTTGTGCTTCGACGCTCTTGCCAGGAATCCGCCACTTGCGACGATTGAGCAGACTGCGAACCGGGAGGGCGCAGCGGAAACGGCCTTGGCGTTCAAGGGTGACGACGATAAGGATGCAATTGCAGGTATTTGCGATGATTTGCGGAGATGCATGGGTTCGCTCGATTCGGTCAGCATAGCCATCCTCCTCGGCGCGGTTCTGGTGATGGCGGGCATCCTGTCGAGCCTGCTGGCGCTGCGCTTCGGCGCGCCGCTGCTGCTGGTGTTCCTGCTGATCGGCATGCTGGCCGGCGATTCCGGCCCCGGCGAGCTGCGCTTCGACGACGTGCGCACCACCTATCTGGTCGGATCGGTGGCGCTGGCGCTGATCCTGTTCGACGGCGGCCTGCGGACCCGGTTTCAGAGCATCCGCGCCGTGCTGGCCCCCTCGCTGGTGCTGGCCACCGTCGGGGTGCTACTGACCGCGCTGATCACCGCGCCGGTCGCCAGATACGCGCTCGATCTGAACTGGACCGAAGCGCTGCTGGTGGGAGCGGTGGTGGCCTCGACCGACGCCGCGGCGGTGTTTCTGCTGGTGCATGCCCAGGGCCTGCGGCTGCGTCCACGGGTCGGCGCCACACTGGAGGTCGAATCCGGCACCAACGATCCGTTCGCGGTGTTTCTGACCTTGATGCTGGTGGAACTGATTTCCAGCGGGTCCAGCTCGGTCTGGCATGTCGCCCTGGAGTTCGGCCGCGAGGCCGTGCTCGGCGCCGTGATCGGCGTGCTCGGCGGCCGGCTGGTGGTGCTGGCGCTGAACCGGGTGGCGCTGCCGCAGGGCCTGCATGCGCCGTTCGTGGCCACCGCCGCCCTGGTGATCTTCGGGGCTGCGCAGATCGCACACGCCTCGGGATTTCTCGCGGTCTATCTCGCCGGCATCATCATCGGCAACCGGCCGACCCGGGCGCATAATTCGGTGGTGACGTTCCTCGACGCCGCCACCTGGCTGGCGCAGATCGTGATGTTCGTGCTGCTCGGCCTGCTGGTGTCGCCGCATCGGCTGCTGAGCAGCGTCGTTCCGGCCGTGGTCGTCGCCCTGGTGCTGATGCTGGTGGCGCGGCCGCTGGCGGTGCTGTTCTGCCTGGCGCCGTTTCGCTTCAACTGGCGGGAAAAGATCTTCATCGCCTGGACCGGCCTGCGCGGCGCGGTCGCGATCTTTCTGGCGTCGATCCCGATGCTGGTCGGACTGTCGAAGGCCTATCTGTATTTCGACGTCGCCTTCGTCGTCGTCATCATCTCGCTGCTGCTGCAGGGCTGGACGCTGGCCGCCGCCGCGCGGCGGCTGCATGTGGCGCTGCCGCGCGCCGATCGCGGGCCGCGGCGCATCGAGCTCGATCTGCCCGGGCAGCTCGAACAGCAACTGGTCGGCTATTCGGTGCGCCCGAAGAGCCTGTACTTCCGCCGCGGCCTGATTCCCTCCTGGTCGAAGCCGACGCTGGTGATCCGCGACCAGCACATCCTGTCGCCCGCCGAGGCCGATCCGGTTCTGCCGGGCGACTACATCTACCTGCTGGCGCCGCCGGAAAAGGCCGAAACGCTGGACCGTTTCTTTGTCGACATGCTGCCGGGCACCGCGCCGGATCCGCATCTGCTCGGCGACTTCGTCGTCTCCGGCGAGCACACGCTGGGCGAACTCGCCGAGGTCTACGGCGTGGCGGTCGATGAGGCCGAGGCGAAGCTGACGCTTTCAGATTATTTCGACGTCCATCTCGATCACGCGCCGAAGCTGGGCGCGACGCTGGAGCTCGACCCCATCGTCCTGGTGGCCCGCAGCATCGGCGGCGGCCGGGTCAATGTGGTCGGCCTGCGGTTGCCCGAAGACGTGGAAGCAGCCGCGCCGTTGACGCGCCTGGGCGCGTTCAGGCGCAGGCTGTCGGAGCTGTGGTCGCAGGTCGCGGGCATCTAGTTCAGCGATTTTGAAGTTCGAATCATTTCGATTTATCGAAATGACCAGCGACAATTGTCATTCCCGATTTGCAATTGCACTTCGGGAATGACAAACGACGGGTCCACTTCCTGTAGGATCAGCTTCATGGATTCGATCGTCTGGCGGTCCCCGCATATTGCGTTCGGCGCCGTCATCCCTGTTTGGACGGCTTCCTGGTTGCGGCGGCAGCCGCCTCATGATTTGAAGGGGCTTGCCGCTCCGTCTTAAAATCCCGGATTACATACGGTCGCTCCGATGCTCCCTCGCGCCATCCTGTTCGACCTCGATGACACCATCCTGAAGGCCTATGGCGGACAGCAGGAAGCGTGGCTCAGCGTCGCCACCGAATTTGCATCCGAACTGGCGCCGCTTTCGCCGCACGAGGCGGCCACCGCGATCACGGCGTTTTCGCAAGCCTTCTGGCTGAACGCGGATCCGCAGTGGCGGATGCGGCTGCAGGAGGCGCGGCGGCAAGTCGTCACCGGATCGTTCGCCGCTCTGGCAAAGGCCGGCCGCCCGACGCCGCCGCCCGGCCTCGCACGGAGGTTGGCCGATCGCTTGTCCGCCTATCGGGAAGAGCAGATGAGCCTGTTTCCCGACGCGCTCGAAGTGATCGATGGCTTGCGCGCGCGCGGCACCCGGCTCGGACTGGTCACCAACGGAGCAGCCGCCTTGCAGCGCGCCAAGATCCTGCGTTTCGATCTGGCGCATCGCTTCGATCACATCCAGATCGAAGGCGAGCATGGCTTCGGCAAGCCGGAAGAGCGCGCCTACCGGCACGCCCTGCGGGCGCTTGATGTAGAGGCGCGGGAGACCTGGATGGTTGGCGACAATCTGGAATGGGAGGTCGTGGCCCCGCAGCGTCTGGGTATCTATGCGATCTGGTTCGACCCGGCCGGGAAAGGCCTGCCCGAGGGATCGAGCGTCAGGCCCGATCGCATCGTCGGCCGGTTGTCGGAGCTGTTGCGATAGGGGCGGTGCTGCCGCATCTCTTTAATACCCTCCTGGAGGGCAGCGCGACCGGGTGTGGAATTTCCATGTCGTCCGCGCGCGCGATGTCCTCCGATTTGCAACGTTTCAGACGAGCGTCCCTGCGCACGCACGCAGGGACCCATACGGCGCGCAATCGCGTTTCAGCATTGGAGAAGAGGCCTTTTTCAATTTCGATGCCAGCGGTGATGGATCCCTGCGTGCGCAGTGGACGATCATTTGAGAGTTTGTGCCAGGCCACGATCGTGCAGACGCGCCGTTCGATTCGACGATGGGCGATAGCCCTGACCGTCCCGGCAACCGATGATTGTCGCGGCGGACCGAAACGATTCGAACTTCAAAATCGCCATATTAGGAAATCTCCGCCGGCAACACCTCGGCGCCGCCGAAGGCGATGACGCGGCCGCGCCTGAGTATCGCGATCCGCGTCGCCAATTGGCGCATTTCGCCGGCATCGTGGCTGACATAGACCATCGGGATTTTGGCTTCGTCGCGCAGCCGCACCAGATAGGGCAGGATCTCCTCCTTGCGCTCCTCGTCCAGCGACCCCAGCGGTTCGTCCAGCAGCAGCAGCCTCGGCTGCGCCAGCAGCGCGCGTCCGAGCGCCACCCGCTGGCGCTCGCCGCCGGACAGCCGGCCGGGACGCCGGTCCAGGAGATGACCGATATCGAGCAGGTCGGTGACGCGCTTGCGCTGCGCGGCATCGTCGGCGAGCCGGTTCATGCGCCGCCCGAAATCGAGGTTTTGCTGCACGTCGAGATGCGGAAACAGCCGCGCGTCCTGGAATACATACCCGATCCGGCGGCGATGGGCCGGAACGTGGATGCGGCCTGCGGTATCGTCGAGGGTTTCGCCGTCTATCACGATGATGCCGCGATCGGGCCGCACCAGGCCGGCAATCATGTTGATCAGCGAGGTCTTGCCGGCGCCGGAGGCGCCGAACAGGCCGGTGACCGGGCCTTGGCTGGCGAAGGCGGCCTCGACCGAGAATTCGCCGAGCTGCTTTACGACGTCGACGCGCAGCATCATCAGTGTCCGTGCAGCCGTCGGGTGGCGCGCCGCGCGAACCATTCGGAGCCGACCAGCGCCGCCATTGCGATCAGGACCGAGACCACCACCAGCCGCAGCGCCGCGGGGTCGCCGTCGGGCGTCTGGATCAGCGAGTAGATCGCCGACGAAATGGTCTGGGTCTGGCCGGGGATATTCGACACGAAGGTGATGGTCGCGCCGAATTCGCCGATCGCCTTGGCAAAGCCCAGCACCATGCCGGCCAGTACCCCCGGCAGCGCCAGCGGCAAGGTGACGGTCAGGAACACCCGCCAGGGTGCGGCGCCCAGCGTCGCCGCCGCCTGCTCCAATCTCAGGTCCACCGCTTCGATCGACAGCCGGATCGGCCGCACCAGCAGCGGAAACGACATCACCCCGCAGGCCAGCGCCGCGCCGGTCCAGCGGAAGGCGAACACGATTCCGAGATGGTCCGCGAGCCAGGCGCCGACCAAACCGCGCCGGCCGAAGGTCAGCAGCAAAAGATAGCCGGTAACCACCGGCGGCAGCACCAGCGGCAGATAGATCAGGGCATCGACCAGCGACTTGCCCCAGAACCGGCGCCGCGCCAATAGCCACGCTACGCCGATGCCGAGCGGGGTCGCCACCAGGGTCGCGACGGTCGCCACCCGCAGCGAGAGCTGGACTGCCGCCCATTCCGTCGGCGAGATATCGAACACGCTCAGGTCGTCGGGCTGACGAGGAACCTGAAGCCGTATTTCTCGAAGATCGCCTTGGCCGCCGCGGTGCGCAGGAACGCCAGATAGGAGCCGGCTTGCGGCTTGGCGGTCGCGGTTGCCGCGACCGGATAGATGATCGGGGGATGGGAATCGGCGGGAAAGGTGCCGACGATCTTGACGCCGGGTTCGACCTTGGCGTCGGTCGAATAGACGATGCCCAGCACCGCCTCGCCGCGCGCCACCAGCGCCAGCGCCGCGCGCACGCTCTCCGCCATCGCGAATTTCGGCGCCGCGGCCTGCCATGCGCCGAGTTTTTCCAGGGCAGCCTGCGCATATTTGCCGACCGGTACCGCCTTGACGTCGCCGGTGGCGATCTTGCCGTCGCCGGCGAGCCTGGCGAGGTCGAAGCCCGGCCCGATCGCCACATGGTCGATCTTGGAATCCTTAGGCGCGATCAGCACAATGCTGTTGCCGAGCAGATCGACCCGGCTCGGCGCGTTGATGTCCTTCCTGGCGGTCACATAGTCCATCCAGTCGGTATCGGCGGACACGAAGACATCCGCCGGCGCGCCCTGTTCGATCTGCTTTGCCAGTGTCGAACTCGCGGCATAGCTGGCGGCGACCTTGACGCCGGTTTTCGCGGTATAGGCGGCATCGACGTCGTCGAGCGCGTTCTTCATTGAGGCCGCCGCGAACACGGTCAGGCCGGTGTCCTGGGCCAGCGCGGGCGTCCAGGTCGATCCGCACAGGATGGCAAAGGCGGTGAAAAATCCGGCAAGACGGTGCATCGGTGGCGCTCCAGGCGGGTTCGCGGCGCTTCGCGCGCGCGAATCGGGCATCAGCTGCGGGAAAGCGACGGGCGGAAGCGCCGTTCCGCGGATCCCGGCAACTTACGGCCGCTCAGGATATCGCCGCCCAGACAATAACAGGCTGGAGGTCCGGGTAAAGGCTTCCCTGCTCTATTCGGACGGCAGGATGGCCACCGAGACGGCGTCTTCCTTGATGCCGCTGACCTGCAGTACGAAGGGGCTGGCTGAAATCTCGTATTTCATGGTCTTGCGGATGCCGTCGCAATCGGTGGCGCCGCTGAAGGCCTTCGGCTTCAGGGCATGTCCGTCCTGCACCACGTCGACCCAGCCGCCGGCGGACAGGCTGACGGTGTAGATGCCGGCCTTCGGTGCGCTCTTGAAACTCGCGAAGCCGGCAAAGGTACCTTCCCTGGGCGCGCGTTCCGGAGGGGTGGGCAGCCTGGCCTCGGCGGGCGAGTGCAGGCCGAGCGTCATCCCGGTTGACGGCGGCGCGGCAAGTTCGCCGCCGGACGCAAGCTTGACCCGATCCGGCGCCGTCAGCGCCGCGCGCTCGCGATCGATCGGCCATTTGAACTTGTCGCAGCCGCTCGGTTCCTCCGCCGCAAATGCGGGAGCAACCCCGAGCAGCGCCAGCACGATCAGCAGCGGGGCCCGCATGGTCAGTCCACCGCGAGCATGACGTCGGAGGCCTTCACCACCACGGTGACGGCGCCCTTGGCCTTGATGCCCAATTCATCGACCGCCTCATTGGTGATCGAGGAAGTGACGATCTGGCCATTGCCGATATCGACGCGGACATGCGAGGTGGTTGCGCCCTTTTTCACTTCGACGACGGTGCCCTTGATCTGGTTGCGTGCACTGATGCGCATGATGGGTCCTTGATTATGTTTATTTATCCCGCGCATGACGACAGGCTATCGCAGGCCCGCATCGGCAAATCGGGACGAGATGGGATCAGCAGCCCTGATCCGAAGCTTCGTCGGCGCTTACGGCGCGACGATACCCCATTCTAGCGCATCTCGATGCCATCGGGATAGTCCACCGGCTGTCGGCTACGGCCTGGCGTCCGGGGCCGCCAGGACCTGGCGGCAGGCCGCGGGCAGCTGTGCCAGCGTGATCCCGTGGCTCGGCGGCGCCGGCACTTTCGGCGGCTCCGGATGGATGATCGAATCCTTGAACCAGTAGGCGAGGTCGGCCGTGCTGCAGCCTTCGCCTCCGGCCTGTGGCTTCTGGCCCTTGCAATCGCTGCTGCCCGGCGGGCAGGCCATCCGGATGTGAAAATGGTAGTCGTGGCCGTACCACGGGCGGATCTTGGCAAGCCAGCTGCGATCGCCCCTGGCTTCGCGGCATAGCGCCTTCTTGATCGCGGCGTTGACGAAAATGCGCTGCACGCTCGGCTCCTGCGCGGCGTCGCGCAGAACCACGAGATGGCCCGGGGTAAACACCTGCGGATCGATATCGAGGCGGTCGGGACGCACCATCATCACCGCAGAGGTCTCCTCGCGCTCCTCGCGCGACAGCCGGTGATCGGGCATTGGCGTCAGCCAGACATCGGCGTCGAGCCCGATCTGGTGGCTGGCATGGCCGCTGAGCGCCGGGCCGCCGCGCGGCTGGCCCATGTCGCCGACCAAGATTCCGGGCCAGCCGGCATCCATGTGGGCCTTGACCGACAGGCGCTTCAACAGCGCGACCAGATCGGGATGTCCCCAATTGCGGTTGCGCGACAACCGCATCACCTGCCAGGTGGGACCATTGATGGGCATTTGCTCGGCGCCGGCAATGCAGCCGGCGGTATAGGAGCCGATCACCCGCGTCGGGAGTGCGGCCGGCAGCACCTTGCGGGCAAACAACTCCTTGGCGGGCAGCTTGGGATCCCTGGGATCGGGCAGAGGCGGCAGCGGCTTTGGATCGACACTGCCCTTGTCCTGCGCCAGCGCGGCGGTGGCGCCGACCAGTATCACGGGGAGCAGCAGCGGGAGAACAAGAATCAGCCGGAACCTCATCGCGGCACTCTACAGCCAAACCGGCAGTCCGGGACAGGTCTTTACAACTCACATTTTGGAAAGCCATGCCCATGCCAAAGGGAATTGCAGCGGCGCGATCGTGAAGAGGGCGCGGCGCGCAAGCCTCGCCATGGCGGGGTTTCGCGACGCGGCGATCCTGCCGGGATGGCTGCCGACGCCGGCGCGCGCCGACGTCGTGGTCCAGATCGACAAGTCATCGCAGCGGATCGCTACGAGTGGCGACGGCGCGCCGCGCTACAACCGGCCGGTTTCGACCGGCCGCGACGGCTTCGGCACGCCGAGCAGCATTTTCCATCCGCGGCGCACGGCGCGATTTATTTTTCGCGAAAATATTGCAACGCGCCGATGCCGCACGCGATCTTTCTTCCATTGCGGCTTTGCGATTCTCGGCACCAGCGACATCGCGCGGCTCGGCGGTCCGGCATCGCATGGCTGCGTCAGGCTGCATCCGTCGCATGCCGCGGCTCTGTTCGCCTGGTCGAGGGCGACGGCCCGGGCCATACGCGGATCGCGTATTTCCAATTGGAGCAAGTTTCGGTGACGTGAATCCGGAGCAAGCTCTAACAATTCTTTGCCATGGCCAAGCCTGACCCGGCCGTCCACGTCTTGCTTGCGGACTTTACGATGTCGAAGCGCGTTGCTTCCACGTCACCGGAACACGCTCTCGCGGGCATGATCCGCAAAAGTCTCCCGCTACGTTTCCCGGGACGACCTGTGAAGTCACTGCCCGAAACGCCATGCTCAATGAAAGAATAACACCGGCGTCTCAAGTGAACCCAGCGGCGGGCTTTTTTAACCGTAAAATAACCTTCTGGATCATTGGCGAAATTTCGGGCGCGGACGCGGGAAGCTCGCGGATTCGTTGCGCAATCGCCGCACCTGTCGGTTTTTTGTCCTCAGGCGTCGAATATTCGGTTCGCCAGCTGGTGGGTGTGAGCTGATACTCGGTGTGGTTGTGAGATTGCAGGCGATATCGCCTCTTAAAGCGGCAACCGCGGGCTCTGACCGTTTCACGGGGCCGGCTGCGTGCCGCGCCCGTCACCCCCAAGAGATACCATTTTTTCAGACACTTATCGGAGAACATGACGCTGCAGAATGCAAGTGAGGCTGAAGTATGCCGAGAATCCGGCCCAAGACCGCGAAAAAAGCAAAGCATCAGGCCATCCTGCGCGTCCCGGGCCGGCCAGCCAAGCCCAGCCCAAAACTCTCTGTTGGCCGCCGGCGCGCCGCGCCGGAGATCGGTGAGATCGTGCGCAAGCGCGCCGAGGCCGAGGCGGCGATCGCCGAGGCGCGAAGATCTCATGAGCGGCTGCGCGAGGCGATCGAGCTCCTGCCGGAAGGCATCGTGTTTCTCGATGCCGACGGACGCTACATTCTCTGGAACAAGAAGTATGCGGAGATCTACAGCCGCAGTTCCGACCTGTTCAAGCCGGGGGCACGACTGCAGGACACCATCCGCGTCGGCGTCGAGCGCGGTGACTATCCCGAAGCGATCGGCCGCGAGGAAGAGTGGATCGCCGACCGGCTCACCAAACTGCATCAGCCCCACGGCCGGCATGAGCAAATCCTCGCCGACGGCCGCTGCATCCTGATCGAGGAGCGGCTGACCGGGGACGGCGGCATCATCGGCCTGCGCGTCGACATCACCGAACTGAAGCAGCGCGAAGCCTCGTTCCGGCTGATGTTCGACAGCAATCCGGTTCCGATGATCGTCTGCGCGCTGGACGACGAGCGCATCCTTGGCGTCAACGACGCCGCGATCGAGCATTACGGCTATAGCCGGGCCGAATTCGAGAAACTAACCATCCGCAGCCTCCAGGCCTTTGAATCCGAGCCGCCCTGGGCCGGCGGCCGCAGCAGCGACGAACTGGCGGCCCGCACCTGGAAGCATGTCAGGGCCGACGGAACGCTGATCGACCTGGCGATCTATTCGCGGCAGCTGGTCTATGGCGACCAGCCGTCGGTATTGCTGGCGCTGATGGATATCACCGAGCGCAAGCGCGCCGAGGCCCGGCTCGCCTTCATGGCCCAGCACGATGCCTTGACCGGGCTGCCGAACCGCAACCTGCTGCGCCAGCACATGGACGAGATCATGCTGCACACCCGGCGCGGTGCCGAGAAGATCGCGGTACTGGTGCTTGGCATCGACAACTTCAAGTCGGTCAACGACACCCTTGGCCACGGCATCGGCGACAAGCTGCTGCGCGGCGTCGGCAAGCGCCTGCGCTCGATGTTGCGCGAGGAAGACACGCTCGCCCGCCTCAACTCCGACGAATTCGCGATCGTCCAGAGCGGGCTGACGCGGCCGGAGGATGCGGTGTTGCTGGCCAGGCGGCTTCTGGAGGCGATCGGCGATCCCTTCCTGCTGGATGGTCATTCGGTGGTGATCGGCGCCAGCATCGGCATCGCCATGGCGCCCGGCGACGGCGACGAGTCCGAGAAGCTCCTGAAGCACGCCGACATGGCGCTGTCGCGCGCCAAGAACGACGCGCGCGGAACCTTCAGCTTCTTCGAAGCCGGCATGGACGCCCGCGCCCAGAGCCGCCGCAAGATCGAGATCGATCTGCGCGACGCGATCCAGAATGACGTGCTGCGGCCGTATTATCAGCCGCTGATCGATCTCGCGAGCGGGCGCATCACCGGCTTCGAGGCGCTGGTGCGCTGGCCGCACCCCGAACGCGGCATGATCTCGCCGGCCGAATTCATCCCGGTCGCCGAGGAGACCGGGCTGATCAATGGCCTCGGCGGCCTGATGCTCCGCCGCGCCTGCCTGGACGCGGCACTATGGCCCGGCGACGTCCGCGTCGCGGTCAACCTGTCGCCGCTGCAGTTTCGCGTCGGCAACCTGTTGTCGGTCGTGATGGATGCGCTGAGGCAATCGGGCCTGCCGGCAAAGCGGCTCGAACTGGAAATCACCGAAACCCTGCTTCTGGAAAAGAGCAGCCAGGTGCTGGCCACGCTGCACGCGCTGCGGTCGCTCGGCGTGCGCATCTCGATGGACGATTTCGGCACCGGGTATTCCAGCCTGAGTTATCTCAGAAGCTTTCCGTTCGACAAGATCAAGATCGACCAGTCGTTCGTGCGCGACCTCGGCTCCAATCGGGACGCGCAGGCGATCGTGCGCTCGATCATCAGCCTCGGCATCGGCCTCGGCGTGACCATCACCGCCGAAGGCGTCGAGACCGAAGCCGAGCTGAGCTGCCTGCGCGCCGAGGGCTGCCATGAGGGGCAGGGCTACCTGTTCAGCCATGCGCGGCCCAATGCCGAGATCGTCAAGCTGCTGAGAGCCCAGAGCGGCGCGGATATCGACACCCCCGCCGACGCCGCCGATCAGGCGGCACGGGTGGCCTGACCGGATCGCTGTCGGTCGCGCCCGAACCTGCAGCCGTTGCGGCGATGGCTCGCGGCCGCGCTGCGGCCGTCGCTCAGCCGTCCCTGGCCGCGGCGCCGGAACCGGCGGCGAGGATCGCCCGGCCGACATCCTCGTAATGGCTGTCGCGGGCCTGGATCTGCTGCGCGATGGCGTGCATGTCGCGGAAGCGGCGTTCGAACCTGTTGGCGCGGAACACCGCGGTCGCGCCGGCCATGTGATAGGCGGCATCGACCACCGCGGCGGCCTGGTGAATCGTCCAGGTCGAGACCAGGCGAAGCGCGGCGCGGTGGTCTTCGGAGTAGCTTCCGTCGCGCGTCAGATCGCGCCATACTTCGTCGATCGTGGCGTAGAGATAGGCGCGCGCCGCGCGCAGATTGCCTTCGGTGCGTCCGATCGCGCCCTGCACGGCATTGTTCTCGCGCATCGCATGCAGACCGGCCGGCGACTTGCGGCGCGCCAGATCGACGGCGGCGTCGAGCATGGCCCGCGCCACGCCGAGCGACACCGCGGCGAAACCGAGCCCGAAAACGATGTTGGTGGTGAGCCGGTAGAGCGGTCCTTTCTCGCGCAGGCCGGCGGGTTCGTCACGCAGCGCCGCGAATTTTTCCGGAATGAACAGATTGTCCACCGAATAGCTGTCGGTGCCGGTGCCTTTCAGGCCGATCACATCCCAGACGTCGTACATCGTGGCGCTCGACACCGGAAACAGGATCGTGCGTAACTCCGGTGCGCCGTTGGGCTTGCGCCGCCTGCTGCCGTCGGCTTCGACGATCTGGACATGGGCGCCCAGCCAGCTCGCCTGACGGGAGCCGCTGGCGAAGTCCCAGCGCCCGGTGGCGCGATATCCGCCGGGAACGACCTGCACCTCGTTGGCCACCGCGCCCCAGGCCAGGATGCCGGTCGGCTGGCCAAAAATCTCGCGGGCCTGATCGGGATCGAGGTAGGCCGCCGTCATTGCGCAGACGCCGCATTGGCCGAGGCACCATGCCGTGCTGGCATCGGCTTTCGCGACTTCTTCGAGCATCTGCATGAAGATTTCGGGCGGGGCTTCGGAGCCACCGAAGCTTTGCGGCAGCAAAGCACGATAGAGCCCGTTCTCGACCAGGGCGGAAACCACCGGCTCCGTCAGACGTCGCGTCCGTTCGATCTCGTCGGCCTCCCGCGCGATCAGCGGCGCCAGCGCTCGCGCGCGTTCGATGAGTCCGAAACCGGGAACCTTGTTCATGCGTCTCCTCGCCCCTTGTCGGGTTTCTGGTTGGCGAAGGCACGATGGTGGTCCATCTGGCGCCGCCGATCAAGATGGCCCGTGGAACGGCAATCGCCGAAAAGCCCGCAGAACATCGTTCCTCCAAAATGCGACGGCCCGGGGTCAATGCGAGAAGCCGCAGGCCGCCGCCGGTCGCGACCGCGGGCGACGGAGTTTGCTCGAGCGGGCCTCGGCGGCTAGGCGGCGTCGCGCAGGCCGGCCAGGAAGCTGTCGACGCTCTTGAACAGCGTGGCGGCGTGCTGGCCGAGTTCGCCGGATGCGACCAGTACGTTGTCGGCCAAGGCGCGCGACTGGTCGGCGGCCTGGCTGGCACCGGCGACATTGAGCGAAACCTCGCTGGTGCCGGCGGCGGCCTGCTGCACGCTGCGGGCGATCTCCCGGGTCGCCGAATCCTGCTGTTCGACGGCCGCCGCGATGGTGGTGGCGATGCCGCTGATCTCGCGGATGGTGGTGCTGATGCCGCCGATCGCAGTGACGCAATTGCCGGTGGCGGACTGGATCGCGGCGACCTGTCCGGCGATCTCCTCGGTCGCCTTGGCGGTCTGGCTGGCGAGTTCCTTGACTTCGGAGGCGACGACCGCAAAGCCGCGGCCGGCTTCCCCCGCCCGGGCCGCCTCGATGGTGGCATTGAGCGCCAGCAGGTTGGTCTGGCTGGCGATGGCGCCGATCAGGCGCAGCACATCGCCGATTTTCTCGCCGGCAGCGGTGAGGCCGGCGACCATCTCGGTGGTCTGGCCGGCCTTGGCCACGGCGTCGTCGGCGACCCCGGCGGAATGGGTGACCTGGCGGCCGATCTCGGCAACGGAGGAGGCCAGTTCCTCGGTGGCGGCCGCCACCGTGCCGACGCTGGCCGACGCCTCCTCCGAAGCGGCGGCTGCCGCCGCCGCCCGCTCCGAGGTGCCGTTGACGCTGGTGGTGATTTCGCCGGCCACCCGCTGCATGTCCTTGGTCGCCTGCGCCACCGCGCCGACCACGCTCTTGACGTCGGCCTCGAAGCGGTCGGCCATCTGGCGTTGCAGGGCCTTCTTCTCGATCTCGGCCTGCCGCTTGGCGGCGTCCTGGGCCTCGCGCAGCGATCCGGCCTCGATCATGTTGCGGCGGAACACGTCGACCGCGACCGCCATGGTGCCGAGTTCGTCCTTGCGGTCGCCGCCGGGGATCGTGACCGCGGTATCGCCGCTGGAGAGCCGGTTCATCACCGCGGTGATCGCCGTCAGCGGGCGCGACAGGCCGCGGCCGAGCAGGAAGGCCAGCAAAACGGCGCCGGCAAGGATCGCCAGGGTGCCGAGCAGCAGATGCAGTTGGGCGCGGGTTGCCGCGGCCTCGTAGGCGGTGGTGTCCTTGATGACCTCGAGCACCGCGATGGGCTGGCCGGCATAGTCCTTGATCTGTCCGAGATAGAGCGCGGCGGCGTGGCCGCCGAAGCTGGCATCGCGCTGCAGCGCCGTGCCGTCGAACGCGCGCCTGAGTTCGTCCGGGGTGGCGACCTCGGTGTCGCCGAAGGTCGAAGACAGCTTGCGGAAGCTCTTGCCGTCGAACCAGTGCACGGCGAGATCGACGCCGAAGCGCTGCTTGGCGCGGTCGACGAATTCCTTGCCGAAGGCGACGCCGACATCGACCACGGCGAGGCTCCTGCCGGCGCGCATGATCGGGGTAATGGCGAAGATTCCCAGCGTATCGCGCCCAGGCTCCACGCCGACGATCGGCTTGCCGGTGCTGTTGGCCGTCACCAGGGTCACCCGCCGCGACGAGGCGTCATCGCCAAAAGCCTTGGGATCGTGGATCCGAAGAAAGATGGTGGCGGGCGGCTGGGTCAAGGTGAGCAAGGGCATTCCCTGCGCCTGCAGCGCCTTCATGCTGCCGCCCAGCAGCGTCATCAGCGCGTCGCGATCGCCTTTGGCGATGGCGTCGGCAACCGGAGGCAGCGCGGCAATGGCGCCGCTGACCGCGAGTGCCGCGCGCCCCTCATAGTCGAGCGCGGCGATGACGCTGTCATATTGCAGCTTGAGCTGCTGAGCCAGTGCGAGCTCCGTCAATGCGCGCTGCTGCATGATCGAAAAGCTCCCCAGGATGGCGCAGGCCACCGCCACCGTCAGCGAAATGGCGAGGATCAGCCGGACGGCAATCGATCGAAGTTTGAACATGGGGATGAGGGCTCCGCGGCGAGAGGCTGCCGCAACGTCGCAGAAACTGTTTAAGATTTGGCAACGATCGGGGTCGCGGGCCGGTAGTTCTACGGCCCCGCGCGCCGGCGCCAGGCGGGTCTCGACGACCCGCGCCTGGATCGCGGACGGCACTGCTTCCTGTCTCCCGTTTCTCCGGAAGATTGCGCTTGCGCGTGAGGCCGTCCGCGAGAGCTTGGATTGCGCCGGTTTCGATAAGTTTGGCAGGCCCCATCGGTCACGCGCACTGCGATGACGACTTGCCCGGCGCATCAAACGGCAGTCCGGGATGCATCAGGCATCATGCCGGCAGCCACCGGCTACTTTGCATGGGGTTGTTTTCGATATTTTGTTGTCCGGTCGCGAAAGCTTCAGCCCGGATTTCAATTCATCATGCGTTGGCGGCTGAGCATTCGCCTCAGCTGTCGACCTTCAGTGCCGCGATAAAGGCTTCCTGCGGAATGTCGACCTTGCCGAACTGCCGCATCTTCTTCTTGCCTTCCTTCTGCTTCTCCAGAAGCTTGCGCTTGCGGGTGATGTCGCCGCCGTAACACTTCGCGGTGACGTCCTTGCGCAGCGCGCGCACGGTTTCCCGCGCGATCACCTTGCCGCCGATCGCCGCCTGGATCGGAATCTGGAACATGTGCGGCGGGATCAATTCCTTCATTTTCTCGACCATGGCGCGGCCGCGGCCTTCGGCGCGCTGGCGGTGCACCAGCATCGACAACGCGTCGACCGGCTCGTTGTTGACCAGGATCTGCATCTTGACGAGGTCGGCCGGCTTGTAGTCGGTGAGATGATAGTCGAACGACGCATAGCCCTTGGAGACCGACTTCAGCCGGTCGTAGAAATCGAACACCACTTCGTTGAGCGGCAGCTCGTATTTCACCATGGCGCGATTGCCGACATAGGTGAGCTCCTTCTGTGAGCCGCGGCGGTCCTGGCACAGTTTCAGCACGCTGCCGAGATATTCGTCGGGCGTGAGGATGGTGGCCTCGATCCACGGTTCCTGGATTTCGGCGATCTTGACCACGTCGGGCATGTCGATCGGATTGTGGATCTCGATCTCCTGGCCATCGGTGAGGTGCATCTTGTAGATCACCGACGGCGCGGTCGCGATCAGATTGAGGTCGAATTCGCGGTGCAGCCGTTCCTGGATGATTTCGAGATGCAACAGCCCGAGGAAGCCGCAGCGGAAGCCGAAACCGAGCGCGGCGGAGGTTTCCATCTCGAACGAAAAGCTGGCGTCGTTGAGCCGCAGCTTGCCCATCGCCGCGCGCAGCGTCTCGAAATCGTCGGCATCGACCGGAAACAGGCCGCAGAACACCACCGGGATCGCCGGCTTGAAACCCGGCAGCATGTCGGTCACCGGCTTGCGGTCGTCGGTGATGGTATCGCCGACGCGGGTGTCGGCGACTTCCTTGATCGCGGCGGTGATGAATCCGATCTCGCCAGGGCCGAGTTCGTCGACCTGGGTCATCTTCGGCGTGAAGAAGCCGGCGCGCTCGACGTCGTAGGCGGCATTGGTGCCCATCATCCGGATGCGCTGGCCTTTCTTCATGACGCCGTCGACGATCCGCACCAGCACCACGACGCCGAGGTAGACGTCGTACCAGCTGTCGACCAGCAGCGCCTTGAGCGGCGCCTCGCGGTCGCCCTTCGGCGCCGGCAGCCGGTGCACGATGGCTTCCAGCACGTCGTCGATGCCGAGGCCGGTCTTGGCGGAGATCATCACCGCGTCGGAGGCGTCGATGCCGATGACGTCCTCGATCTGCCGCTTGACCTGATCCGGTTCCGCCGCCGGCAGGTCGATCTTGTTGAGCACCGGGACGATCTCGTGGCCGGCATCGAGCGCGTGGTAGACGTTGGCGAGCGTCTGCGCCTCGACGCCCTGGCTGGCATCGACCACCAGCAGCGAGCCTTCGCAGGCCGCCAGAGATCGCGAAACCTCGTAGGCGAAGTCGACATGGCCGGGGGTGTCGATCAGGTTGAGGATGTAGGTGTTGCCGTCCTTGGCCGGATAGGTCAGCCGCACGGTCTGCGCCTTGATGGTGATGCCGCGCTCGCGCTCGATATCCATGGAATCGAGCACCTGTTCCTTCATTTCGCGCGCCTGCAATCCGCCGGTGGTCTGGATCAGGCGGTCGGCCAGCGTCGATTTGCCATGGTCGATATGCGCAACTATGGCGAAGTTGCGGATGTTGGAAATAGGAATGGATGTCATGGGCGCGGGATAGCATTCGCCCCCCGATGCGGCAACCAAATTGCGGCCGTTTGCCGGCCGATCTTCACGCCAAGCTGATTCCACTCGCGCCAAAAACGCGCTACGCCATCAGCCATGTCAGCTGCCCGCTCCTTGCCCGCAACATTGCACGCACGCGCCGCGTGGACGGTCCGGCGTCTGGTAGCGTGGCTCGCGGCGTCGGCGTCGGATCGCTCCGCCGGCCTTGGGCTGGTGCTCGGCTTCGCCACCGCGCATGCCGTGCTCTGGACCTTTATCCTGATCAATCTCAAGGCGGCCCAGGACATCCACATGGATGTGGCGGAAGCCTTCGCCTGGGGCCAGAAATTCCAGCTCGGCTATGGCAAGCACCCGCCGCTCGCCGGCTGGGTCGCCGGGCTCTGGTTCAGGCTGTTTCCGGTGGCCAACTGGGCGAGCTATGCGCTGGCGATGGCCACGGTCGGCTGCGGCCTGGTGATCTGCTGGATGATCAGCTTGCGCGTGGTCGACCGGCGGCGCGCCTTCTTTGTCGTGCTGATGCTGGCGCTCTATCCGATCTTCAATTTCAAGGGCTTCAAGTACAATCCGGATCTGCTGCAGCTCGTCACCCTGCCGCTGATGGTGCTGGCCTATCTGCATGCCTTCGAACGGCGCACCGCGCGGGCCGGGCTGTGGCTCGGGCTCGCCGCCGCGCTGGCGCTGATGACCAAATACTGGGTGCTGACCATGATCGGTGCGGTCGGCATAGCCGCCCTGGTTCATCCGGACCGGCTCCTGTTCCTGCGCTCGCCGGCGCCATGGGTCGCCATTGTCACGCTGGTGGTGGCGATGCTGCCGCATCTGTGGTGGCTGCGGCAGGTCGACTACGTGCCGCTGACCTATGCCGGCGACGTCTATGCGCTGTCGAGCCGCTCGCAGAACGTCCACCTCGTGCTGGGCTATATCGGCCACAATCTTGCTTTGCTCGCCGCACCGGTCGCGCTGGCCGTGGTGGCGCTGGCATGGCTGCCGCGATGGTGGGCGATGCTGGCGCGCCAGCCGCTGACGCTGTTCACGCAGGCATGGTCGCGCGGCGCCAATACGTGCGTCAATGTCTCCCAGGCGCTCAACGTCTGGATCATCCAGGTCGTGGTCGCGGTCGGCCCGCCGCTCGGCGGCCTCGTTTTCATGGTCTACATGAAGACCGACTGGGGGATCTCGCTGTTCTTCCTGACGCCGCTGGCGCTGGTTGCGATCCCCTCGCTGCGCTTGCAAAAAATCGCGCTGGTTCACCTTGCCGCGATCTGGCTGGTCATCACGCTGGCGGCGCTCGCCGCGTCGCCCTACATCGCCACCCGCGAAATCGCCGACAATCCCAATGGCGCGGGCTATGGCGCGCGCTCCGAACTCGCCCGCGAGTTGACCCAGGCCTGGCACGAGCGCTTCGGCTCGCGATGGGCCGTGGTCGCCGGCACCACCGAGATCGGCGAGCCGATGACGTTCTACAGCCCGGATCATCCGGCGCCGTTCACTCCCGGCGAGATTTGGTCGTCGGGGCTGACCTCGCTCGAGGAGGCCAAGCGGCTCGGCTTCATCGGCATCTGCGATATGTCGGATGGCCGGCTGCCGGCCTGTGAAGCCTGGATGGCGGCGAATGCCGGCCAGGCCGAGCAACTCGTCATGACGACGCAGCGCTTCTTCCATGGCCATGCCGGTTCGGCCAACAGCTGGAAGATCTATATCGAGCCGCCAGCCGGGAAATAGCCCAACGCAGGCCCGCCGCTGCGAGCCATCGCGCAATGCCCGGCGTCGGCGAGGCCGGGAAAAGTCACATGCTTTCTTCGTTGAACTTGCCGGCGACCAGTTCGGTGATGGCGGCGAGGGCGGCCTCGGCCTCGGGGCCGATCGCGGACACGACGATCGACGTCCCTGGCCCCGCCGACAGCATCATCAGCCCCATGATCGAGGTGCCGCCGACGGTCTCGCCGCCACGTGTCACCCAGACTTCGGCATTGAAGCGCTCCACGGTCTGGACGAATTTGGCCGAAGCGCGGGCGTGCAGACCGCGTTTGTTGATGATGGGAAGTTCCCGGGATACCGCCCCGGGCGGGACACTGGGCCCGGCATCGTTTGCGGGCGACGCGTCGTCGTCGCTCATTTGCCGGCAAGGACCCGGCTGGCGATGGTGACGTATTTGCGGCCAGCTTCCTGCGCCATCGAGATGGCGTCGGGCAGCGAGCGCTCTTCGCGAACCTTGGCCAGCTTGACCAGCATCGGAAGATTGATTCCCGCGAGCACTTCCACTTTTGGCCGGCTCATGCAGGAGATCGCGAGGTTGGAGGGCGTGCCGCCGAACATGTCGGTAAGGATAGCAACGCCGTCACCACTGTCGACGCGGTTGACCGCTTCGATGATGTCACTTCGACACAAATCGGAGTCGTCTTCGGCTCCGATCGTGACAGCTTCGATTTGCTTTTGCGGGCCCATCACGTGCTCGAGCGCCGCCTTGAACTCGTCGGCAAGGCGCCCATGGGTCACAAGTACTAGACCAATCATCGGAAACTCCTCGCGGGTGCTTTTTGGTGCACCGCACGAACGCGCCACTTTGACCATCCAGAGCCCCTGCGCAAGAGGGGATCTTCGCGATTCTCCCGGAATTTGGCGATCAAGAGGGGAGCCGGCGCCGGTCTATTCGGTCGCGATACTGGACATCATATGGTTACCAATTCCCTGCAGGCAATCGGCCGAAGGCTGGTTCGAGGCGGAACCGGGATCTGTCGTGAGGCCGGCGAGGACCAGAGGGAGTGCTGCATGCCCGGATGCAACCGGGATTCGCGGTATCAAAACACCATAAATATGGGTGAGCAGCGCTTCCGGCGGCGGCAACCGCTCCGCGTCGGCGGCCGAAAGATCAACGACCAGACCGACAATGGCGTGGTCCGCGAAGTCGCAGCGGCGAATGCCGAGCCCGCGAATTTCGATCAGGCCTGCCAGCTGAGGCGCCGGCCGAACCAGGAGTTGTCCCCTGTTTGCTTCAAGGTGGACACGGTCGTCGCCGACCAGCACCGCCCGGGGGATCTGGCCCGAGCGCCCGGCCAGCATCAGATCGAACGCCAGCCGCGACTTGCCGGCTCCTGACGGGCCGCGGATCAGCACGGCACGGGTTCCGACCAGCACCGCGGAAGCGTGGATGCTCGCGCTTGCGCCTTCGGTCATGGCGCCGGCAGCCTGACCACAAAGCGCGCTCCGGCCACCGTCGGTTCGCCGTCGGCCCCGGCCGGACCGGCGCGATTTTCCGCCCAGATCCGTCCGCCATGGGCCTCGATGATCTGCTTGGAGATCGACAGCCCCAAACCGGAATTCTGGCCAAAACCCTGATGCGGCCGGTCGGTGTAGAAGCGCTCGAAGATGCGCTCCAGCGCGTCGTCGCGTATCCCCGGCCCGTCATCGTCGATCACGATTTCAATTTCCGATTTTACGCGGCGGCAGACGATGCGCACCCTGCCGCCGGGTTCGGAAAACGACTGGGCATTGATCAACAGGTTGGAAATCACCTGCCCGAGCCGGGAATCATGGCCGGGCACCGAAAAGACGTCGGCGGGGTTTTTGCCTTCGAAGCGGACGTCGACGGCGACGTCGTTGCCGAGCCGGGTTTCATTGGCTACCGAGGCCAGGGTGCTGAGCAGGCGGCGCAGGTCGACCGGCACCATATCCTGACGCTGCAGCTCGGCATCGAGCCGGCTCGCATCCGAGATGTCGGAGATCAGCCGATCGAGCCGCTTGACGTCATGCTCGATCACCGCCAGCAGCCGCGAGCGGCTGTTCTCGCTGCGCGCCAGCGGCAGCGTTTCGACCGCGGAGCGCAGCGAAGTCAACGGGTTCTTCAATTCATGGGCGACGTCGGCGGCGAACATCTCGATCGCCTCGATGCGGTTATAGAGCGCATCCGTCATGTCGCGCAGCGCGCCGGAAAGATGACCAATCTCGTCGCGACGATGGGTGAAGTCCGGAATCTCGACACGGGTGCGAATGCGCCGGCGGACCCGCTCGGCGCTGTCGGCAAGCCGGCGCACCGGACCTGCAATGGTGCTCGCCAGCAATAGCGAGAGCACGATCATCACCACGGCGGCGACCGCGAACACCTTGAGGATCGCGAGCCGCTCGGCGGTCACCATCTGGTCGATGTCGTCGCCCTGGGTCGAGAGCATCAGGGCGCCATGGATCGCCCGGCTTCGCTGCACCGGCACGGCGACCGAGACGATCACCTCGCCGCGCGCGTTGACGCGCACCATGCTGCGCTTCTTGCCTTGCAACGCGTCTGCGACCTCCTCATAGCCGTTGCCGTTCTGCGGTCCGAGTTCGCGATACAGCGGAAGGTCGCCGCGGTTGAGCCAGGTCCTGATCGCGATCATCGCGCGTTCCGCGATGCCCGGCTTCTCCGAGGATGGCGGCGGCAACTCGAAGCGCAACACGTTCTCGAGATTGCGGCTGTCGAGGATCAGCCCGCCACTGGGGTCGTAAATGCGGGCGCGGGTCTTGGTCGGCGAGATCAGGGTGTGCAGCACCGGCGCGACCCGCTCCGGATTGATCGGAAAATCGAGCCCGGCATATTCGTCGGGTCCGTTATAGGTTTCGCCGGGCTTCAGATCGAGCAGCCGGTCGGGATCGATGGTGATGGTGTTGGTTTCGACGGTTGCGGAGGCTGAGATCGCACCGGCGATGATCTCGGCCTGCACCAGCAGGCTTTGCGCCCGGGCGTCGATCAGGCCGGCGCGGAACTGCGAAAGATAGAGGATGCTCGCCACCAGCGCGATCAGGCCGGCAAGATTCAGCGAAACGATGCGGCGGGTGAGGCTGGAGAAGCTGAGCGCGAAGAAGAACTGGCCGGCGCGGCGCAGCCAGCCTAGCGGCCGTCGCCAACCTTTGGCGACCGCAGCGGCGTCCAGAGCCGGGGACAGCGAGGCGTCCTCGGCACTCAGGCTCGAATCATCATGGGTTCGATCAAGCAATGGCCAAACTGCCGGTTGTTTCGACTGCGTCGCGCGGCCCGCGTCGCCGCCACATCCTACCCCGGAGGTGCGGCGGCGTCAGTTGACAAAGCGCTGTTAGCGGCGCGCCAATCAGGTTTCCTTGAAGCGGTAGCCGACGCCGTACAGGGTCTCGATCATCTCGAAATCGTCGTCCACGACCTTGAACTTCTTGCGCAGGCGCTTGATGTGGCTGTCGATGGTGCGATCATCGACATAGACCTGATCGTCATAGGCTGCGTCCATCAGGGCGTTGCGGCTCTTGACCACGCCGGGCCGGGTGGCGAGCGCCTGCAGGATCAGAAATTCCGTCACCGTCAAGGTCACCGGCTCGTTCTTCCAGGTGCAGGTGTGACGCTCCGGGTCCATGCGCAACAGCCCGCGGTCCAGCGCCTTGGCATCGGTTTCCTTGGGCACCGCGGTCGGATCCTTCGGCGCGGCGCGGCGCAGCACGGCCTTGACGCGTTCGACCAGCAGACGCTGCGAGAACGGCTTGCGGATGAAATCGTCAGCGCCCATTTTGAGGCCGAACAATTCGTCGATTTCCTCGTCCTTGGAGGTCAGAAAAATCACCGGCAGATCGGATTTCTGCCGCAGCCGCCGCAGCGTCTCCATGCCGTCCATGCGCGGCATCTTGATGTCGAGGATCGCAAGGTCGGGCGGACTGGTGCGGAAGCCGTCGAGCGCCGAAGCACCATCCGTGTAGGTCATGATGCGATAGCCTTCGGCCTCAAGCGCGATCGAGACGGATGTGAGAATGTTGCGGTCGTCGTCGACCAGGGCGATTGTGGGCATGAGCCTGCTTTCAGAAAAACGAGGTGGCTGAAACGGCGAGCAATCCAGCGACGCGCCGCATAAATGGGCTTCCAACGCGGTCAACGAGCAATGCAAGCTGGGCTGAAGTGTGACCGAGTTCCCGAGACGCCTAGGCTACCCCAAGGGTGTCAACTCATCTAATTATTGATCTAGCCCGAAAAAGGCTCTTTTTGCAATGAGATACTGGAATATCACCAATGCAGCCCAGCGCTGATTTCGACCCCGCCCGGCTGGCCCGGTCGCTGCTGCGCCGCAGCCGGCAGGGCGCCCTGGCGACCCTGATGGCCGCCAGCGGCGATCCCTATTGCTCGCTGGTCAATGTCGCAAGCCACCCCGACGGTTCGCCGATTCTGCTGATTTCGCATCTTGCCGTGCATACCAAAAACCTGCTCGGCGATCCCAGGGTCTCGCTGATGCTGGACGAGCGGGCCGCGGGGGATCCTTTGGAGGGGTCGCGGATCATGCTGGCAGGCCTTGCCGAACCCGCCGGCGACGCGGTGGCGGTCCTGCGCCGGCGCTACCTCAATGCTCATCCTTCCGCGGAAGCCTTTGTAAATTTTAAAGATTTTTCGTTCTTTCGAATCAGGCCGAAGGCCGCCCATCTGGTGGCGGGGTTCGGCCGGATCGTCGACCTCAGGCCCGACCAGTTCCTGACCGAGATTGCCGATGCCGCGGCGCTGCTGGAGGCCGAACAGGATGCCATCGACCACATGAATGCGGATCATCGCGACACCATGAATCTCTACGCGACCCGGCTGCTCGGTGCCGGCGCCGCGGACTGGCGCTGCACCGGCTGCGATCCGGATGGGATCGACCTGCAGGCCGGTCCCGCCACGTTGCGACTGGATTTCCCGCAGCGGATTGCCGCCCCTGCTGCACTGCGGCAGACGCTGAAGGAACTTGCCGAACGAGCCCGCGCTGCAACAAATGCTTGAGCCAAATCAAAGACCGCGTGGGAATAAACCAAATCCTGCGGGATCGGCTTGGCAAGGCCGGCGTTCACCAGTATTAGGTCGCCGGACCGAGGCCGTGAGGCTATATTGACGGCCACCGCGACCAGCGCGTCTGGCGGCATTCGCGCGGTAGAAAAGATACGCGGGTTCGAGGAGGATTCTTCGTGCAAGAGACGGGCGTACATAACGGTGCCTTCGGCGCCGACAAATTCGGCTTAAGAAAACTCAAGGGCGTGAACTGGAATCTCGGCGCGCCACAACTCTATCAGCATTCCCTGGCAGCCGGCGAAGCCGTGCTCTCCGCTGATGGCGCGTTGTGTGCGGATACCGGCGTATTCACCGGCCGCAGCCCGAAGGACAAATTCACCGTTCGCGATGCCACCACCGACAAGAACATGTGGTGGGGCGGCAACCAGTCGATCACCTCGCAGCAGTTCGAGGCGCTCTACGCCGACTTCCTCAGCCATGCCGAGGGCATGACGCTGTTCGCCCAGGATCTCTATGGCGGTGCCGATCCGACCTTCCGGATCAAGACCCGGGTCTACACCGAACTCGCCTGGCACTCGCTGTTCATCCGCACCCTGCTGATCCGTCCTGAAACGTCGGAACTCGCCGGTTTCGTGCCGGAACTGACCATCATCGATCTGCCGAGCTTCAGGGCCGATCCCAAACGCCACGGCGTGCGTTCGGAGAATGTTGTCGCGATCGATTTCGCCCGCAAGATCGTTCTGATCGGCGGGTCTTATTATGCCGGCGAGATGAAAAAGTCGGTTTTCACCACGCTGAACTACTACCTGCCCGAAAAGGGCGTGATGCCGATGCACTGTTCGGCCAATGTCGGCCCCGATGGCGACACCGCGGTTTTCTTCGGCCTGTCCGGCACCGGCAAGACCACCCTGTCGGCCGATCCGAAACGCACCCTGATCGGCGACGACGAACACGGCTGGGGCGCCGACGGCGTGTTCAACTTCGAAGGCGGCTGCTACGCCAAATGCATCAAGCTGTCGCAGGAAGCCGAACCGGAGATTTATGCCGCCAGCAAGCGCTTCGGCGCGGTGCTGGAGAATGTGGTGCTCGACGAGAATACCAGGGAGCCGGATTTCGACGATGGCTCGAAGACCGAAAACACCCGCTCGGCCTATCCGCTGGAATTCATCCCCAACGCCTCGCGCACCGGCCGCGCGCCGCATCCCAGGAATGTGGTGATGCTGGCGGCGGATGCCTTCGGCGTGATGCCGCCAATCGCAAAACTGACGCCGGCGCAGGCCATGTATCACTTCCTGTCCGGCTACACCGCGAAGGTGGCGGGCACCGAGCGCGGCCTTGGCAAGGAGCCACAGCCGGAATTCTCGACCTGCTTCGGGTCGCCTTTCCTGCCGCGCGATCCGTCGGTCTACGGCAATCTGCTGCGCGACCTGATCGCCAGGCACGATGTCGATTGCTGGTTGGTCAACACCGGCTGGACCGGCGGCAAATATGGCACCGGCCGTCGCATGCCCATCAAGGTGACGCGGGCGCTGTTGACAGCGGCGCTGAACGGTTCGCTGCGCTCGGCAGATTTCCGCACCGACAAATATTTCGGCTTTGCGGTTCCGACCTCGCTGCCCGGCGTCGAGCCGCATCTTCTCGATCCGATCAAGACCTGGGCCGACAAGGCCGAGTTCGACAAGACCGCGCGTGCGCTGGTCGGCATGTTCCAGAAGAATTTTGCCAAGTTCGAAGCCCATGTCGACGCCGACGTCCGCGCCGCCGCGCCGGAAGTGAAGCTTGCGGCGGAATAAATTTGGAATGGATCCAATCTGCGGGCGGCAGGGGCGGCTTGAACAGCCGCCCCTTTGCTTTTGCACGGCGCCGGGCGCCCGTGAAGCAACGCGATCTTGCGGTGATCCGCACGGAGCGACGCAGAGTCGCAAATCTTGATTTCACCGGCGGCAGATTACTTTCATTCTAAATCAACGTCGGCCGCTCCAGCTGTATGCAGTTAGACCAATTCCATTTGAGCTTTTGACAGCCGGCGGATAATCGTCCCGTGGCGCAGGTTCTCACTCATCCGGAGAGCTTATCTCCGCAGAATGGGGGGCCGATGTCGGAGTTTGAGTGCGCCGCTGCGGAAGGCTTGTCTGCTGCCGCCGATCTTCGTTCGGGTCGTTCAAGCTTGTGTGCAATCACCGGGCCGAGCGGACGCCGCGGCCGGCGACACGCCGATCAAGGCCGGGCGGCCCTGCTCACGCTTGGTGTCGCGACGGGGTTGCTCGGCCTCGCCAGTCCGAACGCTGTCTTTGCAGAAGAGGGTGCAGCGCGGGACCTGCCGCCGATCGTGGTGGTCGATCCGACCAAGAGGCCGAAGCGGGAAGCGGCCAAGCGCACGACGCCGGTTCGGGCCGTTGCAAGCCGGGGCGCCGACCGTAGCGGCCACCCCGCGCCGGAGGCGCCGGTAACCGGAGCGGGCGCGCCGACACCGGCACAGGCGGCGCTGGACCGCAGGATGCAGGGCTTCGATCAGTCGCGCGATCACCTCGAGCCCAGGCTCGGGGCGTCGTCCTACACCATCGACCGCGCCGCGATCGAAACCATGCCGCAGGGCGACAACACCCCGGTCGACAAGCTGATTCTGCAATTCCCCGGTGTTTCCTACGACTCCGCCGCCTCCAATCCGAACTTCCATGTCCGTGGCGAATACGCCAACGTGCAGACCCGGATCAACGGGCTGGTGCTGCCGGAAGGGGTCTCGGGTCTCGGTCCCGTCATCGACACCAATTTCATCGGCAGCCTGTCCCTGCTGACGGGCACGCTGCCGGCGCAATATGGGCTGCGCACTGCGGGCGTGCTCGACATCACCAGCCGCGCCTTTTCCACGCCCGGCGGCAACGTCAGCATCTATGGCGGCAGCCAGAACACCATCACGCCGAGCTTCGACTACGGCGGCAGCGTCGGCGATACCCAGTATTTCTTCTCCGGCCGCGGCAACTGGAACAGCCTCGGGATCGAGAATCCGACGCCGTCGGTCAATGCCATCCACGACCAGACCGACCAGGGCAAGTTCTTCGCTTATGTCTCGACCCTGCTCAACGAACAGACCCGCCTCAGCGTGATCTCCGGCGCCTCCTACAGCACGTTCCAGATTCCCAACAATCCGAACCAGGTACCGACCGGCGACTTTCCATCGCCTATTACCGACTCGTCGACGCTGAACGAAAACGAAATCGACCAGTATTATTACAACATCGTGGCGCTGCAGACCAAAGGCGATGTGATCGACACCCAGTTTTCGGTGTTCTCGCGTTACGCCAATGTGCATTTCATTCCCGATGTGCCCGGCGATCTCACTTTCAATGATGTCGCCTCGGACGTCACACGCGAAAGCCAGATGTATGGCACCCAGTTCGACGCGTCCTACGAAGCCAACAGCGCGCACACATTGCGGTTCGGTTTCATGGTGACCGCGGAAAAAACCGACGTGACCAACATATCGACCGTGCTTCCGGTCGATCCGGTCAGCGGCGCGATTTCACCGACGCCGGTCACCATCCCCGACACCAATTCGCTGCTGGGCTGGAATCTCGGCGCCTATGTGCAGGACGAGTGGAAGCTGACCAATGAGCTCACGCTGAATTACGGCGTCCGCTTCGATCAACTCTACCAGTTCGTCGATGCCAACCAGTTCAGCCCGCGCGCCGCGCTGGTCTACAAGCCGTTCGACGGCACCACCTTGCATGCCGGATATGCCCGCTATTTCACTCCGCCGATGCAGGCGCAGGCGACCCAAGCCAATCTCGCGCTGTTTGCCAACACGACGAACCAGCCGGCGGTTCCGAATGATGATCCGGTGCTTCCGGAGCGCTCGCATTATTTCGACGTCGGCGTCGACCAGAGGCTGGCTCCGGGCCTCACCGCCGGGCTGGACGCCTATTACAAGATCGCCACCGACCTGCTCGACGACGGCCAGTTCGGCCAGGCGGTGGTGCTGACCCAGTTCAATTACGCCAACGGCTACAGCGAAGGCGCGGAGGCCAAACTCAAGTACCAGAACGGCAATTTCAATGCCTATGCCAACTTCGCCTTCAACATCACCCGCGCCACCGACCCGGTTTCCAACCAGTATGTGCTGGATCCCGCGACCTATGCCTATCTCCTGACCAATTATCACTACACCGACGACATGCAGCTTTTGACCGGTTCAGCGGGGGCATCCTATCGCTGGGAGCAGACGCTGTTTTCAATGAACATGAAATATGGCAGCGGCCTGCGCTCCGGCTTTGCCAACGTCGACAACCAGGAGCCCTATGTAACCTTCAATCTCGGGATTGCCCACGAATATCAGCTTTTCCCCGGCGCCAAGCCGACGACGGTGCGGTTTGACGTCGTCAACCTGCTCGACAAGATCTATGAACTCCGCGACGGCAGCGGCATCGGGGTATTCGCGCCGCAATACGGCGCCCGGCGCGGCTTCTATGCGGGCATTTCGCAGAAACTGTGAGGTGCGTTCCGGCTCGCTGGTCGCGTCCGGCTACGCCTTGAAATAGGCGATCTGCTGCGTGGTCGCGAGCAGTCGTCCCTGCGGCGACCACAACTCGCCGCTCTGGTCGCCGTAGCTGTCGTGAAAGATCCGGGCGTCGGCCGTGGCCAGCACGCGGCTGATGTTCTCGGCGGCAAGCTGCTCGGCGCTGGTGTGGAAATAGGTGGTCAGCGACACCGTGCCGAACGGCACCAGTTCGCCGCGGGCGTGAAAGACGCGGCCGAAGAACGCATCCGACATCGACATCAGCGACAGCGCATCGATTTTTCGCGGTACCCGGTCGGCGATCCATAATTTGGAGAACGCATTTGCCGGCGCGGCGAGCGGCGCGCCGCCGAACTTCGGCTCGCCCTCGACAAAGCGAAAATCATATTGCCTGACCCAGGGCGCCGCCACCTTGGCATAGGGCAATGTCTGTTCGAACGGCGTGGCCTGCGGAAAGCTGGCCTGCTGGTGCGACCATGACGGCCGGCGCTCGGCAAACACCGCGGTGGCCAGCGTCGCCACCTCGGCGCCGTGCTGCGTCATCTCGACCGACCAATGCTGCGTCGACCGGTTGGCCCTGACCAGGCGAACGTCGAGATCGAAAGCGCCGCGCGCGATCGGCGCGCAAAAGTTGACGGTGAGGGCGAGCGGATCGCCGGCGCGCTGCGGATGCTCGATCAGCGCCCGCAGCATCGTGGCGGCGGTGGCGCCGCCGAACGGGCCGACGAAAGCCCAGTAGTCATCGCTGGTCTGCCCCTGCCAGCGGCTGTCGCCGGCGGTAACCCGCGTCGCGTCATCGAACAGGTGGTGGGCCTTGGCAAGCATGCGATTCCCCGCGGTCGTCCGCCGCACTATCCCTGCTGGGCGCGAGGGATTCAATGACGTGGCAGGTCATGGCTGATCGGCTGGATCGGGACGCCGCGCTCGCCCCGCGTCAATTCAGCGGCTCGCCTCGCGCTGCGCGCCAGGCTCCATCGGCAAGGTGCCGCGTACCGGCACGTTCCAGATATCCTGGGCGTATTCCCGGATGGTGCGATCGGACGAGAACCACGCCATCCGCGCAACGTTGAGGATGCTGGCCCGGGTCCAGGCCGGGACCACCTGCCAGCGCGCGTCGATGCCGCGCTGGGCGTCGAAATAGGCGTCGAAATCCGCGCTGACCATGTAGTGGTCGAGATGGCGCAGCGCGTGCCCGACCGATTCGAACCGGCCGGGATCGTCGGGCGAGAATTCGCCGCTCTCGATCGAACTGATGGCGCGCGAAAGGTGCGGCGACCGCCCGATCACGTCGGTCGCATCCAGTCCCTGCTTGCGCCGCACCACCACGTCGAGCGCCTCCATGCCGAAGATCGCGATGTTTTCCGGGCCGACATGATCGCGGATCTCGAGATTGGCGCCGTCGAGCGTGCCGATGGTCAGCGCGCCGTTCAACGCCAGCTTCATGTTGCCGGTACCGGACGCTTCCATGCCCGCGGTCGAAATCTGCTCGGAAAGGTCGGCGGCCGGAATGATCACCTCGGCGAGGCTGACATTGTAGTCGGCGAGGAACGCCACCTTCAGGCGCCCGGCAATGGCCGGATCGTTGTTGACGGTCTCGGCGACGTCGTTGATCAGCTTGATGATCAATTTGGCGTAGCGATAGCTCGCCGCCGCCTTGCCGGCGAAGATCTTGACGCGCGGCACCCAGTCGCGCTGCGGCTCGTCCTTGATGGCGTGATAAAGCGCCACCGTTTCCAGGATATTGAGCAACTGGCGCTTGTATTCGTGGATGCGCTTGATCTGGACGTCGAACAGCGCGGCCGGATCGACCTTGATGTTGAGGCGTTCGCCGATCAGCCGCGCCAGCGCGACCTTGTTGTGGTGCTTGACCGCCCGGAACTGCTGCTGGAACGCATTATCGCTGGCGCGGGCCTCAAGATGGGCGAGCCGTGCGGGATCGTCGAGCACGGCTTCGCCGCAGGCCTCGCGCAACAGGTCGGTCAGCTTCGGATTGGCCAGCATCAGCCAGCGGCGGAAGGTGATGCCGTTGGTCTTGTTGGTGATGCGAGCCGGGTAAAGATGATTGAGATCGTGGAATACGGTCTCCTTCATCAGGTCGGAATGCATCGCCGAGACGCCGTTGATGCGGTGCGATCCGACGAATGCCAGCTGGCCCATGCGTACCCTGCGGCCGGACTTCTCGTCGATCAGGGAAACCGAGGCCTTGAAATCGACGTCGCCCGGACAGCGCACGTCCGCCAGCGCCAGATGCGCGTCATTGATGCGGTAGATGATCTCCAGGTGCCGAGGCAGCAGCCGTTCGAACAGTTCGACCGGCCAGGTCTCGAGCGCTTCCGGCAGCAATGTGTGATTGGTGTAGGACAGCGTCGCCACGGTGATCTGCCAGGCTTCGTCCCAGCGGAAATTGTGCAGGTCGCAGAGAATCCGCATCAGCTCGGTTACGGCGAGACTTGGATGGGTGTCGTTGAGCTGCACCGCGGCCTTTGACGCCAGGCCGCGCAACTGCCCATCGGAGTCCAGGTGGCGTTTGACCAGGTCCTGCAGCGAGGCGGAGACGAAGAAATATTCCTGGCGCAGCCGCAGCTCGCGGCCGGCCGGGCTCTCGTCGTTCGGATAGAGGAACTTGCAGATCGATTCGGCGCGCGCCTCCTCGGCGCTGGCGCCGAGATAGTCGCCGGTATTGAACACGTCGAGCTTGAGCGGGTCGGGCGATCGCGCCGACCAGAGCCGCAGCGCATTGACGTGCTGGCCGCGCCATCCCACGATCGGCGTGTCATAGGCGACGGCCTGGACGGTTTCCGCCGGATGCCAGGTCGCCCGCTCGCGGCCCCTGGCGTCGTTGACGCGTTCGACGCCGCCGCCGAAATGCACATGGTAGACCACTTCCGGCCGCTGGAATTCCCAGGGGTTGCCGAAACCCAGCCATTCGTCCGGATATTCCTGTTGCCAGCCCTGCGCGATGATCTGCCGAAACAGGCCGAAATCGTAACGAATGCCGTAGCCGATGGCGGGAATTGCCAGCGTCGCCATGCTCTCCATGAAGCACGCCGCCAGCCGTCCCAGGCCGCCATTGCCGAGCGCTGCATCCGGCTCGCATTTGCGCAGTTCGGAAAGGTCGACGCCGAGATCGCCCAGCGCGGCTTCAAAAACCTTCAGCAGCCCCATATTGTTCAGGGCATCGCTGAACAGCCGGCCGATCAGGAATTCCAGGCTGAGGTAATAGACCCGCTTGCGGCCGGCGTCGTAGCTCTGCTTTTCCGTGGTCAGCCAGTGGTGCACGATGCGGTCGCGCAGCGCCAGCGCCGCCGCCTTGTACCAGTCGTGCCGGGTGGCCATCCCGGCGTCCTTGCCGATCGCAAGCCGCAGCTTGGCGAGAACCGCGCCCTTGATTTCGGTCAGCGCCAGCTCGTCGACCGGCTGGTCGAGCTTCGAAAAATTCATCTGGACAGATGGATCTGACAAATCTGAATCCTGCAACTCAGTCATTTCTGCAATGATACGCGCGTTGTGCCGGGATCGAAACCCGTCCTGCCGATTGTTTGTCTCGTGCCCTGATTTTATGCAAGGACCGGGCCGATTCGGCGGATATTTTCAACCGCCGGCTTTGACAATGTGATGAAATCGACCAGGAGCCACGTCGCGGCAACCCAAGGGAGGACCGGGCCATGAGATGCACAATCGAGATCGCCGCCGCCGCCCTGCTGGCGCTTTGCCTCGGCGCCGGCAGTTCGGCATTCGCCGCCGGCGGCCATTCGGGCCGCAGCGCCGACGGCCTGAGCTGTTCGTTCAGCGTCGCCAGATCGGCCTCGCCGGCAGCGCGCTGTGCCGCGATCCGCCGCCAGTGCGGCGGAAAGTTTTTTGCCAATTACTGCGGCGACAGGCTGCCGTCGGCGATCTGAAGCGGCATTGCCCCCGGCCTTCCCCTCGCCGAGATTGTTTTTGGAACAAATTAAGAACACTTTAGCAAGTCTTTGATATATCATTGTGATTCGGTGCTCTGCCGATACAATATCTATGGCCTGCCCTAAGCTTCGAGGACTACATGTCCACCATCGCCTTTGATCAATTCGCGCTCACCCGCATTGCCGACTTTGCACGCTCGCTGTCGCGGCTGCACCAGGCCTCCCGCCGCCACCAGGTCGATGACGACCAGATCGACCGCGAATTCAACGCGGTCTGCATGTCGGTGTGGGGCTATACCACCGACGATTTCAGCGACGAGCTGCTTTCCTCCGACGATCACGCCTGGCTGGATTCGCTCGACGAGGCCCATGCGCGGATCTTCGCCGCCGAGCAGGGCTACGACCTCGTCGACGACCACGGCATGCTGACGGACTGGTGGGGCTATTGCTGGATGATCCTGGCCGAGAAACGCGGCCTGCTGACACCGGAAAACCGCGCCGCGGCGCGCGCCGATATCGAGGAAAAGTACCTGTCGGCGCCGAATGTGATCGGCGTCATCGTCGGGCGCTGAGCAAAGCGCGCCCGCGCAAGCAAGACGCGTCAAGCCAGAACACTAGTCCGCTTCGGCGCGCTTGCCTCGGGCCAGCGCGGCTTTCGGCACCGCGGGCGGGGCGACGTCGCGCGCCGCCTCGGCCGACGGTGCCTCGTCGGCGAGCATTTCGGCCCTTACTGGCGTCACCTTGATTTCGCCAAGCCGGGCGCGGACGTCGGCGGTCAGGCCCGGATAGGACGCCACCGGCGTGAATTCGGCGGTCTGGCCGCTGCCGACCTTGACGCCGGAATAGGCCACCAGGCCGGTGGTGGTGGCGATCACGTCGCCGGGACGCAGCGAGGTGTCGAGTGTCAGGTCGACCGGCGCCAGGCCGGCGGGGTCGCGGCCGTTGCAGGTGCAGTCGGCGCGCAGCGCCTTGCGATAGGCAAAGGCGTTTTCGCTGTCGGCATAGCGTTCGCCGGTGCTGGAAGAGGCCGCATCGATATTGCTGCCGAAGAACACCTTGGTCGGGCTCGCCGGGCAGAACGCCTGGCACATCTGGGCCGGGCTCGCGTTGCCGCGCATCAGCGGGAAATATCGGCCGTCGCAGCTGCGCACGCAAAACGCCGGTCCGGATCCGTTGCTCGATGCGACCTGGCGAGGCGACGGGGCCGGCTGCTGGTTGAGGCCAAACGGATCGGCAAAGAAATTGGCTTGCGGCGGGCCATGCCGCTGCTGCTGTTTCTGCGCCCCGCCGAACAGAAAATCGAACAGGCCTTCGGCGGCTGCCGCGGCTGGCGCCAAGGCTACCACGCCGACGAGTGCGACGGTAACGGCGAGCCGGCGGCGGCGGCGCCTACGCTGATCTGGCCATTCTGTACGCAACACCGACTCCACCCAACCGACGCCACAGACCGCTCGCGGCGACCGGCGCCGCAGCACGATTCGACATTAGTGCGGGATGGTAAACGAGGTATGAGCAGGCGCCGGACGGCGGAAAAGAAATGCGGTTCTTGCATTCCCATCTCGCCGGCAGCGGCACGGCGAGGTGGTAAAGAACGAATCAGTCCTTCAAAAATTCTCCGGCCCTGTACAGCGAACGAAACGGCAGGCCGGCCTGCGCAAAGGTTTCGCTGGCGCCTTCCTCGCGGTCCACCATGGTGAACACCAGCGCGACCTCGCCGCCGGCATCGCGCACCGCCTCGACAGCCTTCAGCGCCGAGCCACCGGTGGTGGTGACGTCCTCGACGATCACCACGCGTTTGCCTTGCAGGCTTTCGCCCTTGGCCAAGCCCTCGATCGCCAGCCGGGCGCCATGTTCCTTCGGCTTCTTGCGCACGAAGAACGCCGCGATCGGATGGCCCTTGATCCAGGACAGCTGGGCGATGGCGCCGGCAAGCGGCACCGCGCCCATTTCCAGTCCGCCGACATAGTCGAGGGCGTCATCCTTCAGCGCCTCGAAGGTCAGTTCCGCGAGCAACGCAGCGCCTTCGGGATCGAGCATGGTCGGCTTGAGATTGAAATAGAAGTCGCTCTTGCGTCCCGAAGCCAGGGTGATTTCGCCGCGGCCGAACGAGCGCCTGCGGATGATCTCGGCGAGGCGGGCGCGGGAGGCTGATTTGGACAAGGCGTTGTTCCCGGAGGGTGGAGGCGGCCGCAATCTATCGGCCTATGCCGCCACATTCCAGCGCCGATGTCGCGCCGTCAACAGCATGCAGGCAGCATCCCCGCTTGAAAGGCCGCGAGGTTCCGCGCTAGTGGATATCCTGTTGTCGGCGAGGAATGACAGAAAAATGACCATCGAACTGCACACCTGGAACACGCCGAACGGCCGCAAGATCAGCGTCGCGCTGGAGGAGATGGGACTGGCCTACCGGGTCGTTCCGGTCAACATCACCAAGGGTGAGCAGATGGCGCCCGACTTCCTGGCGATCAGCCCCAACAACAAGATCCCCGCGATCGTCGATCCCGAGGGGCCGGGCGGCCAGCGCGTCAGCGTGTTCGAGTCCGGCGCGATCCTGCTTTACCTCGGCGAGAAGACCGGAAAATTCCTGCCGCTGCCGCTCATCGAGCGGATCCCGGTGCTGGAATGGCTGATGTGGCAGATGGGCGGCTTCGGGCCGATGCCGGGCCAGGTGCACCACTTCATTGCGCTCGAGAACGAAGTGGATCGCGCCTACGGCCTGCAGCGTTTCATGGCCGAGACCCGCCGGCTCTACGGCGTGCTGGATCGCAGGCTCGCCGGCCACGAATTCGTCGCAGGCGCCCTGTCGGTCGCCGATTTTGCGATTCTCGGCTGGGCCTGGCGGCATGAGCGCCACAAGGTGTCGTTCGCGGATTTCCCCCATGTCGGCCGCTGGTACGACGCGCTGATGGCGCGGCCCGGCGTCAGGCGCGGCATGGAGGCGAAGCTGGATTGATGTTGTTTCCCCACTTGGGGATCGCTCGCGATCAAGTTCTGTGCGGCTCTTCGGACCCGCTATCGAATCCGTCGAGATCCGAAATCGAGCCGAGCCGGAAAACACGCTTGCCGCGTTTCTCCTCAAGTGCAACGTGCCGGCGAATCTCCGGCATCCAGTTCTGATTGACCTCCCAGATGGCTCGAAACAAGGCCTCTGTCGGCGGCATTGCCGTCAGCCCCGCAGGCGGGTGGTCGATGGCGCCGGTTGACCATCGTATTTGCCGCTCGGCGGCAAGCCAGAAATGCATCCACACCGGCATGTCGACCAGAATGATGTCGGTTGCCCGCGCCAGTCGTTCCGCAATCGAGTCGAATCGTCCGAGCCCGTCGATGATCCAGCTTTCTTCGGCGATCAGCCGCGCATGCTCGGTCTGGTAGACTTCAGCCGGCGTCAACTCCCATCCGGGTCGCCACAGTAGCGCGTCGATCTCGACGTGGCGGCAATTCCATGCCGAAGCGAGCCGGCGCGCCAGCGCGGATTTACCGCCGCCACTGTTGCCGATCACGACGGCTCTCTTGATGAGGGTCGCTGCCTGCACGACAGAGCTCAATGCGCCTCGTCCCAATTTTCGGCGGCGCGGGCGTCGACCTGCAATGGCAGCGACAGCAGCACCGCGGGGAACGGCGCGTCCTGCATGGTGTGCTGCACCACCGGCAAGGTCGCGGCCACCTCGTCGTCGGGCACCTCGAAGATCAGTTCGTCATGGACCTGCAGCAGCATCTGGGCCGACAGCCGGTGTGCCGCCAGCGCGTCCTCCATCCGGGTCATGGCGCGGCGGATGATGTCGGCCGCGGTGCCCTGCAGCCGCGCGTTGATCGCCGCGCGCTCGTTGAACGAGCGGATCGAGGCGTTGGAGGCCTTGATGTCGGGATAATGGCATTTTCGTCCGAACAGCGTTTCGACATAGCCGTGCGCCCGGCAGAAATCCCGCGTCTCGTCCATGTAGGCGCGGATGCCGGGAAAGCGCTCGAAATACTTCTTGATGTAGGCACTGGCCTCCTCGCGGGGAATGCCGAGCTGGTTGGCGAGGCCGAACGCCGAAATGCCGTAGATGATGCCGAAATTGATCGCCTTGGCGCGCCGCCGCACCTCGCTTGGCATGTCCTTGATCGGCACCCCGAACATTTCCGACGCGGTCATGGCGTGAATGTCGAGCCCGTCGCGGAACGCCTGCTTCAGCACCGCAATATCGGCGATTTCCGCCAAGAGTCGCAGCTCGATCTGGGAGTAGTCCGCCGACACCAGCTTGTGGCCCGGCGAAGCGATGAAGGCGCGGCGGATTTTCCGGCCGTCCTCGGTGCGAACCGGGATGTTCTGCAGGTTTGGCTCGTTCGAGGACAGCCGCCCGGTGGTGGTCGCCGCCAGCGCGTAGGTGGTGTGGACGCGGTGGGTCTGCGGATGCACATAGGTCGGCAGCGCATCGGTGTAGGTCGATTTCAGTTTCGACACCTGCCGCCATTCCAGGATCTTCTTCGGCAGTTCATGACCCTGCTCGGCGAGCTCGTCGAGAATCTGCGCCGAGGTCGACCACGCGCCGGTCTTGGTCTTGCTGCCGCCGGGCAGGCCCATCTTGCCGAAGATGATGTCGCCGATCTGCTTGGGGCTGCCGACATTGACCGGCTCGCCCGCGATCTCCTGAATCTCCGATTCCACCCTTGCTGCGGTCTGGGCGAAATCCGCCGACAGGCGCGCCAGCACCTCTCGGTCGATCGAGATGCCGCGGCGTTCCATGCGCGCCAGCACCGATATCAGCGGCCGCTCCAGCGTCTCATACACGGTGGCCATCCGCTCGGCGATCAGGCGCGGCTTGAGCATCCGCCAGAGCCGCAAGGTCACGTCGGCATCCTCCGCCGAATAGGCCGTCGCCCGGTCGATCGCGACCTGGTCGAAGGAGAGCCTGGCCTTGCCGCTGCCGGTCAGTTCGCCATGGCTGATATTGGCATGGCCGAGCCATCGTTCGGCCAGCGCAGCGAGCCCATGGGCGTTACGCCCCGCATCCAGCGCATACGACATCAGCTGCGCGTCGTCGTGGTTGCGCAAGGTGACGCCATGCTGCGCCAGCATCACCGCGGTGAACTTGATGTTGAAGCCGACCTTGAGAATGCCGGCCGATTCCAGCAACGGCCGCAGCGCGTCGAGCGCGTCGCCGGCCCTGATCTGGTCCGGCGCGAGCCCGGCGGCGAACAGGCCGTCGCCGTCGCCGGACTGCCTGTGGCCGAGCGGGACATAACAGGCGTCGTTGGGCCCCAGCGCCAGCGCGATGCCGCAGATATCCGCCTGCATCGGATCGATCGAATTGGCCTTGGCGTCGATGGCGAAATGGCCGACATCGTGCGCCCGCGCGATCCAGGCGTTGAGCGCATCAAGGCTGCGGATGGTGTGGTATCGGTTGCGATCGACCGGGGTTTTTCGCGCGGCTTCCTCGCGCGCGGCGGCGAGCGCCTGCGGCGTCATCACGACGTTGGATTTTTCCGATTTGCCCAGGGCCTTGCCGCCGCTGAACCTGCTGGTTTTGCCGCCAGCAGGAGATGCCGGGGCGGCGTGACCCGCAAAAAGATCGCCGCCGGCCGCGACCGGTGCAGGCGCAGAACCGGCCGACCGGCCGCGCGCCTCGCTCTGGTTCCTGCCGTCGGCTTCCACATCGGCCGGGTCGATCTGCGAATATTCCGCCACGCGCCGGGTCAGGGTGGAAAATTCCATCGCTTTCAGAAACGCGATCAGCTTGCGCGGATCGGGTTCGTGCACCGCAAGTTCGTCGAGCGGCACGTCAAGCGCGACGTGATCGTCGAGCAGCACCAGCTGACGCGAGATCCGCGCCTTCTCGGCGTTTTCCAGCAGCGCCTCGCGCCGCTTCGGCTGCTTGATCTCGGAGGCGCGCCGGAGCAGCGTCTCCAGGTCGCCATATTCGACGATCAGCTGCGCCGCGGTCTTGATGCCGATGCCGGGCACGCCCGGCACGTTGTCGGTCGAATCGCCGGCCAGCGCCTGCACCTCGACGACCTTTTCCGGCGGCACCCCGAATTTTTCGACCACTTCGGCAATGCCGATACGGCGGTCCTTCATGGTGTCGTACATGGTCACCTTGTCGGTGACGAGCTGCATCAGGTCCTTGTCCGAGGAGACGATGGTGGTGGTGGCGCCGCGCTCGCCGGCCTGCCGGGCATAGGTCGCGATCAGGTCGTCGGCCTCGAAGCCGCCCTGCTCGAGGCAGGGCAGGTCGAAGGCGCGCACGGCTTCGCGGATCAGCGCAAATTGCGGGATCAGGTCGTCCGGCGCCGGCGGCCGGTGCGCCTTGTAGTCGGGATAGAGCTGGTTGCGGAAGGTGATTTCGGCCTTGTCGAAGATGATGGCCAGATGGGTCGGCCGGTTGTCCGGCGGCATGTCGCGCAACAATTTCCACAGCATGTTGCAGAAGCCGAGCACGGCGTTGACCTGCAGCCCGTCGGATTTGCGGTTCAGCGGCGGCAGGGCGTGATAGGCGCGGAAAATATAGGAGGAACCGTCGACCAGAAAGACGTGGTCGCCTTTGGCGGGAGCCTTGGCCACGGCGGGCTTCGGGGCGGCTTGCGGGGAGGTTTTCGGCATGGCCGCAACTTAGGGATTTTTGCGCTGAATGACAGCCTCTGAACGCCGATGTGCCGGGATTTTTACGCTCCGGAATGAGTTGCATCGGCCGCCGTTCCATGACCCCCTTGCGGCAGGCCGCTCCGGCAGATGCGCCGGCGGTCGGGAAAGGCCAAATCATGACGACGCAACTCGACGTGCTGATGGACAAGCTGCGATCGGTCGAGGCCGAGATCGAGGCCGAACTGGCCAAGCGGCGGGAGGAGCTCCGGTTCCACATCGAAAACCGCCGCATCGTGTTCGCCGAGGAGGTGCTGCGGGCCCAGCGCGCGATCAGGACGCGGGCGTCGCGCTATTTCATCGACGCCAACCCGCTCATCGTGCTGACCGCGCCGGTGATCTATTCGCTGATCGTACCGATCCTCTTGGTCGACCTCTGGGTCATGGCCTATCAGGCGATCTGCTTTCCGGTCTACAAAATTCCAAAAGTGCGCCGCCGCGACTATCTGGTGTTCGACCGCCATCACCTGGCCTATCTCAACGTCATCGAGAAGATCAATTGCGCCTATTGCTCCTATTGCAACGGCGCGATCGGCTTTGTCCGCGAGGTGGCGTCGCGCACCGAGGTCTATTGGTGCCCGATCAAGCATGCCCGCCGGGTGCTCGGCCCGCATCCGCATTATCAGGGATTTGCCGATTTCGGCGATGCCGATGCGTTTCGCGCCAGGCTGGCGCAAATGAAGGATGGCGTAAAGATCGACGGCGCCGGCTGAGGCCGCGGGCCAACTCGGCTGCGACGGCCCGGAGCGTGGCGCCTCGCACCGCGACGGAATCACTTGTCAACCAAGACCGTCATTGCGAGGAGCAAACGGTCGCGCCAATGCGGGCCCGTTGCGGCGAAGAAATACACGCTGCTGCGCAAAGAAAGGATTGCTTCGTCGCAAGGGCGATCGCAAGGACGAACGCCACGTAAAGCCCGGCGACGGTCATGAATGACTACTCGGCCGCCTGCAGGGTGCCGGCGGCCTTCGGCGCGATCCAGAACGCCTCGGGGCGCTCGAACAGGAAATTGGCTCCGGCCGCCAGCGCTGCGCGCCACAGCGCCAGCGCGCCGACCACGCCCGCGACCATGACCAGCAGCGACATCACGCCGATGTCGTGGATAAATCCTGCGCGCAGCAACAGCGTTCGCGTTGCCGCCATCGGCAGGAAAAACGCCAGGTAGATGACGATGGAATGCTCGCCGCAAAAGCGCAGGAAACCCAGCCAATGCGCCCGCGCCAGCAGGGTGGCCATGATGACGATGGCGCAGGCGCCCGCCAGCCCGAGCGCCAGCGAGACCAGTGGACATTCGCTGTATCCGGCCGCAACCAGGCCGCCGTCGGCGAGCGCCCACAGCGCCAGTCCGGCCAGCGCCAGCTGCGGCCGCGCCCGCGCTCGGTCCGACAGCGCGAACACGTAACCGGCGAACAGATAGCCGGAATAGAAATAGATGAAGCGGGCGCAAAATTCGTCGATTGCGGTCCAGCCGGTGGCGACGTGCATGGTTTCGAGCGCCGCCGCCGCGCCCCAGATCAGAACCGGCGGCAACCGCCGCGTGGCCTTGGTGACGACGAAGAACACCGGCAGCAGATAGATGAACCACAGCGTGCCGAACGGCTCGATGAAGGATTCCAGGTACATGACGCCGACATGGGCCCAGCCGCTCTCGGCGGCAAAGGACGGCGCCTTGAAGCCGAACTGGATCGTCACCCACAGCAGATAGAAATATGCGAAATGCACCACCTTGCGATCGAGATAGGTCCGCCAGTCGCGGTCGATCACGATCGCGAGGAACAGCCCCGAGATCAGGAAGAAATCCGGCATCCGGAACGGCTTGGCGAACGCCACCACGAGGTGCATGAAACCGGTCTGGCCGGCGGCGAGCTCGACGCCCAGCACCGAATGCATCATCACCACCATGACGATGCAGATGCCCTTGGCGTAGTCCACCCAGTCGATCCGTGCCGGGCGCTCGGCAACGGCAGCTGTGCCGTTTGAGGTCATCGGTGTGCCTTTTTGGCGTGACGTCGCGGCATCATCGGCCGGATCGGTTTCATTCCCCTTTATTCATACAAATGATGTGCCGATTCCCGGGCTTTTGCGGTTTCCTAAAGCCGGCAAAATGCTCTAAGACCCGCCCACAATTCCGGCCGGTTCCGTTAACCATCCTCGACAGGTTTTTCAGATGCGCATCGCCATGATCGGCACGGGTTATGTGGGGCTGGTATCCGGCGCCTGTTTTGCGGATTTCGGCCACCAGGTGATCTGCGTCGACAAGGACGGCGACAAGATCGCCAGCCTGCGCCGCGGCGAAATCCCGATTTTCGAGCCCGGCCTCGATGCGCTGGTGGCCGCCAACGTCAAGGCCGGCCGGCTGGCTTTTGCCACCGATCTGTCAGCCCCGGTCGCCGAGGCCGACGCGGTGTTCATTGCGGTCGGCACCCCGTCGCGGCGTGGCGACGGCCACGCCGACCTCAGCTATGTCTATGCCGCCGCGCGCGAGATCGCGGCGGCGCTTTCGGGCTTTACCGTGGTGGTCACCAAATCGACGGTGCCGGTCGGCACCGGCGACGAGGTGGAGCGGCTGATTCACGAAACCAATCCGTCGGCCGACGTCGTGGTGGCCTCGAATCCGGAATTTCTGCGCGAGGGGGCCGCGATCCGCGACTTCAAGTTTCCCGACCGCATCGTGGTCGGCACCTCGGACGAACGGGCGCGCAAGGTGCTCGGCGATATCTACCGGCCGTTGTCGCTCAGCCAGGCGCCGCTGATGTTCACCGCGCGACGTACCGCCGAGCTGATAAAATATGCCGCCAACGCCTTTCTCGCCACCAAGATCACCTTCATCAACGAGATCGCCGACCTCGCCGAGAAGGTCGGCGCCGACGTCCAGGAGGTGGCGCGCGGCATCGGGCTCGACAACCGCATCGGCGCGAAATTCCTGCATGCCGGGCCGGGATTCGGCGGTTCGTGCTTTCCCAAGGATACCCGCGCGCTGGTCAAGATCGCGCTCGATCATGACGTGCCGCTGCGGATCGTCGAGGCCGTGCTGGCGGTCAACGACAACCGCAAGCGCGCGATGGCGCGCAAGGTGGCCAATGCGGCGGGCGGCAGCCTGCGCGGCAAGACCATCGCCGTGCTCGGCCTCACCTTCAAGCCCGACACCGACGACATGCGCGAGGCGCCGTCGATTCCGCTGGTGACCGGTTTGCTCGACATGGGCGCCAAGGTGCGCGCCCATGATCCTGTGGGCATCGAACAGGCGCGGCGCGAATTGCCGGACATCGACTATTGCGACGATCCCTATGTCTGCGTGCGCGGCGCCGATGCCATGGTGGTGGTGACTGAATGGGTGCAGTACCGCACCCTCGATCTCGAACGCCTCAAGCGCGAACTGGCGCAGCCCGTGGTGGTCGACCTGCGCAACATCTACCGCCCCGAGGACATGGCCGCGCTGGGTTTCATCTATGAGAGCGTCGGCCGCGCGCCCGAACCCCGGAAGTGACGGGCTCGTTGCGTCACGCACCATGATGAATTCCGTCATGGCCGGGCTTGTCCCGGCCATCCGCGTCTTGTTTTCTGCATGCCAAGAAAGACGTGGATGCCCGGGACCAGCGCGGGCATGACGAGTTGGTGAGACCTTGCCCCGCAATTTCGATACCCCTCTGCCGATCGACGCAGTGCTGGACCAGCTGGCGCGCACGCTTGCGGACCACAACGCCGCGGCTCTGGTGGCGCCGCCCGGCGCCGGCAAGACCACGCGGGTGCCGCTAGCGCTGCTCGATGCGCCGTGGCTCGGCAACAACAGGATCATCATGCTGGAGCCGCGCCGGATCGCGGCCCGCGCCAGCGCCGAACGGATGGCGAAGTCGCTGGGCGAGCGTGCCGGCGAGACCGTCGGCTACCGGGTCCGGTTCGGCTCGAAAGTGTCGCGGGCGACCCGGATCGAGGTGGTCACCGAAGGCATCTTCTCGCGCCGGATTCTTGACGATCCGGAACTGACCGGGGTCGCCGCCGTGCTGTTCGACGAGTTTCACGAGCGGTCGCTCGATGCCGATCTCGGCCTGGCGCTGGCGCGCGATGCCCAGACTGGGTTGCGCGAGGATCTGCGCATCCTGGTGATGTCGGCGACGCTGGACGGCGCGCGGGTCGCCAGGCTGCTCGGCGATGCGCCGGTGATATCGAGCGAAGGCCGCGCTTTCGCGGTCGAGACCCGCTATCTCGGCCGCAAGGCGGATGCGCCGCTGGAGCGGCAGATGGCGGATGCGATCGCAATGGCGCTACGGGCAGATCCGGGCTCGGTGCTGGCGTTTCTGCCGGGGGCAGCCGAAATCCGCCGTACCCAGAATTTGCTCGCTGAACGGATTCACGACCCTGCGGTCGAGATCGTGCCGCTGTTCGGCGCGCTCGACGCCGCCGTGCAGGACCGCGCCATCGCGCCGGCGCCGAAGGGCCGGCGCAAGGTGGTGCTGGCAACCTCGATCGCCGAAACATCGTTGACCATCGAGGGCGTTCGCATTGTCGTCGATTCCGGCATGGCGCGGGTGCCGCGCTACGAGCCCGACATCGGCCTGACCCGGCTGGAGACCGTGCGGGCCTCGCGCGCCGCGGTCGATCAGCGCCGCGGCCGCGCCGGCCGCACCGAACCCGGGGTGTGCTACCGGCTGTGGGACGAACCGCAGACTGCGTCGCTCGCGGCCTTTACCCAGCCGGAAATTCTCAGCGCCGACCTGTCTTCGCTGGTGCTCGACCTGGCGCAATGGGGCGTCAGCGATCCCGCCACGCTGGCGTTTCTCGATTCGCCCCCGGCGCCGGCGCTGAAGGAGGCGAAAAGCCTGCTGCGTGAACTCGGCGCGCTCGACGCCGACGGCCGGATCACCGCGGAAGGCAACAGCCTGCGCGCGCTGGCGCTGCCGCCGCGGCTGGCGCGCATGATCGTGGATTCGCATCGGCTGGGCTCGGGCGGCCCGGCCGCGGAAATCGCCGCCATTCTCACCGAGCGTGGGCTGGGCGGCGACAGCGTCGATCTCGACGTCCGGCGCGACCAGTTCCGCCGCGACCGCAGCCCGCGCGCCAGCAGCGCCCGCGGCCTGGCGCAGCGCTGGGCCGAACAGGTGGCTGCGAGTGAAAAGGCCGCGGGTCAGTCGATCAGTTCGAGTGCGCCCTCTTCTCCCTCCCCCCTTGCGGGGGAGGGTCGGGGAGGGGGGTCTCCAAGCACTGCGGCTGCCGCTGTGGCTACCCCCGCCCCCGACCCCTCCCCGCAGGGGGGAGGGGAGCAGAAAGGCCCTCGCTCAATTAGAGGAGAACAGACCCCGCAAGGGGGAGAGGAGCCCTCCAGCGGCGTCATGCTGGCGCTGGCGTTTCCCGACCGCGTGGCGCGCAACCGCGGCAATGGCAGTTTTGTGCTCGCCAACGGGCGGGGAGCGGCGATCGACCGGACCGCCGCGCTGGCGCGCGCGCCCTATGTCGCGGTGGCCGAATTGACCGGCACCGCGGCGCAGGGCCGCATCCTGCTGGCGGCGCCGATCACCCAGGAGGAGATCGAGCAGCATTTTTCGGAGGAGATCGAGACCGCCGACGAGATTTCGTTCGATCGCAGCGCCATGGCGTTGCGGGCGCGGCGCAGGCGGACCCTGCACGCCATCACGCTGTCGGAAGCTCCGCTTTCGCTGTCACCTTCCGCCGAGACCGCGCGGGTGCTGGCCGACGGCCTGGTCGCCTGCGGCCTCGACCGGCTGCCATGGTCGAAGCCGGCAAAACAGTGGCGAGATCGGGTGATGTTCCTGCGCAGGGCCGAGGCTGCGGGTGCCTCAGCCGCTTCCTCCTGGCCCGATTTGTCCGACGATGCGCTCGCGGCGCAGCGCGAGGCCTGGCTGGTGCCTGCGCTCTACGACAAGACTTCGCTGAAGCAGCTGTCGGCGGGTGAGCTGTCGGATGCGCTGGCGACGCTGTTGCCTTGGGAATTGCGCGCGCGGCTGGAGCGCGAGGCGCCGACGCATTTCGAGGCGCCGACCGGCACGCCGTTGCCGATCGACTACGAGGCCGAGCAGGGGCCGACCATCGCGGTCCGGCTGCAGGAACTGTTCGGGCTCACCACGCATCCCACGATCGCCAAGGGCGCGGTGCCGCTGGTGCTGGAACTGCTGTCGCCGGCGCACCGGCCGGTGCAGGTGACGCGCGACCTGCCGGGTTTTTGGCGCGGCAGTTATGCGGCGGTTCGATCCGACCTGCGCGGCCGCTATCCGAGGCATCCCTGGCCGGAGGACCCGGCCAGCGCGATGCCGACCCGGCGCGTCAAGCCGCGCGGCACCTGAGCCCAAGACCCGCCTGTTAACCGTTCGCTCATCCTTTTCGCCAAAATGACAGGCGTCGCCGCCGCAGTTAGTCGCGACCTTGTGGCGGACGTGGTGATATCGGCGGGTCCCGTAGTCGAGTGTGGCGTGATGCGTAGCATAATGATCTTTGCCGCCGTGATGGTCTGCCTCGGCACCCTGATGGCGCAGCTGGCCGACCGGATGACGTCGACACCCGCTCTCGCCCATCCCGCCGCGCGATCCGCCGCCGCGGCCGCGGCCGTTGCAGTCGAGCCGGTGGCCGGCGGGCGCAGCATAAGCATTCCCCGCGACGCCCGCGGTCAGTTCGAAACCGATGGCCGGATCGAAGGTCAGCGTATCGCCTTCATGGTCGATACCGGCGCTTCCGTGGTGGCCCTGAATGAAAGCTCCGCGGCGCGGTTCGGCATTCGCCCCACCCCCGGCGAATATACCGCCACGGTTACCACCGCCAACGGCACCATCAAGGCCGCGCGCACCCAGTTGGCCATGGTCGATGTTGGCGGGCTGGTGGTGCGCGACGTCGATGCCATGGTGCTGCCGGACGAGGCGCTGTCGGAAAACCTGCTCGGGCTGTCGTTCCTGTCGAAACTGAAGCGTTTCGAATTCGCCGGCGGCCGCTTGCTGCTGGAGCAGTAAAATCGCCTGTCGCCGATCCGCTGCACAGTAAATCGCCCGCAAAACCGGCTGAACCGCCTTCCGCTCCACGCGCCCATTGGCTAAGCCTAGGGTGCTGTCCCGACCCCTTCCCGACGAGGCGATCTGCATGTTTCCGAAGCCGAAATCCGTGCTGGTTCCCAATACCTATGCCTATGAATCCGAGCCGATGGTGAAGTCGACCGGGTTTCGCGAATACGACGCCCGCTGGCTGTTCGGCAAGGAAATCAACCTGATGGGCATTCAGGCGCTCGGCATGGGGCTGGGGGCGCTGATCGGCGAACTCGGCGCCCGCCGCGAGATCGTCACCGGGCATGACTTCCGCGGCTATTCGGCCTCGATCAAATATGCGCTGATCTCCGGGCTGTTGGCCGCGGGCTGCAAGGTCCACGACATCGGCCTGTGCATGACGCCGATGGCCTATTTTGCCCAGTTCGATCTCGACGTTCCCTGCGTCGCGATGGTGACGGCATCGCATAACGACAACGGCTGGACCGGGGTCAAGATGGGCGCCAACCGTCCGCTGACCTTCGGCCCCGAGGAGATGAACCGGCTGAAGGCGATCGTGCTCGACGCCGCGTTCGACAACGCGGGCGGCGGTTCGTACCGGTTTCACGAGAATTATCCTGCCCGCTACATCGCCGACCTGACCCGGCGTCCGAAACTGAAGCGCAAGCTGAAAGTCGTGGTGGCCTGCGGCAACGGCACCGCGGGCGCCTTCGCGCCCGAGGTGATGCGGGCGATCGGTTGCGAGGTGGTGCCGCTCGACACCGAACTCGACCACACCTTCCCGAAATACAATCCCAACCCCGAGGACATGGCGATGCTGCACGCCATCCGCGACGCGGTGCTTGAGCACAAGGCCGATGTCGGTCTCGGCTTCGATGGCGACGGCGACCGCTGCGGCGTCGTCGACAATACCGGCGAGGAGATTTTCGCCGACAAGGTCGGCGTGATGCTGGCGCGCGACATGTCCGCCATTACCAAGGACGCGCAGTTCGTGGTCGACGTGAAATCGACCGGCCTTTACGCCACCGATCCGGTGCTGTTGCGGCAGGGCGCCAAGACCAGCTACTGGAAGACCGGGCACTCCTACATGAAGCGTCGCACCCATGAGCTCGGCGCGCTGGCGGGGTTCGAGAAATCCGGCCACTTCTTCTTCAACGCCCCGCTCGGCCGCGGCTACGACGACGGCCTGATCTCGGCGATCGCGATCTGCGAGATGCTCGATCGCGCGCCCGACAAGTCGATGGCGGACCTGAAGGACGCGCTGCCGAAAACCTGGTCGTCGCCGACCATGTCGCCGCATTGCGCCGACGAGGCCAAGTACGGCGTCGTCGAGAACGTGGTGAAGCATTTCGAGGCGATGCAGTCCCGGGGCGCGAAGGTGGCGGGACAGAACATCCGCGATCTCGTCACCGTCAACGGCGTACGCGTCACGGTCGAGGACGGCAGTTGGGGCCTGGTGCGGGCATCCTCCAACAAGCCGGAACTGGTGGTGGTGGTGGAGAGCCCGGTCAGCGAGCAACGCATGCGCGACCTGTTCGAGGCGATGGATTCGGTGCTGCGCAGCCATCCCGAGGTCGGCGAATACAACCAGAAGATCTGAGGCGGCCCGCTTTCTGGAAAAGCGAGCCTGGCGTTGCTGGCGGCTCCGTTTGTCATTCGGGCCTGCACTCCGCCGGGCTATCGCCGCCAGAGCACATGCCGGAATGACGATGATCATTGATCGTCGCTACGATTCGAAATCATTCGAACGTTGAAGTCGCCGAGCCGGTTCACGCAGAACCCGTTGTCTCCGGTTCTGCGCCGCTTCGTCCTCGCTTATGCCACGCGGACCGACCCGAGGAAGCTGTCGACTTCGGATTTCAGCCGCTCGGATTGCGACGAAAGCCCGGTTGCGGCTTGCAGCAGCTTCGATGCGGCGCTGCCGATGTCGCTGGACGCCCGGGCGACCCCGACGATGTTGTCGTTGACTTCGCGGGTGCCGTTGGCCGCCTGCTGCACATTGCCGGAGATCTCGCGGGTCGCGGCGCCCTGCTGCTCGACGGCGGCGGCAATGGCATTGGAGATTTCGTTGATTTCGCCGATGGTGCCGCCGATCGCCTGGATCGCGCTGACGGCTTCGCCGGTCGCGGACTGGATGCCCTGGATCTGGGTCGAAATCTCTTCCGTCGCCTTGGCGGTCTGATTGGCCAGCGCCTTGACTTCGCTGGCGACCACCGCAAATCCCCGGCCGTGCTCGCCGGCGCGGGCCGCTTCGATGGTGGCGTTGAGGGCCAGAAGATTGGTCTGGCTGGCGATGTTCTGGATCAGGGTCACGACTTCCCCGATCTTGAGCGTCCCGGTGGCCAATCCCTCGACCACGGTGTTGGTCCGACGGGCCTCGTCGGCCGCCTGTCCCGTGACCTTGGCGGAGCGCGCCGCCTGTTGCGCGATCTCGCTGATCGAGGCGGTCAGTTCCTCGGCTGCCGAGGCCACCGTTTCGACATTGCGCGCGGCCTGGTTCGACGCGGCGGCAGCCGCAGCGGTCTGTCGCGCGGCTTCGCCGCTGCTGTCGCCCATCGACGACGACATGCCCTGCATTTCGCGGGCGGCCACGGCGACGGCCTCGACGATATGGCCGATCTTGCTCTCGAACGCGGCGGCGAGGCCGCGCATTGCCGCGTCGCGTTCCAGTCTGGCGCGCTGCTCGGCTTCACCCCGTTCGAGGTTGGCGCGGACCTCGGCGGCGTTGGCGGCTTCGGCCTCGGCGGTTTTTTGCGCCGTGGCCATGAACAGCCGGGCCAACTGATGCGCCACCCAGATCAGCACGCCGGCTTCCAGGACGAGAATGCCGGCATGCAGCACCACGCGTCCGAAATCGCTGCCGCCGGGGAATATCGCCGCCGGGATGATGAAATTGAGCGCCAGGTGATGCAGCGCGACGGCGACGGTGCCGGCGAGAATCGGCCGGTAGTCGCAATAGGCGACCAGGCATGCCAATGCGGCGAAGAAGTACATGTGCATGTCGATCTGCCAGGGATGTCCCGACAGCTGGAAGGTAAATATCGAAACTCCGCCCATCAGCGCGACAGCGACGACCAGACTGGTCGAAAGCCCGTTGCCCGCCGTGCGCCACGACAGCGTGGCGGCGGTGGCCATCGCCGCCATCAAACCCGTCGGTAGCAGCCAATCACTGCCGCGCGCCATGCCGATCGCCGCGGCGACCGGAACATGCAGCCAGAGCAACATGACCAGCGCCTTGCTGGCGAATTCGCGCAAAGCTTCCAGATCCTTGCTGCCGACGTCGTTGCTGCCGCTATTCATGGTCAGATTTCCTTGTCGCTAAGATTGAAGCAGGCGGCAATGGCCTGGGGGTCGATCGTCAGCCATGCGCCGGCCCGGCGCAGACGGGCGAGGCCGGCTTGATCGTTGGGCCTGACCACCAGAACGGCCGGGATTGCCGTGGTTCTGACGATCGCGGCATCAGCCGCAGCTGCGGCCTCGAAAATTCGCTGCACGCTCCACCAGGGCGGAAAGGCCACCGCCACGATTTCGGCACCTGGACGGACCTGGAGCGAAAGCATTGCAATTGCGACCCAGCTCACGACCAGCAGGCCAGCCGCGTTGAACCACGCGGGCCATCGCGCCCTTGAGATCGTTTTTGCCCGCTCCATCGGGCCGAGGATATCGGGCCAAAGCTAATCGCGGGTTAAGGTTAATTTGGTCTGTCGGTGCGGCATGAAGGAGCCGCTCTACGCGAGCGAAGGACATCAGAAGATCTGACGTCCGGAAAAGCCCGGTGTCGCCTGCGGCGCAATATCAGCAAAGCGAAATAGGGCGCCGCAGAGCGGGACCGGGATCGCTTATCCACAATCCGTTGCCATGGGTCCGGCTCAGCGTCGCGGCCCTTGTGCCGCGCCGCGTCCGGAACACGATACCGAGCTAAGCCGCCGGGATCGGCAATGCGGTGACCGACTTGATCTTTTCCATTGCAAAGCGCGAGGTGACGTTCTTGAGCGGCACCGCGCCGATCAGCTTCTTGTAGAACACGTCGTAGCTTTGCATGTCGGCCACCACGACCCGCAGCATGTAATCGACGTCGCCCGCCATCCGGTAGAACTCCATCACCTCGGGCATCGCGCTGACGGCACTGGCGAAGGTCCGCAGCCAGCTCTCGGAATGGTCGGCGCTCTCCACCGAGACGAACACGGAGATGCCGAGCCCGATCTTGTTCTGGTCGACCAGCGCCACCCGGCGCAGGATCACGCCATCGGCTTCAAGACGCTGGATGCGTTTCCAGCATGGCGTCGAGGATAGCCCGACCCGGTCGCCGATCTCGGCGACCGACAGCGAGGCGTCGTCCTGCAACACGGTCAGGATCTTGCGGTCGATGGCGTCGAGGCGGCGGTTGGGCTCGAGGGTGTGAACTGCAGCTTCGGTCATGAGAAGAACTTTTTTCCATAAGAGGACCTTCCGAACCTCATATATAGAAAATTCTTCTAATACAAGTCCCTAAAAGCGGCCCGAGGCCCGGCTGGCGGCCTGGTCCTGGCTCAAAAGTTCTTCAACTTCAGCACGTTGCGGCGCGGCAAAGGCGCCGCCGAAACGGGTGCATTTCAGCGCCGCGGCTGCGGAAGCGAACCGCAGCGCCGGGCGCAATTCCTGTCCTTCGGTGATCGCCAGCGCGAACGCGCCATGGAATACGTCGCCCGCGCCCAGCGTATCCACGGTGTGCACCGGGAAGGCCGGCGTCTGCTGCAGGGTTCCGTGCTCGTCGAGCCAGATGGTGCCCTGGGGTCCCCGCGTTCCCGCCAGGAAGGAATGGGTCAGCTTCGCGATCTTCAGCAGCGCTTCGCCGTCACTGGCGACGCCGGCGGTGACCTGCAACGGTTCGCTGGAGAACACCAGGTGCGACGAGGCGGTCAGCAGGCCCTCGCGCAGCGACATCGCCCGGTCGACATCGACGATCACGGGAATGCCGCGCCGGCGGGCCTCGACGCACAGGTCGTTGCAGAACTCCGCGCAGCGGCTTTCGGTCAGGATGGCGTCGCAGTCGTCGAGCAGCGTCTCGGGATCGGGCAGCCGTACCTTCCACAATTCCGGATCGCGGAAGGTGACGATGGTGCGCTCGCCGCTCGGATCAATCATGATGTTGGAGATCGGCGTCACCAGGCCCGGCATGTGCACGATATGCCCGGTGTCGATGCCCTCCTGGGCCAGCTTGTCGAAAATGAACCGGCTGGAGGTCTCGCCGGCGTCGCCCATCGGGCCGCAGATCGAGGCGCGGCCACCGAGCCGCACAATGCCGATCGCCGCATTGAGCGCGTTGCCGCCGCAGATCTCCTCGAAATGACTGGCATGCTCCTTGGAGCCCCGTGCCGGCAGGCCCGGCACCCGGAACGTCAGGTCGCGCACCGGCATGCCGATGCACAGGATGCGCGGCGGTTTCGCCACGACAGGCTTAAAGCTCATCGGATCGTCCATCGCGTCCCTCCTTCCAAGCGGCCTTGATCGGGTTTCCCTGGTTCAACGATTTCGAAGTTCGATCATTTCGGTCCTTCGGAACGATCAACACGATCGTCATCCCGGGGCGCTGTAACGCGTGAAGCGCGGCACGCGTGAGCCCGGAATGACGGACGATAGATCCGCCCCCCTTGGGATCGGATCGTGGTGTCGATCGTCTAGCCGTGCGCATCGGCGCTCGTCTGCAGCCAGCGGCCGACCAGATGATGTGCGATCGCAAAGGGGTGCGGTCCGGCCAGGCCATCGGGATGCTGCCGTTTCAACATCAGGCTGGCCTCTGCGCGGTCGAACCAGCGGGCGTCCTCCAGTTCGGTGTGGTCGACGACGATGTCCTCGCTGGTGGCGCGCGCGGTGCATCCGATCATCAGCGAGGACGGATAGGGCCAGGGCTGCGTCATGTAGTAATTCACGTCGGTGCAGCGGATTCCGGATTCCTCGAAGATCTCGCGCCGGACCGCGTCCTCGATGGTCTCGGCGGCCTCGACGAAGCCGGCCAGACACGAGAACATCCCGGCCGGGAACTGCTTCTGCCGTCCCAAAAGGCATCTGTCGCCGGAGGTTACCAGCATGATCACCACGGGGTCGGTGCGCGGAAAATGCTCGGCCTTGCAGTTTGGGCAGTCGCGCTTCCAGCCGCCCTGGGTCATTGCGGTGCGGGTGCCGCAATTGGCGCAGTAGCCGTGACGCTGATGCCAGGTGACCATCGATTTGGCCATCGCAATCGCCGAGAGCTGGTCCGGCGGCACCACGCCCTGCATCGCCATGCCACGCAGTTCGGACACCGCGACGTCGTCGCGGCCCAGCAGTTTCTCGGCCGCGGCGGCGCCAATGCCCATGCCGAATACCGCCGCGCCGTGGCGCAGGCCGAGAAAGATCGTTCCCGGATTGGCGCCGAATTTCAGCGCCTCGTCGATGCCGAGCAGGGCGCGCGGGCCGCCCGGCTCCTGCTTCACCACCAGCGAATCGCGATGCACCACATAGGCGCGCGCATCGCGGTGGCCTTCCAGCGCCAACAGCTTGGCATCGTCGCTGCGCAGGTGGGCGGCGCGATCGAGAATATGGCTGACAAAGGCCGGCTGCCCCAGTGGAAACGAATCGAATGCTGTCATGAGTTCAACCCGGTATGTCGGTTCATCGGTTTTGCCTGCCGCAAGCGGCAGGCCGGAGCAGCGCGGATTTCAGGAGCCCAGCCAGATCTTGCGGCGAAGGGCGCTGATGAAATTCTGGACTTCCTCGGCATCATGCGCCAGCGGCGGCATCACCCCCCAGACCGGGCGCGGCCAGGCCACGTCGCTGCTGCGGCGCGCGATGACATGGACGTGCAGCTGCGGCACCAGGTTGCCGAGGGCTGCGATATTCAGCTTGTCGCATTTGGTGATTTCCTTCAGCGCGCGCGCGACCCGTGAGATTTCCGTCATCAGCTGCGCCTGCTCGACCTCGTCGAGATCGATGATCTCGACGATTTCGTTGCGGCGCGGCACCAGCAATAGCCAGGGGAAATGACCGTCCTTGATCACCAGCACACGGCACAATGGCAGGTCGCCGATATCAATGGTGTCCTTTTTGAGCTGGGAATGCAGCGACCAGGCGGGAGCTTCAGCGGGCATGTGATATCTCGAACCGTTGTTGCAGCGTCGCAGACACCCGGCCTGCGAACAACACCCGTCATGCCCGGCTTTCTGCCGGGCATCCATGTCTTTTTTGGTGTCCAGCCGGAACGCCGACAGGGTCGGCGGACCACGGCCGGTCGAGGCCGGCCGCCTGGAGCCGCCGCCGGCCCTTGCCGGCGGAACCCGGCATCTTCGCGCTTTCAAGGGCCGCCACCACGCTTGCATTCCGGGGCTTTTGGCCCCAAATAAGGGCCGGGAGATTGGCGGTGGACGAGCCACTCGCCAACCGGGTCAGGTCCGGAAGGAAGCAGCCCTAACGAGGTCCGGATCGGGTCGCTCGTCAGTCTCCTACCTGTTTTTT